>Ga0126311_10000517_pt1 | contig 17922 bp, 21 predicted proteins | sample Plot61_FD_92539 | JGI IMG/M metagenome (GOLD analysis project Ga0126311, IMG submission 92539) | Serpentine soil microbial communities from UC McLaughlin Reserve, CA, USA - Plot61 | ecosystem: Environmental > Terrestrial > Soil > Grasslands | place: USA: UC McLaughlin Reserve, Lake County... | reverse complement strand
GACTCGGCCACGGAGGTGACATAGTAGTAGACGAGGGCGAAGGCCATCAGGGCACCGATGACGAACGGTATCCTCCAGCCCCACTGCACGTAGGGGGAGTTCAGACCCCCGGCCGGTATTAATTGAACCAAGATCAGGGTGATCAGGGAGATGGTGGCGTACGCCAGCGGGTAGCCGGTCATGATCAACGCTCCTAAGAAACCCCGCTTCTCCTTTGGGGAATACTCCATCGCGAGCGGGCTCGCCGCGGTGTACTCCCCGCCGAGGAAGATGCCGTCGATGAAGCGCAGGACGATGAAAATAATGGCTGCCGCGATACCCCACTGCGCATACCCCGGTAAGAAGGCGATAAGCAGCGTCGCCACCCCGAAGCCGCTAACGGCGATAATCGTCGTGCGCCGACGCCCTATCGTGTCCCCTAAGTGTCCGAAGATAAAAGCCCCGATCGGCCGCCCGAGCAGCGTCGCCGCGAAGATCGAACCGTTCACGATGGCGGTTGTGGCCTCGTTCATCTGCGGCGAGACGAAGTAGATTATGGCCGGGGCCAGCACCACGATGGGCAGGTAGATGTCGAACATGTCTACGAAGAACCCCATCCAGGCTCCCCGTACGGCGTGTCGTGCTCGGGGGCTTAGGTCTCCTAACTGCGCGCTTGCTGTGCTTGCCATGCACTCCTCCTTCCGTCGCTTTAACTGCGGCTAACGCGCCCCTTAGTTCCTCTTGTTATTTATTGCGCTATCGGGCGCTTTATAAACATGGGTAGTTCTTGGCACGAGCTGGTCGACGATCCTCGCGTTCGGTTTCTCGTCTAGCCCAACCGTCCGTTGCGGTCCCGACGAAGCTGGCAACGACCGCTTCCAGTGACCTTCACCGTGCGGTCTCTCCGCCGTCAATAACTATCGTTTCTCCGGTCATGAAGTCGGAGGCCGGCGAGGCGAGATAGACTACGAGCGGCCCTATCTCCTCGGCGCGGGCCATCCGTTTGGCCGGTATCTGGTTCACCACCCTCGTGTACAGCTCCTTATCCCTCCTGAGTTCGGCATTCATGCCCGTCTCGACGTAACCTGGGGCCACCGCGTTGACCTGCGCGCCGAACCTCGCCCACTCGACCGCCACGGTACGCGTCAGCGCAGCGATCGCCGCCTTGGATGCGGAGTAGGCAGAGAAGCGTGGCCGACCCTTGAAGGCAAGATTGGAGGAGACGTTGATGACCTTGCCCGTTCCCCTCTCGGCGAAATGGCGTCCGGCCGTCCGCATGCAGAGGAAGATGCCGCGCAGGTTCGTCGCGACGACGCGGTCCCAGTCTTCGGGGCTCGTCTCGAGCAGCGGCGCCATATGGACAACGCCGGAGTTGTTTACTAGGATGTCGAGCCCGCCGAGTTCGTCTACCGTACGCCCGATGAGCCGTTCGACGGCTTCTTCGTCTGTGATATCCGTAGGCACGGCCAAGGAACGCCTGCCGCGCCCCTCGACCTCGCCAGCCACACGCCTGATCTCTTCGGCGCTCCGCGCCGCTACCGTCACGTCCGCTCCTGCCTCTGCTAGGGCGAGCGCTATGGCACGCCCCAAACCCCGCCCGCCGCCCGTGACAACTGCGACGCGCCCGGTTAGGGCTCGCACATCCGCATCCCGAGGCAGCTCGCCCGGCCCCGCGGCCTGCTCTCGCTGAGAGGCCGTCATCGGACCTCCCCGAACCTGGGGGTCCGCTTCTCGCGGAAGGCGGCAATTCCTTCCTCAGCATCGCCCGAAGCGGCGGCGAGGGCCGCGTGCGTGGTCTCGTGGGCCAGGCCCGCATCCAGGTCGTTGGCGTAGCCCACGGCCTTGAGGATGAGACCTGCGGCGCGCGGGCTCTTCTCCGAAATATTGTCGGCCAGGGACCCGACCACCTCGAGCAGATCGTGGTCGGGGACCGGGGGTTGAGAGAGGACACCAAGCTCGTCGGCGCGCGGCGTCCACCTGCTCGCCGGTCAGCATTATCCTGAGCGCCGCCCGGGAACCGATGGCCTTGGGGAGCCGCTGCGTGCCGCCGTAGCCCGAGATGAGGCCCAGGCCCACCTCCGGCAGCCCGAACCGCGCGCTTTCGGCGGCGACGATCAGCGTGCAGGCCAGCGCGAGCTCGAACCCGCCGCCCAAGGCGTACCCGTTGACCGCCGCGATCACGGGGGTGCCAAGCGTCTCCAAAGAGCGGAAGACCCTTGGCCCCGCTCGAGCAGGTCCCGCCTGTCCACGGGATCTAGTCCAGTCAGTTCGTCTAGGCCAGCGCCCGCCGAGAATGCTCTATCGCCGGCACCCGTTATCACGACGGCCCTGGTGCCGGGGTCGGAGCTTATGCGAGCGAGCTCTTCTTCCAGCGCCGCGAAGACGCCAGCGATCAGCGCGTTGAGTACTTCGGGGCGGTTGAGCGTAAGGTACCGTACGGCCCGGCGCTGCTCGACGATCAGGGCCGAACCTTCGCGTTGCCCGTCCATGCCACCCCCTTCTCGACGAGTGCGTCTATCTCTTTCTCCGTGTAGCCGGCTTCTCCCAAGACTGCCCGGGTGTCGGCTCCGAGCATGGGCGCCGGGCGGTGATGCTTTCCGTTCGACCCGAGCTGCCAGGGGCTTCCAACGGTCCGCACCGTGCCGGCCGTGGGGTGCTCAACCTCGACGATGGGGCTGCGGGCCTCCACCTGCGGGTCCTCGATTACCTCGGAGAGGAACTGTATAGCCTGGCACGGCACCGCCGCCTCCCCGAGTCGCTCGAGCCAGTACTTCGCCGGACGCTTCAGTAGCCGCTCCTGGACCTTCTCGATGACCTCGCCGCGCCGCTCGCGTCGGCCAGCGTTCGTCGCCAGCCCGGGATCTTCGGCGAGGTCTTCGAGTCCCAGAGCCTCGCAGAAGCGAATCCACATCTTGTCGTTGCCAACCGCCACTACTATGGGCCTGTCGGCCGTCTCGAGGGGTTGGTAGACGGCTAGAACCGAGTCCGTGCCGCCGCTGGGCCGCGGCTCGGGTTCTCCGGCCAGGTAGCTGGCGATGCGCGGAGCCATCAGCGCGAGGTCGGCCTCGAGCAGCGAGACGTCTACGAGCTCGCCCTCGCCGGTGCGCTGCCGCCGAACCAGGGTGGAGGCTACGACGAAGGCCGCCGCCATCCCCGCCACGATGTCCGAGAGTGCAGTGCTTACCCGCTGCGGCGTCCCGCCGAACTCCCCGGTCACGCTCATCAGCCCCGATCTGGCCTGGGCGATCAGGTCATAGCCGGGACGATCGCGATCCGGCCCGTCGAGCCCGAAGCCCGACAGGGCGCAGTAGATAAGGCGCGGGAAGCGGGCACAAATCGCCTCAGGGTCGAGGTCGCGGCGCTTTAGCTTGCCTGGGTTGAGGTTCTCGACGAAGACGTCGGCGCCATCCAGAAGGCGCATGAGCGCCGCGAAGCCCTCTTCTCTTGAGATGTCCAGGCAGACGCTGCGCTTGTTGCGGTTGGCAGAGAGGAACCAGGCCGCCTCCCCGCCTACGAACGGCGGCCCCCAGTACCGGGCGTCGTCTCCCGTCTCCGGGCGCTCTACCTTCACGACGTCCGCTCCCATGTCGCCGAGATACATGGTGGCGGTGGGGCCGGCGTACGACGTCGATAGGTCCACCACCCGCACTCCGGAGAGAGGCCCTTTAGAAGTCGCGGCGCTCACGCGGAGGCTCCCGTGGTCAGCACCACCTTGCCTCGGACCCGGCTGTCCCGGATCTCCTCAAGCGCCTCAGCGGCCGCCTCCAGCGGGTAGGTAGCCGTGACCTGCACCCCGATCTTCCCGTGGGTGAGAAGGCCGAGCAACTCTTCCTGGGCTTCCCGGAATGACTCGGGCTCGCGCTCCCGGTAGTCGCTGCTCTGCACCCCGATCAGATCCATATTCTTGACCAGCACGTGGCCTGCCTTCACGGTAGGAATCTCCCCCGCCGCGAACCCTATGATCACGAGACGGCCCTCCCACGCGATCGCCCGCATGCAGGCGCGGAACAGCTCCCCACCGACCGACTCCAGAATCACATCCGCCCCGTGCCCGTCCGTGAGTTCCATCACCCGCTCTTTGAAGCCTTCAGGCTCGAACTCGATGGTATGATCGGCGCCCTGCTCCAGGGCGAAGTTCCTCTTGTCCTCCGTGCGTCCTACCGCGATTACCCTCGCCCCGAGCGCCTTGGCGAGCTGCACCCCGGCCGAGCCCACCCCGCCGCTGGCGCCGGTCACGAGTACCCACTCCCCCGGCTTAAGTCGGGCGCGCCGGACCAGGCCGAAGTAGACGGTCAGGTAGCCCAAGCCGAAGGCGGCCCCCGCCTCGTACCCTACGCTTTCGGGGAGCACGGCCACGTTGTTCGCCTCGGCCAGTACCTGCTCGCGGTAGGCGCCGTGTTCGACCTGAGCCATCACCCGCTCACCGACATTCGGACTCTCGACCCCCGGCCCGACCGCCCTGACGACCCCCGCGACCTCCTTGCCCGGGCTGAAGGGCAGCTCGGGCAGTATCTGGTATGTACCCTCGATAACCAAGAGGTCGGGGAAGTTGACGCCGATGGCGCGGGCATCGATGAGGACTTCTCCCGGACCCGGTACAGGCGTTGGCAGGTCCTCCAGCGACATCTGCTCCGGCGCGCCGAACTGCTTCACCAACATCGCACGCACGGTCAGCCGACTTCCTCCAATGAAGCGTTGTCTTCTCCTAGGGCCGGGTAGCCGAGGCGGAGCTCCGGCCGGCGGAAACCCGGCACGACGGGAAGCGGCAGCGCAGGAATCTCCCGGCCATCCCCGTCCTCGACGGAGCGGTCGAAGACGCCCCGGGCCTTAAAGTGCTCGTCCTCCAGCGCCTCGCGGACGCCGCGCACCACGGTGCAGCACACGTCTTCACCCTCGAAGCGCTCCCGCCAATGGTCTGCGGGAAGCGAGGCGATGCGCTCGGCGATGGCAGTCTTTGTCGCCCCGGGGTCTCTCGAGTCGTCCCGCGAGGTTTCCTCCAACCCCAGGATGTCGCAGAAGCGCCGCCAGAACTTCTCCTCCAAGGGCGCGGCGGCCACGTAGTGCCCGTCGGCCGTGCGGTAGATGTTGTAGCGCGGTGAGCCGCCGGTCAGCAGATCGTTGCCCGGCTCCGGCCACTCCCCGCCGGCCGTACCGTTGCCTATGGCCCAGTAGAGAAAGGTGAAGACATTCTCGCTCATCGAAACGTCGAGGTACGCGCCCTCCCCTGTCCTCTCCCGCTCGAGCAGCGCGAGCAGGATATTCATCACCGCCGGATAAGCCCCGCCGCCTATGTCGGCTATCAACGCCTGCGGCAGCACGGGCGCGCCGTCGGGGCCGGCGGTGAGCCCGAGCAGACCCGTCTCCGACACGTAGTTGAGGTCGTGAGCCGCCACACCGGCCCGCGGGCCCTCCTTGCCGTAGCCGCTGATCGAGCAGTAGACCAGGCGCGGGTTGATCTCGGCCACCGCGTTGTAGTCCAAGCCCAGCCGTTTCATCACTCCTGGACGAAACTGCTCCACCAAGACGTCGGCACGCTCGATCAACGGTCGCAACAACGCCCCGGCTTCCGGCGACTTGAGGTCGACCTCCAGGCTCTCCTTACCGCGGTTCAAGAGAGCAAAGTTGACGCTGTCCGTACCGAACTTGGGCTCGTAAGACCTCATCTCGTCGCCTCGACCGTGCCGTTCGATCTTGATCACCCGCGCACCAGCCTCCGCAAGGATCAGAGTCGCCAACGGCCCCGGTAACAGCGTGGTGAAGTCTAGAACCCTTGTCCCCTCCAGCGGAGTCATCGCCACGCCTCCTCTCTTTCCGCTTTACACCTATAGTGTACTAGCAGATTTTTCTCTGCTAGTCAACAGTTGGACAATTGCGTGCGCAGGCCAACTGTAGAACGCAAGGGGTTGGCGTTTTGGGTTCCGGCTGCGGGATGCCCAAATCTTCAGGCTTTCAGCCAAGAATTCGGCTCTTCCCTTTTACGGCGCCGCTTCGTTAAGGCGGTTGGGCTCATGCGGCGGGCAAGGGGTTCGTGTGCCTTTCGCTTCTAGGAGGACCCTCGCTTGCGGGAGCCGTTCGAGGTCGGCGGTTCGTCGCGCACGTCGCGCAGTTTTTGCAGGTAATTGAGGTGTTTCTCCATCGCAGCCGCGGTGGCCTCGGCATCACTTTCGCTTATCGCTTTCACTATGGCGGCGTGCTGTCGCACGGTGTCCCTGCCCGCTTTGGCGTCGAGGTGCTTGGCGAGGACCGGACGGATCGCCTGGTGAAGAGCCGTCACAAAGGAGGCCAAGACGCGGTTGCCCGAAGCATCGCCGATAGCAGAGTGGAAATCTATGTCGAGTCGGGGGAGGTCGGGATGATCGAAGGTAATCTCCTTCTGCCGGTCCACGATGCTCTGTAGCGTCTCGACGTCCTCCTCCGTGCGGTTCGCGGCGGCTAACTTCGCGGAGGGCACCTCCAACAGATAGCGGACCTGCGCGACCTCGTCGTACTCTACCGTGCCAAGCCGGAGGGTGTTCACTATCGAGTCCCCGAGCACGCCGCTCAAGGAGCGGTAGTCTATTACCTGCACGAAGCTACCACCCGAGGCCCCGGGCACCTTGAAGATCAGGCCGGCGGCCGCGAGCGAGCGTAAGGCCTCTCGAACCGTAGTGCGGCTGACGGCGAAGCTCTCGGCAAGCTCGGCCTCGCTCGGTAGCTTCTCCCCGCGCTTAAAGGTGCCGGAGAGAATGGCCTCTCGGATCTGCGTCTCCACCTGCTCGCGGGCCCGGGCGACGGGTTGGGGCTTGAAAGTCATACTCTCCGTTTCCTAGCTCGTTAATGTCATTTGAATCATATTTATGTTTGTAGTCGCTTGCAAGGTCGAGAGTTACGAAGCCGCACAAGGAGGGCCGCTCGCTGGTCGTGTCTGACCCGTTGCGGAGTTCGGCCCCGAGCGGGCACGATCCGGAGGCACCACTCTGGCCTCTCGGTTTCCATGCTACCGCGCCCGCGCATGCTCGTCGGGTCGCTGTTCCGTGCTCGGCGCGAGCCGGTTGCGGATCTCGAACTTGCGGATCTTACCGCTCTGGGTCTTGGGTAGCTCTTCCATCAGCTCGAGGCGCTCCGGCAAGAAGTGCTTGGAGAGGCCCTCGCCAAGCAAGTATTCCGTGACGTCCTCGAGGGCGAGATGCTGGTCCGGCTCCAGCACCACCACGGCGCAGGCGCGTTCGCCCAAACGTTCGTCGGGGATGCCCACGACGGCGACGTCTGCGATCGCCGGGTGCTCGTACAGGAGGTTCTCCAGCCGGTGGACGGGCATGTTCTCGCCGCCGCGGATGACGATATCCTTGCTGCGGCCGACCAACGACACATAGCCGTCCTCTTCCATGATCGCCAGGTCACCGGTTTGGAACCAGCCGTCCTCGGTAAACGCCTCCGCAGTGAAGTCCGGCCGGGCGAGGTACCCGGCGAAGAGCCCGGGACCCCTTATCTGAAGATCACCCATCTGGCCTGGCGGGGCCGGCTCTCCCGTATCTTGCACCACCCTGACCTCGCAACCTTCGACGGGTACCCCGTCGGTCTTCTCCACCCTCTCCAGCGGCAATCTGGGCGATCCGGAGATGCCGATCCCCCACTCCGTCATACCCCACGCCGGGCAGATGAAGCAGCCCAGCATCTCGCGGGCCTGCGGGACCAGAGAGCGAGGGATGGGCGCGCCAGGGATGGAGATGATGCGCAGCCAGGGGCAGGTCTCGGGATCGATCCCGGGATGGCGCACGAGATCCTGGAGGAAGGTGGGGGCCCCGATCATCGCGGTGACGCCCTCACGCTTTATCACCTCGGCAACCACCTTCGGCTCCCAACGATCCAGATAAACCGCCGTGCCGCCGAGGAGAGCGGTCATGAGCACGCCCCAGAGGAAACCGGTGTGGTGTCCTACGGGGGAGGGGATCAGGTTCACCGGGTCCCGGTTGAGCATCTCTTGGCCCTGGTGCTCCACCCAGCGGCGGCACACGAAGTCCAGCATCTGGTGTGTATTCATTACGCCCTTGGGCTCACCGGTGGTTCCGGAGGTGAAGCCGACATGGGCCAGCGAGCCCGGGGCTACCACCGGCGGCAGGTCCAGCGGCTCCGCGGAGGCGAGCTCCTCAAAGGACAGCCATCCCGGCTCCTCCGGCGCTTCGTCGCCCAACACTACGACGTGGCCGAGCTCCGGTGTCTCCGATAACAGCCTCCCGGCCATCGCAACGTGGTCCGTCCGGCGAAAGCCGGACGGGATGACCAAGACCTTCGCTCGCGCGCGCCACAGCATAAAGGCCGCGTCCTTCTCCCCATAGCTTACCGGGATGCCGGAATAGACCGCGCCGAGCCGCGAGATCGCGAAGATGAGCGCACCGAACTCCAGTCGATTCGGCAACATGAGCGACACCGTGTCCCCGGGCCCGACACCCTCGCGGGAAAGTCCACCCACAAGGCGGTCCACCAGCTCGTTCAGCTCACCGTAGCTTGCCGATGCCGTTCGCTCCCCCGTCTGTCCGTCGACCGACACGGCTGCCAGTTTGTCCGGCCCCGCCGCGGTAGCCGCGGCAAGGTAGCCGTCGAGGGTCACCTCGCGCCACGCCCCCTCCTTCCCGTAGCGTGTGACCAACTCCGGCGTGAGCCTGCTCTCCGGTATCGCGACAAGCTCTTCGCTCGTGAACATGCTCAACCCACCTTTCCCCTCCGGCAACCTCACCGGAATCGTTCATCGTTGGATCAGGCACTAGCCCCATCGACAGCACAATGTAGGACAAAAGTAAATATATCTATGTTAGACCTTATAGTCAAATATCATACAAAAACCTTGCCTGGATGATTAGATGCTCTCTGGCTACCATACGCGCGATAGCGCTGTGGTCGAGCGTCTCGTGGTCGGCTGAAGGGAGGCTTCAGAGCAAACTGCCGAGAGCAACGACTGAGGGTTAAATCTCTCATTAGAGAAGGGAGGGTGGCGTCGCGATGATTAAAACAGGCGCTGTTGGGAAGAAGTATCCGGCGGTCCTCTACGAGGTCACCAGGCGCGGGATCGCCGAGTACGCGCGCACGATCGGCATAGATGCTCCCTTCCACTTCGAGCACGAGGCCGCGTGCGGGGTGGGTTTCCGGGACATCGTCGCCCCGCCCATGTATGCAGCCGTGTACTCGGCACCGGCCATCTTCGCGATAATGAACGACGCCGAGGTGGGCATGGACGTCCCGCGCAACCTGCACGCGAGCCAGCGGTTCGTCTGGTCGGAGCCGGTATGCGCGGGAGATGTTATCTTCACCGAGGCGACGGTGGCGGAGATCATCGAGAGGAACCGCAAAGCCTTCTACGTCTTCGAGACGATCTCAGCCAACCAGCACGGGCAAGAGACCGTGCGGGGCGTGTGGACCAACATAGTCCGGTTGGGGACTGTGTGAAGGCCGGGGAGCGGATCGAACCTCTGCACGTGAGACCCGACGAGGACGTGACCTTCCGCTACGCCGAGGCTTCGGGGGATCACAGCTCAGTACACCTCGACGAGGAGTTCGCGCGGTCCGTAGGCCTTCCGGGCATCATACTGCATGGTCTGTACAGCATGGCGCTCGTCGCCCGGGCGCGAACGAGATCGCTAGAGGAGATCCGCGCTCTTTGCGATCCCTCGCGGTACAGATGCACGATATCGCGGTCCCTGGCAAGGAGATCGAGGTGACCGGAACTGTAGCGGAGGTAGAGGGGGAGAGGGCGCTGATCGATCTGGAGGCACAGCAGGAAGGAAGGCGGATAATTCGAAACGCTCGCGCCGAGTTAGACCTCTCCTTCGCCACCAGGAAGAAGGATAAGTCCGGGCACCCGGGCGTGGAGCGCCGGCCTAACGGTTGAAACGGTCACTGTCGGGCGGTCGGCGCTCTGAGAAGGCCGCGGAGAGCTCCTTCGCCTCCTCGGTCCTCAGGTACTGCGTGAGCAGCAGGTCGTGCGCCATGCGTGCCTGTCCCAAGACCCCCAGATGCCGGCCTGCGAAGGCCGTCTTGAGCGCGGCGAGGGCGTGCGGGCCGCGGGAGATCATCTCCCCGGCCAGCTCCCGGACGCGCTCCATTAGCCTCTCCTGCGGCACCACCTCATTGACGAGGCCAATCGCCAGCGCCTGCTCGGCCGAGTACTTGTGGTTCAAGTACCACAGCTCCTTGGCCCTCTTGCGCCCGATGGCCTCTTCGAGGTACCAGGTGCCGAAGCCCGCGTCGTAGCTGCCGACCATCGGTCCCACCTGCCGGAAGACGGCGTTCTCGGAGGCCACGGAGAGATCGCACATCGTGTGCAGCACGTTGCCGCCGCCGACGGCGAACCCGTTGACGGCGGCGACGACCGGCTTGGGGATGGTGTCGAGCAGCTCGTAGACGTCCACTATCGGCAGCACGACCGAGTGGTCATATCCCTCGAACGGTTCGTGCTCGCCGCCGATACAGAAGAACCTGTCGCCCGCGCCGGTGAGGATGCCGACCCGCAGCTCGGGGTCGTCGCGCAGGGAGCGCAACGCCTCGGCGAGCTCCAGCGTGGTCTTACGGCGGAACATGTTGCCTTTATCCGGGCGGTTGATGGTTATGGTGGCTATACCACCATCGTGGTCTACCCTGAGATCTTCGAAGCTCACGAGCGTCCTCCATTACCGTCGCTGTAGTCATGAAAACCGCGTCCGGACTTGCGCCCGAGGTAGCCTGCGTCCACCATCCTGCTCAGGAGTGGTGGCGGGGCGAGGTGCGGATCGTGGGTCTGCTCGTAGGCTGCAGAGGTCGCGTACAGATGGACATCCAACCCGATGAGGTCCAGAAGCTTGAGGCCGCCCATGGGGTAACCCAAGCCTCCCTCGAGCGCCACGTCCATGTCCTCAGCGGTGGCAAGGCCGTCGTCGTACGCCTGCACAACCTGGTTTAGGTACGGCATGAGCAGGCGGTTTACCAGGAAGCCGGGCCGGTCCTTGGTACGCACGGGTTCCTTGCCGATCTCCTTCGCAAACGACTCCAGAAAGTCCAGGGTCTCCTCGGAGGTCTGCACCGCGGCGACGACCTCGACGAGCTTCATGAGCGGGGCGGGGTTGAAGAAGTGCAGGCCCCCAAAACGCTCGGGACGAGGTACCGTAGCGGCGAGTTCGGTCACCGAAAGCGCCGACGTGTTGGTCGCCATGATCGCGCCCTCCCCAACCACATCGGCCACCACGGGGAGCAGTGCCCGCTTGGTTTCGAGGTCCTCGACTACGGCCTCGATCACCACGCCAGAGCCGGCGAGATCGCCGACCTCTGTCGTCCCTCGCACCCGCGCTAGCGTCTCGTCCCGCTCCTCCTCCATCACTTTCTCTCGGCGCACGCCTTCGCCAAGAAACGCCTCTAGCCGCTGGCGCCCATCCTCGAGGCGCTCCTCGGACTCTTCGAGCACCACGACCTCGCGCCCGGCCAGGGCGCAGACCTGCGCTATCCCCGCGCCCATCGTCCCGAAGCCCAAAACGGCGACGTTCCCGTTGTCGCTCATCTCTCCTCCCGGCAGTGCATCGGTGGTGTCATTCCCCCTATTCGTACTCGTAAAATCCCTTGCCCGTCTTGCGCCCAAGATGGTTCGCAGAGATCATGCGGTCTACGAGCGGCGGCAGGGCCAAGCGTGGGTCCCTAAGCTGCTGGTAAAGCGACACAGCGACGGCCTTGTGGATGTCGAGCCCCACGATGTCGAGGAGCCTGAAGGTCCCCATTGGATAGCCGAGCCCCAGGGTAACAGCCTTGTCTATCGACTCGACCGTGCCCATGCCAGCCTCCAGGGCGCGGATGCAGTCGTTCTCGAAGGGAACGAGGAAGTAGTTGAGGATGAAGCCGGGAGAGTCCTTCGTGAACACCACCCGCTTGCCCAAGCCCTCGACGAACGCGACCGACCTCCGTAGCGCCTCGTCGCTCGTGAGACGGCCGCGCGTCACCTCTACGAGGTCAACGAGCGGCGCGGGGTTGGCGTAGTGCGTGCCCACGACCCGCTCCGGGTGCGTGGATCCCGCCGCGATTCCAGTCACGGATAAGGTCGAGGTGTTCGTGTGGAAGAGCGCCTCGGGGCCGCAGATCTCGTCGAGTTGGCCAAAGGTCTCGGCCTTCAGGGCCTCGTCTTCGAAGATCGCCTCGATCACCACGTCGCAGCCGGCGAGCGCCTCTATCTCCGTGGTCCCCGAGGTGCTCGCGAGGGCCTCGTCGCGCCTTTCGGCGTCTAACCTGCCCCTCTCGACGCTGCGATCGAGGAGCTGCTTGACCTGGGCAAGGCCCTCGTCCACCCGCTCTTGAGAGATGTCCCGTACGACCACCTCATGCCCCGCACGGGCGACGGTGATGGCGATCCCACTCCCCATCGTCCCCGCCCCGAGAATACCGACTCTTAGCCGGTCCTTATCCCGCGCACTCTCAGCAGGCTGGGTCTCTCGACTTCCCGTCTCCACTCTAACCCTCCGTTTAGCTTAGGCCTACAGTAATAATGCTCGACATTTTCCTTGATGTCAAGCATTGGACCATATGCTGTTTCTATACGCACCACCGTTCACGCCGTTGTCTCCCCTCCTCGCAAGCGCTACAACGGCGTTTTGAGGCGCGGGTCCTCCGTGCGGCGTCCCGGTATTTCGGGACCGTTCGCTAGCCGAAGGCTCTGGCTAGGGCGGTGGTCGCCACCGCGAGGGTGATTGCAACCAGCACCGGCGCCCGAAGCGAGAGAGCGACCGCCGCAACGGCTACCCCTATGGCCTTCTCGTCGAGTACCAGCCGCCCATCCTCACCAAAGGTCTGGGTGAGTACCAGCGCCGTGAGGAGGGCGGGCACCAGCAGGGCGATGACCGCGCCCATGCTCGGAGGCAGCTCGCGACCACCCACCAGGATGGGGCCGAAGGCCCTGATAGCTGCGCTGGCCAAAGCCACGACTACGATAGTAATCCAAAGCGCGGTCACGACGATTGCCCCCTCAAGCCGAGGAGTGCTGCGGCGCAGGAGGCGATCACCGGTATGCCCGGGGGCGTGAACGGGACCAGCGCGAGCGACAGCGCCGCCGCGATCAGCACCACGGCGATCGTCTGCCCACCAGCGCGCAGTTCCTCAACCAGCAGGGTGAGGTAGAAGGCCGGGAAGATCACGTCCAACCCCAAACGCTCGACGTTCCCCACGACACCTCCAACGAGCACGCCCACAACCGTCCCAACGATCCACAAAGCGACCTGCGGGATGGTGGCGCCTATCATGAATTCTCTATCGAAGCGCCCGCCTCCCCGGCTGGCCATAGCCCAGGAGGCGTCTACTACCGCCTGGCCCTCCAAGGCCCGGCGCAAGGGCCCGCCTTTAAGGAACGGGGCTGCCGCGATCCCCATGGGCAAAAAGCGAGCGTTCAACAGCACAGCGGCGACGATCGCCGGCACCACTCCACCGCCCCCGCCCAACACCGACACCACCGCAAACTGGGCGGTCCCGGAGAAGGCAATCACCGAAAAGACCATCGGAGCGACCACGCCCCAACCCAACGAGCAGGCCACAACCCCGAAAGAGATCCCCATCACTCCCGTCGCCATTGCGAGCGGCAGCACCGCCCGCGCTCCGGCAAGGTAGACTCCGCCGCCGCGTTCTCCTTCGCTACTCATGCTCGTACTCTCACCTCCCGCGGTTGTTAATGGTCAAAGTACGTTATGAGTATTAAGACTGTACCCGTTCTCGTTAATGGTCAAACACTGTTATACTCATTAGTAATAGTAGAGATCGTCTGAAGCCGGGAGGCGAACGTGAGTAGCGTCAGACGAGAGAGGAGATTCAAGTTTAGAGGCGGCGTTCCATGCCTGGATTTCGTCAACACTCTGGCTTGGCGCCTTACCGACCGCCCTGTAGAGTACCTACTCTCCTACGAGGATCTGCTGGCGTGGGGAAGGCAGGCGAGTCTGCTCACACTGGATGAGAAGGAGGTACTCTCTAGATGTGCGGCGATGGATCCCGAGGAGGCACGGGGGACGCTATCGCGAGCGTTCGCCCTGCGGGAGGCGGTCCATCGGGTGCTCTCCGCTGCGATCGCTGGCGAGCCCCAGGACGAGGACGCCCTGGCGGCGCTCAACCACGAACTCTCGGGGGCGCTCTCGCGGCTGCGGGTGGCGCCAGTGGCGGGTGACACCTACGTCTGGGCCTGGGAGCGGGGCGGAGAGGACGATGGCGGGCCGCTGCTGGAGCGGCCCTTGTGGCCTGTGGTGCGCTCGGCGGCGGAGCTTTTGACGTCCCCGAAGCTCGGCAGGGTTAAGGTCTGCAGCGGAGAAGGGTGCGGCTGGATGTTTCTGGATGAGAGCCGCAATGGCAGCCGCAAGTGGTGCGACTCACGCGACTGCGGCAACCGCGAGAGGGTGCGTAAGCACTTGGCTCTCAAGCGTGCCTCCGACTCATGATGGTGTTTAGCGCTCCCCGCAGTTAAAAACCAAGGTTAGATGAGTATTGCCAGGTTTGTGTCCACAAATCCTTGATGTGGGACTCAGCCAGCCAAGCGGGGACCGATCACCCGTCCGAAGGTCTCGACTTCAGCACCGGGCATCTCGTAGCCAGTCTGGAAGGTGTGCGCGGGAAAGAGGAAGACGTGCTCGACCCCAGCTTCCTCTTGAGCCCTCATCAGCCGTTCGGCGCAGTACTCCGGCTCCCCAAAGAGGCCGAGGGCGTCGCAGATTCGGTCCGCAAGGTCATCAGAGATGCTCTTCGGGTCTAGTTCTTCGGGCAGCTCTATTCCCGCCGCTTTGAGCCAGTGGAGGTTCGAGCGGCTCGGATACTCGAGCCACCTCTGTCCCTCCCTGAACCACCGGCGCGGCCACTCCCTGACTTCCTCTCGCGCACCCACGCCCACCGGCACGATGAAGATCTCCCGCAACTTCTCCGAATCGCTGCCGCTTCGGTTCGCTCCAGCCGCAAGGCGCTCACGGGCTGCAGCGACAGAGTCCGGGTGGAGCCCCACCAGCATCAAGGCCCCGTCAGCGACCTCCCCCGCCAATTCCAGCAAACGCGGACCCGAGGCTGTCAGTAACACTGGCGGCGGGCGCTCTGGTCGGTTACGCAGACGCACGGGTGTCCCGCTGGAGTACACGGTTTCGCCAGCCAGCAGCCGGCGAACGGTCGTCGTGTCCTTCCGCAGCTTCTCACGAGGCGCCCTGCGTTTGCCGGCAGATTCGACCGAGAGAAACCCCGGTGCAAGAGTTAGCAACGTCCTTCCTGGGGCGACCTCTTCCAGGGAGTTAGCCAAGGCCGCGAGCACCAGCGGGTGGCGCGTAACGGTGTTGGATGTCGCCGGGTAGAGGCAAATCCGACCCGTACTCGAGGCGGCCAGGGCGAGAGCCATGTAAGTGTCCCTGCCGCTGTGGTGATGGTCGTGGATCCCCACGCCGTAAAAACCCGCATCCTCGCACCGCTTGACGAACTCGACCAACTCTGGCATCGGCACGCCGACCGGTACCCGTATGTCTACCCTGATCTGCATGCTCCCATCCTGCATCGGGTCGAACCCTCTTTCCGCGCTGTGCTTGCCCTGATCGCCTCAGGGAACTCTACCACCGTGGCAGCCGTCTTAACGTTGATGTGTAGGTCGTCGGCGACCCGGAGGGTGAGGTGGAACGGTGGGAGTGCTAAGAACGGCTTCTAGGTCTATCGGACACAGGTCCGCTTTAGCTCCCGCCGCTGCCCTGTAAGGTGCAGGTTCGAGTCCCGCTGAGCGCGCCCCTCTTTTTCCTGCAAACAGCAGAGAAAGATATTGCTTTCGGTTGGTTGGTGAGGACTCATGGCGCGAGGAAGAGCTTGAGAGAGGTCACTTTTACGCTTACCACTACGGGATCTGAGCAACTCAACGGCACAAGCGATACGGCCTACGACCTCACCAGCGTCTTCTACCACGCCGCCGAGGGCGGGCAAGTGTACGACAAGTACATCCAAGACGCTGAGCGAGAAGGCGACACCGAGCTCGTGGAGTTCCTCAAGGAGGTCCAAGAGCAGGACGCCGAGAGGGCGCAGAAGGCCAAATCGCTTTTGGGCAGGAGGTAAACGGACCCCCTTCGGAGTAACCTCCCTTCCTGTTAACGGGGCCGGGGTGCAGAGCAGCCCCGGCCCTCCTTCGTGCCCTTATTCGCCGGAATGCTCAGAACGCCGTCAAGGCGAAGTTCGCAGAATGAGCCTTCTACGAGGTCGGGTGAATAGGGACAAGAGCTTGACCTATTTACCCTACGATGAACTTGCCGATGATGCCGACCGTGCTCAGCACGCCGACCACCGTCAGGGCGACGGTAGCCACGAGGGCGCACGCAACCCACAGCAGGCGGCTCCGGGCTGATGCGAGCCCGTACCAGCCCAGCGCGCCCCATAACAGACCTTCGATTAGGAACCAAGGCTCATTCAGTAGCAGGTCCTGCAGGTCCGCCTCGTGTCGGTAAATAGAGGCGAAGAACGGGAAGTCCATGTGCAGCATGCCAGCCAGGCTGAGGATGCGGGCGGTGCAGTCGACCAGCGCATGCATCACGCAGCCCACGGCCACCACCCAACACAGCGCCAGCACTACCACCCGCGCTTGCCGGCGTTGCCACAGCGGGAGAGTGGCCACCGGAAGGACGGCGCCGATCAAGATGATCACGGCGCCCATGCCGTTGATCAGCCGCCACTGGCCCATCGAGACGGGTGTGCCGAACATGCCGGCGGTGCCGCCAAGCGCGTAGTAGCCGCGGTAGGCCGCGTAGATCAGCGCCCACCCGCATGCCGCGTAAGCTGGCCATTTCGCCCCTCTGGAAGGTCCGCCGCCTTTCGTCTTCATTACCTTTTCAGTCACTTCGGTCATATCCAGCTCTCTCCTCATGCCGTTTCATCCATGCCTGCGCTGATGCACTTCCCTCCATCACGCGACGCCTCAACGGTCCTCCCGCTACAGCGAAATCCTCTCCAATTCGTCGTGGGCATCGACTTTCCAGAGTCTAGCAACCAAACGTGGCGAAGCACTACGCTACTAGGGTAGTGAGCATCGTGAGGCACACAGCTGCGCTTCAGTAGTTCCTGGTGGACCGGGACTGTGCAAACTTCCGTGAACCCCGTCAGGGCGAAGTTCCAAGAAGATCTATCTGGGTACTAGGGTGAATAGGCCGTCACTACTCCGGCGTGTTGTCTCCCCGGTCCTCCTTGTGCCTCTCGTTCGTGCTCCTCGGCGAGAAGAGGGTACTGAACAAGCCCTGTTCACGGGCTCCCAAGATTTCCCATGCTCTTCCCAAAGCGACCGCGTACAACGCGACCAGCACGTGTGCCAAGTTCTACATTTGTGCTGTGTTGCCTGGATCTCTGGCTATTTGCCAAGCAAACCAGAGTTCTAAGCTGTAGACGACCGTACTGACGAGCCAAAGTCCGACCCCTGAGCTCAAGACCCTACTACCGCGCGGAGATGCCCTCCACAGTTTCACGCCTATGCTGAGCGCGTTGGCCAGACCCACGGCTGCCAAGATCAACGGCAAGACTCCCAGACTCGAGCCCCGTATGGTCCCAAATAGGGAGATGAAGAAGACGTTGAGCAGGGCGGTGTAAGCGCTTGAGGCCCTGGAGCGAGACTCCACCGGCGACTGTTCGCCGACTATGCTCTTGGGCTCCACGGCTATGGCGACGAACAGTAGACCCAGCAACGTGGCGCTCGCGCCGGTGCTCACGGCGAAGAACTCTCTCAACCCTTCGGGAACCAATAGCCCTTAACCTGCCGCTGCGTCCCTTGCAGGTCCTCGGAGCACTCTCTATTTGCGTGGCAAATCGCTCACGCGACGAAGGCTAGCCGCGCCACACTGCCACCGCTAGATCTCAGTATAGGTTCTTTCGTCTCGCGGCCCGCAGACCTACCTTCCCGAGCTTCCGAGAACGTACATGCGAATTTCTTAGAACGCGGTTAGGGCGAAGTCCCGAGAATAGACCTTCCGAAGCTGTCCGAAAAGTCCG
>Ga0126311_10000516_pt1 | contig 17922 bp, 1 predicted proteins | sample Plot61_FD_92539 | JGI IMG/M metagenome (GOLD analysis project Ga0126311, IMG submission 92539) | Serpentine soil microbial communities from UC McLaughlin Reserve, CA, USA - Plot61 | ecosystem: Environmental > Terrestrial > Soil > Grasslands | place: USA: UC McLaughlin Reserve, Lake County... | reverse complement strand
CGGATACGCTCGCGCGTCACGTTGAAGCGGCGCTGCGTGCGGGGCAGGCATTATCGGTTCCGCCTATTGTGCGTACTGCGCGTGAAGCCGAGACACCGCTCTCGCATGCACAACAACGGCTCTGGTTTTTGCATCAACTTGACCCCGCCTCGCCGGCTTATAACATGCCGATAGCGTTGCGACTAACCGGGTGGCTCGACCCGGTCGCTCTGGAGCAGACTATTAACGAAATCGTCCGCCGGCATGAATCCCTGCGCACTACTTTCAGGATGAGCGAGGGACGACTCGTACAGGTTATTGCCCCTGCCAGGACGCTCACACTGGAGATAGTAGACCTCAGGGATTTGCCAGCGGACGAGCGTGAAGCCGCCATTCGAAGGCTTGCTGCTGAGGAAGCGAGTCGTCCGTTTGTGCTTACTGAAGATGAACTCCTGCGCTTCTCATTGCTGCGAGTCGCAGAAGACGAGCACGTGGCGCTGTTAACCATGCACCATATCATCAGCGACGGTTGGTCAATGGGAGTATTGGTCCAGGAGCTTGCGCCGTTGTATGAGGCATTTTCTACAGGAGGATCTTCGCCACTGCCTGAGTTGCCGATTCAGTGCGCGGACTACGCCGTCTGGCAGCGTCAACTTTTTGATGGCGAGTTCTTAGAGAAGCAACTCGCCTACTGGAGAAAGCACCTGGGAGGTGAGCTTCCGGTGTTGAATTTGCCAACCGATCGCCAGCGCCCACCAGTTCAGACTTTCACTGGCCGCAGGGAGTCTCTATTAGTTACTCCGGACCTGACCAAGTCGATTAAGTCCCTGGGTCAAAAAGAAGGCGTCACGTTGTTTATGACGCTGCTGACGGTTTTCGACATTCTGCTTTCACGCTACAGCGGCCAGGAGGAAATTATCGTCGGAACAGACGTCGCGAACCGTAACCAGTTGGAGACCGAAGGACTCATCGGGCTTTTTGTGAATCAACTCGTGCTGCGCGTCGATCTGTCTGGTCAGCCGACCTTCCGGGAACTATTGGCTCGGGTGCGCAAGGTCACACTCGACGCCTATGTCCATCAGGAGTTGCCGTTAGACAAGCTGGTCGAAGCGCTTAATCCGGAGCGTGACCTCAGCCGGTCGCCGCTGTTTCAAGTCATGCTGGTGCTCCAGAACGCGCCCCTGCAAAGGCTCTCTTTGTCAGGCCTCACGATGCAACTGCTTTCCCTGGAGCATCAAACGTCGAAATTCGATTTGAGTTTATACGTCACCGAAAGCGATGCCGGACTGGTTTGCGATCTCGAGTACAACACCGATCTCTTCGATAGCGCGACGATTACGCAGATGCTCGGCTCCTTCCACCGTTTGCTTGCGGAGGCCGTCGCCCACCCCGATACGGGCGTCCAGGATCTTCCCCTTCTTAGCGAGGCCGGCCGACAGCAATTGCTGGTCGAGTTTAATGACACCCGCACCGACTATCACGCAGAGCAGACGCTCCATCAGCTTTTTGAAGCCCAGGTCGAGCGCACTCCGGACGCCATCGCACTGAGGTTTGCAGCGCAGTCGCTCACTTATGCCGATCTTAACCGCCGCGCCAATCAACTTGCCCATCATCTGCAAACGGTTGGTGTTGGCCCGGACACGCTGGTAGGCGTCTGTATGGAGCGCTCCGTCGAAATGGTCGTCAGCCTGCTCGCCACTCTTAAAGCGAATGGAGCTTATCTGCCTTTAGACCCGCAGTATCCGCAGGAACGCCTGGCTTTTATGATTCGGACGGCGGCGCCTGTTGTCCTGCTCACCGAGGAACACTTATCGGGACTTCTGTCTGCGACTGGTCCACCAGTGATCTGTCTCGACCGGGACTGGCCCCTTATCAGCAATGAGCCGGTGCGGAATCTCACCAGTCGTGTCGCCGCCGATAACCTCGCTTACGTCATCTACACCTCCGGCTCAACGGGTCAGCCCAAAGGTGTGATGAATACACACGGAGCAATTCGAAATCGCCTGCTTTGGATGCAGCGCCAGTACCGTCTGACAGGCAGCGACTGTGTATTGCAGAAAACTCCCTTCAGCTTCGATGTCTCTGTCTGGGAATTCTTCTGGCCCTTGATAAGTGGCGCGCGGTTGGTGCTGGCTCGTCCGGGAGGGCAAGTCGATAGTGACTACCTGGTTGAGCTGATTAATCGCGAGCAGATTACTACGCTGCACTTTGTCCCATCGATGCTCGAGGTCTTCCTGGACCATGAAGGAATTGAGGAGTGCACGAGTCTGCGACAAGTGATGAGCAGTGGAGAGGCGCTCTCGGCGCAATTGCAGCGGCGCTTCTACAGTCGGACGAAGGCGCAGTTGCACAATTTATATGGGCCAACAGAAGCGGCTGTGGATGTCAGCTACTGGCCTTGTCAGCGGGAGACGTCGACAGATGTCGTGCCGATTGGCCGGCCAATAGCGAATACTCAACTCTACATCCTGGACCGTGAGATGCAGCCGGCTCCGATCGGCGTACCGGGTGAGCTTTTCATCGGCGGCGTTGGATTGGCCAGGGGCTATCTGCAACGCCCCGGCTTAACCGCTGACAGGTTCATCCCTGATCCCTTCAGCCCTGAATCCGGAGCGCGGCTCTACCGGACAGGAGATGTGGCGCGCTATCAGGCCGGCGGAGAAATCGAGTATCTGGGGCGCGACGATCACCAGGTAAAGATCAGAGGCTACAGAATCGAACTTGGGGAAATAAAGGCACTGCTGGAGCAACACGAGCAGGTCAGAGAAGCCGCCGTTTTGGTAAGAGAGGAGCGGCCAGGTGATAAGCGGCTGGTCGGATATGTAGTAGGAAGAGACGGAGCGCAGGTTGAAGCGGGCCAGCTACGCAGCTACCTCAGGCAACACTTGCCGGAGTACATGGTGCCTGGCGTAATTGTCTCACTCAAAGAAATGCCGCTGACGCCGAACGGGAAAATGGATCGCCAGGCTTTGCCTGCTTCCGATTTCTCACAACGAGAGATGCAAGAGTATGTCGCTCCCCGCACGGAGCTCGAGCGGCAGATCGGGGCTATCTGGCATGAGGCCCTGGGTATTACGCACTTCGATGTTCACGACAACTTCTTCGATCTCGGCGGGCATTCGCTCTTGATGGCACAGGTCCATAACAAACTTCAGGAGGTCCTGAGCATTGAGATAACGATTGTGGAGATGTTTCAGTACCCGACAATCAGCTCGCTGGCGAAACATCTGAGTATCAATGAGAGTGAACGACATTCCTCTGAGCAAAGCCAGGTGCAAGTAAACACACGTAAAGAGGCTGCCCGGCGGCAAAGGCAGTCCAGAATGAAGAACCTCCAACCCACGATATAGCTAAACAAGACAAGCTTTGCACGAAAAGTCTGATCTCTCTGTGCAACAGAGAAGATGCCCTACGCCTCGAGCGCAGCACTACAACACCATGAGCAATACACGCGAACTCGAAACCACTGATGAGATCGCCATCATCGGCATGACCGGACGATTTCCGGGAGCGAATAACATTTCCGAGTTGTGGCGAAATCTGAGCCGGGCGATTGAGTCGATTTCTTTCTTCACTGATGAGGAACTGTTGGAGGCAGGGGCCAGTCCTTCCGTCCTGAAAGATCCGAACTGCATCAAGGCGCGCGGCATTATCCCTGATGTCGAATTCTTCGACGCCTCCTTCTTCGATTTCACGCGCCGCGAGGCTGAAATCACCGACCCGCAGCAACGTCTCTTTCTGGAGTGCGCCTGGGAAGCGTTGGAAGGCGCCGGCTATAACCCGCAGGCGTACGCGGGGCGCGTTGGAGTCTATGCCGGTGTCGCAATGAGCAATTACCTGCTCAATCTTTATTCACGACCGGAGCTCGTCAAAGCTGTCGGCAGCTACCGCACGATGATCGGCAATGACAAAGATTACCTGTCTACAATGGTCTCCTACAAACTGAACCTTAGAGGGCCGAGCATCAACGTGCAGACCGCCTGTTCCACTTCGCTGGTCGCCGTTCACCTTGCCTGCCAGAGCTTGCTCAATGGCGAATGCGATATGGCTCTCGCCGGCGGTGTTTCCATCGGTTTGCCGCAGAAGTCCGTCTATTTCTACCGCGAGGGAGGGATTAATTCCCGGGATGGACATTGTCGCGCTTTCGATAGTCGCGCGGAGGGGACAGTCGGCGGCAGTGGCGTGGGAGTCGTGATCTTGCAGCGCCATGACGAGGCCCTCGCCGACAGGGACTACATTTATGCCGTTATCAAGGGTTCGGCGGTAAATAACGATGGGGCGCAGAAGGTAGGTTACACAGCTCCGAGCGTTAATGGTCAAGCCAGTGTGATAGCCGATGCGCTAGCCGTCGCGGGTGTCGCGCCCGAATCCATCAGTTACGTCGAAGCACACGGGACGGGAACCGTACTGGGCGACCCGATTGAAGTCTCCGCTCTGACAAAAGCCTTCCGCACCGGTACCAACAAGAAGAATTTCTGTGGCATCGGCTCGATAAAGACCAACATCGGGCACCTGGACACCGCCGCTGGCGTCGCCGGTCTCATCAAGACCGCACTGGCTTTGAAGCACAAACAATTGCCGCCCAGTCTCAATTTTGAGACTCCCAATCCGAAGATTGATCTGGCGAACAGCCCATTTTACGTCTGCACCGAGTTGAAGGACTGGAAAGCGGAAGACACTCCGCTGCGTGCCGGAGTAAGTTCGTTCGGCATCGGTGGGACCAATGTTCATTTAATTGTCGAAGAATCTCCCGCGCCGCGTACCCCTGAGGCGAGTAAGCCCCACCACCTGTTAATCCTATCCGCTAAAACCAATAGTGCTTTGGAAACCAGCACAGCCAACCTTATCCAATATTTAGAGCAGAACCCCACCGTCAAATTACCTGATGTCGCTTACACGCTTCAGGTGGGTCGCGCGGCCTTTAGTCACCGGCGGATGCTGGTGGCGCAAAATCGAGAGGATGCATTGCAAGCTCTGGCAGCACCCGATGCGAAACGAGTCCTTACCTCCACGTCCAAACCAGACTACCGCCCGGTGATCTTCATGTTTCCCGGACAGGGGTCGCAGCACGTGAACATGGCGCGGGAACTGTTTGAGACCGAACCAATTTTTCGTGAGCAGGTTGATAAATGTATTGGGCTGTTACCAGCACATCTACAACTCGATCTTCGCAAGGTGCTGTACATCGGCGGAGACGTGCCGGCCGAGGCAAGCACGAAACTGGCGCAGACTTACCTGACACAGCCCGCTCTATTTATCGTTGAGTATGCGCTCGCTCGATTATGGATGTCGTGGGGCATCCGTCCCGAAGCGATGATCGGCCACAGCGTTGGCGAGTACGTCGCAGCTTGCCTGGCGGGAGTTTTCTCTTTGGAGGATGCTCTGATGCTCGTCGTTGTGCGGGGGGAATTGATGCAGGGGCTACCACGAGGAGCGATGTTAGCCGTGGCGCTTCCACCGCAGAGTGTCGAGCCTTTGCTCGGAGACAAGCTTGCACTCGCTACGGTTAACGGGCCGTCATTATGTGTGGTGTCCGGTCAGCCGGCGGCGATTGAAGAATTAAGCGAGCAGCTTCAGAAACAGGGTGTCTGGTCTCAGCGATTGCAAACTTCACATGCCTTTCATTCGCCCATGATGGAGCCGATTTTGCGACCATTCATGGACTGCTTCGAGAACCTGCGCCTGGAGCCACCGCAAATTCCTTACGCGTCTAATCTGACGGGCGCCTGGATTACAGACGCCGAGGCGACAGACGCGAACTACTGGGCGCGCCATTTGCGGGAGACAGTGCGTTTTGCCGATGGCTTGCACGAACTGCTGAAAGAGCCCCAAACCATTCTGTTGGAGGTTGGCCCAGGTCAGACCTTGAGTGGACTGGCGAAACAACAGTTACGCTACCCAGCCAGCCAGCAAGTAATTTCCTCCCTGCCACGCCAGCGCGACCAGCATCCGGATGCCGCCTTCTTACTCGGCGCGCTCGGGCAGCTCTGGCTGGCCGGAGTACAGATTGACTGGCCTGGTCTATATACCGCTGAGCAACGTTGCCGTCTGCCACTGCCGACCTATCCATTCGAGCGCGAACGATATTGGATAGACCAGCAGCCCAACAACAACGGCGATCAGTCATCAACGAAAGTCGAACAACCGAAGAGCCTGAGCCCCGCGCCGGCTCTTTCAAAATTGGAAGCAGAACCGATAGCCAATAAGGAACCGGAGGCAGTTGTTATGTCAGTATCGCAAGTTACCCGGCGGGACACAGTTCTGTCGATGCTCAACACCATTGTCATGGAATTGACGGGCGCCACCCCTGAGGAAATTGATATTCAGGCGACGTTTTTTGAGTTGGGAGTGGACTCACTTCTGCTCATCCAGTCCAGCCAGTCAATTCAAGACCGCTTCGGAGTCAAGGTTCCATTTGGGCAACTGTTTGAAGAATTATCGACGATCGATGCCCTCGCAACGCATCTCGACAGTGTGTTGCCTCCGGATAAATTCCAGCCGGAAGCGCCCGCCGTGCAGCCTCCGCCAGTCGCTCTTCCAATGGCGCCCGATGCAGTCCCCGTTCTGCCTGTTCTCGCTCCGCCGGCTGAGGCTTCGTCACCAATGTTGGGGATGGCCGTGCCATTAGGAAACTTGCGATCGGAGCCTCTTCAGGTAGCGGCGGTCACACCGTCACTGCCTCAACCGAATGGCAATGGCAATCATCAACACACGGATATTGCTCTCCCCGCCGCGAGGCAGCCGGATGATGGTCAACCCGCCAACGGCGAACGACACGCAGTGACACCAGGCTACGCAATGGAAGGTCTGATGATTGAGCAGTTGCGGATGGTATCTCAGCTTACTTCCCGGCAGCTCGAGTTGCTGCATGACCTTAGAGCAACGGGGGTAAAGGAACAGTGGCCGCCCGTTGATTTGGTGAGGGCGGCGGACAGTTCAGCAAATGGCAAACCCGAAGCGAGTACCGTTGGCTCGTCAGCGGATGCCGCTCAACAGCGAGTGGCGACGAGTATGCCAGCAGGAGCAGCGCCGCTGGTCGCACCTCCCGGACAGTCACGTAACCCGGAGCCATATGTGCCTTTCAAACCGATTCAGCCAGGGCGCAGGGACGGTCTCACGCCGCGTCAGCAACAGCATCTGGACGGTTTGATCAAACGATACACTGAGCGCACCAAAGGCTCGAAGCAACTAACACAAACTAGCCGCCAGTATCTCGCCGATAGCCGTGTCTCGGTCGGATTTCGCCTGCTCTGGAAAGAGATGGTCTATCCGATTATGGCCGCTCGGTCACTCGGTTCGAAGGTCTGGGATGTGGACGGCAACGAATATGTGGATGTGACGATGGGTTTTGGCGTGCACCTGTTTGGTCACTCGCCCGGCTTCGTCATGCGAGCCATGGAAGAGCAGATGAAAGAGAGCATCGGCCTCGGGCCACAGATGCAGATTACCGGGCAGGCTGCGCAATTGTTCAGTGAGTTGGCAAATGTAGATCGCGTGAACTTTTGTAACTCCGGCACGGAAGCCGTCATGGGAGCGATGCGCGTAGCGCGCACCGTCACACGGCGCAACAAGATTGCTCTCTTCAGCGGCGCCTATCACGGGTGGGCTGATGCCAACCTTATCCGGGGAGTGCCGTCGCCCGACGGGACAATGCGCGGTATGCCTTCCGCGCCCGGCGTGTCTCCGAAGTCCATCGAAGACATGATGATCCTGGAATATGACAATCAGCAGTCATTCGACATCATCAACAAGCACGCCGACGAAATCGCTGCCGTGCTGGTCGAGCCGGTGCAGAGCCGTCGTCCGGACCTGCAACCCCGCGCTTTTCTCCAGGAGCTGCGGCGGGTTACGGAAAGAAACGGAACGCTGTTGATCTTCGATGAAATGATTACCGGTTTTCGCTCGCATCCGGGTGGCGCCCAGGCGTGGTTCGGTGTGCAGGCAGATTTGGCTACATACGGAAAAGTCATTGGCGGTGGCTTACCAATCGGAGCCATCGGTGGCCGCGCCACCTACATGGATACGTTTGATGGCGGCATGTGGAACTATGGCGACAACTCAGTGCCGGTAGCGGAAAAGACACTGTTTGCAGGAGCTTTCTTCAAGCATCCGCTCACTATGGCTATGGCCCATGCAGTGCTGCAACACCTTAAAGAGGGTGGACCACAACTGCAGCAGCGATTGAACGAACGCACGACACGAATGGTGGAAACCCTCAACAGCTACTTCGAGCGAAATGAAGTACCGGGTCGCGTTGTTCATTTCGCTTCCTTGTTCCGGTTTGTCTTTCCACGCGAGCTGAAATATTCAGAGCTTTTCTTCTATCACCTCGGCGAAAAGGGCATTCTCACCTGGGAGGGCGGCAATCTTTATCTCAGCACCGCGCACACGGATGAAGACGTTCAGCGCATCATTAAGGCGGTCATAGAGACAGTGGAAGAACTGCGCGACGGAGGGTTTTTCCCCGACTCTCCATCCACTCAGCCTCGGCAGAAACACATTGGGGATGGCTCTTCAACGGCGCAGACCGCTAACCCGCCGCGTGATTCTCAACCCGCGAATTTACAACCGTCCTCGATGCCGGCGATCCAAAGTGTCACCGTGGTGTCGCCAGCGTCTGTCGAGTCACTGGCAAAGACGGATTCGGTGCTCAAACGAAATCCGAACACGCGCATGCAGTTTAGTCTCTACTTCTTCGGCAACTACGACGCGCAGTTTAGTGAAAGCAAGTATCGCCTGTTGTTTGAAACCGTTAAGTATGCCGATCAGCATGGCTTCACGGCGGTGTGGCTACCCGAGCGCCACTTCAATTCATTTGGCGGTTTTTCACCTAACCCGTCGGTGCTCGCCGCCGCCCTTGCGAGAGAGACCGAGCGTATTCAAATTCGCGCCGGCAGTGTGGTGTTGCCTCTGCATAACCCTATCCGGGTCGCAGAAGAATGGTCGCTGGTTGACAACCTCTCAAAAGGACGGGTCGGCGTGTCATTCGCTTCCGGGTGGCACCCCAACGACTTCGCTTTCGCGCCTGACGCCTACGACACTCGACATAAAGTTATGCACGAGGGCATCGAGACCGTGCGGCGACTGTGGCGCGGCGGGTCAATTCCTGTTGTGGATGGTACAGGCAGCCACATCAACGTCAGTCTGGTTCCGATGCCCATGCAAGCGGAACTGCCCATCTGGCTCACGGTTGCACATCGCGATACAGCCATCAAGGCAGGCCAAATCGGTGCTAGTTTTCTCACCAACTTCATGGACCACGCTCTGGACGACGTGAAAGACAAGGTTACGGCTTACCGTCAGGCGCGCGCCGAAAACTGCTACGACCCGGAGGCGGGCCATGTCACGATTCAGCTTCACACCTTCATCGGTGCGGATTTCGAACAGACGTTGCAGAAGGTGCGGCAGCCTTTCAAAGACTACATGCGCGCCTCCTTTAAGCTGGTGGGCAATAAGTTCAAGAGCCAGGGACGCAAGGTCGATCTCGACAACATCTCAGAGGCGGACCTCGACTATATCCTCACATCCGCGTGCGAACAGTACATGGAGAAGGGCGCGTTGATCGGAACGCCCGCCACTTGCTCGGCAACGATTGACAGCTTACTGGCTGCGGGTGTGAACGAAGTGACCTGCCTGGTCGATTTTGGACTCGATCTCGAGATGACTCTCGAGTCTTTGCACCACATTAATGAGTTGCGCCAACGCTATGAAGGTCAGGTCGAAGCCGGCAAGGAATCATCAACCCCGATTACCGTGCGAGCAGAGTCAACGCCCAATGGCAACGGAACAAGCCATGGAGCGCGCCTCGCTCCCTTAACCGAGATGCAAAAGCAGCTTTGGACTCTCATACAGATGGGCACGGAAGTCTCGAGCGCTTACAACGAATCCATCACGCTGCGTATGCGCGGAGAATTCAACGTGACGGCAATGCGTTCGATTTTACAGAAGGTCGTCGACCGCCACGAGGCGTTGCGCACCACCTTCAGCCCGGCAGGGGACTATCAACTGTTCAATCCCACGATGACCATGAAGGTGCCGCTTATCGATCTCTCAACCGTCGAACAGGACCAACGAGAGACTGAGTTAGAGCAGTGGCTTGCCAGAGACATCCGCCAACCCTTTGACCTGGTGCAAGGCCCGTTGTTACGCGCCCGGATTGTCAGGATGGACGAGCAGGACCATCTCCTACTCTTAACCAATCACCACATCATTTTTGATGGTGACTCAGTCGCTACTCTGATGTCGGAGCTGAGCAGGCTCTACGAGGCTGAATGTGAGGGTCGGAGCTGCGATTTGCCGGTCCCGTTGCGCTTTAGCGAATACGCCGAGCGGCAGGTTCAGCAGCAGAACATGGGAACCAGCGAGGCGGAGGCCCATTGGCTCGAGCAGTGGACTGATTCATTCCCTATTCTGGAACTTCCGACTGACCGGCCGCGCGCCGCCACTTTCTCACGCGCTCTGTACTGCATGAGCATTGATGGCTCACTCTATAACGGCATACGAGCGTTAAGCTCGCGCCATCGCGCAACGATGTTCGTGACGATGTTGGCAGGCTTCAAACTTCTGCTACATCAACTGACCGGACAAAGAGACATCATCGTCGGCATCAATACGGCAGACAGCGCTTATGCGCGCCGCCGCGACTTCGTCGGCTACCGCGTTTTTCCCGTCATGGTACGCACGAAAATCTCCGGCGATCCGTCCTTCTCCGAATTTTTTGCCGCCGTCAGGAAACAGATGCTTGACGCCTACGAGCACCAGCACGTTTCCCTCACCGAACTCTTCAAGTCGACACGAATGCCGGGACGCCTGCTGCCGGTGACGGTCGGGATGAACCTCGCTAACGAGGGCGGAAAGCCGAAGTTCGGAGACTTGGATGTTGAAGCGGGATCCTTCCCGACGACTGCTCCGGCCCTCGATCTCTATCTGGACATAGCGGAAAAGTCTGACGAGTTACTGTTCCGATGGAATTACAATCCGGACCTCTTTGATGCCGATACCGTTCGCGACTGGATGCAACAACTGCATACGCTTCTGGAAGCAGTCGTCGCCGATCCGGCTCAACCCCTGTCAGCCTTGCCGGGCTTGCCATCGAAGAGTGTCCAGCCGGCAAGCTCCGCCGAGATTCAGCGCATTCAAAGCGAGTCGCCTCCCGATATTTATCAACAATCGAATCTGACTAAATACCAACTCCTGATCTGGCTCGGGCAGAAGCTTAGACCTAACGTGCCGATGTATATCAACGCGTACTGTTTCACGATCGCGTCCAAAATCGAGCGCGAGCATTTGCAGGAAGCGTTTCAGGCGGTCGTCGATCGAAGTGATGCCTTGCGCACGATCATTCAGGAAATAGATGGCGCGCCCCATCAAAATGTGCTCGCCAAACTCCCTTACGAAATGCGTTATCACGATTTTTCCGAGATGCCGGACGCTCATGGAGAGGCGCAAAAATGGGTGCAGGAGCGTTGCCGAATGCCGCTCGACATCAGCAAATGCGTCTTCGATTCGGCGCTCATTAAGCTCTCCGCCGAGGAGTATCTCTGGTATTTGAATGTTCATCATCTGGTGGCCGACGCGTGGGCGAGCGCGCTGATCGCGCGGCTGGTCTCAGATTTCTACCAGCGCTCGCGTGAAGGTAAGCTGGACCAACAATCCGAAATTCCGCTCTTCCAGGACTACGTAGATTACGAACGGCAATACCTGAGCTCGCCTGAGTCGCAGGAAGCGCAGGCCTATTGGAAAGAAAAGCTGGCCCAGCCGGCGGAGGCCATCGCGTTCTATGGCCGAACAGCGCTCAAGCGAACAACGCAGGTGCAGCGAGTCTCCTGCGACCTCGGAGCTGAATCCTCTCGGAAGCTGAAGGAAATTGCCCGGCGTGAAGGCATCTTCGTCAAGTCGCTTGATGCCACCCTGACAAATATCTTCGGAGCGCTGCTTTACACTTATCTTTATCGTATCAGTGGAACTCCCCGGCTCTCACTGGGTATTCCCTATCACAATCGCCAGACGCAGGCTTTCCGCGAAACGATCGGCCTCTTTATTCAGATAATGCCCCACCGGATTACCATCGAAGAGGGTGACACTTTCCTTTCTGTTATCGATAAACTGATGGCGGAGACCCTGGAAAATCGCCGCCACCTGCGATATCCGGTCGGCAACGAGAATCAGGCTTACGATGTCGAATACAACTACATCAATGCCACGTTCCCGAGTTTCTGTGGGACGCCGTCGAAGTTTCAATGGCTTCATCCCGGCCATGCCGGTGAAGCCTTCGGCTTTCAAATTCACGATTTTAATGCGTCGGGAAGTTTCGTCGTCGATCTTGATTTTCATCAGGATGTCTTTGATGAAGCACAATATGGCGTGGCCGTTCAGCACTTCCTGCAAGTCGTGGACGCTTTCATCGCCGATCCCACTCAATCCATCCATGCCTTTAAGCTCCTTACGCCCGAAGAAGAGCGGCATGTCATTGAAGAGTTGAATCAAACCGAGAGAGCTTTCCCGACACAGCAGACATTCTCGGAACTTTTTGAAGCTCAGGTCGAAAAGACACCGCATCGCCGGGCAGTCGTTGCTGACGGTAAAGTGCTGACGTATGCAGAACTGAATGCCAGGGCAAATCGGTTGGCTCATCGAGTCAGGGCATTGGGTGTGGGGCCGGATGTGGTCGTGGGATTGCTTGCGCGTCGCAACATCGATCTGCTGACTGCAATACTTGGAATCCTCAAAGCAGGCGGCGCATACCTTCCTCTTGACCCACTCTATCCAGCTAAACGGTTGGCGCAAATCGCAGGTCAGGCTAACTGTGCTCTATTTCTTTCTGCCAGAGAGTTCGCCGGCGGTCTTTCACAGGCATTGGAGAGCGCGCCGCCGGAGAGACGCGCGCCAGTAAGGGAACTGGAAGAACTGTTCACCGAGGCTGATGACGGAAATCCTCTCTCCAACTGCGGCCCGCAGAACCTTAGCTACCTTATTTATACTTCGGGCTCCACCGGCGTTCCAAAAGCCGCGATGATCGAACAGGCCGGCATGGTCAATCATCTTTTCGTGAAGATCAATGATCTTCAGTTGACCGCTGACGACGAAATCGTGGAGATGGCTTCGCAGTGTTTCGACATTTCGGTTTGGCAGTTTCTAGCCGGACTGTTGGTGGGAGCGTGTGTGCACATCGTCAACGACGAGGTAGCTCATGATGCTGCGCTCTTGCTCGATCTACTTCAACGCGAAAGGATCACTGTCATCGAGACTGTGCCTTCGCTGCTGCACGCGATTGTTGATGAGATGGGAACCCCACGTCCGGCCGGCTACAACCTTTCGACACTGAGATGGATGGTTGTGACGGGTGAGGCGCTGCCGCCGGAGCTTTGCCGGAAATGGCTTGCGTTGCAACCGGAGATTCCTTTGCTCAATGCCTACGGGCCGACTGAATGCTCGGATGACGTGACGCACTATGCCTGCACGCAACCTCCTGGCCCACGTGCTACTCACCTGCCAATAGGACGTGCGGTGTCGAACATCAGGACATATGTGCTGGACCAAAAGTTGTTGCCGGTTCCTGTCGGAATACCAGGGGAGTTGTTGATTGGCGGAGTGGGTGTCGGACGTGGCTATTGGAACGATCCGGGACGCACTGCCGAGGTCTTCATCCCCGACCCGTTTAGCCGGAAGCCGGGCCGGCGCCTCTACAGAACCGGCGATCGGGTCCGTACTCTGCCTAATGGCAATTTAGAGTTCCTCGGACGGCTCGACAATCAAGTGAAGGTTCGCGGTCATCGGATTGAGTTAGGCGAGATCGAGGCGGTTCTGGTGCAACATCCGGCAGTAGACAATGCTGCCGTGTTGATCCTCGAAGGGGCGGCTGCGGAGAAGAAACTGGTCGCTTACGTGATGGCTTCGCCAAGTGGCGCGCCATCTGTTGGAACTCTGCGCGACTTTTTGAAGGAGCAGTTGCCCGCATACATGATTCCGTCAGGTTTCGTCGTACTGGAGAAGTTTCCACTAACGCCTTCAGGAAAGACAGACCGCCGTGCGTTGCTCGCCTCAGTACCTCAATTCGCAGAAACCGAGGGCAGCTACGTCGCACCCCGTAACCAGGTCGAACAAATCCTGGCTGACATTTGGGCCTCCTTTCTTGGCCTGGGCCAGGTGAGTGTAGACGATAACTTCTTTGATCTTGGAGGAGATTCGATTCTCAGTATTCAAGTCGCAGCGCGCGCCAACCAGGCGGGTCTGAGAATCAGTCCTTTGCAGATCTTTCTAAATCAGACAGTCGCCCAATTGGCGACCGTAGCGGGCACAGGGCCAACGATCGAAAGCGATCAGGGCGTGGTGTCAGGACCAGTGCCGCTGACTCCCATTCAGAAGTGGTTCTTTGAACAGAACGTTCTTGAGCCGCATCACTGGAATCAAGCGGTCATGCTGGTGTTGCGGCAGCAGATCGATCCGATCTTGCTGGAACAGGCAATTCAGCAGTTGCTCGTGCATCACGATGCACTCAGGCTGCGTTTTATTCGACAAGGCTCAGGTTGGGCGCAGTTCAATGCGATGGAGGAAGATACTCCGGTCTTTTCGCGCAGAGATTTGTCGCAGTTACCGGAGGATGAGCAGAGTGCCGCAATTGAAGCTGAGGCGGCCAGATTGCAGGCGAACCTTAACCTGGAAGCGGGGCCGCTGGCTCGGGTCGCGCTGTTTGAATTGGGCGATCGCAAGCCGGCTCGGTTGCTCCTGATTATCCATCACCTGGTGGTGGACGGCGTCTCGTGGCGCATTCTCCTGGAAGACTTGATGACGGGCTACGAACAACTGAGCCAGGGAGGATCGATCCAGCTTCCACCAAAGACTAGTTCTTTCAAGCAGTGGGCCGAGCGACTTGCTGAATATGCGCAGACCGCAGGGTTGCGAGAGGAACTTGACTACTGGCTGAATGCTCATCCTGGCGAGAACTATTCTCTGCCCGTTGACAATACGACTGGAGAGAACACGCGAGCCTCGGGGAGCGGCGTGACCGTGTCACTTACTGTTTCAGAGACGGAAGATTTGTTACGTGGAGTGCCCGAAGCAACGGGAGCGCACATCAATGACGTTCTGTTGACGGCTCTTGCGAAGAGTTTCTCGCTTTGGACCGGAGAGCGCAGGTTGCAAATCGATTTGGAAGGACATGGACGCGAATGGATCTTTGAGGAAATAGACTTGTCGCGCACGGCAGGGTGGTTTACGACTGTTTTCCCTGTGCATCTTGAACTAGGAGAAATCCATGCTCCCCTGGAGGAGTTGCGCTCAATCAAAGAAGGTCTGAAACGCATTCCAGGAAACGGCATAGGTTACGGATTACTGCGTTACCTGAGCGACGACGAAGAATTCACTGCTCGGCTCGCAGCCCTGCCGCCCTCGCAAGTGAGCTTTAATTATCTGGGCCAGTTCGATCAAGTGTTGTCAGGGTCATCCATCTTTGGCGAGGCGCACGAGTCGGCAGGGCCGACGAGCAGCGCGCTGGGAAACCGTCTCCGTTTGCTGGACGTTAACGCCTTCGTTAGTAGAGGCCAACTACGCGTCGAGTGGACACACAGCCGGAACGTACACGACCGCGCAACGATTGAGGACCTGGCCCAGGCGTTTATCGAAGCGTTGCGATCGATCATCGTGGCTGCGCTCTCGTCCGATACGGAGACCGATTTCACGACGGCGCCGTTAGCTGATCCAGGCGGGGTCAACTGGAATCCGGCTGAACTTGACGACATCAAATCCGTCATTAACAGGCTCGAGAGTGGAGGCTTAATATGAGTGTAGATATTGCAGATTTCTACCCGCTCTCGCCGATGCAGGAAGGCATGCTCTTCCACACTCTCTATGCACCGGAATCGGGTTTTTATATCGAACAGGTTTGTTACCCCGTGCACGGAAACCTGACCGCGACAGCGTTGCGGCAGGCGTGGCAGCACGTGGTTGATCGCCATCCTATTCTGCGCACCTTCTTTGTGTGGAAAGACCTGAAGAGACCTGTGCAGATGGTCCAGAGACGAGCAGAAGTGTTGTTAGTGGAAGATGACTGGCGCTCTCTATCGTCCGCCGAACAGGAAGAGAAACTTCAGGCGTACTTGCAGGCTGACCGTCTCAACGGCTTCGACCTGGCGAAAGCTCCGTTGATGCGTTTGGCCCTTTTCGGAACCGGCGAAAATGATTACCAGCTTATTTGGACCTGGCACCATCTGCTGATGGACGCGTGGTCTGTCTCCATTCTGCTCAAGGAAGTGTTCACCTTGCTTCAGGCCGGCAGCGAAGGGCGGGATGTACACCTGGGCCATTGCCGGCCGTACCGTGATTACATTACCTACCTTCAGCAGCAGAATCTGTTAGAGGCCGAAGCGTTCTGGCGGCGCACGCTCAAAGGTTTTCACAAACCAACGTCTTTGCGTCGCTTTAGTCCCGGGGAAACCGCGCCGGACGGTAATGCGGTTTACGGTGAAGAGCAATGCTCTCTTTCAACTGCAGACACTACCGCACTGCGCGCTTACGCGAGGCGGCACCGTTTGACCCTGAATACCCTCGTGCAAGGGGCTTGGGGAATTCTTCTGAGCCGGTACAGTGGCGAATCAGATGTGGTCTTCGGTGCGGTCGTTTCCGGCCGACCAGCGGAGCTTGAAGGCGTTGAGTCGATGGTTGGCCTCTTCATCAACACCCTGCCAGTGAGGGTGCTGGTAACTCCGGAAGAACAGATCCTAACGTGGCTGAAGAGACTTCAGTCGCAGCAAGTAGAAGCGCGACATTACGAGCACACGCCGCTCGTGCAAGTGCACGGATGGAGTGACGTGCCACGCAACCTGCCCGTGTTTGAGAGCCTCCTGGCCTTTGAGAGTCAGCCGGACCTCGGCTTTTCGCCGGGCGCTTCAGCGCCACCCGCAAACGTCCGGATAGGCCGCATTCGCACCCTTGAGAAGATTAATTATCCGCTGGCCCTGATCGCGATGCCGGGTGCGGAGTTGACGCTGGTAATGTGTTATGACCGCCGCTGCTTTAACTCTGCGCTCATAGCGCAGATGCTCAATGGACTCAAGAACCTGCTGGAAGGCCTCCTTGCCAATCCGGGTGGGCGGTTGAGGGAATTGTCGCTCCTGAGTGAAGGACAGAAGAAACAATCGCTCGAGCAGTGCAACCACAAACAGCAGTCATTCCCGGTTGTAAAGTGCATACACCAACTCTTTGAGGAGCAGGTGGCGCTTACTCCTGATGCAATCGCAGTGGTGCATGAAGGTCTCCGGCTAAGCTATGCGGAATTGAATGCAAGAGCTAATCAACTCGCTCACTATCTGCGCCAGTACGGCGTCGGACCGGAGTCGTTGGTCGGTATCCTGTTTGATCGCTCGTTGGAGATGGTGGTTAGCATTATTGCTGTCCTCAAAGCTGGCGGGGCCTACATCCCGCTTGACCCCGAATACCCGCGCCAACGGTTAACCTTTATATTGCAAGACTCCCGGGCGTCCCTGCTCCTGGTACAAAGGCAATCCCTCGAATCCTTCCGCGCAGACGGGATGCAGATCATCAGCCTCGAAGCAGAAGCGGACCGCATTGCCAAGCAGAGCGCAGAAAATCTGACTGACACGAGGGCAGTGCCGGACAACATCGCATACCTCATCTACACCTCAGGCTCGACAGGACAGCCTAAGGGCGTGCTCGTGAGCCATGCCAATGTGGTGCGTCTTTTTGCGGCGACTAACTCCCAATATGGGTTCAACGAGTCTGACGTATGGACCTTCTTTCACTCCTATGCCTTCGATTTTTCTGTGTGGGAGTTATGGGGCGCACTCCTTTATGGCGGAAAATTGGTGATGGTCCCAGCAACTGTCAGCCGTACACCCGAAGCCTTTCACAAGTTGGTATGCGCAGAGAGTGTTACAGTGCTGAACCAGACACCTTCAGCCTTTCGCCAGTTTATGCACGCTGACGAGG
>Ga0126311_10000515_pt1 | contig 17925 bp, 12 predicted proteins | sample Plot61_FD_92539 | JGI IMG/M metagenome (GOLD analysis project Ga0126311, IMG submission 92539) | Serpentine soil microbial communities from UC McLaughlin Reserve, CA, USA - Plot61 | ecosystem: Environmental > Terrestrial > Soil > Grasslands | place: USA: UC McLaughlin Reserve, Lake County... | reverse complement strand
CGGTGAAGGAATGAAGAAACTTCTCTCAGTCACGCTGCTCCTCGTTTGCTTCTCGCCGGCGCTTGCGCAAACCAAACCAGCGTCACACCCGACTCGCGCGCACGCCTCGATGTCGCCCGAAGCGAAGGCGCTGCTCGAACAAGCAATCGGAGTTGTTTGCACGCAAGCCAAGCTCGATCCGAAGAGCAGCGTTGCTATCGACGAGATGCAGGCGCGTCCTTCGCTCCCGCTTCATAGCCCCGAGGCACGCGCGGGCGCTGAGCGCGCACAACGACTTCTATCCGTCGCGAAAGAACTCGTCGTCAGCTCGCTGCAACAACTCTCAACCGATTACGGCGTGCAGAAGTCTCGTAATTTCAACCTGCGACTCAGCCAGGCGATCGCACGCGTGAATTCCGTCAAACGCGTGAGGCCCGACATGGATTCGCGTGACAATGCTTCGGTCTATCTGAGTCGCCCGCACGTGATCACTTTCGGCACGATCTTCCTGGCGGGTTTACGTTCTGACGAAGGAATGATTAGCGTCCTCGCGCACGAGCTGATGCATATCGCTGACGGTGATAGCGACAGTTTGCGCGTGCTCGTCGCAGCTATCGGCAACAAGGCCTCGGATCTGACTGGACTCGACATTCACGGGCAGCGCGGCGAGGAGGTTACGTGCGATTTGATCGGTGCCATGGCTACGCGCGCATTCATCGTGAGCACGCCCGGTTACGAGTCGATCGCGAGGCGTTTAGCGCGATCGATCCAACACAATTGCGTTGAGCTTGATGAAGGTGATGAAGATCACTTATCGCCGCGTAATACAATCCGCGCGCTGCTCGCGTTGAATCCTGATCTCGTGCGTGAGTTGATCAACGATCGATTTTGATGCCGCAAAGAAGCACCAAAAAGTTTTTGCCGCAGAGATCCGCGCTTACGGTTTTATTTGTTTTCGTTTTTGCCGCGGGATGTAAATCCGTTATCGACCGGCAGCAGAACGTGACGCCCCGCGTGCTGCGCGACGTGCCGGCGCGAAATCTCGCGTATCGTCTCGCTGCCGATGTCACGCCACCCTCGACTGACATCGACGACTCGTTAGACAAGCATTCCGCAGTCGCAAATGATTTCAGCACGAAGCGCAAAGATGAGGCGTTGCTGCGAACCGTAGTTTCACCTGATGGACGGCGAGTGCTCGCGCTATACGGAACTGCCGACGAACCCGGCTCGACGTTTCGGATCGATCTCTACAACTCTGAAGGGCAGTTTTTGCATAACCTGATCCCGCCGGATCTCTCGTGCGTGTTTCCTGAAACGGTAACGTGGTCGCCTGACGGAAACTTCATCAACTTCATCGCGCACAAACGCGTGATGCCCAGTCCAAGACCGACGCCACCGAACGAGCCCGAGCCCGAGCCAGGCGCTTCGCCCGTGCCATCGCCATCGATACCGCCGTTGTTTTCTCCGGTTGCGAGTTTCAGCACCGAACAGATCTACATCTGCAATCGTGACGGTTACGATCTCAAGCCGCTCACTTCGCGTGAAGGACTCATCTATTTCTATTTCGTTTGGGCGCCGGACACACACGCGATGGCCGCGCTCGCCTGCAAGGAAGATGAGTGGAACGCGCGCGAGCTGCACCACAAATCGCCTGCAGGCAGGCCGCGCTTGATCGCGCCCGATGGCAGTGAGCGCTTGCTTGACGATGCGTTAACCGATGCATTGCCGGTGTGGTCACCTGATGCTTCTAAGATTGCAACGGCGTTTGATACAGACGTTGCGATTTATGATGCGAGTGGAAAGACTCCGACGCAGGCGCGTTTGCCGCTCCGGGATCAATTGCTTGCGGCGTCAGTGGCGTACGATCAAAAGACGACGGTCAGGAAAGCGACGAACAACAGTAATACTCAAGCTGCGAGTTCAACTCCTTCAGTTCCGGCTTCATTCAATCCGATCGTGAGGTTGGATTGGCGGCGGCCGGAGACGCTCTACTTCCAAACCGCTTACGTGTTGTTGATGCCCAGCGAGACGATCAATACGTTCCAGCGTTGGCATGTGCTGAACATCAGCGCGCAGGCGGCCGTTCTGAAGTGATCAGGAACAAAACGAGGATTGTGGTTTTAGCAAAGATTCGCATTCCTGATTTTTCAGACATTCTTAGACAGGATTACAAAGATTTACAGGATTGACAGGATTTGATCCTGTTAATCCTGAAGATCCTGTAATCCTGTCCAAGGTCTTAAACCGGTGGCTGTTGGCCCTGCTGACCCTGCTGGCCGTGCTGCCCCTCGGGCGCCGCCATCTGCTTCGCAGCATCCTGCACCTTGTCGAGCGCGCCGCGTGCGACGTCCTCAACTCTCTCAACCAACCGCTCACCGGTTTCCCCGATGTATTCACTTTCGAGTCGCGTGGACGGTAACACGAGTCCAACGGCCGTTCCTGCGGCAACCGCAACGGCACCAACCGCAAGCGGGTTCTCGCGCATCATGCGTCCAAAACGAGTACTCACTGCCGAGGCACTGTCTTTCGCTTTTGTGCCGAGATTGCTCAGCGCGTCCGTCGATCGAGAAGCGAGGTCACTCGCAGTCTCTCTGACTTGATTCAAAGTACCCGTGCCTGTGCCGGTGCCTGTGCGGTAAGTCGGCCGCGAAGTTTCACCGAGGTCACCCAGCTCATAGTTGCTGCGTGTTCCCGGCGAGAATCTACGTGACGAGCTGCTGCTATAGCTCGGCCCACGGAAGTTTCGCATCACGAGCATGCCCACTCCGAGACCAATCATCGCCACCGGTATCGGATTCTTCCAGATGCTATAACCCACCGATGTTCCCGCATCCTTGATCACAGTACCCGCACGACCCGCGACTTCACGTGCCGGCTCAGCTACTCCACTAATTGTTTCTCCAACTCTCTCCATAACTCTTTCAACCTTTCCTATTGTGGCTTCCCGAACAGTTTCCTTAACCTGGCCCATCAGGTGGTCCGGACTGAGCCTTTCCTGGATCTCATTGAGCGTCTGACTCATGTCAGCGCGCGTGTCTTCAATCTCCGCCCGCAATTGTTCGGTATGCTCATCGTAATCGTCAGCGGTTATAGAAGTCGTCCGCGATTCATCCGGGTCCGCAGCCGTTATTTGATTTGTTCCTTCATCCATGTTGCGTCCTCCTTCAAGGTCTCTACTGTTTCGCGCGGAGTCAGATCTGCTTGTTGAAGGGCCATCATCGCTTTGCCGATCAACAACCAACCTATACCGCCGACTACGGCGCCCACGATCAACGCTGCGCCCCAATGAGGCACAGCCTTCGCCAACAACATGATGATGGCCGCGATGATCGCCAGGAGCGCCGCGTACGCGACGGCTCCACCGACAACCAGATAACCGACGTTCCTACCGACGAACTTCGCTTTGTTCGAGATCTCCACCTTTGCGAGTTGAACTTCCTGACGGACCAGGTTGCTCATGTCAGTTGCGAGATCGCCGAACAGGTCGCCAAGCGGCCGGTTTTCCAAAGAGCGATTTTCATTTAGCCGTTGCATAACACACCTCCTGCATTACTAACCCATACTCGGAGGAGGCGACGGATGCTGCGCTCCCGAAACGTTTGTATTGAACGACTGCTGCGGCCGTCCGACGCTCCCGCCGACGTTGCCGCCGATGTTCATCGGGCGTTGCGTTCCTGTGCTCATCGGATGTTGCGCACCGGTAGTCGTCGAACTCGCTGCCGAGCTCGCTGCTTCCATTGACGTCCTGATGAGACGTGCGCCGGCGAAACCCAAAAGGAATGCGCCACCAATCATCAACGCGGGCTGGCGACGTCCAAAGTTCTGCACGTCTTCGAGTAGTCGTTTTGGATCCTGCTCGCGCACATATCGCGCTACGCGGTCAAGACCATTGGCGGCCTTGTCACCATATTGCGCCGCGAAACGTGCGATCGGTCCCTGGCCTTCGTTGTTCAGAGTTTCACCAAAACGTCTCACTGCATTGACGACAGTGCTCAGCTCGGACGCTGCGCTGTCTTTCTGACGATTGATTTGTGAGCTTGCTTGTTGTTGAACCTGACTTACAACTTCGTTGGTTGTTTGTTTGGCTTGTTGCAGGAGATCCTGTCCGCCGCCCTGATTTTGTTGTGACCCGGATGCGCCCTGGTTCTGCTGTGAACCGACTGCGCCCTGGTTCTGTTGTGGAGTAATTGATGCACTTTGATTCTGCGTACCAGTCGCGCCCTGGTTCTGCGTACCGCCCTGGTTCTGCGAGCTGGTCGCTCCTTGACCAGGCGAAGGCGATTCGGGCCCCTTACTCGCTGCCATCTTTGAAGCAGTCGCGGCCGTGCCTTTCGGCTCTTTATCTTTCTTATCCATTTAAACCCTCCCTTTGATCGTTCCTGGGCTACGCGCCCGGTACTGTTGAGTTAACGACGGAATTATTTCAAAACGAGTTTATTGCGTTCCTTTTCTTGTGAACAAGAATGCACTGAGTCACAAAAAGCACAATTCAGGTATCCCTTCGAAGAGGAATGATGTTTGACTGGTGAGTTCATCAATCAACTTCATCCGCAAGGGGGACATCTATGTCAACAAACCAGGAAACAGGAACGATCGATCAAGACGAGACATCGTTAAGCGACGATTTCGCGTGGCAATCGCGCTCTGGTGGCGCGAATTACTCGGTGGAGCGAGCACGACCCGGCTTGCCGTCCACGAGTGCAAAACGATTAGCAAAGGGTTTAGGTTGGTTCAGTATCGGCCTCGGCCTCGCAGAGCTGCTTGCGCCACGGGCCATCGCTAACATTTCAGGTGTTTCAAACAAACACACGGGTTTAATACGACTGTACGGTCTGCGCGAAATCGCTTCCGGCATCACGATCTTTTCTCAGGAAAAACCGACTGAGGGAGTGTGGTCACGCGTTGTTGGTGATGCCCTGGATCTGACCAGCCTCGGCATGGCTGCGAGGAATCCGGAAGCAAAGTTGGGACGCGTTGCGTTCGCTACGGCGAATGTACTCGCCGTCACTGCGCTCGACGTGGTTTGCGCCATGCAACTTAGCAACGGCAGCAACCACGGCATTCACGCAAAGGGATCATGCGTCGTAAATCTTCCGCCTGAAGAGGTCTACAGCTTCTGGCGTAACTTCGAAAATCTTCCGCGCTTCATGCGCCATCTCGAATCTGTGAATGATCTGGGCGACGGGCGGTCACATTGGCGAGCTAAAGGTCCCGCGGGCATGGAAGTGGAATGGCACGCGACGATCATTGCCGACGTTCCGGGGGAAGTCATTACCTGGCGTTCACTGGAAGGCTCCGATGTCGATCATGCAGGCGCCGTTCGTTTCGAGCGAGCTGCTGGCGGCAGGGGCACGATCGTGAGAGTCAACATCGAATATAACCCGATCGGAGGCGTACTCGGCGCGGCTGTTGCGAAATTGTTTGGTGAAGAACCGGAACAGCAGTTGGATGATGATCTGCGACGGTTCAAACAAGTTTTGGAAGTCGGTGAAGTTGTAGTCTCTGAAGCTACGCTGCTTGGCACCGGTTACATGCAGCAGCGACCCGCTCAGCCGCCGGCGACAAGTGAGCTCGAAGGTGCCGAGATGTTGCCGAGCGAAACTGCGACGAACTACCGATCAGAAGGAGACTACGGAACAGAAGGGAGGTTCACGCAGCGATGAGAGCAAACTGTTGGTATGGCAAAACGATGATCAGCGTTGAGGAAGTTCCCGATCCACAGATTCTCAACCAGCGGGACGCAATCGTGAAGATCAGCTCGACGGCAATCTGCGGTTCCGACCTGCACCTCTACAACTCTTTTATTCCCACGATGCAACGCGGCGACATCCTCGGACATGAGTTCATGGGCGAGGTAGTGGAAGTTGGTCGCGAAGTGCGCAACTTGAAGGTCGGCGATCGCGTGGTCGTGCCTTTCCCGATCGCGTGTGGCAACTGTTTCTTCTGCAAGGAGCAGTTGTTTTCACTTTGTGAGAACTCGAATCCGAATGCGTGGATGGCCGAGAAGATGTTTGGTCACGCGCCGTCCGGGATCTTCGGTTACTCGCATTTGACCGGTGGTTACGCAGGTGGCCAGGCAGAATATGCGCGCGTGCCTTTTGCGGATGTCGGTCCGATCAAGGTGCCGGATCACCTCAGCGATGAACAGGTGCTTTTCCTTTCGGACATTTTCCCGACCGGTTACATGGGCGCGGAAATGTGTGACATCACACCGGGCGACACGATCGCTATCTGGGGCTGCGGGCCTGTCGGACAGTTTTCGATTCGCAGTGCTTTCCTGCTCGGTGCGGAGCGCGTGATAGCGATCGATCAGGTGCCTGAGCGACTGAAGATGGCTGAAGAAAGTGGCGCGGAAACGATCAACTACGAAGAACAGAATGTGTACGAGGCGTTGATGGATATGACCGGCGGACGTGGGCCTGACGCGTGCATCGACGACGTCGGCATGGAAGCGCACGCACCGGGTCTCATCTTCGCTTACGATCGCGTGAAGCAGGCGATGATGCTCGAGACGGATCGACCACACGCGTTGCGTGAAGCGATCATGTGTTGCCGGAATGGCGGCATAATTTCGGTGATCGGTGTGTATGGCGGGTTCATCGACAAGTTCCCGATGGGATCGGTGATGAATCGTTCCCTGACCATTAAAACCGGGCAGGCGCACGTGCAGAAGTACATGCGACCGTTATTGCAGATGATCGAGAACGGCGACATCGATCCGAGCTTCGTTATAACTCACACGATGAGTCTTGACGACGCCCCGCGTGCGTACGACATGTTCAAGAACAAGAAGGACAACTGCATCAAGGTTGTGCTGAAGCCGGATTGGAATGGACACAACGGCGGCGGCGTGAAGGACGATAGCTACACTGTCATTCACTAAGAATGAGTTTAGCCACGGATTACACGGATTAGACAGTGAAAATCCGTGTAATCCGTGGCTAATTAATTAATGACCGCGAGTAAGGCGATCGGAACCCTGGGTTTTCACGATCTTGTTGTAAACGCCAAACAGCATGAACGGCGCTACCCAATCACCAACGAACAGACTGGCGTGCTTCTTGCCCATCAAGCGAAGAACCGCCGATGTGCCTATCGAACCGAGAGCAGCCCACAGAAACAGGTCTGACGGAAGCTTCGCCGTTTGTTTCTCGATCGTACGCGCGACTGTTCCTTCAGTGTGTTCAGCCACCTGGCTCCCACCTTGATTCTGACCCATGCCCGTGCCCGTGCCATAGTTCGTTTGTCCCATTGTTGAGCTCATGTATGTTTTCCTCCCCTGACCTTGATAATGTTAATTATGACTTCAAACCTGTGCGCTTTCGAGCACACACTCTGACAGCCAGTTGCGCACGTTCACAAGATGCTCCTCTTCATGCTCGAGCGCTGTTTCAAACTCTGTTCGCATGTCTTCGAAGCCAAGGTTGTCCGCAAGCTTGATCAATAACTGCCAGCCATCGTTGTCCGTCAACTCAGCCGTCAGCATCGCCTGCAAACACTGAGCCAGCGAGCTTCTCGGATCAGTCAGCACCTGCATGATCCCCAGCGACGTGACGCCAGCCACATCGGCACAGGGACTCTGCACCGTCGGATCACCACCGATCTCGACGATTGCGTTGTTGATTAGCAGAAAGTGCTCGAGCTCTTCGCTACCGATGTGTTCGATGTCTTCGAGCGTCGGTCCCGGCGCCGACTCGCCGAGCGTCTGGCATTTGTTCAGCAACGCTTCGTACAGACGTACGCCCTGGCGCTCGAAAGCGAGACGCTCACTCAGCTTATCGAGAAAGACAGCCATGCCGGCTTCTTCTTCTTCGGCTTCGCCCTCTTCGGACATGGGCATCATCGGCATCGATCCGATCGGAAAACCTTCGGCGATGTACTCGCCGCGATACTCGGCAATCTCTTCGGCTCCGCCTTCAGAGCTCGGAGTCGAATTGCTTGCTCCTTCCATAAGCTCCTCGGCCATTTCGGGTGACGTTTGCATACCGGTGCGATTACCGGTCATTGCTTGTTGTGCTCCTGTTTTTGTCATGCTGATGCTCCCCTTGCAAATGCGCTTTTCATTTCAGTCAACTCGGTCCCTGGCGTCCACGTGTAACCGGCCGCGACGATCTCCGACGGCGATCCTTCTGAGTTCAACTGGTCGCGATATGCGATCGACAGCGGCGAGCGGTCCGCCTCGTCGTCCTTGTGTGTGAACTGCGTTCCAGACGCGCGCAAATCGACTTCCGCATTCAGTGTTTCGCGTACGAACTGTCTATGGCTCTGATAGTCGATTGGCTCGGGAAGCGTTTGCGGCAGGAGTTCGGCGGGATCGCGATTCTCTATTTGCTTGAACAACTCCATCACCATGTGCAGGTGTCCGAGCTCGTAATCAACGAAACGCGTCCAGATATCCTTCACGCGTGGATTCGTCTCATACGTCATGCAGCCCAGATAGTTGTAAACCTCCATCGCCTCGTGCAGCAGCCACTTTTCGAGCGGCGACTCGTTCGGATCCATCATCGATTCATACTGCGTGACGTGCTGTTCCTCGATCGACGCGATCTCGGCGTAGAGCTGGCGCGCAATCGGATCGGCAAACATCGGACCGATGGTCATGTAGTAATCATGTGTCTGGTTCTCACTGGCCGTGATCGTTGCTGCGTGTAGTTTTGTGAGCGGATCGGCCGTGGCGCTGGTGTAGTGTTCGCGCAAGTCGTCTTCGGGTGCGCGATGTTCGACCATGGTCGGGCGGCCAGGCATGATGTCGCTGTAGTTTTGAATGATGTTGTTTGCGTCGGCGCCCATGACGCGATCCATTAATGCTGAGAACCGGTATAAGTGATCGAAGTCTTCGAGCAGGCCGAACCTGTAAACCTGTGCCATGTACTCGTCGGGCTCGCGTAGTGCGACGCTGGCCGTAACTTCAATCGCGACTTGTTCGAAAGCGATGGTGGTTTCGAGTGGTGAAAGGTCGGCGGGCAACAACCAGTTGACCATAGTTTGCTGGTGTTGCTCGATGCGCCGGATCTTTGCGAGCGGAAGACGCATCTCGCCGTTCATCATGCGCGCCATCGCGTGCGATGTGCGGATTCTGTCGGCCTCAAGTCCGTTCATCAGGATGATGCGGACGCGCGTGAATGCGTCGTCATCGAGTTTGCTTGTTGGTGCTTGCACCATGTCTCGCCAGGTAAAGAGCTGTTTGTCGAGCGGTGTTCCTTTTTCTTTAAAGATGTCGAGAGTCATATGGCTCCTTTGTCGCACGTAGTTTCTGATTTTCGTGGATGTGGCGGCGACAGTAGATAGGTTCAGAGTGGAGTTCGGTACGGTGACAGACGTGAAGATTAAATGTGTGGTGTTGGGAAACTTTTCGTGATGATTGAGTAGCGAGAGGATCTCTTTCCGATAGCTTACTTCCTATTTTATTTGAAACTCTGGTGGCTTATCGGGGCTCGCGCTCAACACTGAAACCTCACATCCTCTGCGCTTTCAATCAATTCCATCTACCACGACTCGCGGGAACAACTCTTGCGCGATCGCAAATTCACTTCGATCCGAAAGAGAGGCCCCTTATGCATCGCTACCTAACAGCAACTTGCGCGTTGATTCTCGTAATCCTTGGCATCCTCAGTCTTACTTTCCGCAACACTGCGTCGGCAAAAAAATACCTCTATGCGATGCAACTACCTTCGACAACGAACGTGGCGTTGTCGTCAAACGGCGCGGTCGCGTCAGCGTCGTCATCTCATTCGAGCGGCAACTTTCCCGTGGCCGCTGTTAATAACGGTGATCGCAAAGCCCAGAACTGGGGCAGCGGCGGCGGGTGGAACGACAACACGCAGGGCGAATACTCCACCGACGTCGTCCAAATAAACTTTCCAGCCTCCAATTTTGTGAATCAGATAAACGTCTTCACGCTGCGTAACAACTTCCAGGACAATCAAACACCGCCGACACTCACCGAGACCTTCAACACGTGTGAGAACAGCGGGCAGGGAATCACCGAATTCGAAGTTCAATACTGGAACGGCTCGATGTGGGTAACGGTCCCCGGCGGCCTCGTTCGTGACAACAATAAGGTCTGGCGGCAGATCACATTTCCTGAAGTTTCGACTAGCGCGATACGAGTGCAGGTGCATGGCGCGGTGCGATTTACTTCTGCCACCAACTACAGCCGCATCGTCGAGATTGAAGCTTTTGGCCGCACGGCCGGTTTCAATCTCGCTGCGTCAGCGAACGGCGGCGCCGCTTTCGCTTCGTCACAGTTCAGCGCGAATTATCCTGTGAGTGCCGTGATCGATGGCGATCGTACAGGCTTCAACTGGAGTCGTGGCGGTTTTGGAAGTGGCTGGAACGACGCGACACAAAATGAGTATTCGATGGACTGGGTGCGGATCGACTTTCCGGGTGGACAGCCACGTCGCATCAGCGAGATCGACGTCTACACACTCCGCGACGGATTCAGCACGAAGACCGACGAGCCAACAATCCTGGAGACCTTCAACACTGCCGATAACACCGGCCAGGGCGCGACTGATTACGACGTTCAGTACCTGTCGGGCAGCAACTGGCTACCCGTGCCCGGCGGCAAAGTAACAAGCAACAACAAGGTGCGACGGCAGATGCGGTTTTCGCCAATCACGACGAGTGCGATTCGCGTGGTCGTCAACAAGGGCGCGAACTTCACCACGTTCGCGAACAACTGGAGTCGTCTCGTTGAGATTGAAGCATGGGAGAACACCGCGCTTCCCGACGACACGGTTTGGGTCGGCGACGCAGTACCGGCAGGCGCGTTTTCAACCGGCGACTCTGAAAACTGGAACTGGATCTGTTCCGACCCGCTCCCGCTCTCAGGAACACTCTCCCACACGTCTAATACCGTTACCGGCATTCATCAACACTTCTTCTCCGGCGCCACACAAACGTTAACCGTCAATCAGGGCGATACGCTGGTGGCGCATGTTTTTCTCGATCCAGTTAATCCTCCTACGCAGGTGATGCTGCAATGGAATGACGGAACGTGGGAGCACCGGGCGTACTGGGGTCAAAGCCAGCTTCCATGGGGAGTTGAGGGAACTATCAGCCGGCGCAACATGGGCGTGTTGCCACCGGCTGGCCAGTGGGTCCGGTTGGAAGTGCCGGCGAGTCTGGTCGGATTGGAGAACCGGACGCTAAACGGAATGGCGTTCTCGCTGTTCAACGGCAAAGCGACGTGGGATCACGGCGGCAAGTTCGCAGGTTCCCTTCCGCCACCTCAACAAACAATCTCGATCAGCGATGCGACAGTGATCGAAGGGAGTTGTGGTGGTACACCGAAGGCAGTGTTCAACCTGACTGTCTCGGGCATGACCGGTCAGAACGTCAGCGTTAACTATGCTACTTCGAACGGCACTGCCGTTACGCCGACTGATTACGTCGCAGCGAGCGGTACAGTGACGATTCCGGCCGGCCAGGTAAGCAGGACTATCGAGGTGTTCGCGAAGAGCGACACTTTAGTTGAGGCTGATGAGACGTTCATCGTCCAGCTTTCGAACCCGGTGAATGTAAACATCGCAGACGGGCAGGGACAGGCGATCATCCTCAACGATGATCAGACGCCGCCCGCAAGTAATCCCGCTGCGTTGGGCCAGTGGGCACCTTGCGAAGAGCTGCAAACCGTTCCCGTTCACGCCAATGTTTTGCCCGACGGGCGGCTGCTTTACTGGGGTCGAGACAAACATCCGGACACGTGGGACACGGCTGGTTCGTGCAACACCTACTGGTGGGATCCGGTGACGAAGGTTCACAGCGGCGTAATCGTTAACCCAACCACAAACATGTTCTGTTCGGCGCAGAGTTTTCTTCCCGACGGTCGTTTGATGGTTGCAGGCGGACACAATCGCTACGAGCCTGTTCCCGATCAGGAAGGGATTGGCGAAACGGACATCAACATCTTCAATTACCAGACTAACACGTGGAGCCTGAGTCCGAATCAGATGCAACAGGGCCGCTGGTATCCATCGAGCGTGATGCTTGGAAATGGAGACGTCGGGATCTTTGCCGGCGCGTACTGGGACGGGATCACTTTCCAGAATGGGAAGCCTTTCCCTGTGAGGAACGAGCAGGCAAACATCTACACTCTGCAAAACACTCTGTTCTACTCAACGGCGCAAAAGAGTATTCGAAATTACCCGTACCTGCATTTGACCGCTGACGGCAGAGTCTTCGGTCTTACGGGAAGAACAGGTTGGTTTTACGACCCGGCTCTCGATCAGTACACAAACCTGTTTACAGGACCTTTGTTTGATCACTTTGAAGGCTCGTCAGTGCTTTACAACACCGAGGCCGGAAAGGTGATGGTCGTCGGTGGTCGCAGCAATGGTGGAACGACTCTGTCTGGGGTGGACCACTTCGACATTCCATCGCAGACGTGGGCCACGGCCGTACCTACGCCTTCGCCGATGAACTTCAAGCGGCAGTATCAGAACACGACGCTGCTGCCCGACGGCAAAGTGCTTGCGACCGGTGGTCAGCAATGCGACGGCGGAACTCCCAGTTTTAATTGTCCTGCGGGAGCTGCCAACATTCCGGAGATTTGGAATCCGGCAAATGGAACGTGGAACCAGCTCGCGGAGAATCCGACGCGCACCCCGCGCATCTATCACTCGATTGCGTTGTTGTTACCCGATGGACGCGTGCTCATAGGCGGTGGCGGTTTGCCTGCTGCGAACGGTGACAGGGTCGTTGATACAACGACGAACACCGTCGTCACGTGCTCAGGTGTTCCACCAAACGATCCGGTGATTTGCAGGCATTACGGTCACAAGGACGTTGAGATCTATTCGCCGCCTTACCTGTACCAGGCAAACGGCACACTCGCACCGCGGCCCTCGATCAGTAGCGCGCCGGCAGCAGTGTCGCTTGGTGAAACGTTCAACGTGTCGATCAGTAGTGGAACGCAAGTAACGTCAGCGGCGTTGATGCGACTTCCGACAGTGACGCATGGTCTGAACTTCGATCAGCGTCGCGTGGTGCTGACACCTCAACTCCCCAGCACGACCAATCTCACACTCACGATTCCGAACCAGGGATCCATCTGCCCGCCGGGCTATTACATGTTGTTTGTAATGAACTCATCGGGCGTACCTTCCGTGTCGCGGATGATCAAAGTCAATGCGCCAGCACCGCCCCAGACCTTCTCGCTTTTTGAGGTTGGGTCGCGCATGACGCGGAATCTGGATGGTCGTCTACAGGTGTTCTACAAAGGGGCTGATAACGCTTTGTGGACTTCGTCGCAGACTGCCGCCGGCGCCAACACGTGGACGACGCACGTCAGTCTCGTCGGCGCGATTACTTCGAATCCAGTCGCAGTCGCGAATGCCGATGGGCGACTCGAAGTATTCGCCAAAGGCAGTGACAACGGGATCTATCACCGTTGGCAACTGGCGCCGAACAGTAGTAGTTGGTCTGGCTGGGCTGGGCTTGGTGGACCAACGGCGGGTGGCGATCCGGCAGTCGCGCGCAACACGGATGGACGGCTGCAAGTCTTCTATCGCGGTGGAGACAACCAGCTTTACACGATCGCGCAGAGTTCCGCGGGCTCCAGCACCTGGAGTTTCACTACGAGCCTTGCAGGCCCGCTTATTTCCGATCCGGCTGTGGTGCTAAACGTCGACGGAAGAATGGAAGTGTTTGCGGTGAAGACCGACAACGGGATTAGTCACATCTGGCAAACCAGTGCGGGCAGTATTAACTGGTCGAGCTGGTTTGGTCTGGGTGGGTTTACGGATTCGCTCAAGCCGGATGTGGCGCGCAACACCGACGGTTTCTTGCAGGTGTTCTTCCGCGATGCGGGAACCACGGGGCTGTCGTTCTTCAGGCAGTCGCCGAGTTTCCCGGGCGGTTGGTCCAGCTCGATCAGTCTCGGTGGTGGTCTCGTTTCGGCGCCGACTGTCGGTCTTAACGCGGATGGCAGGTTGGAGATCTTCATTCGGGGCACTGACAACCAGCTTCATCACATCTGGCAGACCGCGCCGTCAGGGAGTACGTGGTCGGCGTGGACACCGCTGGGTGGTGGGTTGACGTCGGGAGCGGCTCCGGCACAGAACGGGAACGGGCGCGTTGCGGTTATTGTCAGGGGGTTGGACAACGCGCTTTATTACAACGTTCAGACCGCGGCGGGAAGCTCATCATGGACCGGCTTCTTCCCGATCGGCGGCAACGCCTCAAGCTTCTAATTGTAGGGGTGGCCCTCTGTGGCCACCCCAGGATCGCATCCCACGCTGGGGCGGCCACGGAGGGCCGCCCCTACAGTTGATGCAAGGAACTGCTCTATGTCTAAGATTGCGATCGTTTTGATCCTCTTATGCCTTTTCGCGCAGCAGAAGCCTGCAAAGCCTGGCCGAATCGAGATGCCACTTACGAGCATCGAGATTCCTGACATCCTGCTTACGGATCAAAACGGAAAACAGGTGCGGCTCTACTCGGATCTCGTCAAAGACAAGATCGTCCTGGTTCACTTCTTCTTCACCAAGTGCTCTGACATCTGCCCGATGCAAGGTCGAGCACTGATGAAGCTGAAGAGTCGTCTCGGCGCGAGGCTGGGCCGCGACATCTTCTTCATCTCGATCAGTAAAGATCCACTAACCGACACGCCCGAAAAACTGGGCAACTGGGGAAAGCTTCACGGTGTTGGTCCAGGCTGGACGCTCGTCACCGGTGACATGCCGGTGATCAAGAAGCTTCTGTGGGACTTCACTGGTGAAGAGATTGGCCCGGTTTCTCATGAGTCACAGGTTTTCATCGGCAACGATCGAACGGGTGTGTGGACATCCACGGATGGATTGCTATTGACTGATGAGATCGTCAAAGTGATCGATGAGGTCTCCGCGTCGAAACGATAGTTAGACAGGATTACTAAAAGGATATCCTGTAAATCCGGTAATTCTGTCTAACTTACCTCGGCCTTCAGGCGCTTCAGCGCTCGCATCAGCTCGAGCCCTGTATCCCACGTGATCTCTTCATCAACTTCACAGCGCTGCGCGCCACCAATCGCCAAGGGCAAGCTCAACCCCTTCCTCATCACCAACAACAATCGTCTCTCACACTGCACCATCGCCGCACCGATTTGAATCAACAGCAGATCGTCGATCACCTCATCCGTAATCACGATCACTCCCGCTTCACAGCGCTTCAGCACCGCGAGTGTCTTTTCTATTGACCACTGATCCCCTCGATCGATCGTTTCGAATTGAAGATCCGCAAGCTCGAGACCATTAGTAATGTGCTTCACCAGCACCGGCGTACTCGAATGCGAGACAAAAACTTGCGCCGCATGCAACGACGCTTTTCTCGCTACGATCTTATCGCTCGCAGTGTGATGTTGCTGTCGCTCCGTGCCATTCAAGTATGCATTGAGCTCATGCGCGTAAATATGTAGCCGCGTCGGCTGTCCCTTTCGACCAACCGTCAGCGTTCCGACTTCAGCCGCATGACAGATGTGAAAGAAACTCGCCGCGTACGCTTCGAGTTGCTCTTCACTGTCGCTTTCCAGCACGTGCGAATGATGTGCGCGCCAGAACTCGCCGATGTCGAAATGCGTTACGAGCTCGAGCTCTTGTTCTCGAATCCATTCGAGGCCGCCGTGATAGGCCGCAGTGTTGTTGAGTACCGTGCGATAGATCCCGGCTTCGGGATTCAAACACTCCGCGAGGTCCCATCCCAACGGTGTCAGCTTCAGTCGTTCTCCATTTCTCAGAAGAATTTTCCAAAACTCGTATGCTGAGACTTTGCGTGCATCGAAGATCCGTTTGCGAAACGCGTCCATCGCCTGCGCGGTCGTGATTCCTTCCGGATGATGCTTAAGAAATCGAATGGCTTCGCGAACGTCTGTCGCGGTGGCGAGCGACGGCAGCGTTTCTTGTTTGTCGCGACTGACGATTTGAAGTGAAGGCATCATGAGGCTCTTTGGGATTCAAAGCAGCCTTGCAAGGTTGTCCGCCGGCTGTTGGACCATCCATTTAGAAATTCCAATTATTTGCACAGATCAATCGGTGTAATCTGTGGATCGCATTTATGGGCCAAAGCGCCCGCGGTATTCGGTGGAGAAGAGGAAGCCGAAGATCATGTGGCGGAAGTTACTCGGATCGTTAGTCAGCGTGGTGACCCAGTTGTTATATCCGATCGTATCCGGATCGCGGCGCAGGTAACCGAAATACTGCATCGCCACAAACGCCCTGATGAAGAACTTATCTTCCACCGCTTTGCTCTCGACTATCTCACGCAACACCTGGCCGCGCGTCTTCTGACTGACATCGAGCGCCGCAATCAAATCGGCCTTGTTGCTCAGCGTGATCTCCGCATTCTGCTCGAGGGCATTTACATAGGCAGAATTCTCCAACCCGTTGTAACGATTCGTGAATTCGCTGCGCTTCACAAACGCGTCCGTGTAAGCCGTCTTGCTGAGCAACTCTGACTCGGGCGACTGCGCGCCTCCGACCTGCGCCATGTCCGGCACAAACTCCGCATACAACGGCCTGCGATCAAACCCGACTTCGTAAAACCGGTACGCCCAGTAACCACGACCACGAAACTCGTCGGACTGGAAGAACCCCGCCGAAACGTGTACACGATCACACGAAGGATTATCGTTCTCGCCAAAGCCACCATTGGGACAGCCGTTCAACGTCGCTACCCAGTTTGCGAAGCCAACTGAATCAGGCAAGCGACCAAGGAAGTCGATGTACTGCTGCGTCACGAAAGGTTCTATTCCATCGATCGGATTCTGGGTGGCGGGCGTCGTGTCGTCGTCGTTGATAGTCACCGTAATACTCGCCGGCGAACTCATCTGTGCCCCAACTGCCGTCGTCAGAGTAATCGCGAACGTTTCATTACCTTCGACGTTAACGTCGTTCACGATCGGAATCACAATCGACTTACTTGATTCACCTGCGGCGAAGCGAAGTGTTCCCGCTGTCGAGCCATAGTCGCACCGCTCGGAAGCCTTGCCATTGACAACGCTACACGCCGCCAGCCCGGCCGTATCTGCAGTCGCAAAATTGACTGATGCGGGACCCGCGACATCGCCCTCACGTATAACAACGATCTCCACCGCCCCGCTGCCCTCGCTGACCGTAGACGCCGCCGAAGTAAACTTCACGGCATTCTTTCTCGTAGCCGTGAATGTAAGGAACTGATCACTCGCCAGTAGCGGTATCGAAATCTGAGCAAATGGCGATTGCCCATCGATCCTTGGCTCAAAAATAAACGTCGATTGGTCGGGAACCGTAACCGTGTAGCCTCTGTTTGACCTTCTTTCACCGAAGCTGAAAATTCCGTGTGCCCCTGTGAAAGTGGACGCGTTTCCAGTATTGCTTGAAAGATCGACGCGAATTCCGCTCAGCTCCACACCGGTGCCAGCCTCTATTACGCGTCCAGCTATCACATTCGTGGGCTGCTTAGTGCCCACAAAATCCACCACTTCATCCCCCGCTAAACTTTGAATCACTTTTGATGTCGGAACGAAATCATAAAGCGTAGACGAATCGGGAGTCACGATGTACGTGAGGCCCCTGGACAAGTTTGTAAAAGAATAGAAACCGTTTGCATCAGTGAACACTTGATTCCCTTGGGAGCCTGGCGACCCCGCAAAGATTCTGAACCCCACGAGCGGATTGCCGTTGTTGTCTTTCACCTGACCCGAGATGCTGGCCGGCACGAATGTCCCAACGAAGTCCAGACCGGTGATGTTGGCATTAGTAATCGTCACCGTGCGGCTCGGTGGGTTGAAGTCCAACGCGGGGTTGACGGGCTTCAGCGTGTACTCGCCCGCCGGCAGGTTGACGAATTCGTAATTGCCATTAACGTCGGTGTTAATCCGGGCATTTACTGGTCCAGTCATCTCCGCCTGCGCAAAAAATAGCGTGGTGTCGAAAATCAATTTTCCAGACAACGAAAAAGTCGGTACAGATGTCGGTGTTGGAGTGG
>Ga0126311_10000514_pt1 | contig 17925 bp, 17 predicted proteins | sample Plot61_FD_92539 | JGI IMG/M metagenome (GOLD analysis project Ga0126311, IMG submission 92539) | Serpentine soil microbial communities from UC McLaughlin Reserve, CA, USA - Plot61 | ecosystem: Environmental > Terrestrial > Soil > Grasslands | place: USA: UC McLaughlin Reserve, Lake County... | reverse complement strand
TACCTGGATCGTTATCGCTACTCATTGTTTTACCTCAGGTCTTGATTACAGATGACTAACCTTGGAAGAATCAGCGATGCAAAGTTATTCTGCCCAGTCTACGGGCTGAATGCAACTTGCGACGGAATTACAGGACCTATCTTGTAAATCAAGAAAATCCTGAATCCTGTCCAACAAGCGGAAGAAATTCAAATGCTTCCCCGTCAAACGTAGCGAAGGTAAAACAATATGACCGTTGAAACATCGCGCCGCTCGTTTCTGAAATTCCTCCCGCTCGCTGCCGTCTTCGCGTCGATTGGCGGCGCCGCATTTCGTTTTCTTCGCCCCAGAATCTCTGCCGCAACGGATAGCTGGCTCGACGTCGCATCAGTCGCCGAGCTGACTGGCCCACAGCCAATCAGCCGGAAGATCGTCGCGGAGCAGATCAGCGGCTGGGCGATCACGACTGAAGAGCACAACGTCTTTGTCCTCCCCGCGAAGAACAACCAGGTCGTGTCCGCAATCTGTCCTCACGAAGGCTGCGAAGTCGCGTGGGAACAAAACACGAATCGCTTCTCTTGTCCTTGTCACGAGAGCTACTTCGCGGCCGACGGTGCGCGTATCAGTGGCCCTGCTCAGCGCGGGCTCGATCCGTTACCAGCGCGCGTTCAGGACGGAAAGCTGCAAGTGCAATACATCTCGAATGAACAGGCGACACGCGCATGAGAAGCGATACTGGCATTCGCACGTGGCTACAAACGACGACGGGCGTCGTCGCCGTGCTGCTTCTCGTTCAGTTTCTCACCGGCGTTTTGCTGGCGTTTTATTACGTGCCGTCTGTCGACCATGCTTACACGACCGTGTCTTACGTCGAGAAAGTGCTGTCGTCAGGCTCGTGGATTCGATCGCTGCATCACTACGGCTCACAGTGGCTCACGGTCTTTGTTTTCCTTCACGTGATCCGGCTGTTTTGGAGCGGCGCTTACGCGGCAAACAGGATTCAGTGGATCGTTGCGATTTTGATTCTCGGTCTGGTGATGGCGGCGGGCGGCACAGGCTATTCCCTGCCGTGGGATGCGCGCGCGTTTTTCAGTACGCGCGTGGCTGAAGGATTGATGGCTGGGCTTCCCTTTGCCGGAAGAATCGCACGACTGTGGCTACTCGGCGGCAGCGAGATCTCGTCGATCACTCTGTCGCGATTCTTCGCGCTTCATGTGCTTGTGATCCCTGCGTTGATCGGCGCGCTTGTGGTGTGGCGACTGTTTCGTTCGCAAATTGCAGAGTTGCTCGGATCGCGCGATGTGATTGTGGGTGGCCTTGTGTTTCTCGTACTCGCGCTCTGGGCATTGCAACATCCGGCGCCACTTGGTCCAGCGGTTACTGAAGCTGGTGCCGATTACCTGCCTCGGCCGGGTGCGCAGTTTTTGTGGCTGTATCAATCGTTGAAGTACATTCCGGGCGGACTCGGATCGATCGTGGGTGTGGTCCTGCCGGGGATTGTGCTGGCAGTTCTGGTTGTCTTGCCGTGGCTCAAACAGCAAAGGCTGATTGCGGGTTCGCTACTCGCCGCCGGTGTCGTGCTCGTCGTGATGATGACGACGGCTTCATATCTCAGCGATCGTCGTGACCCACATACGGCGAAACAGTTCGCGCGACAGGCAGCCGAGGAAGAAGCGTGGCGACGTGAGCCATTCAAACCGGCCACGATCGCACTCGCCGCGACGTCGACCTCTAACGCGACCGCATCCGGCAGCGCGCCAGTTATGTACACGAAGTTCTGCGCCAACTGTCACGGCGCACACGGCCAAGGCGCGCAACAAGGACCGTTGAGATTTCCGCCGCTGCTCGATGTCTCTGCAAAACCGCGGCGCAGTGTCGACGACATCGTCGGCTTGCTGAAAGACCCGACAGCTTACGGTCTCGAACCGCCGATGCGATCGTTTTCAAACAAGCTTACAGAAGAGCAGATGAGAGAGATTGCTGAGTGGATTGTGAAGTTGAAGAAGTGACTGTTAGACTCTTGGCCCCCTGTAAAAACAACTCAACACGGAGAGACTGTCTGATGAAACTAATTTCGTTTGCTCTAACGTGTATCGCCCTTGCTCTGATCGCTTCCGCTTGTACGGAAACGGCTACGCCAACCAACACAAACACCTCGCGCGCTGCTGGATCGCCCGCAGCCCCGGCTGCGACTGCCACACCCGATCCACTGGCAACCGCACAAGCCAACTACGCAAAGAACTGCGAAGCATGTCACGGCCCGAACGGTGAAGGCGGACTCGTCAAGGTTGATAACAAGCAGATCAAAGTGGCGTCGTTAAAGTCAGACCGCGCTATCAAGCACACTGACGGACAACTCGCGAAAACGATCACCACTGGTGACGAAGAGATGCCGGCGTTCAAAGACAAGATGTCGCAGCAGGAGATCGCCGACATGGTGAAGTTCGTCCGTAAACAATTTCAAGGCAAGTAGCCACAAAAGGCACAAAAAGCACAAAAGAGGTTTTTGAAAGGGTTTTGTGCTTTTGTGCCTCTTTGTGGCACCATCTGTCGCGTGCACCCGTAGCTCAGTTGGATAGAGCGTCTGACTTCGGATCAGAAGGTCGCAGGTTCGAGCCCTGCTGGGTGCACCATCACAATGTCCACCGAACAACGTCCCAAACTTGCCATCATCGGAATTCGCTACGACGAGAACTCGTCGTTCACGAAAGGTGCGGCAGATGCGCCGCCGCAGATTCGCGCCGCGTTGCGTTCCGACGCGTGGAACCTGACGAGTGAGAACGGAACTGATCTTTCCGGCGATTCAATCTTCTTCGACGCAGGCGACATCGAGCCTGTCTCGGGCAGCGAGATGTCTGCGTTGATCGAGAACTCGGTTTACACGTTAATCGCTGACGGCTTGATGCCGATCTCGCTCGGCGGCGATCACTCGATCACCTACCCGATCGTGAGAGCGTTTGCGCGCAAGTACAAGGACCTGAGCATTCTTCATTTCGACGCTCATCCTGACATTTACGACAGCTACCAGGGCAATCGTAATTCGCACGCGTCTCCTTTCGCGCGCATCATGCAAGACGGACTGGTGAGGCGGCTGGTGCAGGTCGGGATTAGAACGTTCACCGCTCATCAGCGTGAGCAGGTGAGAAAGTTTAATGTCGAGTCGATCGAGATGCGCAACTTGATTGGAAACTTGCAACTGGAGTTTGACTCACCGGTTTACATCTCGTTCGATATTGACGCGCTCGATCCGGCGTTTGCACCGGGCGTCTCGCATCGCGAGCCCGGTGGACTATCAACGCGACAGGCGATTGATTTGATTCAGCGTTTGAAGGGGAGAGTCGTGGGAGCGGATATCGTCGAATTCAATCCGCGGATGGACCCGCTTCATGTCACCGGCACTGTTTGCGCAAAACTCCTCAAAGAGATCGCCGCCAAAATGCTGGAGTAATCCGCGTCATCCGCGGTTACTGTCTTTGTTCGACGGGAACATACTGTCGGGTTCTATCACCAAGGTAGATTTGTCGCGGACGCGCGATCTTCTGATCCGGATCGTCAAGCATTTCCACCCACTGCGCCAGCCAGCCCGACGTGCGCGGAATCGCAAACATCACCGGAAACATATCCACCGGAAAACGCATCGCCTGGTAAATAATTCCTGAGTAGAAATCGACGTTCGGATAAAGCCGTCGCTTGACGAAGTAATCGTCTTCAAGTGCGATCCGTTCGAGCTCGAGTGCGATGTCCAGCAACGGATCCTTCCCAGTCACTTCAAATACTTCGTAAGCAACCTGCTTGATAATGCGCGCGCGTGGATCGTAGTTCTTGTAAACACGATGCCCGAAGCCCATCAGACGAAACTCACCGGCTTTCACACGCTTAATGTACTCCGGCACGTTCGCCACCGAGCCGATCTCGTTCAACATGCGCAGCACCATCTCGTTCGCGCCGCCGTGCAGTGGTCCATAGAGCGCCGCGGCCGCGCCTGCGAGTGACGAAAACGGATCCGTGTGCGCGCTGCCGATGCTGCGCATCGCGTTTGTGCTGCAATTCTGTTCGTGATCGGCGTGGAGTATGTAAAGCACTGTCAACGCCTTTTCGAGCACCGGATCCGGCTTGTACTTCAGCTCCGTCGTCTTGAACATCATGTTCAGGAAGTTACCTTCGTAACTCAGATCGTTATCGGGATACGAATACTGCATGCCAATACGATGACGAAAAGCGAAGGCCGCAATCGTCGGCACCTTCGCGATCAGGCGATAGATCTGTTTACAACGAAGCTCGACGTTAAAGATGTCTTTCGCGTCGGGATAAAAGGTCGAGAGCGCGCCGAGAGTCGCTTCAAACATTCCCATCGGATGCGCGTTGTAGTGAAACCCGTCGATGACCTTCTTGATGTTCTCGTTGATGAAGGTGTGGTAGGTGATGTTTTTGGTCCATCCTTCGAGCTGCGACGCGGTCGGAAGCTCACCGTTCAGCAACAGGTAAGCGACTTCGAGGTAAGTGCTCTTCTCTGCAAGCTGCTCGATTGGATAACCGCGATACTCGAGGATTCCCTTGTCGCCGTCGATGAAAGTTATGTGACTCTTGCACGACGCCGTATTCATAAACGCGGGGTCGTAAGTCATCAGGCCAAAGTCATCGTCAGAGACTTTGATCTGAAGCAGATCCATTGCCTTTATCGTGCCGTCCTGAATCGATAGCTGGTACTGTTTTCCTGTGCGATTGTCGGTGATAGTCAGACTGTCTTCACTCATAAAACTATTTTGCCACAGATGAACGCGGATGACGCGGATCAGAATAGCTGATCCGTGTCATCCGCGTTTATCTGTGGCTACTATTTTGGCTTAGTTGTTTTTGCGCGCGGCCTTGATCTCTGCTTCGGCCTGCTTACGCGCTGCTTTGGATTCGTCGCTGTTCAAACCGAGATCCTGCAACGTCTGACCCGTACTTCGTCCTGATGCCAGCCCACTGAGAATCGCATCACGAGTGACGTTCGGAAAACGACGATTTAAGTTCTGGCCCAACCGCGTCGCGGAAACGTAATTACCAAACGTTAGCTCGGGATTTGTTGCCAGTGCGGCCTGGTAACCTGCGCGCAGATCGTTGGCATTCGTGTGCAACGCTCTGGGAAGACGTGGATGATCGTTTAGATCGTCGTCGGCTTTGCGCATGTTTGAGCTCGCTTGTCGTGCGCGCTCGAGACCAGCGTCGGAACGACCATTGGATCTCTTTGACGCATTACCGAGCCCGTCATCCGAACGACCACCTGATCGACTCGATGCGTTGCCCAGACCGCGATCGACGCCGCCGCCCGCCGGTGGACCACCACCGCTGCCGCGACCGCCGCCCCCACCGCCACCGCGTCCTCTACCCTGTGCGAATGCGCCCGGCGCGAGCACCAGGACCAGCATAGATAAGAGAAGTAACTTACTCATTTTGAACGCTCCTTTTGAGGAGAGAGTTTTAGACAGGATTGCAAGATTTTTCAGGATTACAGAATATCCGCCTTCCTGTCTAACAATCTACTACAAGCAGGGCGCGAGGTAGGACTAAGCGCGAAATTACAACTCTATCGCAAGAAAACCTTTACTTAATCCCCAGCAATTCTATCTCAAAATCGAGGTTCGCATTCGGCGGGATATTGGGTGGGTTGCCGGCTGGGCCGTAGGCCAGTTTGCTCGGAATCCAAAGCCTGCGCTTGCCACCGACTTTCATTGTCTGCAAGCCTTCATTCCAGCCGGGGATGACCTTGCCAAGCTTGAACTCAATCGGCTTTCCCGCTCCCGTGGTGTAAGAGTTGTTGAATTCTTTGCCGTTTTCCAGGCGGCCGATGTAATGCACCGTGACTGTTTGTCCCATCTGCGGGCTCGCACCGTCGCCGACTCTGAGATCCTGATACTTCAAGCCTGAAGCGGTCGTGACTTCATTGCCCGCCAGTGAGCCACGACGCGTGATGACGTACGCAACACCAGCGACCACGAGCACGGCAACAACGATGATCGCGCCTATCATGAGATTTTTATTCATCGGAGTCTCAGGCGCAGCAGTGCTGGGGTTTGTTGAATGGGGAACTCTTGGTCTCTTCCTGGCTCTTTCAATTTTTCGATGTCGACTTTGCGGCACGGAGGGGAACCTACTTTCTAAGAATGATCAGCGGGAAGTCGTTATACAGTATATTCTTCCGTCATGCCAATGGTCGCCGTCATCCCTGAACCAAACACTCCGGTCGAAGTTCGTGAAGTAGCTGAACCCGATCTAGAGCCAAACTCTGCGCTGCTCGAAGTCGAAGTCTCGGAAGTTTGCGGCACGGATGTTTACCTGCAACAAGGCCGGCTTGCAGGTGTGCCGTATCCATTAGTTCCCGGACACGTCTCAGTCGGGCGTTTGCAGAAGATTCGCGGTGAGCTGCTCGACGTCGAAGGTAGGCGATTCAACGAAGGTGATCGCATCACGTTTCTAGACGTTCATCGCACGTGCAATGCATGCTGGTACTGCCTCGTCGCGAAAGCCGGCACCCGCTGCCCGCAGCGAAAGGTTTACGGCATCACTTATGGTCTCGAAGACGGGCTCTGCGGCGGATGGTCCACTCACATCTACATCAAGCCAGGCACGCGTTGCATCCGGCTCGACGCGGAACCGGAAACGTTTATGGCGGGCGGTTGTGCGTTGCCGACTTCACTTCATGCAGTCGAGCGTGGAGACATAAAGATTGGCGACACAGTGCTGGTGCTCGGCTCCGGTCCGGTGGGTATCAATGCGATTGTCCTGGCGCTGATGCGTGGCGCGCTGCGTGTGCTCTGCATCGGCGCACCGCAGGCACGACTCGATGCCGCTGTTGAAGCCGGGGCTGATGCCGCACTCAATATCGAAACAACCGACGAAGCGCAACGATTACAGTGGGTGTTAGACCAGACTGCCGGACGCGGCGCTGACGTGACGATCGAAGCGACGGGCGCGCCTGAGGCCGTGGTTCAGGGAATGCGATTTACGCGTGATGCGGGAACGTTAGTGATTGTTGGGCAGTACACGGATCACGGATCGACGTCATTCAATCCGCATCTCGATCTAAACAAGAAACACCTGGATATTCGTGGGTGCTGGGGATCGGAGTTTTCTCACTTCTACCGGGCCGCTCAGCTCGCTGCACAACGATCGGAAGCGTGGACACGGATGAAACTGATTTCATACGGATTGGAACAAGCAAACGAAGCGCTCGCAGATGTGTCTGAGGGCCGCGTCATCAAGGCGCTAATCCGTCCCTAAATCCGTGTTATCTGTGGTTGCGGCCACGCCGTCCTCGCTCTTCGCGAATGCGTTGAAACTGCTGCCACTGCTCGGGCGTCAACACCGTCTGCAAACGACCATCCGCCTGGCGTCGAATCTCTTCCATTCGCGGCTCCGTCTCGCACCGCACTGCACGCAACTGCTCGCGCGTGTCACTGAAGATCTCCTGCACCTTCGTCTTCTGATCCGCCGTTAATTGCAATCGCTCGGACAACTCATCCATGCGATTGCCGGGACCACCACCACGCCCCATCCAGCCGCGATACACATTCAAAGCAAGGATGCCGGCCGTGAAGCCCAGCACGAAGATGATTATGGCCGCAACGCGCACCTGCCATCGATTCTTAGTAACATTATCCATGATTACCTTGCCTCGTCGTCATCTTCGTAAATGGTGCTGAGCACCTGCTCGTAGCTCATCTGCTCGTCCGCGTCCCGGTCCATGATTACTGAATACTCGGAATAAGCCGATGCTGTTTCCGCTACAGGCGTCGTTTCCGCCGGCTGCATGAAACTGACAACTGCGAGTGTGGCGGTGGTCACGGCCATGATCGATACCAGCGCTTTCGCCGATCTCCACAGCCGCAACATTGCTGGCACACTTTCCACCGCCTGCTGCTCTCTCAACGCAGCCATCACACGTGTTTGAAAGAACGGCGAAGGCTCAATGGTGGCCTGCGCGCGGCTCGTGAGAACCACTGCCGAAAGCCGCGCAGCCTCAAAAGCGTCGCGACACGACATGCACGCCAGCACATGCACGCGAATCTCGTTGAGATCGCTCTCCGCAAGCATCGCGATCGAAGCCTTGTCCAGAATCTCAGTGATGTGCTTGTCGTCCATTTGATTACCTGCCATTTTGATCACCCGCCATCTTGCTTACCGCTAGTCGGCCGTTGAATCTGCCCTGGTGCCCTTGTTTTTATAACTCAATAACTTCTCCATCGCGTCACGAACTTTTTTACGCGCACGAAACGCCCTCACCTTCACCTTCGACTCCGACCAGCCAGTCGCTTCAGCCACTTCCTTGATTGACGCTTCCTCGCCATCGATCATCAACAACGCCTGCTGATCCTCGGGCGACAAAACCGACAACAATCGATCGGCGAGATCCGTCGCCACCAAACTGGTCTCAACCGAAGCAGGCTCGCCACCGTTGCCTGCGGACTGGTGTTCCAACCAGCCCTGCTCATCTTCAGTGAGATCCGATACGGTCAGCTCCGGACGCCGTTTTGCGCCTCTCACCATGTTCAGACACGTGTTCGTCGCGATTCGTGTCAACCAGCCTTCGAAAGAGCCACGACCTTCAAAACTCCCGAGCTGTGTAAACGCTTTCAAAAAAACTTCCTGCGCTGCTTCTTCGACCAGTGTTCTTTGTCGAAAGAACCGGCTCGCCACACTAAACACGCGCGGGCTGTAACGTCTTACGATCTCCGCGAAGGCAGACTCGTCGCCATCCTGCGCCTGCCGCGCCAGGTCCAAGTCCAAGGCGTGTTCGAGCCCACTCGCCAGTTGCGGTCCTCATCGGGGTTTACGGATGGCGGACTCAAATACAACTTCGAATCCGCCAACTCCGTGGGGGAAACGCTTACTGATTGTCGTGGTTGCGCATTTCACCGCGTCGGTTTTTGAACTGCGCACGCGACTGTTCCAACTGGGCTTTCTGCTCAGCAGTTAAGACGGAAAGCATTTCCTGGTGCAGCTTGTGCTGTTCACCCATGACCTTCGCTTCGAGGCTCGCCATTTCCGTCAGTTTCTGAGTAGCCAGTGCTTCGTTGAACGTACCGCCTTCGCTCGCCTGACGCAACTCCTGACGCTTGGCACGAAGCTGATCGCGCAGGGGTTTGTTTGTTTGGGCAAAAGTGTCGCGGATCTGTTTGATCTTGGCCTTCTGGTCCTCAGTTAAATTAAGCTGTCTGAAGGATCCACCATCGCGCATTCCTCCCCAGCCATGTCCTTTGTGTTCACCTCGGCCGCCACGTCGTTCGGTGCGCGTGCCCTGCTTTGTGCCCTGATCAGTAGTAACCGTTTGGGCGACAGCAATCGAGGCTGCCAAAGCAATTGCCGAGAGAGTAGCTATTGCCAGTGTCTTAAAGCGTCGTTTGTTCATCTCTGTCTTCTTACTCCTAAAAGTGTTCCTTGTTAATCCTGGGGAGTGTCCTGACCACTAAGACACCTAAGACGCAAGGACGGTTACAACATAGCTGTAACCAAAAAAGCTCCAATCGTGTCTACATCAACAGGGTACGGAAGCTGCCTTAAATATCGGAAACGCTATTAACACGAGGAATCGCATGTCGTCTCAAACAATTAAAGGACCTTTGGTGGGTGGAATTAGTACAGGCCGGGGTAACACTGTTACGGCGTGGCTTAAACAATTTTGGGGTAAGTTGCTCCTGGGTAAAAAGAAACTGCTGCTCGGCGGCGGCTTCATGGCCGCCATCGTGCTCGCAGGCTTTTACTTCTGGGGCGACGACACGAGCACGCCGCAGTACATGACTGCCCGCGTCGAGCGCGGCAACCTGCGCAACACCGTGACCGCAACCGGCGCACTCCAGGCTGTGACGACGGTGCAAGTCGGCAGTCAGGCTTCGGGAACAATCTCGGCGCTCTACGCTGACTTCAATTCTGTCGTAAAGAAAGGCCAGGTGATCGCGCAACTCGATCCGTCAACGGCTAAAGCTCAGGTGGACCAGGCCCGCGCGAATCTAGAACAGGCACGCGCTAGTCTGGCAAATGCTCGTGCGGCAGTCGTTAATTCTCGGGCGGGCGTGAGTGACGCACAGGCGAAGGGTCTCGCCGCGCGGTCGACAGTGCAAAACAACCAGGCTGGTGTTTCGGGCGCGGAAGCAAACGTCGCTGTTTTGAAAGCACAGCAGGACGACGCGATGAGTCTTCTGAAACAACAGGAGTCGTTGCTGAAGGCGGGTGTGATTGCGCAGCGTGATTACGACGTCGCAGTGACTGCTTATAAAACTGCCGAAGCACGTTACAGCCAGGCAGTGGCCCAGTTGAACCAGGCGAAGTCGTCGGAACAGTCTTCATCAACCGCGGGTATCGCACAGTCGCAGGCTGCGGTTGAGCAGTCGAAGGCGCAGGTGCAACAGTCTCAGGCGCAAGTAGCGCAGGCACAGGCGCAAGTGCAACAGGCACAAGCCGCGTTGAGCGTGGCCGAAGTGAGTCTGAGTCATACGACGATCGCGTCGCCAATCGACGGTGTTGTTGTTTCGCGTGACGTGAACGTTGGGCAGACCGTGGCTGCGAGCCTTTCCGCGCCGACGCTCTTCACAATCGCAAACGACCTGACGGCGATGCAGGTGATTGCAAATATTGACCAGGCTGACATCGGTCTCGTCGAGCAGGCGAAGTCAGTGAAGTTTTCGGTGGATGCGTTTCCGGGCAAGGAGTTTGAAGGCAAGATCGAGCAGATGCGTCTGAATCCGGTGAACGTGCAGAACGTTGTCACTTACAACGTTGTGATCGACGTTAATAATCCGGAGCAGAAGTTGAAGCCGGGCATGACGGCGAACCTGACGATCACGATCGACGAGCGGAGCAACGTGTTGAAGGTTCCGAACTCCGCGCTTCGCTTCACGCCGCCGGACACGCAGCGCACAACCGCGAGTGGACAAGCGCAAGGTGGTCAGGGTCAGGGCCAGCGTCGCAGACAGCAGCAACAAGGCGATAACGCTGCTGGTGGAAACAGTGGTGGTGAGAACCGGTTTGCACCGGCGTCAGCACCTGTGTTGCCGGGACAGGTACGAGTTGTCTGGGTGATGGGCCAGAACAGCAAGCCCGAGCGCCGCAGAATCACCGTGGGTCTGAGTGACGGATCGGCGACTGAAGTTGTCGATGGTGATCTGAAGGAAGGCGATATGGTGATTACGGGCCAGCAGGTGTTGAGCGCGAGCAGAAATGCGAACACGCAGGCAACACCGCCGGGATTCGGTAACGCGCCGCGAACAGGCACCGGTGGCGGCGGCCGCCGGTAACTTGGATGACTGTAGGGGCGGCCCTCCGTGGCTGCCCCAGGCAAAGAGAATTCAGGAGAGACGATGTCTACCACGTTTGCAGTTGAGCCACAGGAATTCCAACCAGCAGTCGGATTAGCGACGCAAGCTCCCGAAGCGCGTCCCGTGATCGAGCTCGATCACATTCACAAGATCTACACGATGGGCGACGTTGAAGTTCACGCGCTCCGCGGAGTCTCACTGACGATCCGCGAAGGTGAGTTTGTGGCGATCATGGGCGCGTCGGGTTCAGGAAAATCGACGACGATGAACATCATCGGCTGTCTCGATCGACCCACGCGCGGCACATACATTCTCGACGGCGAAGACGTTTCGCAGATGTCGAAGGACGAGCGCGCCGACATTCGCTGTCAGAAGATCGGATTCGTTTTCCAGGGATTCAACCTGCTGTCGCGAACTTCAGCGCTCGAGAATGTTGAGCTGCCAATGCTTTATCTCGGCGTCGAAACCGCAACGCGTCATCAACGCGCGATGGAAGCCCTCGCCGCGGTTGGTCTGGCAGGACGAGAGCAGAACCATCCGAACCAGTTGTCAGGCGGCCAGCAGCAGCGTGTCGCGGTTGCGCGTTCACTCGTCAACAACCCGGCGTTGATTCTCGCGGACGAGCCGACCGGTAATCTCGACTCGCGTACGTCCGTTGAAGTGATGGAGATCTTCCAGCGTTTGAATCGCGAGCGACGAATAACTTTGGTGCTGGTTACGCACGAGCCTGACATCGCCGAATACGCCGATCGCGTGGTCGTGTTTAAGGACGGAAAGATCAAGTCGGATCATCCAGTCGAGCATCGACGCAATGCAGCAGAAGAATTGAAAAACCTTCCCGTCATCGAGGACGAGGATGACGACGAGGAGGAGTAACCGCGGATTAGACGGATAGGTTGAAGGATCGAAACGGATCGGAAACATGAACCTACTAATGATCATTCGCGTCGCGTTTCGCGCTCTTATTCGTAACAAGATGCGCGCGGCTTTGACCATGCTCGGCATCATAATCGGCGTTGCCGCCGTGATCGCGATGGTGAGTATCGGCCAGGGCGCGTCGGCGTCGGTGCAGGCACAAATCGAAAGCATCGGCACGAATCTGCTTTTCGTGAGCGCGGGTGCCCAGAACGTCGGCGGTGTTCGTAGCGGTACAGGCGATACCGGTACGAACACGCTCACGGTTGAGGATCTCGACGCGATCAAACGCGAGGTGCCCAGTGTTTCGATGGTCACTCCCAACGTGAACGCGCGCTCTCAACTCGTCGCCGGCAACATGAACTGGAACACCAACGTTACGGGCGTGAGCGAGCAGTATCCAGAGATTCGCAAGTGGCCCGTCGCCACCGGCTCATTCTTTAGTGACGCAGACGTGCGCACGGCAGGACGCGTCATCGTCATCGGACAAACGCTTGCAGACAATCTTTACCCTGGCGCCGATCCGATCGGGCAGGACATTCGCGTGATGAATCTGCCGTTTCGCGTCGTTGGTGTGATGGCACGCAAGGGACAGGATCCGCAGGGCCGCGATCAGGACGACGTCGCCTTCGCGCCATACTCGACTGTACAAAAGAAAATACTTGGTCGAGATCGTATTCAGATCGCGTTCGTCTCGGCGATTTCACAGGACGCCACGTACACAGCGCAGTCGCAGATCACTGACTTGCTGCGCCAGCGTCACAAGCTCGGTGGAAACGAGCCAGCCGATTTCACGGTTCGAAACATGACTGACGTCGCGGAAGCTGCGAATGAGACCAGCAAGACGATGACGATCCTGTTGGCGTGTATCGCAGGTGTCTCGCTGCTCGTCGGCGGCATCGGCATTATGAACATCATGCTCGTTTCGGTGACGGAGCGCACACGTGAGATCGGTATTCGCATGGCGATTGGTGCGCGTTCGTCTGCGGTGCGTAGCCAGTTTTTGATCGAGTCGATCGTGCTAAGTCTGATGGGTGGAGCAGTGGGAATCGTGCTCGGCGTCGTGCTCTCGTTGGCGATACCAGCGTTTCTCGGCTGGCCCACACTCGTCTCGATGATGGCGATCATCGGATCAGTGCTTTTCTCTGCTGCGGTCGGGATCTTCTTCGGCTACTATCCGGCGCGCAAAGCCGCGTCTTTGGACCCAATTGAAGCATTGCGCTACGAATAAAATTTACCCACGGATGGCTAATTAGGTTACGATGCGGCGCATGCGCCGACGGACTCTCCTTTCACTCGTCTTAACAATAACTGTCGTTGTTAGCTCTGCTGGTTTCGCACAGCGACGGACACAGCCCACAGTACAAAAGCGCCCGCGACTCGTACTGCTAATCGTGGTGGACCAGTTTCGCTATGACTACTTCGAACGCTTCGGCGATCTGTTTGGTCCAAATGGCTTCCGGCGATTGATGCGTGATGGCGCATCCTGGACGCAGTCCAACTACGATCACATGCCGACCTACACTGCGCCTGGTCACGGAACGATGATGACCGGCGCGTATCCTGCTGAGTCAGGCATCATCGGAAACGAGTGGCTGGACCGCCCCAGTGGCAAGCGAATCACGAGCGTCTCGGACGAGTCAGTCAAGCTGCTCGGTGGTAATCCAAACGATCCCGCCTCAAGTCCCTGGCGACTGATGGCCTCAACCGTCGGCGACGAGCTACGACTCGCGACTAACGATCGCGCCAAAGTGATCGGCATCTCCGTCAAAGACCGGTCAGCGATTCTGCCTGCGGGTCGTCACGCGAATGCGGCTTACTGGTTTAATTGGATAACGGGCACGATGGTCTCCTCGACTTACTACTTCAGCCACTTGCCGGCGTGGGTCACCACCTTCAACGGCGCGAAACCCGCTGACAAATACTTCGGAACGAAATGGGACCGGCTGCTGCCGGAAGATGAATACCTCAAACGTGTTGGCCCTGATGATCCGAAATGGGAAGACGTAAGCAACGCGTTGACACCCGACACCAATTCATTCCCACACACGATTACCGGTGGTTTGACCGCACCCGGACAAAAATTCTACACCGCACTCGACTACTCTCCATTCACAAACGACATCCTCGTTTCGTTTGCTGAAGAAGCGATCGTCAACGAGCAGCTCGGACAGGATGACGACACGGACGTGCTGACGGTTAGTCTCTCAGCTAATGACTACGTCGGTCATCGCTTTGGTCCATACAGCCAGGAAGTCATGGACGTGACCGTGCGCACCGATCGTAACATCGCGACGTTGCTCGACTTCGTTGACAGCAAGATCGGACTTGCAAACACGCTCGTCGCGTTCACAGCCGATCACGGCGTCTCTCCGATCCCGGAGCACGCGGCGGCGCTTGGGTTAGGCGGCGGCAGAATACCGTTCGCGACGGTGATGGGGACGATTCAGGCTGCGATCAGCGCGCGTTACAACCCGAAGGGGAAGACCCCCGATCCGACGGCTGATTATCTGTTGATGTTTCAGGAAGCCGGAACCTGGCGACAGTGGTTCATCAACAACAACATCTATTTCAACTACGACGCGTTGAAGCGTGATGGTGTGAACCTGGAGGAGTTTTCGCAGGTGGTAGTGGCAGCGGCGTTGACTGTGCCGGGGATTGCGAGGTGCTTTTCTCGATTGCAGTTGTTGCGTGGTGCGACGTCAGTGACCGATCCGATCGAGCGACGCGCGCTGCATGGGTTTTATCCGGCGCGGAGTGGCGACGTTGTGATGGTGGCCGAGCCATACAAGTACATCGCGGAGACGATCACAGCGACTCACGGCTCCCCTTACTCTTACGACACGCACGTGCCGACGATCATCATGGGAGCGGGGGTTAGTGCTGGACGGTACTTGGAGCCGGCGACACCGGCTGACATCGCGCCCACGTTGTCAGCATTGTTGAGGATCACCGCGCCGACTAATTCAACGGGTAGAGTTCTGATTGAAGCGCTTAAGAGATGAGTTTTTTCATCCACAGATTACACAGATGATAATGTGCGTAATCTGTGGATAAACTCACTGGCGTTTGTACTCACGCGCGTACCCCGGAATTTGAATCCCCTCCGGCAACCGCGGGTCATTGATCGGCTCGCCAGCCACTAATCGCAACGGTATAACCCCCGCCCACACATCCATCGCATAATCTTCTTCATCATCCAACGGCGGCCCCGTACGAATCTTTGCCGACGCTTCCCCCAACGGTAACGACAGCACTGTCGTCGCTCTCATTTCCTGTTCCGTCGGTTCGCGAACCTCAGCCCAGCGCCCGCGAATCATATGCTCCGACAACGCCAACAGCGCCGCCATCTTCTCTTCACGATCTTCAATCAACGTCGCATGCCCAAAGATCACTACCGATCGATAATTCATCGAGTGATGAAACGCCGACCGTGCCAGCACGAGCCCATCGATGATTGTCACCGTCACGCACGCATCGACACCACCCGACAGCGTCCGCAGCGTCCGGCTCGCCGCCGAGCCGTGTATGTAAAGCTTGTCCTCGGCACGCGCATATCCGGTTGGGATAACGAACGGCTGCCCTTCCGGCGCAAAGCCGACGTGACAAATAAATCCCTCATCGAGAATTCCGTAGACAGTCTCGCGATCGAAATGACCGCGTTTCGGTAGTCGCTTCAGCTTCGTGCGCTCGGTTGGAGTGAATGTCATAGTTGTAAATATGCCACAGATCAGTATCATCCGCTGGAATACAGAACCGAGCGCGGTAGCGCCGGGTAATCTAAGGAGAAAAGCTATGCGTTGTCCATTGCCCCTGCTGGTTATTTGTCTGCTCGCAGCCACCGCGTTTGCACAAAATGGCGGTATCGCAAAGTCACCATACGAAGATGCGTTTTCTCGTCTCGAATATCGGAGCATTGGTCCCGCGATCATGGGCGGCCGCATCGCCGATGTTGAAGGCGTGCCGGGCGATGCTAACGTGGTATACGTCGCGAGCGCATCAGGAGGTTTATGGAAAACGACGAACGGCGGCGTCACGTGGAAACCGATCTTCGAGCGACAAGGCACGCTCTCGCTCGGCGATATCGCACTCGCGCCGAGTAATCCGGAAGTAGTATGGGTTGGCACCGGCGAGTCAAACGTTCGCAACAGCGTTTCCTTTGGCGACGGCGTTTACAAGTCGACCGACGGCGGCAAGACCTGGCAGCACATGGGTCTTAAAGACACCGAACGCATCTCCGCCATCGTCATTCACCCACAAAATCCGGACATCGTTTACATCGGCGCACTCGGACATGCTTTCGCTCCAAACGACGAGCGCGGCGTGTTCATGACGACCGACGGTGGTAAGACGTGGAACAAAACTCTCTATATCGACAACCAGCACGGTGTCGCAGATCTCGAGATCGATCCGACCAATCCGAACATTCTTTACGCCGGTATGTGGAGTTTTGAGCGTAAGCCATGGACGCATCGGAGCGGCAGTGAGAAAGGCGGTGTTTACAAATCGATAGACGGCGGTCGCACGTGGAACAAGCTCACGAATGGTTTACCGAAACTGATGGGCCGCATCGGTATTCGCGTCGCGCCGAGTAATCCAAACGTTGTTTACGCGATTGTCGAAGCAAAGGACGGAACGCTCTATCGCTCCGACGATCGCGGCGAGACGTTCAAGCTGATGTCGAAGAACACTGACATCGTCTCGCGCGGCTTTTACTACACGCGCGTACGTGTGGACCCAACAAACGAGAACCACATCTTCGCAGTCGCATCAACGTTGTTCACTTCGGTCGATGGTGGCAAGACGTTTCGCTCGATCACAGGCCGCACACATATCGACTTCCATGCGCTCTGGCTCGATCCAAAGAACCCGAAACGGATGTGGCACGGTCAGGACGGCGGCATCGCAGTCAGCTACGATGGCGGTGAATCGTGGGAAGCGGTTTACAACATTCCGCTCGGCCAGTTCTATCAGGTTCACGCCGATAATCGCCTTCCGTTCTACAACGTGATGGGCGGACTTCAGGACAACGGCTCGTGGACCGGACCGAGTCGCACGCGGGAGCCCGCGGGAATCATGAACGACGACTGGCGCATGGTTAGCTTCGGCGACGGTTTCTACGTTATCAATAATCCCGACAATCCGGATCAGTACCTGTCGGAGTCGCAGGGCGCAAACATGGTTTGGACCGATATGACCACGCGCGAGCAGCAGCTCGTCAATCCGTGGGGACGCGGCAGCGGCGGTGGTCCAGCGGCCGGACAGAAGTATCGCTTCAACTGGAACTCACCGATCGTTTTCTCACCGCACGAGAAAACGACTGTTTATCTCGCCGGCAACGTCGTTTTCAAAACGCCTGACTTCGGCAAGACGTGGCAACAGATCAGTCCTGATCTCACCACGAATGACCTGGAGAAACTGAAAGACGCAGGCGGTCCGATCGCGATCGAGAACTCAACCGCCGAGTATCACTCGACGATCATCAGCATCGCGGAGTCGCCCGCGCAAAAGGGACAGATCTGGGTTGGTACTGACGACGGCAACCTCCAACTCACGACTGACGCAGGGAAGAACTGGGCGAATGTAATAAAGAACCTAACGGGTGTTGGTGCGAACTCTCCGGTGTCTCACGTTGAGCCATCGCGAACAAACGCTAGCACAGCGTATGTGTCGTTTGATCGTCACATGTTCGACGATTTTCGTCCTTACATCTTCAAGACCACTGACATAGGAAAGT
>Ga0126311_10000513_pt1 | contig 17959 bp, 17 predicted proteins | sample Plot61_FD_92539 | JGI IMG/M metagenome (GOLD analysis project Ga0126311, IMG submission 92539) | Serpentine soil microbial communities from UC McLaughlin Reserve, CA, USA - Plot61 | ecosystem: Environmental > Terrestrial > Soil > Grasslands | place: USA: UC McLaughlin Reserve, Lake County... | reverse complement strand
TGAACTATTTTTATTTTTCTTCTTTATTCTTCGTTCTCTTTTATATACTAAAATTTGCAACAATAAATGGGTCCATAGCACCTAACATTTTCATAGTATCCCTACAAAACCTAGCCGAGAACTTGTGTTAAATCGCCCTATATCTATAAGCAGAGATCGAAAGGATTCTTTTGGCTGTTTTAATTACTCAACCTCACAGAATGAACCTTCCACAAGTATGAGAAACATAAACGAGTTTAACATACTCTATGGTCATCTAAATGGTTATGAGATAATGTATTTTGGTGTAAATCTAATATTGATGTTGGACTATAGATTATCTTTTGATGTCAAGGTAAAAAATTCAGACAAGGAAATAGAAGTTTTGATGATTAAGAGAAAAGATGACACAAAATGGAAAAATAATAATGGGTATTCATCAGAATGTCAAAGTAAAAGTTAAGATCCAATCTAAAAGAATTCGATATTTTATCTCATCTCTATTGCCATCTTTATTTGTGCTTTGCATTCACTATCATTCAATTTTGTACTTAACCATGACACAAACTTTTCTTCAAATTTTTTGCCTCTAGAATGATTAATGTCATCTGTATTGCCCTGGTAAAGTCTTTCAACGAATCCTCCAGCGAGAAATAATTTTGAAAATGACCATCCTGCATTTGATATGGGCTCATCTAAATCAAATACGTCATCTTCTTTATTGAATCCACAGATTTTTTTATAGTATGATAATATTTTAAAGACAATGTTAGAATCATGCTCAAAATCAATAGTCATAAAATCAAGAATAAAGGTGCTATAATATTGGATCATATTATATGTAGTGTATATTTAAAGTATGCATATTTATTTCTAATATAATACCTCGCTTTACTAAAATCTAATACAATATAGAGTTAAATACGGTTTCACATTATTCTGAATGAGATCTTCAACTCTTTGCGGCACATTGTTAAAATGGTACTGCATCTTTCTATTGCTCTCCTATTAAAGCGATATAAATCAGTATGTCGTATCCTGTTGTGTTAAGAATGTTCGTAATTTATCGTATACTAAAGCTGTCTTCTCAACAAATGGTCCATGACCTGCATCTTCTATTATCACAAATGAATCAAGATTTTTTTTGAAGACTGCTTTAAATGCATTAGCATGCTCTAAAGGTATCAGTTTATCTTGTCTTCCCCATATGATTAAACAAGGAATATCTTTAATTTGCATTAATCTGTCTGGTTCGATCCGTCTTGTGGTGCTATCATCGAATGCTGTTTTGAATGCGTGTTTTGCTCCTGGCTTTCCAATTGTTCCGATAAACAGATCAACTACTATAGGAAGCAGCCTTGAACGATCTGCAAGCAAATCCTCAAAGATCCTTTTTACTTTCTTATATCTTAGTATAGGATCAGTTTCCATTGCAGCATCAAGGTATAGTAATAGCATTGGAGTTGGCTGCTCAAGAACGCCTGAGGAATCTATCAATACAAGCTTTTCTACTAGATCTTTATTTTCTATTGCGACTTCTGCAGCTATATAGCCACCCAATGAGTGACCCACTATAGTCATCTTTTCATTTTTACTAATCCCAATTGCTTCTCTGAAATCAAAAATAAATCTGCTAAATCCTTTGATTTTATAATAATCTTCTGTCTCTGGCTTGTCACTTAGACCAAAGCCTATTAAATCAACAGCAATTGTATGAAAATGTTCTGATAAAGCTTCTGGGATATCTCGCCAAGCAATAGAAGAAGAGCCAAGGCCGTGGATAAACAAAATATGCTTATTTCTTTCCTTTCCAAATTCATCATATTTTATTTTAACTCCTTTTACATTTGCAATGGGCATTTGAAATAAACAAACATCCAATTCAATACAGTATTTATTATAGTTATCTGTTATTACAGTAAATTAAGATCCATACAACTTTAAACGGTTTATTATTCTTCAATCTTTATATCGGTAAAAAATTGCTAAGCTTAGTCAACCTGAAGATGAATAAGCATTATAGAAATCACAGTGTGTATATCGATAAATTGATAACCATAATGTGAAAATAATAAAGAATAATGTAATTCATATTCATGGATGAGTTTGATATTAACTCATATATGTCAGCAAACAAATACATTACAATAACAACAACATTTAAATATTACAAAATTTTGAGTTCCGAAGATATTTCAAATGAAGACCAATTGTAACTGAAGCATTATAAAATCAGGTCATATAGTGACCGATTATGTGTCTACACGAAGAAGAAGAAGAAAAATAGAACATATCATTGCCATGACTACCGGCTTCAGCTATTTCCGAGATAATAAAAGGTTTTAAAGCATTGAAGTTGCAGATCTGCAATATGGAATTCTGCCAGTGTTGACTTTGATATATACCATATAATAGAGAATATTACGATGATAAGACCTAGATCTTAGTTTATTTTTACTAATTATGATGGGCAAAGTTCTCGCATATACCTTTTAGTAAGCTTAAAACTGAATACACCTAATTTTCTAGAGGAAAAGATGATAATTTATGGATGCTTGGTTATAGAATAAAAATGAATAGAAGATCATGCCTGTCATTGGTATTGTTTTGATAGATAGTAATGCTACGATTATTTCGATATATTATTATTCTTCTTCCTTAATTTCACCATTCATTCGAAAAGTAGATAAATTTGGAATAAAGAAGATCTATCCAAGCAAAGAAGGTGCAAGAGAATGGTTTGTTAACATGGATAATCCATTTGCTGATAATTTATTTTATAGCACATTTAATAACAATATAACTAGACAAGATGATGGTTCATGGCGCATAGGTGGACCTGCTGTCAGACTAAATACTATTACGCCTTCAGGTGCTGAATTATGGAAGAATGTAGAGATTACAGGATATGCTAAAATAGTAGAAACAGTTTCCTCTGCCAACAATAATAGCAATAATGATGATAATAAGGAGGAAGAAAGCCATAATTATACTAAAGATCTCGACTGGAGAGCAAGAGGTGGAAGACATAACAGTAAGAACCCATGCGAAGGCACTTCTCTAATAGGAACAATTGATATTGAGGGTAATGTTAGATGGAAAAAAGAAATATGGCATACTGGTGGATATACTGATGCTAGAGATACAAAAAAGCTACAGATTCTATCCTCGGTAGATGGATTGGCTGGAAAGTAGTAATGTACAATATAAACAATGACAGAGAAGTAAAAATGGAATCCTATCTAGACGATAAAAATAACAATAACTGGAGAAAAGTAACAGATCTTGTTGATAATGGTGGATGGTATGCTAAAAGCTCAGATAAAGAATTTTACAGCATTAATTGTGGTAGGACAAAAGATTACATTATAACAAATGGAGGGTCTATAGTTACATTCAGATCAGATGATATTATATGGGATTTTAAGAACCTGAGTGTAAGAGAGATACAATCTCCCGATAGATAAATAGTTTGTCGATATCTATATTTGTATAACTAATTGAATAAATAATCTCTTTTTACCTTGATATTTTGTCATTTGAAATTTGAAGAGATACAATCATCAGAGCAAATAAAGTCTAATATATTTTAGAACGCCTCATGAAAATTTAGTTTAATCTAATGAATGAATCTAAAGCTTTTATCTCTTATTTCTTTTAAAAAGTTGTCTATATGTATTATAATATCTGAAAAATTGGGTGATCCTGTATTTGGAAAGACACTGTATGTTGTATATTTTGTTCTTAAGAGTGGCTTGGCAGATATCAACCAAATATTTTCATGATTTGGCTGTAAGAACTCCAATTGTGATGTTATATTCAAATCTATCTTATCCTTTATAATTTGAATAATAATTGCTTTATCTGGCTTTATCTTTAAGCTTTGTAAATTTGGTATAATTACGTCAAGTATCAGATCAGTTTTAACTCGGATTTTTCTCTCTGATGGTAGAGTACAAATTGTTAACATAAAATGAAGAAGTACCTCACATAATGTTGCAATTGTTATATCATCATCATTTGATTCATAACTCAGCGTTTTAATACACCCATTCATTATAATATCAATATATTGCTGAGATGATTCAATGTTTGAAGTGATCATTGCCTGAATTTTTTCCTTTCCTATCTTTTCTATTTCAGAGTATACGATTTGCCTAATTTTCTCTCCAGCCAACATTTTGATTAATGTAATGTATTAACAATATTAATCGCCTAAATAGATTATCTATGCAAAAATAATATATGAATTTATGGTGTTTGGATTATTTTGATAATTATGATAATGGATATTAATTTGTAAGTAACACCTATAAATTAGAAGTTGACCTTATTACTTATGGTAGAAGCAGAATTCAAATCTTATGCAAGCTTGAAATTTATAATTTCACAGATAAAAGTTGCTTAAGTTACTCTATCGAGAGAGGACATTATGATTTTTGCCAACCTCCCTTTAATGAAACAAATTCATGCGAGGGTAAATAAAACCTTGAACAATGGTATCCAACTTAATATGTCAACAGAAGAATCCAAAAAATTACTTAGAAGACATGTAAACAGCAAAACAAATCTTGTTATTGCATTTATTGATATTAATAACTCAACACAAATGAGCCTCTCGTTACCAGAGAACAAATTTGCGTTAATGATTCAAACCTTTGCTCAAGAAATAAGTATTGCCGCATTAGGTTATGGTGGGTATGTCTTCAAATATGAAGGTGACGCTGTTATCGTGTTATTTCCTGCAAAATATGATGAGGCAAAAGCATGCAAAAATGCATTGGATTGCTCAAGCGCGATATTAGAAATTATAAAAGAAGTTATTAATCCTGCGTTTAAGGCAAATGAATTACCTGAAATTAAAGTAAGAATAGGGTTGGCTTTTGGCAATGCTTTAGTAGTGCTTTATGGAACGAGTTTAGAAAAAGCTCACATAGATATAATTGGTTCTAGTATAAGTATGGCTGTAAAGATTGCATCTGTTGCAAAACCAGATCAAGTCCTGATAGGCGAATTTATTTACAATATTCTTCTCTCCTCATCGAACCATAATGATTTTTTAAATCACAGTAAGTTTAAAGAGGTAAAACTCGATCCGATAAAATGGAATTATCCTTCTCCCTCTAATCCTGGACACATATATCGTGTATATGAATATTTAGTATTTGAAAAATAATCACTTATTCATGCCTTTTTAGTTTTTATAAATGAACAGTGAAGGACTTAATGTTATTATTTCAAACGTTACTCTATTCATTTCTTTGGCATTAGTCAATTAATTTAGGTTTAAAAGATGCATCCTACTTAGCAAATGATAACATTGCTATGCAGTCTTCTTCATTTTAGAATGCTAATGAACACTAAAATTCTAATATTTAATGTGTAATTGCAAATCATGTTTCAGTTTACAGATAGATTAAGGAGGAATGTCTGCTCAACAAGCAAGTGCCTACAACAGGTTAACCTAGTGTTTCAGATAAAGGGAAATATATGATTGGAGGAAGGCAAATGGATTATTATAATAGTATACATGCCTTATAATTCATAAACGTAATGGAATGTAATTAAATGAAGAACCTAAGAGAAGAACTCATAACGTCAACTCTACTATGATAGCAAATAATTATTTCTGAAAATATCTCTAAAGAAAAAAAAGAACTTAGTTTTTACTGCTTGGAGTACTGTTGGTGCTGAGCCGCAGAGAAGTATGCACAGGCCTTGGCTATATTCGTGTTAACATCTGTTACTGCATCGACTGTTCGACTATAGATTCTCAGATTCTCTCTTGCCAGGTCTAGTACATTGATTGCTAGTTGATTATTGATGCCAACTGCCCTTAATGTGTTGTTAGTAATTTCATTTGATTGTCTTGTAAATTGCTCTATGTATGGTGTTGACACTGGGATATTCCAACTTCCTACCAATTGCTTTTGAGCTGAAATTGTATTCTCTATTACATTCTTTACTGTCTGCATATAATCTAGCTGAAGATTAGAGAATGCTTGTGCATATTGTGGTTGAACATTGGCCATCTGATCTGCTGCTCTAACAAAATTTTCTCTTGCTGTGTCAAATATATGAGTTGCACTGCTTGATCCTAACATACTGCTTTCATTTTTTGATTTATTGGCGATCATTTTTAATACGGTATTAATAGTGATTATTTATATATAAATACTGGTAACAAATGGTAATGATTACCATATATCCTTTCAAATTACTAACCTAGCATTTAATAGACTTGCGATAACTCTATAGCTTACATTAATAGCGATTAGAGTGAGAATTTTTATAAAAATCATGATATAATACTCGCTCTATGAAAGTATATCAAAAAACCAATCGATTTGCAAAGAATTTTTCTTAAATGATAAAGAATACTCCACACAGAATATTTTCAGAAACCACAATTGTACTATTTACTCCTACGTGAAAAGTGATATATGATGTATCATCATCGAGATTTAATTTGTAACACCTTCTCCAAGACGATCTATATTTACATCCAAGCTAGCTATTCTAAATTACAATTCCTAACTTTCTCATCCTTTCATATTCGTCGATTGTCTATGAAATAAAGCCTTTTGTTATTTATTCCCTGAATACTAATTTGCCGAAGTTACCATAGGTTGCTCTTCTACTTTTTCAAGTTCTGATTGGACTTCCATGCTCTCGTTTTCTAATCTTCTGTTCTTTATTTTTTCCTTTAGCGCAATTTCGTGATCAAGGCACATGGTAACAACATTAATTGCACTTATGACTTAAATAAGTTTCAATAGATATAATGACAACAAGACAGATTATATTCATATGAAGTTGTTATAATTTGGATTTTCTGGTTGCAGTATTCTGTATGTTAATTCTTAATAGAAGAGAATGGCTGCATCACTTCACCAAAATCAATATCAATGACTTATATAGAAAGTTGACTAAGATTTTAAAAATGAAAATAATACAGACCAAACAACTTGCTGCTATTGATTTAGCACGAAAAATTTCTCAAATCATGTTTAAACACTGTTACATTGATAAAAAAATCCTATCATATTTTACAGAGTTAGAAATTCAAAATTCTTAATGTACAAGCTTCTGATCTTATAATAACAAGAAAAATGACTATAGATGCAATAACGCGGTCATAGAAAAATGACTGTATCATGTAACAAACATCACCATACACTAGAAAAATTTGCTAATATTAACAAATTAGAAAAAAGGATAGTAAATAAATAATGAACCATTTAAAACCAAATTATCGAAATAAATATAAAAGATCCAAATTCCTTTGACAGTACAACCTGGAATCTTTTAAATCACTAAATATTATCCATTTTTATCTAAAAACAGTTTGATTCGACCTAATTACTAATTCCTGTCGGATTTTCTATCTGTAGTGGCAAAGTCTAAAACCTTAAAAACTAACATTATTTCATACTTTCATACAAGGAATTATTATTTAATATAGCGGAAACCTCATTCAGAAGAAGTTGTTGGCTAATAATCCAAAACGCTTTCAAAACAAAATTAACTACTATTATAAAATGTAATATTAGAAAGAAGTAACAACTTTATAAGTTCACATATTGCTAAACACCAAAGAATTTGATTGAGATCGTTACTACATATAGTAACACGATGTAACTATCTTCCCTGTAAGAATATCTCTTAATTTAAGATTTTGTAAATTGTTTAAAGTCAAAAGTTTTTTAACCTGTATTGAACTTATTAAGTGAAGTTATATGATGTTTTGCTGGTGGGAATTGAATCCAAATGTCAAGTCTGAAACAAGAGCAGCCGATTTCAAAAGATCAGAGTCAAAAGAATTCTATGAATTAGTCGCGGATATAATTTGGAAAATAGTAAGTTGAGACTTTACTGTAAAGATATCTGTCATAAATATAAAGCCCATAAATCTTCTAATGAACGAAGTTATTACATCAAAGGTCATAAAAGGTGTATAGAATGTGAGACATTTCTACAATGGGATGGACTCAAATGTCCTTGTTGTGGGCGAATTCTAAGAACCAAGCCACATAACACCATTTCAAAGGGAAAATTACGTCTCAAACAGGCTTATTTGGAAGGCTATTTAATGAAATGATTGAGGAATGCAAAGATGGCAAAAACATTTCTTAAGTTATGAGGCATATTAACAATGTCATTTATCAGCATATACATACTGAACAAATTAAGAATTGCATTCAGGACATTCCTCAATAAACATTTTTTCTGTATAATTTATTTCATCAGTTCCCAGAATAAAACCCATGTTTTTACATGTTTGACATACATACATTTTGCAAGCACGGTTGCTATCAGAGATGTCCTGTCCATATTTAATACTCATAAAAGAGTCAATCCACTCCATAAGTGTCGTATGCGCGGTATAAAAAGCCTCTCTCAATATGTGATTAAATCATAACGCGTATCGCAGACAAATACTACTAACAGCAATTTCTAAGAGGAGATACTGTTAATTACTAAATGTAAGAAAAATTAAGAAGTTATTGTTTCAACTAAAAGTCATATATAATTATATTGATATATACTATATTTTAAAAAAATATATATCTTAGCACGTAAAAACAAAATTTTCGTATTTTTATTACTATAACCATTATTTTCATAAAAGTCTATGTGCAACGAAATAGAAAAGATAGTGCGCGTTTACAATACACAATACACAATCGTTGATAACACAAATAAAAATATAGGGAAAAAGAGTAATTGAAGCTATTTTTTATATTTAGGATACCATATATTTCTATATTTACAGTACCAGACAGTAATTATTATTGCTCCACTTACTATCCCAAATAATGAATATACATAAGAATTTGTTATAAAAAAACAATAACCTGCTAGTCCTTCTAACGTGTCATCTTCATGAAAAGAATCTACTTCTTTTCTTGTTAATTTTGATAAACAGTTAAAACCTTCGTTATTTAGATATATCGCAATAATGCCACTTGCAACTAGTAGTAGTAAGCCTATCTTTAGGTACTTATTTTTTATAACTATAAGATACATTTCTTTCATAAATGATTTTTTCATACAAGTACAAACTGCATTTCTTGTATCATTTAAAAAATTTGCTTCTCTGAAATAACTTTTAGGTGTACTGTGATGCTCAATAACACCAATTTTTGAGAATCAATGCATGTCAAAGTAATTAACTCCTTTACCGACAACGTTCAATCTTGCTGGTTCCATCTACTATTTTCGCTAAGCATCTTGTTACTCTTGTTTGCATAGAGCAGAGGTCTTTGATATAACGCTACGTTTGTTAATATCACATCAGTTCTAGCTAACTGCTACTGTCTATAGCGTACGATCATATTGATCCATGCAAGTGGTATTTTTGATGTTTAAGCATCAAATTAACGGTAAAAGACTTCGCTGATAAGAAGTAGCGATCACCCCTAAATTGGATAAATCATCTTGAATATGGTTGTTGATCTAAGCTCCACTACATTTACTAACGTTATAATAGTGAGTAACATCAGTTCAGTGAAAGTATCTCATGATCTGATAATATCGACAATCGTATGGTTTAATAGCTCAGCAACTATTGATTATACAAAAGTTCACATTTATATTCAAGGAAGTCGTGGCGACCATGATCTTATTAACTCAATAGTAAGCAAAGAATAGATAAAAAAGACTCAATCGAAATCAATAATTACAGCTCAAAAGTCAATGGACAAGTAAGGACAATAAGATACATTTTTGGAATGGACGTGATAATTTGAAATATAGATTTCTCTCCTTTGATTTGATGAAAGTCAGTTTTAATTAGCATCACATAAAGATTCGACTTTGAAGATACCACTATCATTTAATTTCACACAGAAATAATCATTTCAAATATTGGCTCAATGATTTTAGCTGCTAATGTACTTTTTGATGATAACTCAAGCTAACTGTGTCCTAACATTTCCATGAACCAATAAAGCACCTCAGTATGGGAGATACACGCATCCCACCGTAGTACCTATAGTCTCCTTATACATTAATTCGGAAATTATTGCATCCGAATTATAGAAACGAATTGTAAAAAGAGCTGCTAAAGCGGCGCCGGAAACCGTTTTCTTCTTTATCTATTATATTGCCTCGACACTTGCTTTAATTAGATAGAGAAGCCTCTGCTCCTCACTATGTTCTCAGTAACGATAGAAAATCAGTTGACAGATATGTACAATATTAGTTCCATTGATATAGGGCTAACCTTGATGAATGAACAATTAGAAGGGCCCGTAGCGTAGTCAGGATATCGCGGCGGTCTTCGGAACCGCAGATCAAGGGATCGAAGCCCTTCGGGCCCGTTATGATAATGTTCTTTTACGTGTATTCTACTAAAATAAAGGTGTATAAAAAAAGTACTATAGTGAGCTCAGAATCAGAATCATATCACAGGAATGCGTAAGCATTGGTATGAAACCATCCTTCTATGTTATCCTTATTTTCCTGATATATTTCGTATCTTTTTGCAGAATCTATTATTATACATTTAGGGATAAGTTAGCGTTTAGTATCTATCAATAGGGAAAATTAAATTATTGTTATTACTACAAGTCTTTGATTCTATTGTTTCCCAATAAGGTCTAGAATAATTTTCAAATCGTCACATTTATCGTCATCAGGAGTTTCCATTATTAGAGGTAACCTTATGATAACCTTGTGTTTAAGTAGAGCTCTAAATCCCTCTATTCCAATATTGCCAAATCCGATATGTTCATGTCGATCGCGATTGGAGTTTATTTTATCCTTAGAATCATTTAGGTGTACCATTTTTAACTCCTTTAATCCTATTATGTTGTTGAATTGTTCAATAGTTGCATTTACATTATCTTCAGTACGCAAGTCATAACCAGCGGCGAATGTGTGACATGTGTCAAGGCAAACACCAAATTCTCGAGCAGAGTTTAATTTGTCAAGAATTACTCGAATTTCTTCAAATTTGCTTCCTATGTTGTTTTTCTGACCTGCACTATTTTCAAATAATATAGTAACTGAGTTACCATTTTGATTTGAGGATGATTTGTAGTAGCGGTCAAAAGCAAAACTACAAGCTTTAACTACCTGACTAATTCCATTATCCGATCCTTTTCCGAGATGACTGCCAAGATGTATTACTAGATAAGGGATACCTAACATGCTGCACCTCTTTATCTCGTCTGCAAGAGAATCAATTGATTTATAATATAATGCATAATTAGGAGAAGAAAGATTAGGAAGGTACGGCATATGGACACATACTGAATTCCTTTGAATTTTGCTTTCGGCCAATTTTGCTTTGAATCTTTTTGCCTCCTCCTCTTCAATTGGCTTTACAGCCCAACCTCTTGGATTTCTGCTAAATATCTGAAATGCGTTACAACCACTTTTTAAAGCATTATCCACAGAATTTGAAATTCCGCCAGCAATAGAAACATGAAAGCCTGCTCTGGCATGATTCATAGCTTATAGTAAGATATTATCAACAAACAATTAAAAATTTTCTGGAATCATAAAGGCAATTTCATTGTAGTAATACTGGATTAGTTGAAAAGTAATATACAGAGATTATTATACTATGTTATTAATTTGATTAGTTACTTTTCCATGCTGACTTATGCTATTCCAATGTTATCAATTCCTCTGATTCAAAGTTTGAACTACCCCCATAGTTATACTCAATCTGATAATTCGATTAATGTTAGAAGTGCAAGTTATGAGGCAGCGCCTTACATAAAAGAAGTGGTTGTACCAAGGAAAAATAGTAATGGAAATACGCAAAGTGGATAAGTTAATAGTGAAAGGTAAATACTGCTAATGGAGAAAAATGTTAAAGAAGAAGAACAGAAAACCGTATAGATAAATAATAACCTCACCTCGTATTATATATATCTAATTCTGATTGGCTTTCTCGTTTTAATCGATCGGGCTTGATACTAAGCTTGTCTGGTATAAGAAATGTAATATACTTTATTGATAGCTGAGAGCACCTTTGATAGTTTCTTCTTTTGATTGCTATGTCCTATAAGTAAATAATAATTCAAAAGATATAACTATTAGGTAGAGACACAGTTATACATAAGGATATCAGCCCTTTTATATTTATGAATATACTGAAGAGCGTACGGAACGAGCGTAGAAAAATTGTATGGAATTAGTAAGTGATATGTTAATTGATGTCGTAGAATGAGAAGTGTATATATGATTATAAGCATTGACCATCTTATTGTTTAACTATATGAAGCAACTGCTGTTGAAGCAACTGCTGTTAACAGAAATCCAAAAGATCAAAAAATAGTTGAACCAGTATAAGAAGGAGGGAAACAAATTATGAAGAGAAAAAGCAAGAAGAACTTGGATAAATAAAGGTACTGCAAGTGTGGATTATATAATATTTAGTTAATATAAATAATAATAATATAACTTATTTATACTTAAAATATGCACTAGGTTCTTTCGAATTTTGTGACGTGTCTGTATAATGCCTTATATTTTTTCTTCATGATGTGCAGTCTTTGGGTTTAGCTTCAGTGTATATATACGATACACATCGATTACATTTATTTGTTCTATGAGCATTTTTTTTATCCCTGACATAAGTTCCTCTTGTTTTTCATACGGCTGAATTCTAGAAATGGACAGCAAGCTATTGAAAGTATCTATAATCTCTTTTGCTTGTTGGAATAATTTTTGACTGCTTTTCTTAGGAATTGTTTGAAAAATCTTGAGGAAGGCTGATTCCTGTGATTTATTTAAATCTTCTGCTTCAGCTTCTTTTGTTCTAAGTTCGTCTTCCTGAGTAGGATATGAAGGCGAGCCAGTAGCATCGGTTGATGATGACATATACAATCGATGTATTTATTTGGTTTAATAATATGCGTAAAAACTTCTATCTAAACGCCAAAAAAATAGAATTATATTTTTTATATAATAATTGCATTTAGATCCAAGTGATAGAACATCATATTCCTCAATAAGTCATCCGTATATCTTAGTTGTTGATAGTCAAATCGTGCAAAATTGAAACTCGCGCACAGAGAGGTATCGAGTCTCGATAGAGGGGCATAATCACTGCCGCTAAACCTGAAGTACCATTAGGATGAAAAACATACCTCTGATTTGACCATTGATATACAGGATAATGCAAAATCATACGTCAACGTCAGTCGGAGAAACTTCCGAGTAAAGAATCTTGCGCAGATCTCTTTGGTGGAAATTCTTAACCTATGAATTAGAAAAGGAAAATATGTTATAGAAGAGAATTAGTAGTCTATTAAAACAGGAATACTATTACCTTTTCTTATTTTAAATATATATACATCGGCATATTCACAACCAGATAGTGAGGCTAGTGTAAATTGAATGCTCATTGTATTGTAATGAATTTATTGAATGCATTTATAGAAAAAATAATGCCTTATACATTCTATGGGATATCAATTAAATATACAAGTATATAGTTAATTGATGCTAATGAGTGACAATCCGCGCGCAAGAAGTCTTATGCAGCTTGAAAAAATGGATATTAGAGTCGGTAAAGTGCATCGAAATCTATCAGTCCCTTCATTAATAGAGATCGCAATTTATAGAAAAGAGGGGAATCTTTCTTCTACTGGTGCATTTTCTGTAAAAACTGGCAAGTTTACAGGCAGATCACCGGATGATAAATATATTGTTGATGATGAGTATACTCATAATTCTATAGACTGGGGCAAGGTAAATCATTTAATCTCGGAAGAAAATTTTGAAAAAATTTTCACCAGAATGAAAAAATATATTGACGGCAAAGAGTTTTTTGTTTTTGACGGTTTTGTTGGAGCAGATAAAACTTCACGACTACCAATAAGAGTAATTACGGATAAAGCATGGCATACCCTTTTTGCAACTCAAATTTTTATTCGTCCTACATTAAGAGAACTCGAAAGCCATGAGCCCGAATTCACTTTATTATCGGTGAACGACTTTAGAGCAATACCTGAAATGGAAGGAACACGAACTGAGACATTCATTATTATAAACTTCAAGAAAAGGATTGTTCTATTAGGCTCAACATCTTATGCTGGTGAAATCAAGAAAGCCATGTTTTCTATAATGAACTATATTTTACCTACTAAAGGCATTTTTCCTATGCACTGCTCAGCTAATGTGGACAATAGGGGTGACACTGCGTTGTTCTTCGGATTATCTGGTACTGGAAAGACAACCCTCTCAGCTGATCGTTATAGGCATCTTGTTGGTGATGACGAACATGGCTGGTCTGATGAGGGAATTTTCAATTTTGAAGGTGGTTGTTATGCAAAATGCATAAATCTGAAAAAAGAAAATGAACAACAAATTTGGGATGCCATACGGTTTGGTTCAGTAATGGAAAATGTTATTCTTAATAGCGATACACGAGAGCCAGATTTTGATGATGGAAGCCTTACAGAAAATACTCGAGTAGTCTATCCTCTCAACTTTATACCTGGTGCGATAGTTCCAAGCATTGCTGGGCACCCAAATGTTATCATTTTTCTAACTGCAGACGCCTTCGGGGTAATGCCACCAATTGCTAAATTGACAAAAGAAGGTGCTATGTATCACTTTATGTCAGGCTACACTAGCAAATTGGCAGGAACAGAAAGGGGAATCACTGAACCAAAAGAGACATTCTCGCAATGTTTTGGTGCTCCATTTATGCCATTGCATGCTAGGGAATATGCAAAGATGCTTGGGCAGAGGATAACCAAACATGATACTAAAGTTTATCTGATAAATACAGGCTGGTCTGGGGGACCTTATGGAGTAGGCAAGAGAATGGATCTCCGATATACAAGGGCGATGGTAACAGCCGCATTGAACGGAGAATTGGAGAAAGCGCGCTTTAAACACGATGATATTTTTAACTTTTATATTCCTACCTCATGCCCAGGAGTTCCATCTGAAATTCTAGACCCGCGAAATACGTGGTCTGATAAAGACAAATATGGGTTATCTGCCAATAGACTTGCAGCATTGTTTGTCAAGAACTTTCAGAAGTTTGGAGAAGTATCCAATGAAATACGAAATGCAGGCCCCAAAATAAGGAGATTGTGAAAAGCAGTTAAGTACTATAAGAATAGTAGCCCGGAGCAGATTCGAACTGCTGTCTCCAGGTTTCTTTTCTCATTACAGATCCAGAGCCTGAAATCCATAGCCCTACCTTGGAGAAGTAGATTGGCCACTAGATTCGGCACCTGATTAAATTAAAGATAATTCAGGTTCGACCGGGCTTCATACATATACACGGGCTACAAAATGATCCATTGCTATACCGATATTTTATTTTATCGTTGGTCAGCTAGCATTAATATCGCTAAACTCTTATCAAATTCTTCAAAACTAATTAAAGTATGAGTAATATGCAACTTAATATCATACATTAATCCTAAACTCTAAATCTTACAGAAAGTCATCCTTTACAATAATTTATAGCATGATATTATTCAACATCGCTATCGAGTCATACTAACTCCTTTTTTCGGAACAATATCTTTTCAAGTCACTATAATATCTAGAATCTAAATGTCTTCAAAATGTCTACCACTAGTCTTTAATTTCTAATATGTCCAACATTTAATCTAATAATAATGACTATTAATATATTAATATTTGACTTTACCGTTTTGTATTAATTTCTCTAATTACAAGACCGTATTCCAAATTTACTTTCTTCCTCATATATGGAATAAGCCTATAATGAATTGAATAGATGTTCTTTTCTCTACCAAGGATCCCTTTAACCAACAAAGATACAAAGCCCCCTGCAACCTTTGAAGGTCGCATATTGTTAAGTCTACAAAATTCATCTCTTTTAGCATGGTATTCTTTCAATGTAAAATATGATCTGTTAACTTTTAATATTAAAGGCCAAACAACATTTTCCCACACCATTCTGCGATTTTCAGTTGAATATGCGTGCTTTCCTTTTCTTCTGCTTCTCCTTTCTTTCTTCGCATCTTCTACTGCTGCTGTTGTCATTTTTTCTCGTTATGGCAGTCCTTCTGTACTGCTTATAGAGAGGCACATTTAAACAACGCGTTTGATAAAATTAGAATGTAATACGTCGTGACTAAATTCCAATTCAAACCTTTTAAAAACCGTGTGCGGTTATAAAAATGAAGATAGATCGCAAGTATAGGATCTTATTCCACTAAGACACTTATCGCTTGACTCTTAAAACACAAAACCGCTTCATGAAGAATAGAGGATTAACTTCTCATTGTTGGTGTTACTAGAATGTAACAGCCGTCAGCATACAAAGAGCTGCTGGTTGCCTCTTCTACAGCTTAGAAAGAACAAATTATACTTACAGTAGATTAAAATATCCTTGAAAGTAGTCTATAACCCGTCGAACATATTAATGTCTATGTTTTTCATTCCAGTGTTTAACAAACAGCTGCTTATTTTCTTCTAGTTTTGAATATGAATATATCATAAATGATAACATAAATTTCCAGCCAAATCTATCACATTCTTTGCAATTGTAGATATAGGACGATGAAAAACCGTAGGCCTCTCCAACAACACATTTTGAAGCACATTTGATCTCAGAGTACCATCTTAGCCACTGAAAGGACAACGGAAATGGTAGTCGGTGTAGACGTTCAGCCCACTTGGGTGAGATATCATTCAGGGTTAAAGGTTTTATCGTCTCTAAAGAGAGTTTATTATACATTGTTATTGAATACGTTACATAATATTAGAGGATTGTTGGTCTATCTAATAGGTTAATTTTCTATTTTATCGGACAATTGATAAACATTCTCAGAGTACAAATATTTTCTAATTTAGATAGTTAGAATTCGCGTTTGATGACGTTTTATTCTGATTTTCGAATGGTCTTACATTTTATAATGCAAAATTAAAATCCATTGTTATTGTAAGCTACAGCAAAATCCGATATTTACTGCATATAGACGCAAGTGGTAATTTAACTATAATACATATTAATGGTAGCCTTATCTTGAGGCTTACTATTATTGCTAAAAATTTCATCCAATGTTACAGCAATAGGTCCTTTGCCAGTTAGTTTGAATCTTGTTGAATTTCCTTTAGTCCCAACGGGTTTAATATATCCTAACTTACGAAATATAGCTAAAGCTATTTTGCCGCGCTGCCTATTATTTCCACATGCAATTCTTTCTTTATCTTGAAGGTTTTGTAATATGAAAGTATCATCCCTACTTTCCTTTGCTATTATAGTGGCAGCAAGCCAAAGTTTAGAAATATAAGAATCAGATTCATTTAATGATCCCATATAGATAGTTTTATGTTGGCGCATAGATTTAGTGATTAATTGCGCTGCAAAATCCATATTGTCTGTCTTTTTTAAATAAATATTATAGATATTTTGTTTCCTAAATTTCCTATTTCCCGTATTGTTAAACCAATACATATATCCCTCAGGTTCTGGCATATACTCTTGGATTATGACATTTTCATTATCATCATCCTCTCTTAACCTTGAATTTATTATTTCCTGCGCATCATCTAACTTATCATAATTAACAACATATTTTTTTTCACGATTTGATTCTAAGGACATAATTATGCCATCATCCATAAGAAGCCCCAAGGCAATGTCAAGATTTGCATCATAATGTCTTCCAGCTTCCTTTCGTATACTTTCTTCTAACAATGCATTATGGACACCTTCACCGATGAGTTGTTGTAATAGCCATTTACGCCATTCTAAAACGGAAGGCAATTATGTATAAGCTGTATCAAAAGTATATAAGCTTACGCCATAAGTGTCATGATACACTTACGATTCATACCACGCCAATTTTGGCGTAGATTTAAATACTACCAAATACATATAGTCACATGTCTGAAATTTCATCAGCGAGACAAGAAGTAGTGTATAATAGGAACAGACCATTAGAAAGTATATTCCAGAATAGTCCAGCTAGAGTTTTAGATTTTCTGATTCTGAATCAGAATTTTGATTATTCTGCAGCTG
>Ga0126311_10000512_pt1 | contig 17959 bp, 18 predicted proteins | sample Plot61_FD_92539 | JGI IMG/M metagenome (GOLD analysis project Ga0126311, IMG submission 92539) | Serpentine soil microbial communities from UC McLaughlin Reserve, CA, USA - Plot61 | ecosystem: Environmental > Terrestrial > Soil > Grasslands | place: USA: UC McLaughlin Reserve, Lake County... | reverse complement strand
TGTTGGAGGGTTGAAAAGGTGGCCGATGGGGTCCCTGGAAAACACGAGATAGATAGGCTGCGCATCGAGCGGGCGGTGCGCGAATTGCTCATCGCCATAGGCGAAGATCCCGAGCGTGAGGGCGTCCTCGGCACCCCGGAGCGCGTAGCCGAAGCCTACGCCTACCTCTTCGCGGGTGTGGGCGAGGACCCTACCCGTCACCTCGAGGTCGGTTTCATGGAGTCCGCACGCGATACGGTACTCGTCAGGGACATACCGCTGGTAAGTTTGTGTGAACACCATCTCATGCCCTTTATCGGCAAAGCGCATCTCGGGTATGCTCCGAACGGCAGGGTGGTTGGGCTCTCAAAGTTGGCGCGGCTCGTCGAGGGCTACGCTCGCAGACCGCAGTTGCAGGAGCGATTGACGGCCCAGATCGCCGACGCCCTGTATGAGGTGCTGGGCTCGCGGGGCTCGATGGTGGTAATAGAGGCGGACCACACGTGCATGACCGCCCGCGGGGTGCAGAAGCCCGGGAGCGTCACAGTGACCTCGGCTGTGCGCGGGATCTACGAGGAAGACAAGAGCCTTCGCGCGGAGACCATGGCTTTGATCTCGCGCGGTCCCTTGCGGTAGAGTTACTCGGCTGCCTCTACGGTGGCCTCCGACGGGATGCCGGCAAGCGCCGCTCCGGCTATGCCCGCCTCGTTTAGCATCTCGGCAGTTACTACCTTCGTGCGCGCCGTAAGGTGGGGGAAGAACTTCTCAGACTTCTTGCTTATACCACCGCCGACTACAATGAGGTCGGGCCAGAGCAGGTCTTCTACCCTGTGCAGGTACTCGTCCAGGCGCTCGGCGTACTCTTTCCAGCTCAGGTCCTCGCGCTTGCGGGCGGTGTCAGATGCGCGGTGCTCGGCATCCTGGCCCCTGACCTCGATGTGCCCGAACTCCGTGTTGGGGACGAGCCTGCCCTCCACGAAGAGGGAGGTGCCTATGCCCGTGCCGAGCGTGAGCATAAGCACGACGCCATCGACTCTCCGCCCCGCGCCCCAGCGCATCTCGGCGAGACCCGCCGCGTCCGCGTCGTTGATCACACGCACCTGAGCATCCAGCTCCTGAGCGAGGCGCCCCCGCAGGTCGAAGCCAATCGCCTCCCGGTCTATGTTCGCAGCCGTCCTCACGATGCCGTCCTTCATCACGGCCGGGAAGCCGCACCCCACAGGACCTTCCCAGCCGGATCTCCTTACTACCTCCACCGTCGTCTCGACGATCGCCTCTGGCGTCGCTGGTTTCGGGGTCTTTACCCGTATTCTCGCGGTGACGAGCTCGCCCGTCACCGTATCCACGGGCGCCCCCTTTATGCCTGATCCTCCAACGTCGATGCCGAATACGTTCATGCGTCCTCCCCGAGCGGGAAACCAGACGCAATTCTACCCGATGCGGCCCCCGCCGCGTTCGGCGGCTCGAGCCTAACCGCCCAGCGCTTCCAGAATGAACTCGGTTGTAAAACCGAGCAGGATGCCCGCAGTGATCCCCCACCCGGCCCAGGCCGGGGCGCCGAGCTTGCGTCCCGCCCCAAATAGCTCGTTGACGACGTAGATGATCGCCCCGCCAGCCAGGGCAAGGAAGAGGATCGAGAGAACCTCGGAGGTGTAAGTGAAGCCAACTACAGTACCCAGGAAGGTCGGCCCGCCGGCGATGAGTGCGCACAGGGCGAGGAAGCCCCAGCTCACGTTCTTCTCGTCGGCTAGCGGGGCAGCGATGCCGAAGCCCTCGGTAGCGTTGTGGAGGCCGAAACCTACTACCAGCGTGAGCGCCAGCGCCATCTCACCCGCATGAGCCGAACTGCCAATGGCAAGACCTTCGGAGAAGTTGTGCAGCCCGATGCCGGCGGCGATAAGGATAGCCAGACGCCGCGCCGACTCACTTCCCCTCATAAAGCGCTGCCCGTAGTACACGAGGCTCAAGAGACCCGCGCCAAAGCCAACAGCTACGATCATGAGCAGCACGAGGAACCCAGGCTCACCCTCCTCGAGCGCCTCCTCTACCGGCGCGATCGCATGCTCCATCACCTCTATGAAGAGGAACAGCAATATCCCTATTGCAAAGGCATTCAGTAGCGACAGGTACTGCCGGGACGCGAGCCTCAACCGCGCTACCGGTAGGCCCAGAAAGATCGTGACCCCGGCCAGACCTCCTAAGATTACCGTCTGCAAGAACGTCACAGTGCCTCTACCTCCACGTAGTCCCTGGTTTCTACAAATGACAATCATTTGCAGTAACTGGGAAGAGTAGAGGGACGGCGCGTTCGAGTCAAGCTGATGGGGGTGGTTTGTGAGCTAGATCAAAACCTGCGACGGTCAGCGGTTCTGGAGGCGCTCTACGACGGCGTCCGTCATCTGCTGCGTGCTTGCCTTGCCACCGAGATCCCGGGTCTTCGTGCCGCTGGCCAGCGTGTCTTCTAGGGCTGCGAGCGTGCGTTCGCCGGCCCTTGGGTGACCTGAGTGCTCGAGCAGCAGGGCGCTGGCCCAGATCGCACCTGAAGGGTTGGCCACGCCTTCCCCTGCGATGTCTGGGGCGGAGCCGTGGATCGGCTCGAAGAGTGAGGGGTACTCGCCTTCGGGGTTCAGGTTCGCCGACGGGGCGATACCTATGGCGCCTGAGACTGCTGCCGTTACTTCGGAGAGGATATCGCCGAGGAGGTTGGAGCCGACTACCACGTCGAAGCGCTCGGGGTCGAGCACAAGCCTCGCTGCCAGGGCGTCGGCGTGCATGAGCGATGCCTCTACCTCGGGGTACTCCTCGCTGACCTCGCGGAAGATCTCGTCGAAGAACGGCATGGTTATGCTGATGCCGTTCGACTTGGTAGCCCCGACGAGCAGCCCTCGTCTCTCTTTCGCTTCCTCGCAGGCGTAGCGGACTATCCGCTCCACCCCTCGCCGGGTAAAGATGCTCTCCTGGACCGCGAGCTCGTGCGGGGTGCTTTCGAACATCCTGCCCCCCGAGTCGGAGTACTCGCCCTCGGTGTTCTCCCTCACCACTGTTACGTCCAGAGAGCCCGGCCTCGCCAGCGGGCTCTCGACTCCTCGCAGGAGCCGGGCGGGGCGGAGGTTTACGTACTGGTCGAAGTGGCGCCTGATGGGGAGCAAGAGCCCCCATAAGGAGACGTGGTCGGGGACCGTAGGCCACCCCACAGCGCCGAGGTAGATGGTGTCGAAGCCGGCGAGGGTCTCCAGGCCGTCCTCAGGCATCATCCGGCCGTGCTCGAGGTAGTATTCGCAGCCCCACGGCAACTCCGTGAAGCTAAGCTGAAGCGAGGGGTCTCCCACTGCTGTGGCCTCGAGTACCCGCATACCCGCGCCAACTACCTCGGGACCTATGCCATCCCCGCCGATTACGGATACCCTTACGACATCAGCATTCTCCAAGTACGCCTCCTCGCGCGGCTTTGTTCGCGGCTCGCTTCCCTACTTGTTTTTCTTCTCCTTGCCGGGCGGCGATTTCGGTGGCCCGTTGCCCTTGCCGGGGCTGCCCTGGGGCTGGTTCTTCGCCACTTTTTCAGGCTCCTGTCTCGGCTCCTCCGGCTTCGAGTCCTCCGGCTTCGATTCGCCCTCGCTCTCCGGAGCCGCCGAAGGTGTAGCCGAAGGCGTCGCGGTCGCCGTCGATGAGGCTGATGAGGATGCGGATGACGACGCGCTCGGCGATGCCTGGGGCGTCTGCTCCTGACCGGTGCTTACCACCACGGACACGGTCGTTCCTTTCTTCACCTCCGTACCCGCTTCGGGGTCCTGGCTGATCACCGCTCCCTCAGCGATCTGGTCGCTAGCCTCTTCGTTCGTGAGGCCGAGCTTGAGACCTGCTTCTTCGATCCGATTCTTCGCCTCTACCTGCGTCAAGTTCACCACCCCTGGGACCTGAACCTTCTCCGTGCCCGAGGCGTCCTGCCCAAGACGTGCCTGGGAGAGGGCCCACGCGATACCGCCGAGGAGGACGAGACCGGCGAGAACGGCCGCGAGGAGGGTGAGCGGCCCGCGCCGCCGCGAGGGGAGCATCTGTGTACTCCCAGGCGCGGCGACGGTCCTGGCGGTGCGGGTCTCGCCGGGGCTCGCGGGGCCGGCGGCGAGTGGGAGACCTCCCGCTCGCACCCGTCCGAGGTCCTCGGCGAGCAGGGCCGCGCTCGCGTAACGGTCCTCCGGTCTCTTGGCCAGAAGCTTGACTACCAGAGCGTCCAGTGCTTTCGGGACGGTGGGGTTTGCGCGCAGGGGGTGGGGGGGCGGTTCGTCGATGTGCTTCATCGCCGTAGCGATGGGGTCGTCGGCCCTGTAGGGCTGCTCGCCCGTGAGCATCTCGTAGAGCACGACGCCCAGAGAGTACAGGTCGCTCGCCGGACCCGCGCGTTCTCCTCGCACCTGCTCCGGCGACATGTAGGCAGAGGTGCCGAGGACCAGGTTCGTCTCCGTTATCGACTTGGAGGAGGCCGCCCTCGCTATTCCGAAGTCGGCAACCTTCGTCTCGCCCGCCGGGTTGAGTAGCACGTTCTGAGGCTTTATGTCGCGATGCACTATGCCGCGGTCGTGCGCTAGGGCGAGGGCTTCGGCCACCCGCGAGGCTATCCTGGCGGCCTCGCTCGGTTCTAGAGGTGCCTCTGACTTGATGAGATTCTTCAGCGTGCCGCCACGCACGTACTCCATCGCCATGTAGTAGGTGCCGTCCTCGGCCCGCCCCTGGTCGTAGACCTGGACTATGCTGGGGTGGTTGAGCGCGGCAGCGTTCTTTGCCTCGCGCTTGAAGCGCTCGACGAAGCCCTCGTCGCCCGCGTACTGCTCCCTGAGGACCTTGAGCGCCACCTCCCTGTCGAGGACGTTGTCGTGGGCGAGATAAACCCGCGCCATGCCACCCTCGCCCAGCGTATCCAGCACGGCGTAGCGGTTGTCTATAAGCGTTCGGCGCATGAAGCAAATGGTAACATTCTCGCCGCCGCAAGCCCCCATCCCCACCCCCTAGACAGCCCGAGCGGGTATCATTAGGGGAGAGGAGGTTTCGAGATGGACGAGAAAGATGCCAACCGAGCCGGAGATGCCGCGCAGGAGCTAGATCGGCTGGCCCGCGAGTCCTACAGGACGGCCGTGGACAGGGCTTTCGACCTTCAGAAGAGCAACATGAGGCTCTCCCGCAGGTTCTTCGAGAACTGGATCGAGACTCTCGAGGACCACGCCGAGCTCAACCGCCGCACTATGAGGGATCTGGGCACCCTTATCCGGGAGCAGAGGGAGGTCTTCAGGGAGGTTTCCAGGGAGTCTCTCGGCGCCTACGACGGCTTCGTGGATTCCCTCTCCTCTTATTACGAGGAGGTCTCGCAGGAGACCGAGAAAGATTAGCCGGACCACTGCGCGGAGAGCTAGGTATTCCCTTCTCGGGGTTGCAGGCGCGCCTGAGGGGGTTTAGATTCTGCGGAATGAAACGAAGCGATCGGGAGTGACAAGCACCTGCCCATGACGGAGGAAGAGCTTCCAGAAGACCACTCCGGACGAGCGGCGTCCGGAGGGCTCCACCGCGTAAACCCGAGCGCCGCCGGGATCTTGCGCCGCAATGGCATCAGATCCTGGACCAAGCCGGCACCGTCTCTATACCCGCACCAGTGGAGCTGGGATAGCGCCTTTATCGCCCTTGGCCTCGCGCACGTGGACAACCAGCGCGCTACCAGCGAGCTGGAGACCCTCTTCGCGAGCCAGTGGGCTACAGGCAAGGTGCCTCACATAGTCTTCAACCCAGAGGCTCCTCCAAGGAGCTACTTCCCCGACGCGGAGCGCTGGAGCTCGTCAGCACTATCAGAGGACGCTCCCGCAAGCTCGCACACGAGCGGACTCTGCCAGCCCCCCGTCCACGCCATAGCCGTCCTGCGTATCTGGGAGACCTCCAGGGACGAGGACGAGCGACGGGTCGACCGCGCCATTCGCTTTCTCGGCGCCAACTACCATCGCCTGTTCGCCTGGCACCGCTACCTCGCGAGCGCTCGCGACCCCGAGGGCTCAGGGCTCGTCACTATCTACCACCCGTGGGAGAGCGGCACCGACAACTCCCCGCGCTGGGATATCCCCCTCGAGGCCGTCGAGCTAGGTGAGTTGCCGCCTTACACCCGCTACGACCTACAGCACGTCACCGATCCCTCACAACGCCCCACGGACGAGGAGTACGATCGGTACCTGTGGCTGCTCGAGCACCTCAAGCGCGCCCGCTACGACGAAGCCAACATCTACGAGTCGCACCCGTTTCTGGTAAAGGACGTGCTCTTCAGCGCGATCCTGGTTGCGGCCAACGAGGCCCTCCTCCAGATTGCTGAGGTCGTGGATGCTCCCTACGAGGATCGCGCGTTGATAGAAGGGTGGATAGAGTGGGGACGAAACGGGCTGGAGCGCCGGTGGGAGGAGCACCTTGGTCTGTGCGCTGACTACGACCTGCTCGCGGGCGGACCCCTCGAGGTTCGCACCATTGCAGGCTTTGCACCCCTGATCGCCGGTGGGCTTGCGCCCTCACGCCTCAAGAGCCTACTCGAGCTGCTAGACTCCCCCGCCTTTGCGGGCGACCCGAGGCTGCACCGTCCGCTGCCGCCGAGCACTAGCCCTCAGGAGAAGGGCTTCCACCCACGCAGCTACTGGCGGGGACCGGTGTGGCCCGTAGCCAACTGGCTGTTGTGGTGGTCGCTGAGGCGGGCGGGGTCGCACGAGAGGGCGGAAGCATTGCGCCAGGAGAGCCTGGGGCAGCTCGCCGACGGCGGTTTCGCAGAGTACTTCGAGCCGTTCAGCGGCGAACCGCTGGGCTCCTCGGAGCAATCCTGGACCGCCGCCGTAGCCCTCGATATGCTCGCCGCAGAGATGAACGAGGGGACCTGAACTACAGCGCGGCGTAGGAGCATTCCCGTCCGGTGTCCCACGATGGGTCGCCACCTCCGGCACGCATTTCTGCTAGCGGGGGCAGCGGCTTCATGGATGCAGCCGCCGGGTGGGCCGGGCGATAGATTATGATCGGTTTCGTGGACGCAAGTGGAGAGGACGGATGGCGGGTGGAGCGCAGATCTTCCAAAGACTTTGCCGGCTGGCTCAGGGAGAGGGTGGCGCGACCTGTGGGCGAGTGGCGCGCGGTCTACGAGAGCTTCGCGCCGGTGGATGTGGAGACGGGGGAGCGGCGGCCGCGAGTACCGCCTCCCGGCGCGGGTTCGCGGCGGGCAGCCGTCCTCGTGCCCGTTCTGCTGGAGCCGGACGGGGCGCGGCTCGTCTATACGGTAAGGAGGGACCACCTGCAGGACCATGCGGGCCAGATCTCCTTCCCAGGTGGCGGTATGGAGCCGCACGACGCCTCGCCGCTCGAGACCGCTTTGCGCGAGGCCCAGGAGGAGGTCGACCTCAGCCCAGATCTCGTCGAGGTAATAGGGGAGCTGGAGGAGATGTACATCCCGCCTTCGGACTTCCGCGTCTACCCGTTCGTCGGCCTCCTGCCTGCCGAGGCCGAGCTCGTTCTCCACCCTGACGAGGTCGAAGCCATCTTCACGGTCTCCATCGACGAGCTCATGTCCCCCGGGACGCTTCAGAAGGCACTGCTGACGCGCGAGGGACGGGACTACGAGGTGCCGGTCTTCGCCGTAGAGGGACCACCCCCACGCAAAATCTGGGGGGCTACAGCAGCGATGACCGCGGTCCTGCTCGCTCGTCTAGGATGGAGACCAGGGGACATTACCAAAGTGGGGACCTGAGATCGGTCCCTGGTCGAGTCACAAACTGAGGAGGTTGCCGACATGGACTGTCCTGTCTGCACCAGGGTTCTGACCACGATCACGGCGGGCAGGATCACCGTCGACGCCTGCAAGTGGGGTTGCGGCGGCCTATGGTTCGACCGCTACGAGCTAATGCGGGTAGATGAGAGCGACGAGGCGACCGGGGAGGAGCTTCTGGAGATCGAGCGAGATCCCGACCTCGACGTGGACCTGAGCAAGCGTCTGAACTGCCCGAAATCCCCCGAGTTTGTGATGATGCGCCACTTCTTCAGCGCGAAGCGCCAGGTGGTGGTGGACGAGTGCCCTGATTGCGGCGGCCACTGGCTCAACCCAGGGGAGCTGAGGACCATTCGCACGGAGTACGCCTCCGAGGAAGAGCGCGAGCGCGCCGCGCAGGCTTACTTCTCCGAGGTATTCGGCCCGGAGCTCGCCGCCGCGCACGCGAAGACCGAAGAGGATCTCGCCCGCGCCCGCAGGTTCGCTCATGTCTTCCGCTTCATCTCCCCGAGCTACTACATCCCCGGGGAACAGGACTGGGGCGCATTCTAGCGCGCTCCGGCTTACGCCTCCGCTTGTCAGCACGCTACGCCCTTTCGGGCTTCGCCTCTCAGCACGCTGGCTCCCTCCGACCGCCACGGGCGGAGGAAGATCCTGGTGCCCTCCCTGATCCTGTTCGGCATCGCAGGAGGCTTGTGCGCCACTGCCCGTAACTTCGAGCTGCTCCTCGCTCTGCGTTTTCTGCAAGGGATGGGGGATGGGACCCTGGGCACGTTGAACGTCACGGTCATTGGGGACATCTACAGCGGCCGCGAGCGCTCGGCGGCGCTTGGTTACAACTCGAGTGTTCTCTCCGTTGGCACGGCTAGCTACCCTGCGATAGGCGCCGCGCTCGCGACATTCGGGTGGTTCTACCCCTTCGCCCTGGCCTTCCTCGCCGTCCCTGTTGGCATCCTGGTGCTCGTCTCCCTCCGCAACCCCGAGCCCCACAACGACCAGCGCTTCAAGGAGTACATTGGAAACGTCTTCTCGCGTCTCCGGGATCGCGAGGTCCTCGGCCTCGTGGGGATCTCACTTCTGACCTTCATCATCCTCTTCGGTCCCCAGCTCACCTTTCTCCCGATCCTGATGGACGAACGGTTCGGAGCGCCATCGTACCTGAGGGGAGCCGTCCTCTCCGGCGCCTCCCTGACCACCGCCATCACCTCGGCCAGGCTCGGTTCGCTCACCGGCCACTTCTCAGGGAAGACGCTCCTAGGGGTGGCCTTCACCCTCTACGCCGCCGGCCTGCTCACAGTTGCGCTTGTGCCCGACCTGTGGCTGCTCCTCGTCCCCGCCATCCTCTTCGGGGTAGCCCAGGGACTCAACCTCCCCAACGTCTTCTCGCTGCTGAACGCTCACGCCCCAACCGAGAACCGCGGCGCCGGCATGGCCGTCAACGGCATGGCCCTGCGTGCCAGACTATCGGGCCCCTGCTCATGGCCGCCGCAGCCCTCGGGCTAACCGGCGACTACCTGGTCGCCGCGCTCTTCGCCCTTGTCGCCCTGATGCTGGTCCTGACCCTCGTGCGCTGATCCAGGGTCCTTCCGTGTTTCAGCCTGTTATCTGCAGGCTGACTTTCCGCAAAGACCTTCCAACTTTTTAACCGGTCTGTACACCGCGCTGTTACCCGCACCCGCTAGGGTGTGCCGGAAAGGGAGTGACGGCGGAGGGAGGTTCTCAAACCGATGGACGGTAGGACGAGGCTCGGGCTCTGGCTACTCGGGGCGGCGCTTGCCCTCGGCGTGCTCGGGGATCTGCTGCTGCGGGCGACGCCCTGGGGGATCAACGTCTTCTTATGGGTGGCGTTCCTCGCCTGCGCGGCGGTTGCGCTCTCGCGCATCGGAGGGCTCGAGGTAGTGGGCGGGGGTCGCTGGCTCGTGCCCCTCGCGGTCCTCTTCGCAGCCGCCGTAGCATGGCGCGACTCGCCGGTAGTGGCCTCCCTCGACGTACTGGCCGTGCTCGTCGCGCTCTCGCTTGCGGCGTTCCGCGGACGCAGGGGCACGTTGCGGACCTCGGGTATCTCCGAGTACGTGCTTGGAGGCATCTACACCGGAGTCGTCTCCTCCGCCGGGCCTCTCCCCGTGATGGTGAGCGAGATCAGGTGGCGGGAGGTCGCGCGCGGCAGGTGGCGCGGGTCAGCCCTGGCGGCGACGCGCGGGGTGTTTCTCGCCATCCCGTTGCTGCTGGTCTTCGGGGGACTCTTCGCGGCGGCTGACGCGGTCTTCGAAACCTTGATCGTCGAGGTCTTCGGGTTCGACATAGCGGAGGCCTTCGGCCACCTCTTCCTGATGCTCTTCTTCGCCTGGGTCACCTCGGGGCTCCTGTGGGTCGCGCTAATGACCAGCAACCCGGAGACCCTGACCCTTCCCAGGCCAGCGGCGCTCTCGCTCGGGATAGTCGAGGTGGGCGTCGTACTCGGTCTGCTCGACGCCCTCTTCCTTGCCTTCGTAGTGGTCCAGGTGCGCTACCTGTTCGGCGGGGCAGAGAGGGTCGCCGAGACCGCCGGTCTCAGCTACTCCGAATACGCCAGGCACGGTTTCTTCGAGCTCGTGGCCGTGACCGCGCTCGTTCTCCCCGTCCTTCTCCTCGCCCACTGGCTCCTGCGGTCGGAGAGCCGAGCCCACGAGCGGGTGTTCCGCGCCCTCTCGGGGGCTATGGTCGCGCTGCTGTTCGTCATCGTGGCTTCGGCCCTCCAGAGGATGTACCTCTACACCCACGAGTTCGGCCTCACCGAGCTTCGCCTCTACACAACGATCTTCATGCTCTGGATCTCGGTAGTCCTTATCTGGCTGGTCTTCACCGTCCTGAGGGACAGGCGCAACCGCTTCGCCCTCGGCGTGCTCACAACCGGTTTCGCTGCCGTCTTCCTGATCAACGCTCTCAACCCCGACGCCCTCATAGCGCGCGTCAACGTCGACCGTATGGACGAGGGAAGACGCTTCGACGCTTACTACCTCACCCAGCTGAGCGCCGACTCCGTACCCGTGCTTATCGAGTCACTGCCCCGCATGAGCGAGGCCGACCAGCGCACCGTAGAAGAGAACCTCGGCGATCGCTGGACAGGCGCCGAAGCTCCAGGCTGGCGCACCTGGAACCTCAGCCGATCTCAGGCCAGAGACCTCCTCCAGGCCAGGACTCATACCCCTCAGAACCCGCAGGAGGCTGATCCCGTGTAACAAGATGCGGCGCTCGGGAGCAGATTTTTGCGACTTATCCACAACATGTTGTGGATAAAGGTCGGAGAATGGGGGATAAGTGCATCAGTTGTAACAAGAAGTTAACAAATACTCGAGCTTAAGTCTTGTTCGGCTGTGAGGAGGTGAGCGGCGATGAAAAAGCGAGGCTGGACCGGTACAATTACTCGAGGAAGTACGGTTCGCAAACAAGAGGTGGAACGGTGATAACCGAGGAGCGTGTGAGGGATCAGCTAAGGAACGTCATAGACCCCGAGATCGGGATGGACCTGGTTGAGCTTGGTTTGATCTACGATGTGGGGGTACACGACGAGGGGCGTCACGTGGACGTTACCTTCTCGCTGACGAGCCCGATGTGTCCTGTGGGCGACTTGATCCAGGAGAAGGTCGAGGACGAGACCTTGAGCATCGAGGGCGTAGAGACAGTCAACGCGCAGCTCACCTTCGAGCCGATGTGGAACCCCGAGATGATGAGCCCTGCCGCCAAGCTCTTCTTCGGCCGGTAGCAGATCTCACCTCGAGCCAGAGAGCCCGCGCCCTCGATGGAGGACGCGGGTTATCGCTTCTTGCTCAAGTGTGGAGACCCTGTCATGGCGGCCATTGTGGAGCGCCGCGGACCACTCGACCACGCGGCTCGCCGCCGGGGACGCCCCGGCGACGCATACGGCTCTCTCGTACGCACCATCGTCGGGCAGCAGCTCTCCACCAAGGCGGCGCGCACCATCTACGCCCGGCTGGTTGCGCTTTTTGGAGATAGCCCGCCGACCCCGGCCGATTTGATCGCCGCCGAAGATGCAGACCTGCGCGCCGCGGGGCTCTCGCGGCAGAAGATAGGCTACCTGCGGGATCTCGCGGAGCGCGTCTATGTGGGAGAGCTGGAGCTGGAGAGCCTAAGCGAGCTGTCCGACGATGAGGTCTCTGCGAGGGTCACGGCGGTCAAGGGCCTCGGGCAGTGGAGCGCCGATATGTTCGTGATGTTTCACCTCGGGAGGCCCGACGTTCTGCCGGTCGGGGACCTCGGGATAAGGCGCGCGCTCGCGGAGCCGTGGCGGCCGCATCGTACGCTCGCTTGTCTCTTTCTCTGGGAGACGCTGGACGCCGTCCCCGGATCCGGGTAGGTTCGAAACCGCTCGTCCGGCTATCATGGGCGTATGCGTGTGGCGGGGCTACTGGTGGACCTGGACGGGACGCTCTACGTCGGAGACGAGCCCGTTGAGGGGGCCCGTGAGGTCATTGGCGAGCTCAAAGCGGGGGGCCTCGAGCTTCGCTACGTCAGCAACACCACGCGGAGACCGCGCAGGGAGGTGAGAGAGCAGATGCTCTCTTTGGGCTTCGAAGTCGAGGAAGCGGAGATCTTCACTCCGGCAAGAGCTGCTGAGCGCTTGATCCGGACCAGGAGCTGTTTCCCTCTTGTGGACGACTCGTTGCTGGAGGACCTCGGGGCGGTTGATCTCGACCAGGAGCACCCAGACTACGTGCTTGTTGGAGACCTCGGGGAGGAATTCACCTACGACCGCCTGAACGCCGCGTTCCGATGTCTCGCGGAGGGTGCCGAGCTGCTAGCGCTCCAGAAGAACCGCTTCTGGCGCAGAGAGGACGGGCTCGCCCTCGACGCCGGGCCGTTCGTCGCCGCCCTGGAGTACGCGAGCGGCAAGAGCGCTACCGTCGTCGGCAAGCCCGAAGAGAGCTTCTTCCGGCTCGCCCTCGAGGATATGGGCCTCGAGCCGCAGGAGGTAGCAATGGTAGGAGACGACGCCGAGACCGATGTGGCCGGAGGCCAGGCAGCTGGACTCAAGGGGATACTGGTAAGGACCGGCAAGTATCGGCGTGGGGCAGAGGGGAGGCCGGATCTCGTGCTCGACAGCGTCGCGGGGCTACGCCAAGCGCTCGGGGTTTAGGAAAGATTAGCTGGGATGACCACACCACCAGGGGGAGGATAGTGAACGTTACTGACATCTCCGTGCGCACCGGCGAACGCTACGAGTTCGTATCTATAACGGACGAGGTGCGCCGCGCCGTTCGGGAGGCGGGGGTGGAGGAGGGGATGTGCATCATCTCCTCTACTCACACTACCGCAGCGGTCACCGTCAACGAGGACTACGACAGGGATGTGCCCAAAGACCTCGCAGCGGCGTGCGAGGCGCTGATGGGGTCGCTGGACGTACGTTTCGAGCACGCGGAGGGCAACAGCGACTCGCACTTCCTCACGAGTCTCTTCGGGCAGTCTCAGCACCTGCTAGTGCGAGGGGGGGAGCTGGATCTCGGCCGCTGGCAGGGTGTGTTTCTCGCCGAGTTCGATGGCCCGAGGAGCAGAACGGTCCGCGTGGCGGTCTACTAGCGGGCAGGTCTGTTTAGCCGGGGCACGCCTTTCGGTAATATAGGGTCAAGGGTGGCGAAGACAGCTCGCGCCTGGGGCGGCTGAGCTCGGGAGGTTGGTATGAACGGATGGGTCAAGGGCGGGTTGGCGGTAGGTGCGTTGGCCGTTGGGCTCGGGACACTCAGGAAGGCTCTGAATCCTTCGCCCCGCTACGCTCCCTGGGAGAAGCCCCCTTACGGAGATTTCGAGGAGAAGGTGCTCGTAGTTGGTGGCGGGTTCGGAGGATATACGGCGGCAAAGGATCTCTGCCATCTCCTCAGGGACCGCGAGGACGTAGGGGTCCTGGTACTTGCCAAGAACAACTTCTTTACCTTCTGGCCCATGGTCCCCGGCATAGTGAGCAGCGACATAGACGCGCGCAACGTCGCGCAGCCGTTGCGCCGCGCCCTGATCCTCGCCGGCGCCAGCTTCCGCAGGGCAGAGGTAAAGAAGTTGGATCTCGAGAAACAGGTGGTGGAGGCTGACGGAGGGATAGAGTTTCCCTACGATCAACTTGTGATCTCCCTCGGAGGGCTACCCAACTTCTTCGGCATACCAGGGGTAGAGGAGCACAGCCTCACAATGAGGGGCGTCGAGGACGCAGAGCGAATCCGCAACCGGGTAATAGAACGGTTCGAGGAGATCTCCCTGATCAGGGGCGAGGTCCCGCTCTCAAAGCTCACCTTCGTGGTAATAGGCGGTGGGGCGACCGGGGTAGAGGTAGCCTCGGAGATCCACACCCTGGTACACGAGAACCTTGCCCCCGACTACCCGAACATAGACCCGCACCGCGTCAGGATAATCCTGATCGAGGCCCTACCCCACATTCTGCCCGAGCTCGACCCGGCACTGCGCAGGGCCGCCCGCGCGCGGATGGTCAACGAGCGCATCGAGGTTACTACCAACGCCATGGCCGAGGAGATAACCGCCGACCTCGTCAGGCTCAAGGGCGGCAGGGAAATAGAGACGGAGAACGTGATCTGGACTGCCGGTAACCGTCCTAACCTGGGGATCGAGGCGGAGGGCCTTCCCATTGACGAACGCACGGGTATAAAGGTCGATGGGTATCTGCGGGTAGAGGGATGCTCCAACGTCTGGGCAATCGGGGACTGCGCCGCCGTCAAAGACATCCGCGAGAAGGATGAACAGATGCTAGTCCCGCCTACCGCCCAGGCTGCCGTCCAGCAGGGTCACGTCGTTGCCCGCAACGTCCTCGCCGCCATCGACGGCAGAGAAGACGACCTTGAAGTGTTCGAGTACCGACCGCTCGGGCAGCTCGTGGAGCTAGGCAGCGACTTCGCCGTCAACGAGGTAATGGGGGTGCGCTTCACGGGGCTGGTCGCGGCGATCTTCTGGCGTCTCGCCTACCTCGTGCGCCTCAACAGCCCGCAGAGCAAGGTGCGTGTGGCGGCAGACTGGATCGTCGGCCTCTTCTTGAGGCCGGCCGTCACCCAGATCCGTGGTACCTCCGAGCGATGAGCTTCGCTCCTTGAGCCGGAGGCGAAAAGCTGCTACGTTGGCTCCGCCGGCGATGGAAGGTGTGCGGAGCCCGAGATGGCTACTGAGCGACAAGCCATGACGCGCAAGGGCGAGGGTGTCCGAATGACCCTCGCCAACCAGCTAACCCTGATCCGGCTCGTCGCGGTGATCCCCGTCATGGTCGCGCTCTACCTTCCGTTCGGCTGGGCCCGCTGGGTAGCGGTAGCAATATATGTAGGGGCCATTCTCACCGACTACTTCGACGGCATCGTCGCTCGCCGGAGCAACGACGTAACGGGTTTCGGCAAGCTGATGGACTCCATAGCGGACAAGGCGCTCATAGTCTCCATTTTCTTCGCGCTCGTTGGCGAGGGTTCGATGGCGGCCTGGATGGCGGCGATCATGGTGATCCGGGAGTTCGCGGTGACGGGCTTGAGGATGGTGGCTCTAGAGGCAGGGGAGGTCATCGCCGCAAACCGCTGGGGCAAGGCGAAGATGAACGCCCAGAGCATAGCCGTCTTCATACTTCTGCTCGGGGAGCCGGGGGCGAGCGGCTGGCGTGGGGTCACTGCGGAGATAGGCTGGTGGGCGATGCTCCTGGCCGTGGTCCTTACCGTGCTCTCGGGCTGGTCGTATCTGAGGGACACGCCGCGGATACTCTCGATCACCTCCAAGCGAGATCAGCGCCTCTAAAACCTGTAGAATCACGCCCCGTATGGCGAACGAGCCGAGTAGCAAACGCCTGAGACCAGCCGAGGTCGAGATGATACTGCGCCGGGCAGCGGAGTTGAACTCCCGCCGCTGGTCACGGGACTCCGACGACACGCCCTCCATCTCCCCCGAGGTGCTCGTGCAGGTCGCGGCAGCGGCCGGCATCCCCGAGCAGGACGTGCGCAGGGCGATGTGGGATCTGGCCTCAGAGAAGACGGCCGAGCCGCACACCCTTGGCTGGAAGTTCTACGGCCCCGCGCGCCTGAGAGCCGTCAGGGAGGTGGAGCGGTCCCCCGAGAAGACCCGCGAGTATCTCGAGTACCTGCTGCGCCTGGAGCAGGGGCTCAAGCTCAGGCACAAGACCGAGGCGAGCTCCCTCTGGGACTCGGGAGACATGCTCGGCGTCGTGCGGCGGACGCTTGACTTCTCCGGCCACAGGTCGCTGCTCAAGACACATTCCGTCGAGCTGCGGGTTGAGGAGATTGGCGAGGAAAGGTGCGACGCGAACCTGACCGCAGATCTCTCGAACCAGCGCAGCGAGTACCTCTCGCTCGGGGGCTTGATCGGCGCGACGCTCACCGTGCTTTTCGTGCTCGCCGGGTTTCAGGATCCCCTTTTCTTCCTCGGCGTCCCTCCAGCGCTCGCCGCGCCCGGTCTAGGGTTCAGGTTCGCCTACCGCAAGGCTTGCGTCGAGATCCGGCGTACCCTCGAAGATCTCCTCGACGCAGCCGAAGACGGCCCACCCCAGGAGGAAGAGGAACCCCCCGACCGCGGCGACCGTCCGCCGGGGCAGATCCGGGGTCTCAAGCCGATCCCCCGCTTCGCCCCCCAGCCACAAAGGGAAGAATAACTCGGAGAATCCTGTATAGTTGGTGGCGCTCCTCGGGGTAAGAGAATCCAGGGCTTCGGGGGCCATGTTCGCGTAGTGCTCGATGAGGGAAAGACGATCGCGCTCAGGTTACTGTAGCGCCTCCTTTGATTAAGCTCTAGCCAACCGTACTTGCCGCCCGCCATCTCCCAAGAGCAGCACGCGGAAACGCAGACCGAGCATTTGCGCATCTAACCCGATACTCTGGTCTTCGTAGAGGTGATGACGCGGAGGGGAGCAGGGTTAGGGCATCCGCTCGAGGCCATCACCACCCACGACGGCGAGCCACGACCAGAAGGGCAACGAAAGCAGCAAGGACCACAAGGATAACGACGGTAGCTGGCAGCGACGAAGATACAGCGGAGGTCGTGCTCGGTCTGCAGGGCACGGGAGCGTAGCCACAGAGCTTCGGTCTGTCGAGATTCATCTCGTTTATCAGCCTGCCTACCTGCCTTGCCGCTTCGCTGAGAGGAAGGCACTCGGGATAAGAAGGTACTTCTCATGGCACCTCGGAATGGCTTGTGCTTCTTGCTCAGCCTAGTCCTGCGTCGCTATCTTCCCCTGCTTCTTCGCCGTCGCCCAGGCATCCTGCAACGCAGCAGACTGCTCCGCAGGAGACCTCGTCCCAGCCAAGACCTCCTGGAATCCAGTGAACATCACCTCGTTGAAGTTCTGCGGGGCCAGCACATCGATGTTGTAGCCAAAGGATTGCCCCTCAGGTGATGCGGAGAGATCTTCTAGAACCTCCTTGAAGAGCTCGGGCACATCGAGTCCCTCCGGGTTTACCGGCTGAGCGGGGATCACGTTTAGCTTCTCGATGATCAGGCGTGCGGTGCTGTCCTGCAGGAGGTAATCGATGAACTCGATTGCACCCTGGAGGTTGCTCGCCCCCTTGGCCACAAACAGCCCCGACCCCAACCCGGCCGGAGGCGAGATGCCAGAGCCGGCTATGGACGGGAACGGGAAGAAACCAACCTCAAAATCCTGCACGGTCTGTACGATCTCCGAGACCAGCCACGTGCCGGTCGGTAGCATGGCGGCTTCACCGGAATAGAAGAGTGCGTTGGCCCCATCATAAGTCAGCGCGCTTAGCCCGTCTGGGTAGTAACCGCTCTCCTCGAAGTCCCTGAAGAGGAGGTTGATGGCTTCCTCTACCTCGGGGGTATCCCACCGGCCGTCTGCGTAGAGGATATCGTCCAGGCCCTCTCTACCCAACAGATTGCTTACCCCTATGCTGAACATATGACCTGCAGGCCACCGTTCCTGATTGCCAAAAGCGAACGGGATGATTCCTCTCCCCTTTAGCTCATCGGCGATCTGACGGAGCTCCTCTACGGTCTTTGGCACTTCGGGAACTAGGTTTTTGTTGTAGTAGAGGACTATCTCCTCAACCTGATCTGGTACCCCGTAGACGGTGCCGTTGTAGGTGGCGCGCTGCTTGGCCCACTCGTAGATGCTCCAGTCCTTCTGCTGGTAAGTCTTCTCCAGAGGATAAAGGAGTCCTGCGTCGGCCAGCACGCCACCGAAACCCGGACCCGTGTCGTAGAAGAAGACATCTGGAGGCT
>Ga0126311_10000510_pt1 | contig 17977 bp, 9 predicted proteins | sample Plot61_FD_92539 | JGI IMG/M metagenome (GOLD analysis project Ga0126311, IMG submission 92539) | Serpentine soil microbial communities from UC McLaughlin Reserve, CA, USA - Plot61 | ecosystem: Environmental > Terrestrial > Soil > Grasslands | place: USA: UC McLaughlin Reserve, Lake County... | reverse complement strand
GTGACGGCGAGCACTACGGCAAGTTGCTCGTTTACAACTTCCCGAAATCAAGATTGATCGATGGTCCAGTCCAGATTGAAGCTCGTATCGATCAGAACGCGCAGCTTTCCGGGCAGTTCACGCTCTGGAATCAGCAGGGTTCGCGTGTCATACGCGGGCATTTGCTGGTGATCCCGATCGGACGTTCGCTGATGTTTGTTGAGCCTGTGTATCTACAGGCGCAGCGCAGTCCGATGCCGGAGTTGCGGCTCGTGGTATTGGCGACACAGGAAAAACTTGGTTACGGGCAATCGTTTACCGAAGCGATGAATAGCTTGTTTGGTGAAGCGGCGGCGAAAGCTGCCGCTCCGCAGGAAGCGAGTTCTGGTCCATCGCAACCTACACCTTCAGCGACGCCCGCTCATGACTTACAGCAATTAGTGAACAGGGCCATTCAGGAGTTTGAGGATTACCAGCGCCTCACGTCACAAGGAAAACTCGGCGAGGCCGGACAGAAACTCGAGCAGCACAAACGCACGCTTGAAGAAATAAAGCGTGTGGCCAAACCCTGATCCGCGTCTATCAGCGTAAATTCGCGGCGATTTTTTCCTGAAGCTTCTTCGCTTTCGCGACCGTATCTTTGTGCTCGGCGATGTATTTCGGATCGGGAGTTAACATCATTACCGCTTCGAGTTGCTTCTTCGCGTCTGCATCACGGTTGGCCGTTTCATAAGCTTCGGCGAGGTAGTAGCGCGTCACTGTGTTGTTTGGATTCAGTTTCACTCCCTTTTCCAGATACTCAATTGCCTTCGCGACGTCGCCGCCAAGGACTCGCGGCGCACCCAGGTAGAGCCGACCCAACCCGATATAAACGCTGTAGCCCTGATAGCCCTCGTCGAGCTTCAATACTGTCTCCATCTCGGTCTTGATGTCATTGAAACTCGAGAGATTGGAAAGCGTGCTATGTGCCGCAGTGCCGCCGTAGTTTGCGCCCAACCAGAAGTGACCATCGGGCTTATTAGGTTGTAATGCCGCTGCGGCTTTTCCGGCATCGGTGCCTTCGCGAAACATGTTGTCGCGTTCGGTTTCGTTGTCAGTGCGGTCGGCAACGTAGAAGGCCGCCCGCGACAGTTTCCACGCCGCTTCGTAGTTGCCATAGTCGGCCGCGTGAGCCTGGCGGAGCGTCGTAACCGCCAACCGGGCCTTGTTCATGTCCTGGCGGCCCTCATAAAGCGGCTCAGCCTCGGCCATTTTTTCCGTTGCCATCTTCGCATCCGCGCCGCCCGTGCTCGACGGCGTATCAGGCGATCCATGACAAGCCAACCCACCTAAAACCAGTGAAACCAGTGCGGAAACGAACATTGCCGCGCGCACGATTTCTCGATTTTTTCTAAGATTTATCATCAAATATCCTTCGATTGTCTAGTGTCGCCATACAGTGTGTAATACTTTTGCTTTCGGCTAACCAAAACCGCTCCTATGCGGTATAGTGGCTCGCGTGGCGGGGGCAGCATTCTACGATCTTGAGGGCACTTTAGTAAGCACAAATCTGGTGCACACCCTCTCCTTCTACGCGCAGCGCCAGCAGGGCTTAATGGAGAGTTTCAAGAAGAGTGCGACGACGATTTTAAGCCTGCCGCTGTTTGCCGTGACGGACCAGTATAGCCGCAAGGTCTTCAACGACCTCTATTTCAATCGCTACAAGGGCCAATCCGAGGATCGGCTCCGCTATTTTGCGAACGACTTGTTTGAAGAAGTCATCAAGCCAGCGGTCTTTCCCGGGACTTACGAACTAATCGACAAATCACGCAAGCTCGGCTTGCGGCAAGTAGTAATAACCGGCGCGCTGGATCTGTCAGTCAAGCCGTTGATGGACCACCTGGGAATTACCGAGTACGTCACGAATCGTTTGGAGTTCGTAAATGGTGTGGCAACAGGTCGCTTGTTGCCGCCGGTCATGGCCGCCGCAACGAAAGCTTCCTGGATCCGAACTTATACCGAGCGTGAAGGCATCAGCCTCAGCGACTCATATGCTTACACCGACAGCATGAGCGACCTGCCGATGCTTTCGATCGTAGGTCACCCGGCAGTGATCAATCCCGACACGCGCTTGCGACAAACAGCGCTGCACCACGACTGGCCCATACTGAATCTCAAATAAACTAATGGCACTGCAACTCCGACGAAAGACGCACGAATCAGTAATCTACATCGATCGCGATAGCGCGCCGCGTATCATGCCTTCAGGTGAAGACTTCATCCTCGAGGACTTGCCGATCGGCACGCGTGTTCTTTATCCGAATCCACCGATCAAAGGTCTGCCGAATCGTGAGGCTGCAATCCGTTACGCCTTAAATCATCCGCTTGGTTGTGACCCACTTTTCGCACAACTCGAACCGGGAATGCGTGTCACGGTCGCGGTTGACGATATAAGTTTGCCGCTTCCTCCGATGGCGACGCCCGACATTCGCCAAACGATTCTCGAGATCGTGCTCGACATGCTCGCCGGACACGGAGTCGACGACGTGCACATCATCATCGCCAATTCCCTGCACCGGAAGATGACTGAGTGGGAAATGAAGCGAATGGCGGGCCCGCGGATTTTTGACGAATACTATCCCGATCGTTACTACAACCACGATGCCGAGTCGGCCGACGGTCTCATCAAGATCGGCGAGACGCGACACAAACATCCACTCGTACTCAATCGTCGCTGTGCGGAAAGTGACTTGCTGATTTACGTCAATATCAACTTTGTGCCGATGGACGGCGGTCACAAGTCAGTGGCTGTCGGACTCTGCGATTACGAGTCGCTGCGCATGCATCACGAGCCACAGACGATTCGCGATTCAGACAGTTACATGGATCCGGCGCGCTCGGAGTTGAACCACAAAATCATTCCGCTCGGAAAGATCGTCGACGAAACACTCAACGTCTTTCACATCGAAACGGCCATCAACAACCGGATGTACGGCGCGGACATGGACTTCCTCCTGCGCAATGAAGACGATTTCAGCGCTTTCGATCGCATGAAGTTTGAAGCGATGCGCTTCACGATGAGCAAACTGCCGCGGGCAGCGCGCCGAAAACTCCTGCACTCGCGCCCTTCGCAGTATGAGATGACCGCGTGTTACGCCGGCAAGACAGAGTTGGTCCATGAAAAGATCGTCGCGAAAGGTTTTGAGCAATATGCGATTCCGGTTCGCGGGCAGTGCGACATTCTGATCACAGGCATTCCGGACATCTCGCCATACAACGTTTACTCGATCCTCAACCCGCTGCTGGTCCAGGTGATGGCGCTTGGTTATCACTTCAACTTCTATCGCAACAAGCCGTTGCTGAAAAAAGGGGGCGTGCTAATCCTGCATCATCCCTGTTTCGACGAGTTCGATCATCAGTTTCACCCGAGCTACATCGAGTTTTTCAATCGGCTGCTGCCGGAGACGCGAGATGCGTTCACATTGCGTGAGAAGTACGAGCGCGAGTTTGCAAATAATCCCAGCTATATCGAGATGTACCGGCGCGGCAACGCTTATCACGGCGCGCACCCGTTCTTTATGTGGTACTGGGGCGAGAACGGTCGACAGCACGTCGGGCACGTGATTGCCGCGGGCGCCGAAAACGCGCACGTGCCTGCGATCCTCGGTTGGGAACGTGCAGACAATTTGACTGAAGCCATCGCGATGGCTCGCAGTTACATGGGCAACTCGGCCGAGATCACGATGCTGCACCAGCCGATGATCGGAATTGCAGATATGGAATAAGGTATGAAGCTCTCTCCGACTGAAATTTACAAAGATCGACGCATCTTCCTGATCGGAAGCACAGGGTTTCTCGGCAAGGTAACGCTGAGCATGTTGCTCCATCGTTTTCCGAACGTCGGCAAGATCTATCTCACCGTGCGTGCGCGTTCGCGGGAGGAGTCGGAGAGTCGTTTCTGGAACAACATCGTCACCGCGCCGCCGTTCGATCCGCTGCGCGAACGATACGGCAGCGCGCTCGAAGGTTTCATCGCCGACAAAGTCGTCGTTCGCGGCGGCGACATCGCCGAGACAAACTTCGGATATAGCGAAGAACAAGCGCAGGCAATCGCTGACGATATCGACATCATCATCAACTCCGCCGGCAATGTAACTTTCAATCCCACACTCGAAAGCGGCCTGCGCACAAACGTCGTCGGCACGCAAAACGTGATCGCGTTTGCGCGTCGGATGAAGCGCCCGGCCCTCGTCCATGTTTCGACTTGCTTTGTTGCGGGCAACCGCTCCGGCGCAGTTTGGGAAAGCGACGAGGTTATCGGCTACTTCCCGCGCCGCCACGAACCCGAGATGCAGGGCGTTCAGTTTTCCGTGGACAACGAGATTGCCGACTGCGCAAAACTCGCCGACCGCGTTCGCGACGAAGCGCGTGATGCGATGATGGCCGCTCGTTTTCGTGAACTGGCACGCAAGCGCCTGTTGGAAGAAGGACGTGACGTTGACGATCCTGACGCGCTCGGACTCGCAGTCGCTCGCGAACGAAAAGTCTGGACGCGCACGCGTCTCACGGATCTGGGTGTCGAACGCGCCGCTTACTGGGGTTGGCCCAACATCTACACCTACACCAAGTCGCTCGGCGAGCAACTCGTCGCAGTTGAAAAAGATATTGTGCGCGCGATCGTGCGCCCGAGCATTGTCGAATCAGCGATGTCGTATCCGTTTCCCGGTTGGAACGAGGGTTTCACAACGACGGCGCCCATCATCTTTCTGATCCGTAAAGGTCAGACGCAGATCCCCGCAGATCCGAAACTGATTCTCGACATCACGCCGGTGGACCAGGTCGCGTCAGTGATGCTCGCAGTTGCGGCGCAGGCGTGTGTCGAAGAAACACCGCTCGTTTACCAGGCAGCAACAGGCGACTCCAACGCCAACAACATGGAACGAATCATCGGCCTGTGCGGTCTCGACAAGCGAAGGTACTTCGAAGAGAAGGACACCGGTCCGAAGATCTGGAATCAAATCGCTGCGCGCATGGAGCCGCGGCCGGTCACAGTATCGAAATTCGAAAACACGTCGGTGCCGATGTTCAACGCTACCGCGAAGAAGGCGTCGTCGCTGCTGGAGCGTGTGCGTCCACGCTGGGGCGGCGGGCGTGTCAGCGAAGTTATCGATGTGTTGAAGGACAAGGTTGAACGAGTTGAAGAGCTCACGCGCGAGACCTCGGATGCGTTTGAGATGTTCCGCCCGTTTACGGTCGAAAATGCTTATGTCTTTCGTTGCGACAACGTGCGTTCACTTTTCGATCGCATTAGCGAGGACGAACGCTCGCTGCTGACCTGGCATCCGGAAAAGTTTGACTGGTACCACTACTGGCTTAACATTCACTTGCCCGGACTCACGAAATGGGTGTTTCCGACGCTCGAAGACGAGATGCGCGCACAGCCGAAGCGCGTCTACACCTATCGCGATCTGCTCGAACTGTTTGAAACGTCGACGAAGCGTCACCAGACCAGGGTTGCGATGCGTATCGAACGTGACGGGCGCAACGAGCAGTACACCTATGCTGACCTGCGCGAACTGGCCACGCGTGCGGCTGGATTTCTTGCGAGTGAAGGAATCAAGCATGGCGACCGCGTGATGCTCGTCAGCAGTAACGCGCCCGAGTGGGGCATGAGTTACTTCGGCGTGCTGAAGGCCGGTGCGACTTGTATTCCCTGCGATCCGGAGAGTTCGACAAACGAGATTCTCAACTTCGCGCGCGCCGGAAATGCCGCGGGCATGATTTGCAGCGAGGCTGTTCTCGAAGAGCATCCCGATCTGCGTGAACAACTGCAACAAACTCGCCTTTGGACGTATCAGGAAGTCTTCGCGTTACCGGATGAAGAGACTGAAGATCAACGCATCGCGCTGCTGCCACAAAAGGCACATGCTCAAAGCGTTGCCTCACTAATCTTCACTTCAGGAACGACCGGTCAACCGAAAGGCGTGATGCTGTCGCATCGCAACCTGACGAGCATGGTCTCGATGCTGTCATCAGTCTTTGATATGACCACACAAGATGGTGTGTTGTCAGTACTTCCTTTACACCATACTTTCGAGTTCTCGACCGGGTTTTTAACGCCTTTGAGTCGCGGCGCGCAGATTACTTACTTACCGGAACTAACAAGCGACGCACTCGCGCGCGCGATCAAGAACGGGCATGTAACCGGCATGGTTGGCGTGCCGGCGCTCTGGGAACTGCTGCACCGGCGCATCAAGACTCGCCTTTACGAACGCAGCGACTGGATCGGCAAGACTGCCGAGAACTTGATTCTTGCCAACGCATGGCTGCGCGACAAGACGCCGCTCAATTTCGGCCAGGTGTTGTTCTATCCGATTCACGAAGGCTTAGGCGGGCGCATTCGTTATTTCATCAGCGGCGGCTCGGCGCTTAGCGAGAAGATTCAGCGCGACTTTCACGGTCTCGGATTCACGATCCTCGAAGGCTATGGTCTAACCGAGGCTTCGCCGGTTCTCACCGTGACACGTCCAGAGGATCGAATGCTGTCCGGAACTGTCGGTAAGCCGTTGCCGGGCGTTGAAGTGCGCATTTCCGATCCTGATATGAGCGGTGTCGGTGAAGTGATCGCGCGTGGTCCAAACGTGATGCTCGGTTATTACGAGGATGAAGCGGCCACGCGCAAGACGCTCGTCGAACGTTGGCTCTACACGGGCGATCTTGGTCGTGTTGACGACGATGGAAACCTGTATCTCGTCGGTCGTTCCAAGGAGATCATCGTCGATACGAACGGCAAGAACGTTTATCCTGACGAGCTTGAAGAGATCTACGCAAACTCTCCTTACATCAAGGAGCTGAGTATTGTCGGTTTGCCGGACGGCATCGGCGAGAAAGTCGCGTGTCTCGTAGTGGCCGACGATGAATACGACATTTCACTCTCGCGAGCCGCACTGCATCGTCTGGTTGAAGAACACTTCCGCGAGGTCTCTGCTTCCCTACCCTACTTCAAACGCGTGAAGGTTCTGCACTTCACTGACATCGAGTTGCCGCGGACTGCCACGCGCAAAGTAAAGCGACGCGAAGTGGTCCAGATCATGGAGTCGCTCGAGGAGAGTCAGAAATCCGGGCGACGCGGCAGCGTGCAGGACACAGCGAATGCCGATTCGATGTGGCTGCTGGGGGTTGTAGCAACAGTTGCGAATCGTCCACGTTCGGAGGTCTCGATCGAGACGCGTCTCAGCGATCTTGGTTTTGACAGTTTGATGTTTGTCGAACTGGCTACTGCGATCGAGAGTGCGGGTGGTTCGATCTCCGCGCCTGAGAGATTTAACGAGATTCAGGACGTCCGGGAACTTTCGACGGTTGTGAGCCGCGTCCCGGGCGCTTCAGCAAAAGAAGCCACGAAGATCGATGATGATCGTCGTAAGGGTGACGACGAGATTCACGTCCCGGCGTTCGTGCGCACCGCGGGCAACAAGGCGGGCGACTTCCTCCAGCGTTTCCTTTACGAGCAATTCCTGCGCGCGCATTACGAAGGACGATCAAACATCCCGCCGCACACGAATTTCCTCGTCGCTGCGAATCACGCCTCGCACCTCGACATGGGACTCACGAAGATGGCGCTTGATGAGTACGGCAAGGATCTCGTCGCGCTCGCTGCGGCGGATTACTTCTTCGACACGAAGTACAAGCGTGCGGTGATGGAAAACTTTACCAATCTCGTGCCGATGGAGCGCACCGGATCGTTGCGACAGTCGCTTCGTCACGCGAAGTCGTTCCTCGATCGCGGTTACAACGCTCTCATTTTCCCCGAAGGCACGCGATCGATGACCGGAATTCTCGCTGACTTTAAACCGGTGGTCGGATATCTCGCGCTGCACGCGCGTGTCGGCATCCTGCCGATGTTTTTGGAGGGAACATATGAAGCAATGCCGAAAGGCACGACGATCATCAAGAATCGTAACGTTGGTGCGCGTATTGGCCGCCTCCTTGAGATCGAGGAACTTGAAGAGATGACTAAAGGAATGCCCCGCGCCGAGGCTTACCGGTTGATCGCCGCGCGCGTCAGGCACGAGGTCGTGAACCTGCGCGACCGCACTCGCGCGCCGTTCGATGCAAAAGCAATACGGCGACAATGGAAGAGCGAACGCAAGCGCGAACTCGCCGCTGTCGCAGGGGAGGTTGCGGTATAGGTGGCTTCCAAGACGAGTTCAAAACGCACCGCTCGCATGACCACCGCCACGAAGCGCCGTGCGGCTATCGAGAAGCGCCAGCGCGCCGTCACGCTGATCACGGGCGGCACGGGCTTTCTCGGCTCACATCTCGTTCGCCAACTCACCGAAGAAGGCGCTAAAGATATTCGCGTGATGGCCACGTCCATTCCCGACTGGCTCGTCGACCTGGGCGTGGAAACCTTCGCGGGTTCAATCACAAACGCTGAAGACAACAAGCGCGCCGTCGAAGGTATCAGCGAGATCTATCACCTCGCGGGCAAAGTCTCTCGCGAACGCGAAGACGCGCGCGCCATGTACGACATTCACGTCGAAGGCACGCGCTTGCTCTGTGACGCCGCTAAGGCAGCGAGCGTGAAGACGATTGTGCTCGCGTCTACGAGTGGCACCATCGCCGTTACCGAAGACGGCGAGGCAGTTCCCGACGAGACCTATCCGGTCCCGCTCGACATCATCTCGCGCTGGCCCTACTACGCCAGCAAGGCTTACCAGGAGATGGCGGCCCTCGAACGTTTTCAGGGCAAAGGCCTGCGTCTCGTGATCATGAATCCTAGCCTGCTACTTGGTCCGGGCGACGATCGTCTCAGTTCCACTAAACTCATTCTTGATTTTATGGCGCGCAAGATCGGCGCAGTGCCCACCGGCGGCGTGAGCTTTGTCGACGCGCGCGACGCAGCAACAAGCTTTCGCATGGCGATGAAAAAAGGCAGGCACGGCGAGCGTTACCTGCTCGGCGCCGCCAACTGGACCTTCTCGAAATTCTTTGGGCGACTCGAACGCCTTACTAAGGTCTCGGCGCCTTGGGTGGCGTTGCCGTCGCGGCTCGCGATTACGGGCGCGAACCTGCTGGACTCACTTTTCAAACAGTGGGACCTCGCCTCGCCCGTTGAGCCGGGCGCTATCGAAATGGCCCAGTATTTCTGGTATCTCAATTGCTCCAAAGCCTCGCGTGAACTCAGCTTCAAACCACGTGATCCGGGCGAGACATTGCACGATACGGTCGCTTACCTGCGAGAAAACTTCCTCGGCAGCAACGCCTTCGGCAGAAGCCGTTAAAACGGACGGCATGTGGCCATCAACATTGGTCTCCTGACGGAGCCCACGGTTTGCTATGCTTGGTTTGAGTCTATAAACATCTGGTCCCTCCGGGACGAGATTTTGATTCTTTCTGTCGCTTGTTTGGGAACTCTTTACCGGGTTTTGGTGTCTTAAGTCTTGAAAACAGTTCCAGCACTCCATCATTCTGAGATTTTGGCTCCGGCCATCAGGAGACGCTCACATGAGAATACGGGCTTTGATTCTTCTCCCCTTGCTTGTTTGTTCCTCATTCACTGCGGCAAAGGCCCAGAGTTCAACCACGCTTCAGCAAGGCGTTCCGATTGAGCGCACGCTGGGAGGAGGTCAGGTTCACGACTTCACCGTCAACGCCAAAGCAAACAGTTTGGTGCAATTGGTGGTCGAGCAGAAAGGTATCGACGTCGTCGTCAATATCTCATCGCCTGACGGCAAAGACCTGGCGCAGTATGACACTCCGAACGGCGCCGACGGTTTGGAACAGGTTTCTTTTCTGGCCACGGAGTCGGGAAAGTATCGCATTGCGATAAGCCCGCTTAATAAAGACGACGCCGCAGGTCGGTATCAGATCAAGCTCATCGAAGCGCGCGAAGCAACGGAAGAAGAGATTGAGGCCAGCAAAAATCGCGCGGCGGCGAAAGCGAAGGGCATTGCCCTGCTTTTGGAACTCAGGGAACCGATTTCACAAATTCGCTCACCTCACACTCGTATCAACGCACAGCTCACGGCTGCCAGTCTGCTTAAAGAGACGGACGAAAAAGCAGCCTCGAAATTTTTGCTGGACGCTGTCGCAGACCTGAAGCAACTTCTGGCCGCCGCGAATCCCGACGAAGAGGATGCGGAAGAAACTATGATGGAGTTCTCATCACTCTCGCAGTTACGTGATGACGTGATTAGAGTTTTAGCGGAAACGGATCCGGAAGCGGCTCTTAGTTTTCTCCAATCAACGACGCCGAAATACAGTCCTTATGGTGGTCCACGCGAGCTCGTGACGCAGGAAAGCGCGCTGGAGCTTTCCATTGCTGATCAAATCGCGCGAAAGGATCCCAACCGCGCTCTGCAAATCGCGCGTAAAAACCTGAAGAAGGCGTATTCGCCGGCATTGATGAACACGGCGTCGCAACTGGCTGCGAAAAATCCTGAGCTCGCAACCGAACTCGTGCACGACATAACCAGCAAGCTTCTCGCCGAGGAGAAGCTGATGACTAACATGGAGGCCGTGAGTCTCGCGATGACGCTGACCTCCTACTACAACGCTTCGAACAAGAAAAGTGAAACAGTCAATACTAATCCTGGTCCATATCCGGTTGTAGCGCTTCAGCAGTTAAACCCGGGGCTGCTTTCCGAGCAGGAATATAAGGAGTTGATCCAAAAAATGGTTCGCGAAGTACTGTCGTACAATATCCCCGCCAACCATTCATACGACAACTCAATGGGTCCGCTATGGGCCATGATGACCGGACTGAAACCATTGGGAGACGAGCTCGACAAAATTGTCAGTGGCAGTTCGGCGGCGCTGAATAAGAAACAGAATGACCTCGTCGGCAGTTTCAACAATCAGGCTGTCAACCAGTTCCAGGAATTTCAGAACGCGATCGGGACCAACCCGGTCGAGGAGGCGCTTGGAACGATTGAAAAGGCGCCTCCGGAGGTTCGCGAACAACTGTACATCATGCTGGCGACACGTGAAGGTACGAAAGGCGACCTGACTCGTGCCAAACAGATCCTCAACGAGCACGTCAGTAACCCGTACCAACGAGCGCAAGCTTTGCGAGCGATCGAGCAGCAAGAGATCGAGCACGCGATGTCGAGCGGAAAGATTGAAGAAGCACTGAAAAATATCAGTGCCATGCGTAAGCCGGGTGAGCGGGCTGGACAGTTGATGCAACTCGCCGGACAAATTGGTCCAGGGCAGAATCGAGCAACGGCTTTAAGCCTGCTCGAACAGGCGAGAGGCTTGTTGCCGTCGTCGCCACAAGCGGAGGATCAGGAGCAGATGGGGGCGCTGCTCGAGATTGCACGCGCGTTTTCTAATTACGATTTGAAACGCTCGTTCGAAATCATCGATCCGCTGATCGAGCAGTTTAATGAGATCTGTACAGCCGCGCGCACGCTCGAGGGGTTTGGTCTTCAGAGTTTCGACAACGATGAACTCGATCTGAGTAACGAAGGGACTCTGGCCCAACTCACGAACCAGATGTCAGACGTGCTGGGCAGCCTCGCGCTAATCAACTTCGATCGCGCCAAGGCAGCCTCAGACAAGCTCCGGCTGGCCGAAGTGCGGCTGCACGTTCATTTGCAGATCGCGGAGCAAACGATCACAGGCAAGGACAAGACCTATTAGTGCCTATTCTCCGAGCGCTGCGTACTTGAACACGCGGAACCGATAACGCTGCTGCGCCCTGATATTCGCGGCGATCACGCCATGCAGGTTGTCGTCCCACTTCGCGTACTGATCGATAAACCTGTCAGACGCCGCCTTATCACCTTCGTACTGCACGGCCAGCGTCTTCTCCAGCATCTTACCCACCACGTCATGATACTTGTCGTAGTTAATGTGCAACGTCTTCGTTGCCGGATCAAAACTCAGCAAACCGCTTTCGAAATAGAAGTTCCACTGCATCAACTGCATCGTGTTGTACGGCTGATCGCGGCGCGGACGATTGTTCTGCAACACACGCAGGATCCCACCGGCGTAAACACTTCGTAGCTGCGCATCCGTGTAATAGCCCTGCTTATGAAGCGCTTCGGCGACGAAGAGCGACACGAGATCGGCTTTCATCTCTTCGAGCGTGTTTGAATTGTCCTGCAACGCTTCGTCCAGATCGCGTCCATCCTTCGTTCGATCCACGCCGAGATAGTGGCCGACTTCATGCCACAACGTGCGATAGAAGTTACCGTCAGGCGTGAGATCTTTGGCCTGTTCACCGATTGCCGCTGCAAGACTGCGCGAACTTCCCTCGAAAATACTGGTGTCGCGCATAATGTTGGCCCGCAGCAGTATCGTGCGGCCGTAACGTCGTGCCAGGTAACTCTCGTTCGGCAGAATCGTCGCTGTGTTGCCGCCACGAGACTGACCGAAATCCGCAACGACGTCGTAAACGCCGATCGGAATGTCTTCGCGTATCTTCTTATGATTCTGATAAGGCAACGAGTCTTCGAGAGCTTGCAGACCCTTCATTGCCTGGCGCAGAGCGGCCGTTTCCTGCTGGCGGGTTTGCAAAATGCAGAACGCGAAGAACGTCTTCACACCAAACAACTCATCGTCATAACTTTCGTACGAACCAATCTGCGCGTTGAGGTTCTTGAATCTTCCAGTCACCCAACTCGCGTCGCCTGATTCGTAGTCGTTTGACAACAGATCGCGCGCGCGATTGCGCAGGTATCTCGCAAACTCGTAGTCATCTTTCTGTACCGCATCAGCCGCTTCGTTCAGCAGCCCGTACGCTTTCATCAAGTCGTCGGCGTATGCGACGGCGTACGGCACGCTGTAAAGAGGCTGCTTTGCTTCGCCCTGCAACCGCTGCAAGTCAGCGAGTAGCTTTGGGTGTAACGTCTGCAACGCGGGATACCTGGTTACGGTAGCGATGTCGTCTTTGACATTTTTAGGTGTTGTAGAACGCACGACCGTGCGCAGATCCAGCAGGTCAGTACGATTCGGATCGACTGCCTCTTTCGCAATACCCCAGGGATAAACATTCTTGCCCGGCTTCAACGGATCGACCGGAAGAAATGGTTCGCGTTTGTTGTCGAGCGTCGTCGCGATTGGTCCCTGAAACAAACGATAGAGCGTCAGAAGATTCTGCGTTGGCGGCTTGGACCCGGTACGCTTGTCAAGATCTACGAGTGCGCGATACGACTCGAGTGCTTGCGGATGGCGCTGTTCCTCGTAGAGCCTCTGAAAAATCTGTCCAACCTCTATCAGCTTAGTGACAGCTTTGCGCTCGCCGTCAGTCAGGTTCGAGAGATCGCCCGACAGAGTAATCGTTTGTGTTTTGTCGATGAGCGGCTGGCTCTTTTCGAGCGGCCAGTATCCAGCGGGAAGAGTTTGCGTCAGTAATAATGCAGTCATCAGCAGTTTGGTCATGGACCGATTTTGCCATAGATTTAGCTGTTAAAGCATGCGAGCGGTTGCGCTACTTGTAATCGTGTTTTCTGTTATTATCTGCGCACTTCCGCTGGGCGGCGTCCCTAACCTTCTCATATTAACTCTTGCGTCGCCCAGGCTCGGACATGCCAATTGGATCAGTATTTCACCATATTACTGAAGTTTCTTGCACCGGACGATCCTGAGGAAGCAGGTCGCCTCTACCTTCTTCTGCACGAGAAACTGGCGGGCTATTTTCGATTGCGCGGCGTCGCCGATCCCGTTTGTTGCGCTGATGAGGTTCTCGACCGTGCCGCCAGAAGACTTGCTGAAGGCACCGAGGTACCTGATATCAATAGATTTTGTCTGGGCATTGCGCGCTTTGTTATCAAAGAACAGTGGCGGGTCGATACTCGCGAAAGCCAGGCGTTTCTTCGGTTTCTCGAGCAGAATGAGAGCGTTAGTGAGATCGAGTTAAATCGCCTCAGTCTAATGCGATCCTGTTTTGACCAACTGCCTCAGAATGACAGGGAGTTGCTGCATTCGTACTGCGCCGCACCGCGCGGCCGGGCGCGCGCCGAACATCGTCGTAAATTGGCCGAGGCCAGGGATTCAAACGTTTCAGCCGTTCGTATTCGAGTAACACGTCTACGCCGGGGACTGGACGACTGCGTCAGGGAAATGAGCCGAAGCCAGTGATAAAATCCATGTTATAAACCGGGAATCGACGCATTTAAATTAGCAAGGATTCTGGCAACTATTTGCAGATCTCCCTGCTTACTCTATGACTGACGAACGTTTCACCGCCTATCTTCTCGAGGAGCTAACCGAACAGGAAGCTGAGCGCTTCGAGGAGGAATGCTTTACCCACGAAAAATGGCCGGCAGCCGAGCTCGACGCGGCCGAACAGGAGTTGATCGATGCCTATTTGCGAAAGGAACTTACTCCCGATCGACGACAACGCTTTGAAGAGAAATATCTGATTACCGACACGCGCAAGGCACGTGTCTTAACTGCTCAATCGTTTCAGCAAGTTCTTTGCCCGCGAAAAAAGACCTGGAAGGAAAGGCTCCAGGCTTTTTGGCAGCGCCCCTTGGTGCCTCAATTTGCCACTGCGGTACTGATTCTTGCAGTCCTGTCGCCCGTAATTATTCCTTACCTGATGTCACCAAAAACTTTCACGCGCCTCGATTTGGCTATGGCAGCACCTGACAGAGCCGACGGAACTCAAATGGCGCTCGTGAAACTACCTCTTACCACCGATGCCCTTGAACTCCATTTAAAACTACCTGAGTCATCACCACCCGATACCGCTTATCGCGTTGAATGGGAAAACGTCAACAGCAATCTTGGTGGACTGAAGATAGACAAACAAGACAGTCAATCAATAGTTGTAATCATTCCCGCCAAGCAATTGAGTCCCGACCGGTATACTCTGAAACTATTCCAAACGAATCGTGGCGCACCCGAACAGCGCGTGGGTAGTTACTATTTCTCGACTGAAGCAACACGATAGCGATACCACCCGGCGGTCGTCATCAAAAACACGACTACTATTCCCATCGAAATAAGTGTCGAGTACCTTCTCCAACCGCGCTCTGAATTAACTACGTATCGATACTCACCCTGCAATGTAAATCCCGCCCAGTAATGCGGCGCACGCCACATTGGTATTTGCCGAATGCTGTTCTGAGCGATACGCAAAGCCTCGTCAGGAGTTTTCTGGTTTTCCAGCATCTCTGTGTAGAAGCGCCTCATTAACTCTGCCGTGGCCTCATCGTCAACTTTCCATAAGCTCGCCACCACTGTAGTCGCGCCTGCATACATGAAACCACGTGTTAGTCCCACCAACCCTTCGCCTCGAACCTCCTGGCCCAATGCCGTTTGGCAAGCACTCATGACCACGAGGTCAACCGGGGCTCGCAATGAGTAAACGTCGCGCAATTGAATGAAACCCTTCAGCTCCTTACCTTGTTCATCGATCGTGGATAACAGCAGTCCTGAAAACTCCGGACGCCTGGGATCAAGGAATCCATGCGTCGCAAAATGCAGAATTGCATACTGGCTGAAGTCCATACTCAGTAGCCGCTCGCGGTTCGCATCGTATCGTGTCGCGGTGAACGTTTTCTCAGGAGAAGCGATGTTACGCAAGTTGCTGATCTCACGTTCTGCATAAAACAGTTCACCGATAGTTTTCGGGTCGCGGTCAGGGTCAATATCTTGCAGTGCGTTCTGCAACTGCTCGTTATTCTGACTGCGACCAAAAACCGGATCGCCAAAAGCAGCCAGCACCTTCGAGCGCGTTCCACGGGCGGTCACCTTATCGTGCAGTTCACCTAAAATTGAGGCCGAAGGAGCGTTGATGACATCGTGTTGGGCTACGAGTGGTTCCTGATTGGACGAACCTGAAGGCAGGATCTGAAATGGGATATAGTTGAGAGCTCCGTCCGCGATGACAATGATGCGCCGTTTATTTAGCTGCTCTGCGACTGGCGCCAGGATCATTTGCGCCAATGCGTGGGTAGCCTGGGCCAGTTCACTTTCATTAGCGGTTTTGGATCTGTCTCCGACAAGATTTAAAACAGTATCTGCTGCTTTACCGATATCGCCGGAAATCTCATGTCCGGTGAAGGTGTTGCGGGTTACAGCCCAAACATAGCTCTTCTCGTCGCCAGTGAGATACTCCAGCAAAATCGTATCGTCGTCAGTGATAACTTGTTCCTGTATTCTCGCAAGGTTCCAACTGCGAGGCTGTATGAGTTGATCGTACGCTGGATAACGCCGGCTAATCGACTCAGAAACTGATTTGTACTCGTTCTCGAGCCGGCGTAATTCAGTGTCCAGCTTCTCGAGGTCCGCTTTTTCATATTCACCAGTCAGTAAGGCGATTCGCGCGTCTTCTTTGGCTCGCAATAGCTGGCGCAACGACTTCTCGCTCGCGGCGAGCTCAGGTTCCACATTGGCCAGAAGATTTGTTTCAGTGCTGCGCAGAAATTCTGCCAGGGAGCGGGCTCGCGCTGATTCGCCGATTTCAAATGCCTGCACGGTGGCTTCCTTCTGATTGCGGTGCATCAGGCACTGTATGTACTGCAAATAACGATCGTGAACAGTTGCGGAGAACGCCGCGGTTAGATCGCGACTCGTAGACATGCGACGTATGTTCTCTGTTACATCGATCGACTTCTTGAAGTAGGCTTCTGCAGAATCGTAGTTGCCCGTTTGGAGTTCCAATTTACCCAGGCCAAAAAGAGTCGCTGATTGATTGACGCGATCGTTGAGAGCGTCAAACTTTTCCATCGCCTCTTTATAAAGTTCGTGTGCTTTATCAACGCCCCCCTTCGCCTGGTAGACCTGTCCCATGAAGGCACGAACTCGGGCTGCTTCTATCGGGTTACCCAATTTCAAATACAAGCTGAGGGCTTTCTCAAAGTGGACCAGGGCTGGATCGTGCTCATTCATCTTTTCATGAGTCCGGCCCAGGTACTCATGGATTTGCGCTATCCACGTTTCCAGGTCGCTCGGAGCATTCGCCAGCGCTTCCTGGAATTTAGCCAATGCTTCAGGATATTGCCCGAGCGTATAGTGCGCTTTGCCAATACCCCATAACGACCCAACCACTCCAGCCTGAAATTCTGCTCTGCGGTAATAATAAAGCGCCTGCTCAAATTTCTGCAGGCCGGCTTCTGCCAAACCAGTTTCGACAAGGGCGTCCGCGTATCCAGCAACGATCTGGCCCATCAGGCGTGGTTCTGCTTCACCATCAGTCAGGTTCTGGGCGCTGCTCAAAAAGCTGAACAACTGTTGCCAGGCGCCCTTGCGAAACTCAACATATCCCAGGTAAATAAACGACGCAGCTTGTAGCTTTGCATCGCCCAGTGTGCGAGCGTTTTCCAATGCTGTTTGAAAGCTTTGCGTAGCTTCCACCAGCATCGTCTGCGCCAGTTGGCATAGGCCAATCTGCAGATGAGACCGCACGACGCCACGACCATTGCCAACACTCTGCCACAGGCTCAGTGCTTCGCGGGCAGTGTTGAGAGCTGACGCGTGGCTATCGTTGATGTTCTGACATTCACTCAGTATCAGGAGAGCTTCGGCTTTGCCCGCCGGATAATTATTTTGCTCGCTTATTGTGCGTGCCTGTTCAAGCAGAGACTGCGCTTCCTTGCACTTATTGAGTTTCACATACGCTGCCGCCAATTCATTTAAAGGATCAACGCTGGCTAACTCTTGCTTAGGCCATGGTGTCTCGGCAGGGTTGTCCGAAGCTTCCGGAGCATACACCGTGACGCCGAGACAACACACGACGATTAGCAATCGAGCGTAGACACTCATTACAAAATCAACGGGCGATCAAGCTACTTTTTGATCGTCCATTTTGGTTTCTCCTTTCGGTTCTTCCGGCGCAAACATCTTCAATGCCGCGTTCGACATTGAAAATTCTCGATCGTAGTTTTTGATGGATGAAGGACTCCAAAAACCGCCCGCGTCTGACGGGTTCACCTTGCCGGTCAGCAGCGCACTGGTATATTGAGATGGACCACCCCGAAATCCGATTTTTTCGAAACGCTCACGGGCAAACGTCAAAGCCGCCTCTTGATCGTACCCCGCGTTAGGATCGAGTACGAACTTG
>Ga0126311_10000509_pt1 | contig 18003 bp, 15 predicted proteins | sample Plot61_FD_92539 | JGI IMG/M metagenome (GOLD analysis project Ga0126311, IMG submission 92539) | Serpentine soil microbial communities from UC McLaughlin Reserve, CA, USA - Plot61 | ecosystem: Environmental > Terrestrial > Soil > Grasslands | place: USA: UC McLaughlin Reserve, Lake County... | reverse complement strand
TGTTGATGCGCGATGAGCGAGCGCCGAAGTTTGAAGGTTTCGTGCGTGCTGCGGGTGTTCGTGGTTTGAGGCTTGCTGATGTTGCGGCAGCCACGGGTTGGACCAACGAAGTTCTTGCGAATGTTGCGAGGGAGGTTCAGCAGCACGGGGCAGTGATCGAAGTCGGCGGACTGTATATCGCGCGTGAGAGGTTTGATCGTCTTAGTGCAGCGCTGGTTGATGAGCTGGAGCGACATCACAAGCGCGAACCGCTGGCGCGCGGAATGTTGCGCGAGACACTGCGCGAGAAGGTGTTCACACACTCGGCGCCCGAGTTGTTCGGCGGTGTACTTGTCCGGCTTGAAGCGGATGGGAAAGTTGTTTCTGAAAAGGATATTGTGCGTTCGAGCGCGCACAGTGTCGGGCTCTCCGATCAGGAGGTTGCGCTGAGTAAACGTATCGAGGAGATCTACCTCGCCGCTGGCGTTGAAGCGCCTTCGCTCGATGAGGCGATGACCAAAGCAAACGTTGCTGCTCCGCAACGCGTTCAGGCTCGCAAGCTTCTGCAACTCTTACTGGATGATCGAAAGCTCGTGCGAATCCAGGGTGAGATGTTCATGCACTCACAAGTGATCCAGAATCTCAAAACAAAACTCCAAACCCACGGCTCACAACACGAACCGGATCGCCTGATCGACGTCTCCACCTTCAAAGATCTCGCCGGGGTTTCACGCAAGTACGCTATCCCTTTGCTTGAATACTTCGACCGCGAGCAAGTCACCCGCCGCGCCGGGGACAAACGATTAATCTTGAAGAAGTAATTGTCGGGGCGGCCCTCCGTGGCCGCCCCAGCGCGGAAACACAATGTGGCCGAACCTGGGGCGGCCACGGAGGGCCACCCCTACAATTGCTTCCGCGAGGCCTTGATAATTTAAACAAAGCCGCTCACACGGAACGAAATGGGATAGAATGACATATCGCTTAGGAAGAACCAGATAAGACAACGTTGTCTGGTCACACCATCGCTAACCATTTTGCGGTGGCTCTGAAAGCAACCCTTACCGCTCGCAAGAACCATCGTGAAGGATTATCACGTCAACATTTACTACAGCGAAAAAGACGAAGGGTATGTGGCTGACATCCCTGATCTCGAAATCTATTCCACGCCTTCGCAAACTCCCGCCGACGCATTGACCCAAATCCAGCAGGCAAAAGAGCAATGGCTCGCCTCAGCACTCGCCGACCACCGAATGATTCCGGAGCCGTCTTACCACTCCGGCACCTACAACCGTGCGAAAGTAAGCGAGCCTCAACACCCTGCAGAAGCGAAGCCACTCAGCGAGGACCAACCCTCGTACGAAGACGATCTCGAATACATCAAAAAGCGACTGGCTGTCCGTGAATGCATTCTCTTTCTTGGCTCAGCGATTCACGTGCCTCCGCCGCCCGAGCTTCCGCAGTTCCAGTACTCGCAAGACAAAGCACCGCCAGTTGGCAGTCAACTATCACGAATCCTGGCTGAGAAGTGTGATTACCCCGGAGCGGACTGGTGGAACCTGCAAAGGGTATCTCAGTATTTCGAAACGAAAACAAAGAGCCGGTTCCGGCTGGTCGAGGAGATCAAGGACGCTGTTCACCTGAACCGCGAGCCTTCTCCGATCCTGCGCATGCTCGCAGATCTCGAGTTTCCGATTGTGATCACCACCAACTACGATCATCTTTACGAGAAGGCGCTGGAGCAGAAAGCAAAAGCAGAAAACATCGTTGAGCCGTACCAGGTCAGCGTCTATAATCCGAATATCAACAACAAGGTGAAGACTGTCGATTGTCCTCGTAATCCTGATCCAAAACAACCTTACGTTTTGAAGATACACGGAGACGTTGATACACCGGAGTCGATTGTTCTAACCGACGAAGACTACATCCAATTTGTCCTGCGCATGAGCGACAAGCCGCCTTATCATCCTTTCGGCAACAACGTTCTGGCGCATTTGATGAAGTGGCCCACGCTGTTCGTCGGGTACAGCCTGATGGATTACAACCTGCGTCTACTCTTCAAGACGCTGCGTTGGAAACTGGATGCCGCACGCATCCCACCAAACTACTCGGTCGACAAGAAACCTGATGTTCTCATTCGCGACGTCTGGGAGAACCAGCGGCGCTACGTCTCGTTCATCGTGCTGAATCTCTGGGATTGTATTCCCGAGCTGCATGCCGATCTTTGTAAGGGACAACAACCGTGACGACAATCGCGCAAACCACGACGCCACTGCCGGAGATACCGTACCGCGGCATCGAGTCGTTGCGCTTTGTCGATCAGCGAGTGTTTTGTTCACGTGAAGAAGAGACGTGGGATCTGTTGAGCAACATCCTCATCAATCGAGGAGTGTTGCTTTACGGTGACTCCGGCTCAGGCAAGTCGTCACTCATCAATGCCGGTTTGATTCCGGCCGCAATCAAAGAGAACCTGTATGCGCATCGTCTGCGCGTCCAGCCGCGGCGGGGACGCGAGATCAAAGTCGAACGCATTTCGACACAGACTTACGATGGCCCACCGTACCTTCTTTCTGACCTTGTCGATCCGGTTGCGACTGACGACCACGCGCAGAGTTTTGAAATCTCTCTCGAAGAGTTTTATCAACAACTGGATCGACTTCGTGGCGGGGCCGTCGATGAACGTCGGCCGCTTCTGATTTTCGATCAATTTGAAGAGTTCGTCACCCTCTTTGAAGAAACAGCGCAAGGCGCGAGTGGCAGCCAGCCGAAGGATGCTCACACGATCCAGGGGAACATTCTCAATGTGCTCACGTCCATCCTTCAGGACGAAGGCTTGCCGGTCAAGCTTCTCTTTGTTTTCAGAGAAGAGTATCTGGCCAAGTTGAACATTCTCTTCAAGGCAGCACCGGAGTTGTTGGATCAATATGTGAGGTTGTTGCCGCCGCGTGTTGAAGAAGCTGAGCAGATCATTCTGGCGCCGTTTGTGGATGAAGAGTTGAAGCAGAAGTTTGCAACTAAAACAAACCATGTCCGAGAGCTGGAGGGACTGGCGAAAAGGATTGCGATTCAGATTCAGCAGCGTAGTGACAATGGTTTTATCAACCTCACAGAGCTCCAAATCGTTTGCCGTAAGTTGTGGGAGTCACGCGATCCGGCGAAGTACTTTCAAAGCAATAACTCTGACATTCAGAAGGTGCTGGAAGGTTACTGGGTCGACGCACTGAAGAACCTTGGTGATCTGAACGAACCCTCGATGGCTTTGCTGGGCCACATGGTTACGTCAACCAACACGCGGAACATCGTGTCCGAGCCTGACCTCAAGTTTTTTGAACAGGACAACTTCTCGGAAGATCAGATTACCAGGGCTTTGAACGCGTTGGTCGATAGCAAGCTGGTCCGGCGCGAGCCGAGGCACAAGATCTATTTCTACGAAATCGTCAGTGAGTTTCTGGTTCCGTGGATACGCGAAAAGAAAGCTGCTCGTCTCGCACAGCTTGAGGCGAACAGGCTGGCCGCTGAGACGAAGCAGAGACTCAAACAAGTTGAAAGAGAAAGGCGATATGTTTCGATTTTCGCTATTGTGCTTGCCGTATTGTTTATTCTCTCCGGCTACTTTTACTACAGGGCTGACAAAGCGTACAAGTCGGAAAAAAATGCGCTGAAGGAACTGGTCGAGGCCCAGCAGAAGAGAGCTGAAGCCGAAGAACTCGTCCACGCCATAAGCGATTTGACGAACACAGACCAGCAAGTGAGATTGGCTGCCTTAAAGAACTTGATAGAGCTGGACCGCCAGGCAAGATTACCACGCAATCTCGTTCCCATCATCGTAGCGGTAATTGCTATCGATCGGAGTAAAGAAATCACTTACACCGGCCGGTATTTTTACGACTCATTGAAGGAGCTGAACGCAATTCAGTCGGGGGACTCCGATGAATCACGGTTATCCAACTTTATTGTCGAAGCTGCTGAACAAAACAACGTTTTAGCCGCGAGTCAACCATCAACCAGAATAGCTTCGCGCATTTACTTTCAACTGGCGAGCAATGACCAGCGTGCTCGGGCAGACAAGATCGCTGCTGCGTTGAGGAGCAGCGGATTCATTGTCCCCGCTTATGAAATTGTTGAGAAGGGAACACCAAGGAACAACGAGTTACGCTATTACCGCACTACAGACGTTGATCAGGGTAACAAGGACGATCGGGATCGCGCACTCGCAAAGGTGCGGGAGATAGACCGGCAAGGCTGGTCGCTTGTCCCACTTGCGCCTTCATCTTCCGTCCGTCCCGGCACTCTAGAATTGTGGTTCACGAACGATGCCCTGCCGTCACCCAGTCCCTCGACAGGTGCGAGCCCAACACCGTCCCCGTCACCTGACGTCACCCTGAGACTCAGTTTCCGGGACGAGGAGGGGCGCTCTGTGGTCGTCAACTATCCTCGCGTCACGCTTGAGCGGAATCCGTATGCTGGGCGTCCCCTCATCGTTTCGGCGAGTTCTTTATCGGCGCCGTCCGGGAACTACATCTTGTTCGTGCAGGTACCTGGCTTCGTCTACTACAGGGCCGAGATCATGCTACAAGGCACTGAGGTAAATCATCAGGTTAACTTGAAACCGACACCGAAACCGTCGCCCCGCCCCGTAGCTTCGCCTGTTCGCAGTCCGTAAACGCTGACGACTGCGTCCACACCCCCGTCCACCTCAGGAATATCCAGCTTGCATTCCCTCTACCCCGGCGTTAACATGCAGCATAATTTGAAAGATAATCGGCTTTTTCCTTAACCTTCATTAATTTCCTGGCCGGGGGTTCAAAATGAAAAGCCTGAAAGACATTCTCGCGATAGTTGTGGGAATTGGGGCCGCGATCGGCGCGATCTACTATTTCTACAAGTTTGTGACTGAGCCCGCCGCGGCTGGTCACACGTCGGGATGGATCGCGCTCGCGCTGGCAGCAGTCGCCTTTGTTTGTGGTTTGATATACTTTTTAGGCCACGTAAACAAAGAGGAAGAGATTCACATTACTCAATAGCGGCGCTGACGCTTTACTGACAGCGGGTCGAACACACTACTCCCCGCTGCATTAAACTTGCGCCTGCTGACTCGACACCATACTGGACGCCGTTTGTGCACCTACCAAAGCGGCTTACGTGCGCAGACGGCGCTTTTTTGTAAACACGATCAGGATGGACCTGATTAGTTCATAAAGGAGACTTCTATCGAGATGTTCCTACTCCTGATTATGCTTCTGCAACAACCGCAACTGCGCGCCACACAGCCGAACTATTTCTTTCCCGTTGTCATGTTGTTGCTGATTGCAGGAGGCGTCGGCTGGTTGATTGCTGCCGTACTCGGTTTCGCCCGCTCGCCCGCGTTCGGGCCGTCAGCCCGCTGGTTCTCTTATGCGGCGGTCTGCCTGGTTATTTATCACCTGCATTTCTTACTGTTCGGCGTGTTTGCCGTGCTCGGCATCTCACAAAACTCCGTTGACCTCAGCATGGCGCTTGGCATCGGCGCATTCTTCAACCTGTTTGTTGTGCTCGGGGCAATTTGTGCGATTATGGGTTTTGTTAGAATGACGAATCCGAGATAGTTTGCGTTTGTTTACTGCGTTGATTAATAAGAAATTGCTTGCCGCGCTAGTCCTGGTCGGAAGCGCTACGGGTCTCTTTTTAATTGCCTCACCAAACTCCACCCCTGACACTCCAAAGGATCAGTTTGTCCGGCAACGCGGCGGACAGTTTGTGATCGGGCAAAAGCCGTTTCGGTTTGTCGGCGCGAATGTCGCAGTGATGTATCGCGACGAAGATCGCGCACGTATGCCAGAGACGCTGCGCCAGGCTGCGCAAGCCGGGATCAAGGTGGTGCGAGTCTGGGCGTTTGGCGAAGGCGGGCCAGACGACGTCAAGCCCATGGCAGATCTGGAAGACTGGCCACGGCATCACTACTTCCGACGCGCTCCCGGAGAGTGGAACGAAGATGCGTTTGTGCATCTCGATAAAGTCATCGCCGAGGCAGCAAAGAACCAGCTCTACGTGCAGTTGTGTTTGACGAACTGGTGGCGCGACACGGGTGGCGTAACTCAATACCTGCGCTGGGCGGGCATCAACGATGCTGCCGACGACAGTTACAAGTTCGGCATCAATAACGAAAAAGCGATCCTCTTCTACTCAAACCCGGAAACGCGTCGGCTCTACCGTGAGCACCTTGAAAAACTCGCCACACGAAGAAACACGATCACGGGTGTTCTCTATCGTGACGATCCGGCGATCTTCGGTTGGGAGTTGATGAACGAAGCACAGGCGATCACCGGTCGTTGGGCCGAACGCCGTGCGTGGTTCGAGGAGATGAGTGCGTATCTGAAGTCGTTGGATCCGAACCATCTGATTGCGCCGGGCGCGTGGGGTTATCGCTCGTCATCCGAGCGGCGCGAGTGGCTCGCGGATCATGCAATTCCGACGATCGACTATTGCGACGTTCATAGTTACCCGCGCGACGATCACGATAGCTTTGTCGATTCGCCGAAAGCATTGAAGGAGTTCATCGACAATCGTGCCGCCGCTGCGTACTCGTTGCGAAAGCCGCTCGTGCTCGGCGAGTTTGGAATGGGAGTGGAGGGGTACAACGGCGCTTCACAGCTCGACTGGTATCGGGCGCTCTTTGATGGAAACGCGCGCGCCGGTGTGGGCGGCGTGATGTTCTGGATACTCACGCCCGACGCGCGCCGGGGTTACGGCGTGACTTATTCGACGCCTCGCGATCAGCAGTTGCTTGGCGAAGTTGCACGCGCGTCGCAGATGTTTGCGTCGTTGCAATCGGCGGAAGTGCCGTCGCACTTGCAGGCGAATGAGCGACACCTGATTCCGAGGCAGTTTGCGTGGACGCGCGGTGAAGGTGATGCGGCAACGTTGCCACAGATGATTGTCAGGGAAGACAAGACGATCGTTTACCAATTCAAGCCGCAGATGGCGAGCGCTGAGCGTTTCGAGAAGATTGGTGAGGGCTCGGGATACGTCTGGGGATCAGGCTCCGGTCATCTCGACTACACCGTGCCCACGCGCGCAGACCGGCGACAGGTCAGTGAAATCGTCGTGCGCTCTCACATTCAACCGGTGTTGCCGGTAGATGGGTCACGCGATTTCGTGAAGACGCGCGTCACGTTGTTCGTTGAAGGATGGGACGCTGGGTCGCGACTGATTCCGGTCGAGCCAAACGGACAACCCATTATCCAGGAATGGCGCTTGACGGGAATGTTTCTGCGCCTGCGCGCCATGCGCGGACTGCCCTTGAAGATCCGCTTCGCCGTCACACCTGAGTCCGACTGGCTCTACGGCGTCAACGTCTCCAACTGGCCCGAAGGCTACGACTCCAAGGACGCCCGTCCAGTTGAGGTCGAGCTAAGACATTGATGTATTAGAGTTCACGACCAACGCGTATAACTTGCCCCGATTGGATGCTGGTCAGAATTGTTGATACCTGCGGCATCAATTGGACTGTGTCAACTAAGCGAGTGCTTCGGGCTTCTAAGACGATCACGGCTATGTTGAATCTGGTCAGGTTCTGTTGGAACGTGAGATTCGTGTCGCCTGTTAGGAACACATCAAACTTAGTATCTGCTTGTTGTAAGAGCATCCCATTAGTGAGTCCGGACCACTGCATTTGATGTACGGAGGCGCAATGATGCTCGGTTAGGGCGCGACAAAGGCGCCAGTCAAGGCATTCGTCAATGAGAATTCGCATGTGAGGACTAAACGGTTTCCAGCATCTTAAGTTTGCCGGCTTCGATCACCGCAATAGCTTGCTCGCGCTTTACAGTTGGAAAGGCTTCGAGAAAGCCCTTCACTGATTCGCCACCTTCCAAACAGTCAATGAGGTTTTGTAAAGGTACGCGAGTGCCAACAAACACGGGCGTGCCGCCCATGATCTCCGGATCGGAGTGCACTATGCCCTTGAGATCTTCCGGCTTCATCAGGGCGAATGTAACACAGCCACAAAAGGCACATAAAGCACAAATGCGAGCTGAGGTTCTTTGTGTTTTTTGTGCTTCTGTGGCTAATGAGAAGTGGATTGGAGGTTTGCGAGGGAAGGTTGATCCAGCTCGTAGATCTTTACTGATGGTACGACGCCGAGTTTGAGTTCGGTGAGGGGCGTGGCGTAATCGCGGAGGGTGGAGATGATGGCGTCGTTGCTGAAGTAACGGCGACCACGTGCAACGATCACATAATCTCCGACGCCGAGTTGCTTTACTGCATCCGGATCTGAGAGCGGGACGCAGACAAGATCTGGTCGCTTCGCATGCTCCGCGTAGTATGCCGCTACCAATGGACTCTCGCTCGCCACACGCGCGTTCGGTCGTGCACGATTCGCGACCTCCGCCATCACCTCACGCATACTCGCGTCATAAAACTCATCGTGCGGAAAATAAAACCCGGCCCAGCTCGTGCCGCCCCCAATCGAGTTTGTAAATAGACGAAAGTGCGGCGCAGCGTTCACCGAGTTGATTATCGCACCCGCGATAACGATCACGGCGAGGCTTGCCGGAACGTAGTGCTTCACATTCGCCGCCCAATCGAAGCTGGAAATCCGATTTGCCAGCCAGCGACCAACGAATTGAATGCCGAGCGCACTCGTAATCAGCACTGCCGGCAAAACGGTCGTGTAATAACGCGTGAACTTTCCGCCCGGAAAACAGAACGCGACCACCCACAACATGAACCAGAAGAGAATGAAATAACGCCCATCGCCGAGCTTGCGTCTGAAGAGCAGCGGTAGACCAGCAACAAATCCGAGCACAGTCAACAGCGGCAACTTAACCGTGGTGAAGACGAGATAGAAGTAAACAGGAATACCCTTCAGCCAGTCACTAAACCGCTGCGTGTAGAGCTGGTTCATGAACTCATACCCATCGTGACTGACGCGTTTGCCACCCGCAAACAGACCCATCTGTTTCCACGTTTCCGGAAGCAGGACTGTCGGACTCAGGATCAAAAACACGACTCCCGTGATCACGAAGAAAGTGAGAATGCGTTTCTTACCGAGACGCCAACGCGTCTCCGGTAGGTTCTGAAACATCCAGTAGTAGCAAAAACTGATCGTCAAAAGGTGCGGCACATACTTCGAAGCGACCATCGCACCATACGACGCGGCGGTGAGCCAGTAGTATTTGTTCGGACTACTGTCGGTGCTTTCCGCGGCGCGCTGCCCGCGCAACCAAAACACGTTCGCGAGCAGGAAGAAGAACAGCAGAAACGAGTCTTCTTTAGCGATACGATTGAAGCCGATGGCCGTGGGATCGAAGGCCCACAACGCCGCTGCGATCAGCGCGACTTCAGTGCCAAACAATTCGGATGTGATCAGGAAGATCAGAATCGTGGTTAGCGCCCCAACGATCGCGCCGGGTAATCGCAGCGCGGTCTCGGGAGCAATTTGATTAGCCGGTCGCGAAGCAACGAACGAAGTGCTGTTCCACTTCTCGGCGAGGATGATCGTTGCCGCCTGAAACGCCTTCATCAGCATCGGATGCTCGCCGTTCGCGCCGGTTAGACCATGAGCGCGATAATCGGCGACGGCGTTGAGTTTGTTGAGCTCGTCCTCGCTGAGGCCTTCGGCACTGAGGCCGGTGACACGAAAACCAAAGCCCGCAATCGCCAGAACAATGAGTGCGGCGAAGACGAGTGTCCTGCTGTTTGCCAGTACACCACGTCCGGCGAAGAGCTCAGGTCTCAGACCGGCAGTGATAATGGCTTCAGCGTGTGCAGACAAGATCCAAACCCTCTCAACAAAACGCGAAAGGGTATCGGAAGAGTTGGGTGCTGTCAAAAACAGCTTGGATAGGAATAAAGATAAGCTACAAAGAGAACAAGTCAGGAAGAGGGGCTTGCCCCCGCCGTTGCTTGGATTCGACCAGCGGGGGCAAGCCCCTCTTCTGTATAGACCGGAGACATCCTAAACACATGTTCGGAGACATGGTAAACACTTTCCCGCTGCTGCTACCTTTCGGCTCGAAAGGAGTCGAGAGGATGCCCTGGAAAGTGAGTTCCACCATGTCAGAACATCACCAGTTCGTTTTACTAGCCAGTCAACCGAACGCCAATATACGAGCATTGTGTCGCCATGTTGGCATCAGCTCCGCCACTGCTTATAAGTGGTTGGACCGTTTTAAGAACGAAGGCGAGACCGGCTTAACGGATCGCTCACGCCGACCACATCACTCGCCACGGAAAACGGCAACGATGATAGAAGACGCGGTGCTCTGTATGCGTCGCAAACATCCGGCCTGGGGCGGTCGTAAGCTGAAGCAACGGCTGCTGGATCTGGGGCAGCAGCAAGTGCCCAGTCCCAGCACCATTACCGCTATTCTGAAGCGTAACCAAATGATTGACGCCGCTGAATCGCTCAAGCATCAGCCTTTTCTCCGTTTCGAACACGACGCTCCCAACGATCTTTGGCAGATGGATTTCAAAGGCGATTTTGCCGTTGCTGGGGGTCGTTGTTATCCCTTTACCATTCTCGACGATCACTCGCGTTTTGCTTTAGCCGTGCTGGCTTGTCCTAAAATTTCCACCGAGATTACTCGCCCTTTGCTGATTACTGTCTTTCGTCGTTATGGTCTACCACTGCGGATTACTTGTGATAACGGACCGCCCTGGGGTTCCAGCAATAGCAAATACACCAAACTCGGGGTCTGGCTGATGCAGCTCGGCATTGCGGTTTCTCATTCGCGACCCTATCATCCGCAAACCCAGGGCAAGGACGAACGCTTTCATCGCACCCTGCAGGCGGAGGTCTTACGCGATCTCGTGCCTGACGATCTGGCGCTGTGTCAAGAGCGGTTCGAGCAATGGCGGCACGTCTATAATACGGAACGGCCGCACGAAGCCCTGGGCTTGAAGGTGCCAGCCACTCGCTATCAACCAAGTCAGCGCGCCTATCCGGAACGACTACCGGCTATTGAGTACGCGGCTACTGACATCGTGCGCAAAGTCAGGGGTTATGGACATATTAAATACAAAGGTCGCGAGCATCACATCAGTAGTGCCTTTGCTGGCTTGTGTGTGGCCTTACGCTTTACTAACACGGATGGCCTGCTCGATGTTTACTTCTCTCAGCATCACATTGGGCAGATATACTTAACCGACTGAACGGCGGGAAAAAGTGTTTACCATGTCTCCGAACGTGTGTTTAGGATGTCTCCGGTCTATACATCTTCCTGACTTGTTCTTTTTCGACTAGCTCCTGTTTAATCTGTAAACCTGACCCCATGGACCAGACACAATTAGCACGACGACTCGGTCTATTCGACGCCACCATGATTGTCATGGGTGGCATCATCGGCTCCGGGATCTTTATGAACCCGTCGGTGGTCGCACTCCAGGTCCACACACCGTTTCTCATTCTCGGCGCGTGGACGCTCGGCGGCTTATTTGCACTCGCGGCGGCGTTCATCTGGGCTGAGCTCGCCGCATTGCGCCCCGACGTGGGTGGCCAGTACGCATACTTGCGCGAAGCGTTTCACCCCGGCGTGGCGTTCCTTTACGGCTGGGTGCTGCTGCTGGTGATTCAAACGGGCGGGATGGCCGCGGTCGCAGTTACGTTCTCACGTTACTTTGTCGAGCTGACGCACGTGCCGCTCTCATCCGCGTATCTCGCCGCCATCGTCCTCGCAACACTGACGGTGATCAACTGTCTCGGGGTGCGCGCGGGCAGCACCGTGCAAAGTATTCTGATGGTGTTGAAGATCGTGGCAATTGCGATGCTGGTCGTGTGCGGGTTCCTGTTTGCACAGCGAAGCACAAACCCTTCCGCGCTGCTGGACAGACCCGTCTCAGGTGACCTCGTAACGGCGTTCGGTGCCGCGCTAGTACCGGTGATTTTTGCTTACGGCGGTTGGCAAACATCGACTTTCATTGCCGGCGAGATCAAAGAACCGCGCAAAAATCTACCACGTGGACTAATACTTGGCGTCACAGGCGTCGTCGTGCTTTATCTTGCCGCGAACGTGATCTACACAAGCGTCCTGGGAACTACCGGCCTCGCCACTTCATCAGCACCAGCATCTGACGTGATGCGCAGCGCACTCGGCGACTTCGGCGCGCGTCTCATCGCGGCGGGGATCGCAATCTCAACCGCAGGCTTTCTCAGTCAAAGCATGTTGACTGCGCCGCGTGTTTACTTCGCGATGGCAAAAGACGGACTGTTCTTCAAGCGCGTGGGTATGGTGCATCCACAAACACGCGCACCGATCGTCGCCATCGCGCTTCAGGGTCTACTAGCGATCGTAATCGCCCTGCTCGGAACCTACGATCGAATTCTCAACTACGTCGTCTCAATCGACATGATTTTCTTTGGCCTTACCGCGTGCTGTATCTTCATCTTTAGGAAACGCGAAACGCGGGCGGTAACGAGAGTTCCGGGTCACCCGTTCACGACGATCGTCTTCATCGCCATCTGCTGGCTCGTGGTAATCAACACGGTCTATCGTTATCCGCACAACACATTGATAGGAATCGCAATCATGATCGCAGGCATTCCGGCTTACGGGTTTTGGCGACAAAGGAGCACCAGATGACCGCCGCACGCGAAGTGATGGGCTCGTCGTACATGCACTGGGCCAAGACGCGCTCCGTCGCGAAGTACAACTTAGCCACGAGCGGTCTCGGCAATCTGAAATTGAGCGAGCTTCGTGTGTCGCTCGCCGATCTCGAGATCACTGAGGGCGGCTACGGTTATCAACCTTTAATACAATCGATTGCGACACGGTATCGAGTCGCTCCTGAAGAAGTGGTGACGGCGGCCGGGACGACGTTCGCGAATCACCTCGCAATGGCCGCATTGATCAAGCCTGGCGACGAGATATTGTTTGAACATCCGGCATACGAGCCGATGCTCGCGCTCGCTCGTTACCTCGGCGCGGATGTCAAACGCTTCGCTCGCCGGTTCGAAGACGGGTTTCAAATATTGCCAGACGATCTCGACCGGCTTGTCACTCCGAAGACGAGACTGATCGTGATCACGAATCTTCACAATCCGAGTGGCGTGCTGATTGACGACGCAACCATGAAACGCATCGGCGAGATCGCAAGACGCGTGGGCGCGCGTGTGCTGGTTGATGAAGTCTACATGGAGACACTGTTCGAAGCGTCGCCGCGCACGAGCTTTCATCTTGGTAAAGAGTTTGTAGTAACGAGTAGTCTGACGAAGGCTTTTGGTTTGAGTGGACTGCGAGGTGGTTGGATCCTCGCGCAACGTGAGCTCGCGCAACGAATGTGGCTCCTCAACGATCTCTTCGCAGCGACGGCGGTACATGCCGGTGAACGGCTAAGTGTCGTTGCAATGCAGCAGCTCGAAGGGATCGGAGAGCGTGCGAAGCAGTTGCTCGATCGAAACCGGCAGGTACTGAATGAGTTTTTAGATACGCGTGAAGATCTTGAGGTGGTCAGGCCGGAGTTTGGGACGGTGATGTTTCCGCGTGTGCGTCACGGAACATCGGAGAGACTGTGCCAGTTGTTACGCGACAAGTACGACACGTCCGTCGTGCCGGGAGTATTCTTCGAGATGCCGGCGCACTTCCGGATCGGGATCGCAGGAGACACTGAGGTATTGTCAGAAGGCTTAGACCGACTGGGGCTCGCGCTAGACGAACACTGATCGGTTTGAAGATCCGTGTTATCTGTGGTTAATGTCTTTCACGAGGAGCCAGTCGCGCACTTGTTCCGCAGCCTCGATCCCCACCGCCTCCGTCGTCATCCGGATCGGCGTCCCGTTCGGCCAGTTGTCCCTCTTCAGCATTGGACCACCGACGGCCTTGTAATAAACCTTTCCCTCAAACTTCTTCTGACCCGTCCGCGGTTCGAACACGAGCACCTTAACATCCAGATCCGGTGAGTTCAGGATAATCGTGCCGCTCTGAAACTCGTCAACATCAAACTGCAACAACACCACCAACGCATCCGCCTCGCTCTTCGCTCGCTTCACCGCGCGGTCGCGTTTAGTCGCGCCCATCGAGGAAGCCGTGACGTTCTTAAATTCGCCCAGATGGTAGAGAAAGTCTTTGAAGATCGAGTCTTCGCTGAGCAAATGTTTCGACGAAGGCTCAATCCCAACGAGCAGGGTAACCCGCTCTTTCAGTTCTCGCCCACTTGTCTTTGGAGTTACTGCAGCGTCCGTTTGCGGCGTTGGGACGGGAGTCGGAGAAGGTTTCGGAGCGCGCCTGCCTGACTGCGCAATCGTCTGCGTAGCGAGCAACAGCAGCAGGCTGGACGCTGCAAAAAAGCCCTTCTTATGGCGGTTTCGCTGAAAGCCGGGGAGCCTTTTCATGCGTTCTTCTCCAGCGCTTGATGGTTGACCTTAGAAGCGAGCCCAGTCTACAAGGTTGGCCGCCGATCTCACGGATAAAAGAACAGATCTATTTCTTCAGAGCTCGAATTGCCTCGCGCGCGTAGTACGTCAGGATGATATCGGCGCCGGCGCGTTTGATGCTCGTGAGCGTTTCCATCATCACGCGCTCCTCGTCGATCCAGCCTTTCTGTGCCGCCGCTTTGATCAACGCGTACTCGCCTGAAACGTGGTAAGCCGCACACGGAACATCAAAACGCTCACGCACCATTTTCAACACGTCGAGGTAAACAGTCGCAGGCTTTACCATCAGGATGTCTGCGCCTTCAGCGTAATCGAGCTCCGCCTCGCGCATCGCTTCGCGCACGTTCGGCGGATCCATCTGGTACGCGCGCCGGTCGCCAAACTCAGGCGCGCTCTGCGCCGCCTCACGAAATGGGCCATAGAACCCCGACGCATACTTCACCGCATACGCCATGATCGCAGTGTTCTCAAACCCGTCGGCGTCCAGCAGCCCTCGAATCGCTTCAACCTGACCATCCATCATCGCCGACGGCGCGACGATATCCGCGCCCGCTGCCACCTGGCTCAACGCCGTGCGCGCGAGCAGCTCGAGCGACTCGTCGTTGATAACTTCACCGCCGCGCACAACACCGCAATGACCGTGCGACGTGTATTCGCAGAGGCACGTATCAGCCATGACGATCATTTCCGGCGATGACTGTCGCACCGCGCGAATCGCACGCTGCACGATTCCGTCTTCTGCGTAAGCCCCGGAAGCGACGGCGTCTTTCGACTCAGGCAGTCCGAAGAGAATGATGCTCCGCACACCAATCTCCTGCGCGGCCGTAACTTCTTTCGTCAGCTCGTCGATCGAGAGATTGAAGACGCCCGGCATCGATGAGATTTCGCGACGCACGCCCGTGCCCGGGCAGACGAACAACGGCAATACAAAGTTTTCCGGCGCGAGTCGCGTCTCACGCACGAGTGAACGGATTGCGTCAGTTTTGCGAAGTCGACGAGGACGATGAATCATTTGCAACATTTTGTAATTACCAGCGGTGATATGCGGGATGGCCCGGCTTGACGGCTACGAAGGTGCCGCGACAAGTCGCGCAAACTTTGTCGTGCGCGATCAGCTCGCCTTCTACGATTGCTTTGTCGCCAGTCGATTCAACAACGCGCGCGACGAGTTTCACTGGCCCATCGCTCGGCGTCGGGCGCAAGAGCTTGATGGAGTACTCAGCGGTGACAGTACAAGGTGGCTTATCGGCGCCGCTCTTCTGCATCAGGTACCACGCTGCCGACCAGTTGCAGTGACAATCGAGGAGCGTGCCGATGATGCCGCCGCTCAACATTCCCTCAAACGCTTCATACTCCTTACTCGGCTCCCACTCTGCGACAACCTCGTTGCCATCAGGAAAACTGCGGACGTGAAGGCCCTTCGGGTTCGCTGGCCCACAGCCAAAACACGCGAGATTCGGGGCGTAGGTTTCTTGGATACTTTTCATCGTTCTGACGATCCGTGTTATCCGTGGTTAGGTTTTAACCACAGATTACACGGATTCTTAACCGATTTCACGCGGATTTAAGTTCCTGTCTGAGCTTGAAGCGCTGAATCTTTCCGGTGGCCGTGTACGGCAGCTCCGTCACGAACAGGTATCGTCGCGGTTGCTTAAACCGTGGCAGCGACTCAGCCGCCAGCTTGCGTAGCTCGTGCTCCAGTTGCGCCGAGTCGGATTCTACATCCTGCTTCACGACAAACGCACACGCGCAGGGAAGTTGATTAGAATCAAAATCTTCAACCACGGCCGCGCGCGCCACGCCCGTATGCCGCAACAACGCCCCCTCAACCTCAACCGGCGACACCCACCGCCCGCTGGACTTGAAACAGTCATCACTGCGTCCCATGTGATACCAGTAGCCGTCGCTATCGCAGCGATACAGATCCCCGGTGCGCACCCAACCATCGACAAACGTATTCGCAGTCGCTTCGGATTTTTCCCAGTAATACATCGCCGCGCTTTCGCCTTTGATCCAAAGGTGTCCCTCGGTATTCGCCGGAGTTGGTTCGCCATATTCGTCAACGAGTCGCGCTTCGTAGCCCTTGAGCAAACGGCCGCTGCTGCCGTAGCGCACTTCGTTTTCATGGTTCGACATGAACATGTGCAGCATCTCGGTCGAGCCGATTCCGTCGAGCAGTTGCACGCCAAACTCGTGTTCCCACTCTTCACCGAGATGGGCCGGCAGCGCTTCACCAGCGGAGACGCAGAGACGCAGGCTCGAACAGTCGAGCTTGCGGCGGGCACGATGATGTTCGAGCAGAAGGTTGTAGATCACGGGCACGCCGAAAAAGATCGTTGGGCGATGCTCCGTGAAGATCCGCGCGATGATGTCAGGCGACGGTTTCTCGCGGCACAGAATCGTGGTCGCGCCGTTCAGCAGTGGAAACGAGAAGCAATTTCCCAATCCGTATGCGAACGGTAATCGCGACGAAGAGAACAGGCGGTCGTCGGTCGTGAGCCTCAACACTTCGCGGCAGAAAGTTTGGTTCGTGTAGAAGATGTCCGTCTGCCTGTGAACGGCGCCTTTCGGCTCGCCCGTGCTGCCCGATGTGTAGAGGATGAAAGCCGCGTCATTTGGACCAGGATCGTGGAATTCGGGCACGGAAGTCTCTCCGGCTTCGTCGCGCAAAAGCTCGAGTGAGAGAAGAGGCACAGGGTCAAGATTGTCGTGGCAACGCTTCCCGCTTGTGCGCTCAACAACAACCACTTTTTTCAGCGACTGCAACTTTTCTGGCGCATGTGTCAGCAATGCGCGGCAGCTCTCTGCTTCGATAAAGGCCAGATTGGCTCCGGAACTGTGAAGGATTGAACACTGCTCCTCGGCTCGCAGTGCCATGTTGACGGGAACAGCGATTGCCCCAAGCGAACACGTGGCCATGAAGGCTTCGACGAACTCAGGCGAGTCGTGAAGCAGGAGCGCTATTCGATCGCCGTGTGCGGCGCCGAGCGAGCTCATGACCTGGGCCATTGTCAACGTCTCGGTCTGCAACTCGCCGTAAGTGATTGTGCGGCCGTCAAAACGGATCGCTGGTGATGAAGAGTCATTCCCGAAAATGGCGTTGAAGAGATTCATCAGTTTTCTTTTACAGGATTATATCCTGCTACAAATGCTATGGACATCACGCATCACAGATCGTTGTCGGAAGTGCTCAACTCCTTCATGGAAGAGAGCAACATTCGCTGGGGCGAAATCATCGGCGGCCTGCTCATCATCGGCTGCTCGACAGCGCTTGTCGTCAGTCTCTGGGCGCAGATTTCTGAGATTCCCGTTCTCAAGTTCCTGATTTTTACAACGGTCACCGCAGTCCTCTTCGGCATCGGCTTGTACACCGAATACCGTTGGAAACTGCCGACGACGAGTCGAGGAATCCTGACGATCGCGACCCTGCTCGTGCCGTTGAACTTTCTCGCGATCGCCGCCGTGTCTGCCAGCAACACCGCTGGCGCACTCGTAATCTTTAGCGAGCTGGCCGCGCCCGCAATCTTTCTCTGTCTTGTCTATTTCGCTGGGCGCATCATCACGCTCGGTTGCGCACACATTCTTTCGGGCGGCGTGCTCGGATCGTCTGTTGGACAATTGCTCGTGCGACACTTCGCTTCGCTGGATGCGCCGCCGTTGCTGTTGATCTTTCTCGG
>Ga0126311_10000508_pt1 | contig 18045 bp, 14 predicted proteins | sample Plot61_FD_92539 | JGI IMG/M metagenome (GOLD analysis project Ga0126311, IMG submission 92539) | Serpentine soil microbial communities from UC McLaughlin Reserve, CA, USA - Plot61 | ecosystem: Environmental > Terrestrial > Soil > Grasslands | place: USA: UC McLaughlin Reserve, Lake County... | reverse complement strand
GGAGCGCGCGAGCAGCAGGTTCGCCACGTTCATGCAGGCGATCAACAAGACGAACCCTACGACCGCGAGCACGAGTAACAGCATCGGCCTGATCTTGCCGACCGTCGACTCAAGGAGGGGGACGAGAGTTACTCTGAAGCCCCCGCTTTCAGGGTAGAAATCAGGATTCTGCGCCCGGAGATTATTGGCGATCCGGTCCATGTCGGCCTGAGCCTGTTGCAGCGAAACTCCCGGCTTGAGGCGGGCGATCACGTTGAGGCTTCGCACTCCGCGACGCGAGGGAGCCAGCATCGGGGGGGTAAACCCTACCGGCACCCAGATGGCCGCGTTAGCCGGATAGTCGAAGCCCGGAGGCATCACTCCGACGATCGTGACGACAAGCCCGTCCATGGTCATCTTCTGCCCGAGCACCGCTTTGTCCGAGCCGAATCGCCTTTCCCATAAAGCGTGGCTCAGGATAGCGACATTATCGTTTCCGGCCTGATCCTCTTCCGGAGCGAATTGGCGTCCGAGGATCGGGTCGACTCCGAGCAGCGGGAAGAAGTTATAAGAGACGGAGGCGGCTTCGACCCTTTCAGGCTCGCCCGGGTCGGTTATGGTAAAGGTGGCCGCGAATATGGCGGCCACGTGCTCGAAGGACTGGTTCTCATTCTTATAGTCGTGGTATTCGGGTATGGATACGGCAATTTCGGTCAAGCCTCTTTGGAGGAAATTATCCCAGATTCGCACGATGGTGCCGTGGTCTCTGTATGGCAGAGAGCGAAGCAGGACTCCATTGATCACACTGAAGATCGCCGTATTTGCCCCGATACCGAGCGCGAGGGCGATGACCGCAATGGCGGTGAAACCCGGCGCGTTCAGCAGTCTCCGCAGGCTGAATCTTACGTCTTGCATCAATGTTTCCATACCGTCACCTCTCTTAATCTTTTGCTTTGCAACGCTATGAGGGCGCCGTAGTGTTGCACCCGGGGTTTGGCCACGTTATAGGCTGCCAGTCGGTCGTTGTCAAGGGCGCGGGCTGAGGCGGATTCTTTCGTTATACCTGCGCCGCTCAGAACTTCGCGAGTTCCTGAGCCAGCGCGCCGAGCAGCAGAGGCTCCGCCGCGTGCAGGAAAAAATGGTCGCCGGGCATCATCCGCAACGAAAAGGAGGAGGTAGTCTGCGCGCGCCAGGCCGCGAGGTGTTCGCGGGTCACATCCTGGTCCTGCAAACCTCCGATAGCGCTGATGGGGCATTCCAGAGCGGGCTCATCTCTATACTCGTAATTCCCGATGGCCTCGAAGTCGGCGCGTAACAGAGGGAGCATCAACTGCATAAGCTCCTCGTGCTCCAGCACCTCATTCGGAGTCCCGTTGAGGCGGCGCAGCTCCTCGACGAATTTCTCATCGGGCAATTTATATATCTCGTCGGTTTCATCAATCACCTGCGGCGCGCGCCTGCCGGAGACGAACAGGTGAAGAGGGCTCCGTCCCACTTCCCGGCGAAGAATACGCGCGAGCTCGAAGCCTATGATCGCCCCCATACTGTGGCCGAAGAAGGCGAAGGGCAGATCCATATAAGGCATTAGCGCGCGGGCCGCCGCTTCCACGAGGGGCGCGAGCCGAGTGAAGGCGGGCTCCCGCATCCTGCTTCCGCGCCCCGGGTACTGAACCGACCAGACTTCGACCGAACCGGGCAATCCGGTTGGCCAATTCCGAAAGCTCGCGGCTGTCCCCCCCGCATACGGGAAGCAGAACAAGCGCATGGAAGCCGCGGCGTTCGGCCTTGGAATTACAACCCACGGAGTAGTCTGCTTGCTTACCATAATGAACCCGGTCAGGCATGGCTGCTTTGATGCGCGGGAGAATTCAAGCCCGCTTCACCGGCGGGACCGGTTTCCCCGAACGGGCTCAAAGCCGGACTCACGGGTCACCTGGCCCGCGACGCCTCCTCCATCTTCTTTCTTAAACTCAGGGGCCGCATATCGGTCCATACTTCTTTTATGTAAGCGAGGCATTCGGCTTTAGTCCCGCTCTTCCCCGCGTCGTTCCATCCTAGGGCGTTTTCGCGGTCGGCCGGCCAGATGGAATACTGCTCTTCGTGATTCACGACCACTTTGTAGATCGTGTTATCTTCTCTCTCGTCTCTGCTCATATGCTCTCCTTGTGAGTAGTTGCTCGAATCGGTTTACGTGGGCGATCCGGCGCCCGCGCGCCCTGGTCGTCGTTTAATGTAAGTGTAATCGCTCGATATCGCAAGTCACTGGATGGGGTCGCGAGACCGGCCTCAATCGACGCCGATTTGAGTGGCCTTATTGAAGACTGAAGGACTTTGTTACCAGGGTGGAATCGCTAAAGGTGAACGGCGCGGGCATCAAGTATCCCGGCCTCGGCTTTACCGGATTGCCGCCCGTGTCCGGGAGGCCGTAGGAGCGATCCATCACGACGAGCCTGGGCGGCCGTGAAGCCCTTACCTGGAAGTCTAGCTCGATTCCCTTTTCATCAGGCGCGTAATAGATGATGCTCCATTGCGAATCCGGGCCGCCTTGAGGAGCGGCCCTGGCAGGGCTAACCTGTTTGCCGTTGACCGAGGCAGAGACGATCTCGGAAGCGCCCTCGACCGAGACCATGATAACTTCCGCTTTCCGGGGCGAGATGATGCGAGTCCTGTAGGTCCAGAGATCCCCCTCACTTTTTTTCTCCAACACGTCAAGCCTCGGCGCGGGAGCCGGTATCGGCGGGGCGTTGGCCTTCAGGAAATTCCCTCGAACGAGGGGGGCGCAATCGGCGACCGGGCCTCTCTGTAGGTCCCCGGAGAAGAATTGAGAGGTCCACTCGTCGGGCCTCGCGTCCGTGCTCGCCCAGGTAGATATTCCCGTGTCGGCATTTGCCGCGTAGAAGACATGGTCTGGTTGCGGGCTGCCGTCGCTGGAACCGGAAGTCAGACCGCCGGCCACGAGGAGGGCGGCAGAAGCCGCGAGGGCCGCCGAAGGAAGCACCCATTTATACGGTCTCAAGATCAAGCTGAGAAGCGGCGTCAGCAGAGCTAGCAGCGAAGCCACGAGAGCCATTACTGCCGCAGGTGAGCTTATCGTCAGGGCGACAAGAATCTGGTAGAAGTCCGGCACCAGGAGCAGCACCGGGGGGATTGCGCATAAGACAAGCCACACCACCCGCGAGCCGGAAATCCGATCCGGGTCTTTAGCGAATATCAGTAACCCGAGGCCGACCAGTCCGAAGAGCAGCGGCCACGTGAACAGGTAAGAGACTCCCGGCAGGTAGATGGCGGTTGCGACCGTCAAGAACAGCCAGCATAGCAATCCTCCCATAGACAGGTTGAGCATGCTGACCTTGCGGCTCAAAAATACGTAAAGGCCCGAGCAGAGGGCTATCGTCAACGCAACTAGCGCGAGCATGTAAAACTTGCTGTTGTAAGTGTCTCCGAACGGGCTCGCCATGTACTGGGTGTGTAGAGTTACGATCAGACTCCAGGTCGCGACCGCGATCAACGACGCGGCAGCCGCGACCAGCGACCACAGGAGAAAGCCGAGGAGCACGCCGCCGAACGAGAGAGACTTTTTCTTTATTCCTGAAAAGAGAAGACCTCCAAAGGCGAGAACGGTCGCGAGGGTCAATGGGATTATTGCCTGCCCCGGATAATGAAACGTGTGTAATCCCAGAAGGCTGAAGTAAACGGCGTCCCTCTCTCTCCGGTCCTCAAGGTTCAGTTCACCAAAATGGCGCGCCATGGCCAGGGCATTCGCTCCCTGGTGCTGTAGCGTCGCCTCCCCGACAGTGCTGAGACTGTCCGCCCACGTGTGGTAGTGAATGGAGCCGCCGATGTAGGCAAAGTTCAACCCGGGGAGGCCTGCCCGCCTGAAAACAGTGAAGTCCGTATCGCTTGGCAGGAGTTTATAAATGTCGTACGTGAGAGAACTCGCGACCGGGTGAACGGCCGCCCCGGCGTACTGGTCTATCAGCCATCCATTCTGATCGCTCGTCTCGAACATGACGGAAGGGCCGCTGTTACCGCGAGCCTCCAGATTGACCACCAGGCCGATATCCTTGACCCGGGCCGGGTCGTCGACGAAGGCTGTCGCGCCCAGAAGACCCGGCTCCTCCCCGTCGGTGAAGAGTAGAACCACGTCATTCAGGAGCGGCGGGGCGGCTTTCAAAGCCCTGGCTGTTTCCAGCATCGAGGCTACGGCGGACCCGTCGTCATTCGCGCCGGGGCCGGTCGGCACTGAATCATAATGGCCCGCGATAATGACGGCCCTGGTACTCGCTCGCCCGGGCAACCTCACAATAATGTTGTGGACCGTTGCGGCGGGATAGGGACTCCCCATCCGGGTGTTGATCGATGTCGCCTTTTGAACTTCCGGAGCGAGCCCCAGACTCGTCAGCTCTTTCAGGATATAATCGCGCACTTCGGCGTGGCGAATAGAACCCATCGGCCGGGGGCTCCTGGCGATCTCCCTAAGGTGCGCCATTGCGCTCGCCGAAGAAAATTCGCCGGGCGGGGCCCCGCCGACAGCAGGCTGCGGAGGGTTGTACAGGTAGAGGCTGGCACAGGTCACGAAGGCAAGCGAAAGAAACACCGCGAGCGCTTCGAGCGGCCACCTGTTTTTCGGCGTTACGTATACGCGCTGATCCAATACGGTCTTTGCTTTCATCTCTTCTCCAGTTCCGATTCCATTGTCGCTTCGAGTAGTCAAACCACCCTGAGAGGCCATAGCCCGACGGCAGGTTTAGACCCGCGCCTATCAACGAAAGGCATGCGGATTCGAATTCCCGGATTCGACCTCATTGAGCTTGCGACGACCTGGGCACTCCGCGAGGGATCAAACTTTAAGGCAAAGAATTGTGAGAATGGCGTCCCCCGGAACCCGTGAGAGTCCGATATGAGAGCTGCCTCTTGTAATATTAAATTCTGGTTTTGAGGATAATGGGCAGGCTACTGCATGTTGCGCCAGCGATATTAACTATCGAGTTATCGCACGGTGCCAAAGAATCGAGTGATGAGGATTAACAGCGGTACCGGGGCTCGGGCAAGGATTCGTCTCCGGAACCAGTGCCACCTATGTTGAGGTGGCACACTCATCAGCCGCCAGGCTTGCGTCCTTTGACCTGGATCAGAGGACCGTATGGCCGGGGTAGCTGGATGACCTTAGGATCTCATTCTCTTCGCCGCCAGCTTATCGAGATCCAAAACCTCTTCGGCATTTTTGAATCATCTTCAGGCTAAAAATCGACCTTCCTTCCCATTCCGGCGACGAAGGCTCGCGTATTATAGTCAGAAGGCTTCCGAGATGCAAGCTGAAAGTTAGATTACATTTCTCCGCGTCGAACTATCGGCCGATCCCCTCCATGTGGCCCTGCTTGACAGCGAGGAAGCTCCGTAATATAAGATACTGCCACATGACGAGGGGAGATCGACGGGACCCCATGGGCCTGGTTATGCGGAGAAGAGATCAGCCTGCCCGGATCGCCTCTGGCTGACAACAGACCTTTCTAACCGTTCGAAGGAGCAAGCGATGAATAGAAGATTGACCGTTGCAATCCGCATTACGTTAGCCTGCGGGATTATGGCCGGCGCGGGCTTAGCGCAGAAGAAGAGCGATAGCGAGGTATCATTCCTTAAGGCTCGCCAGGTGCTTGAGGATGCGATCAAGGCGAGTGGAGGCCTCGACGAGCTGAAGGCGATCAACGATATTTCGCGCGTGATGGAAGGCGTCAGGACCGACGAGGGCCAGGGCCTGCGGCCGGTGGCGCATCGCTCGGACTACTTTCAAAACGGGAGCCCGCAGGTGACGAACCGCCCGAAGGTCGTCAGCGTGAGAGACCTGCGAAAGTCGAGGCTGTCGGAAAGCCTGGAGGACACGATAGTCGGCGGGCAGCCGATTGTATTCAGGACCGTGATGACGCAGGATTCTTTCTTTACGACCTACGACGACCTGAAAGCCTTCCGCGTCATTCCTTCGTCGGCGATCGGCCCGTCGAGAGTGGGAATGTACAGGCGATACCCGGAGACTCTGCTCCCGGCAGTCCGTAACCGCCCCGAGTCATTGCGCTGGGGCGGCGAATCGCAGTACGAGGGGCGGAAGCAGAACGTCATAACCTTCGCCGATAGCGACGGCGTACAGCTGATGCTCTTCTTTGACGCCGAGACGAAGTTACTCACCAAGGTCGAGAGCCTGGTCGACAGCCCCGTGCTCGGAGACATCGCCAACGAGTCTGTATACGCCGACTATCGCCCGGTCAACAAGCTCACCCTGCCATTCAGGTACATCGAGAAGTCCGGAGGCGTGATGCTCCAGGACATGCGCGCTTCCTCTATCAGCGTAAATACCAACCCGCCGGATTCGCTCTTCGTAGTGCCCGAGGGGCTCTCCAAGTACGAGCGCATGTCGGGCCCCCCGACCGTCACCAAGCTAGGCGAGGATGTCTACGCGGTCCTCGGCGCCTACAACAGCGTCTTCGTAGTCTTCAATGATTATGTTCTCGTCATCGAGGCCGGGCACAGTAGCGGGTACGCCAGTGACGTAATCGCGAAGGTTAAGCAGACGGCCCCGGGCAAGCCTATACGCTACCTCGTGAGCACCCACTTCCATTATGACCACCTGAGCGGGGTCCGCAGCTACGTAAACGAAGGCGCTTCGATAATAACTACTCCTACCGCGAAGGACGTTATAGAGAACCTCATTGTCCGATCGCCCCACGTGATGCGGCCCGATTCACTCGCTCGAAACGGCCGCGCGCCGATGGTCGAAACGTTCAGCAAGAAGCGCGTCTTTGAGGATGGAGCCCACAAGGTAGAACTGTATGATATTTCGCCCAACCCGCATTGCGCCGAGATGATCGTAGCCTATCTTCCTAATGAGAAAATATTATTCGAGGCAGACATGTTAGACATTGAGATCCCCGGCCACGTAGGGACCGGGGGCGAGGACACAGCCGACCTCGCCGACAAGATCCAACGTCTCGGCCTCGGCGTTGATAAGATCGTCCCCGCGCACGGGCGCATCGGAACGCTCGACGATCTCAAGCAGGCCGTCGAGAGGCGCAGGGCCAGAAAGCAGAACTGAGTTTCAGGTGCGGGCGTGACCCGCGCGGAGTCGTGCGATTAAGCTCTTTACCTTTTCGCCCCGTCAATATTTAATGATGGAGTGGATTTGAGCTCTCATCCCGAATCTTGAAGGAGGCTACCGGCGGCCGATAGTCGTGCGGGCCCGCCCTGAAATTCTATGCTACGCCTGCTGCTCATTATATCTTTGACAATCTCGGCCTTCATCACTATTAATTGCGCGGGGAACCCCGAGAAGAACGGGGCGGGCGCCGGAGGGTCGTCACAGTCGGGCGATCCGTCTTCGCGCGCAGGAGCATCGCGGCCCAGCCCCGGCCCTCAGATCATGGAAGCCGCCGCGAGCGGCGACGCGGCTACGGTCACGAGCCTGCTCGCCGGCGGCACGGATGTAAATACGAGGAGCGAGTTCGGAGTAACCCCGCTTATGGCCGCTTCGGCGAAGGGCCATATCGAGATCGTAAAAGCGTTGCTCGCGCAGGGCGCCGATGTCTCGATCAAGGATAAGCAGGGACTCACCGCGCGCGTCTACGCGGAGAACTCGGGCCATAAGGAGATCGTAGAGGTGCTCGCCTCGGCGGGCGCAAGTGAATAGGCTCCGAAGGGCGCCCTGTCAGGTCGATGCCACCTCCGGCGAGGTCATGCCTGCCCCCAAAGCTCTTTTCGAGGCGGTCGCGATAGTATGAAGCTGAGGGCTGTTGAAAATAAGGCGCGGCTGGCGGCGGCGCTGTTCGTCGTCGCCCTCTTCTTTGTGATCGGCCTGAGTCTCGCCCTGTACTCGCAATCCCGCCAGGAGCTTGCCGCCCAACGCCTCAGGAATGGCAGGGTCGAAGCCTCCCTGCTCGCTGCGAGACTGCCCGACCTCGCAGACGAGGCGGCACTCGCAAATGCCCTTGGGTCTAACGACATCTCGGGCTCGGCGGCCATCTATTCACCGGGCGGCGAAATGATCGCCCGCGCATCGACGCTAGACCGAAGCAAGGAGCCATCCGATTCCCTGCTTCGACGGCGGCTGGAGAGCCCCCCCGGCGCTTCGGACGCGGACCCGTCTCCGGGCACGGCCATCGCCTGGAGCGGTCAGAACTTCGACATTGTCGAGATCCCCATTAGAGGCGGGCGCTCTCTTGTTCTGGCCATTCCCGTCACCGGCACAACCCCGTCACTCATCTTATACCTCTTCAGCTATCAGATTATCGCCCTCGTATTCGGGCTGGGGCTGGCCATATTCCTGATCCGCTTGCTGCTGAGGCCTTATCGCCGAATCGTCGAGGCCGCGCATGGCAGCCCGGTCCGTCCCTCCGGCGCGAGGAGCGAGAGCGAATTCGTCGTGGAGACTTTTCAGGCGTTGATCGACCAGCTACAGGAAAACGAACGGGAGCTCGCGCAATTGCACGACCTGGAAAGGAAGCGAGCCGAGAAGTCCGAGAGATTCAACGAGAGGCTGATCGCCAATATCCCGAGCGGCCTCGTGGCCATTAACGCGACCGGGCTCGTAACCTCCGCCAACGTGCTGGCCCAGGAAATTTTTGGCGCGCTTGACCCGGTCGGGCAGGCCGCGATGGTAACGGCGAACAGCAACGAGCTGCACACGCTCGCGATAGATTACCGCGACTTCTTCATAGCCTCGCCCAGGCTGATAGAGCTCGTCGGCGAGTGCCTCTCGCGGGGCACTGCCTTCAGGCGCGAAGAAGTCGAGGTGGCCCGCGCGGACGGAACGACGCGGCACCTCGGGTTGAGCATCTCCCCCGTAATCGACCTGGTTCACAACGTCGAGGGAGCCCTTTGCCTGATGACCGATATAACGGAGGTGCTCGACCTGCGAGAGAGGATGAAGCTTCAGGAAGGGCTCGCGAACCTTGGCGAGATGGCCGCGGGGCTCGCACACGAATTCAAGAACTCTCTCGCGACGATTCACGGCTACATCCAACTATTCGATACGGAAGGAAAGAATCCCCTTTCACCTGCCGAGAGGCATCGCACCCTCGACGCGATGCTCTCGGAGATCAAACTGCTTACGAGCCTCATCACGGACTTTCTGAACTTCGCGCGCCCGCAACAACTGATTCTGTCCGAGGTCAGCCTTCGCTCGATAATCGACGATTGCGTCGAGGAAGTGCGCGCGAGCCTGGTCGCTGATGGAATCAGGGTCGTGGTCCGGGGGAGGTTCGCGGAGCTCGCCGGGGACGAATCCATGCTCAGGCGCGCATTCGTTAATCTCCTGCGGAACGGCGCGGAAGCCATCGAGGCCGGGTCCGAAGAGAGGTTGATTGAAGTGACGGGCAGCATTGACATCGGCACGGGCCGTTACGCGCACGTAACTATTCGCGATACAGGAAGCGGCATTTCTCCGAAGGACCTGCCAAGAATCTTCATCCCTTTCTATACGACCAAATCACGCGGCTACGGGATCGGTCTCGCCATTGTGCAGAAGATTCTCGTCGTTCACGGCGGAGATGTCTTCGTCGAGCAGAGCGATGAAGCCGGAACGACATTTCATTGCAGGCTCCCCCTTTCTCAATCCCCTTCTGTGAAAGAAAAGTATCAGGCCGTGAAATAAAGTTACGCATGCTCCTCCTTTATAATCAGCCAGGTTGAATGAAATGGCCCATTTCAAGCCGGACGGGCCCGGCAAATCTGCCGATATCGTCTGGCAGCATATTTGCCTTGACCACCATGCCAAAATCAAACATCCCTTTTTGGAGGTCAGAGTGGACAAAACCTTAAGGGCGATGACGCGTAGGCGGCCCGAAGCGGGCATCGGACTGATGGAATTCATCTTCAGCTTCTCGGTTGTACTGATACTTGGATCCATTACGGTCCACCTGTTCAACAGGGTCTACGAATATTATGAGTTGAGGAGGGCGACCAATATTGTCGCGGGCAAACTTGAGACGGCGCGTAGCCTGGCCAGGGAAGAGGGCCAGCGCACAGGCGTGATCTTCGATTTCTCGATGAACCGGCTTGGAGTGGATCGAAACCACAACGGGAAGCTTGAGAGCATCGAGGCCGAAGACCTGCCCCACACCGTCAGCTTGTCGAGCGACTCTACAGTCACATTCTCAAAAGCCGGAAGCCTGGAGGAGCACAGCAAACTGCCTCAAATTGTCGTCAGCAATTCCAGGGTATCTTGCGCGGTTCGCGTATCGGCTCTCGGAGCCATCGAAATCGATTAGTCTGTCGCAAGACTGCATTGGTGGAGCACACTAATGGCTCTGCCTCAGGGCGGGTCTTCGTGGGATTCTGAGGCAAGTTCATCCCCAAGGCCCGCCCGCATTTTTCTCCCGCCCCGTCCACCGCCGTTTCCTTCAATCGAAGCCCGCTGTTAGAATCAATTCCGCCGACTGAATCCGAATTGAGCGCGAAGGGAAAAATGAGAGAGGCCGGACCAGATCAATTGGCTCGATCAGTCGAGAAGCGCGAGGGTCATTACGCGGGCCGGACGCCTACGCCACCCGGAGTCACACGCGAGCCCATCGATAAGAACCTGGACAGGCTGAGCTACATACTCGACCGGTCCATCCGCGTGCCCGGGACCGACCTTCGATTCGGGGTCGACCCCATCATCAGCTTTTTATTCCCGTTCGCCGGGGACGCGATCGGGGCAATGCTCTCCGCCTACATCGTGTTGGTCTCCGTGAGGTACGGCTTGCCCAAAGGCGTCATCGCCAGGATGGTCTTCAACGTCGGGGCGGACTTCGCCATCGGGTCCATTCCGTTCGTGGGCGATCTCTTCGACTTCGCCTGGAAATCGAACGACAAGAATATGAGGCTGCTCGAAAAGCACGCCCGCGGCAAGGGCGGCTCGTTCTGGAGCGACTGGGCCTGGGTGGTAATCCTTCTCGGTATCGTAGCTCTATCGATCTTCGGATTGCTGGCGCTGATAGTCTACGCCATCGGAAACATCGACCTCCGCGCGCCTTTCGGTCGCCCGTAGCGGGGAAGCGCGTCGGGGCGGGGTCAAGGCCGGCCCGGCTAATTTTCAAGAGTGATGAAAGCGACCTCGGGCCTGCACAAGAAGCGGACGTTCAGGAGTGAAGTTCCGACCCCCCGGCTCACGTAGAGCCGGGAGCCATTCTGCTCGAACCATCCTTCGACAAAGTTCCCGGAATGGGGCGGCAGCCACAGCGGTCCGATGAAAGGAAGCTGCACCTGCCCGCCGTGGGTGTGCCCCGCGAGCGCGAGCTCACAACGGCCCGCCGCCTGATTGAAGAAACCCGGGGAGTGGAACAGGGCGATTTTATACTCCCCTTCCTGCGCGCCCGCGAGCGCCTGATCGAGGTCGGGCGAGCCCGCGAACGCATCGTCGAGCCCCACCAGCCGGAAGTCATCGCGCGGCTTTTTGCTCTCATTCAACAGGAAGTTGACGCCCGCCGAGATGTAGAACTCGCGCTCGTTAGGAATCGGGTGCCAGTTCTCATGATTGCCGCGAATCACCCAGACGCCCAGGGGGGCTCGCAGCTCCCGCAAGAGATCGCGGAAGCCCTCGTAACCCTCGGTCGTGCTGACAGAATCTCCCGTGATCACGATCAGGTCGGGCTTCTCGCGATCGAGAATTTCCAATAACTTCCTCTCGCGGCGGTTCAGGCCCGAGGTGTGCAGGTCGGTAAGGTGCGCTATCTTGAGCGGGGAGGTGAGCGGCGCCCGGATTCGATAATGTGAATCTTCGATCCAGTAGGGCTCGACACAGAACGCATAAAGGGTCAACGGGAGCCCCGCAAGCAGGGTGTAAGCGATAAAGAGGCGCTTATTCAAACGAGAGGACAACGTGTTAGTACCTCGGTCATAGGCTCACACCTCCATGACCACCGGAATGATCATCGGCCTGCGGCCCGTCGCCTTCTGAATGAACCGCTTCAGGGCCAGCCGAATCTTCTCCTTCACCACCGCGTTATCGATCTTCTCTTCGTGCGTCGCCCCGCTCACGGTGTCGATCACGATCTGCTTCAGCTCGGCTAAAAGATCGGCGCTGTCGTCTTCATGTATGAACCCGCGCGTGACGATTTCAAGGTCCGGCTCAAGATTGCCGGAGGTCAGGTTTACGGCGACTATCGGCACGATCACCCCGTCGTAGGATAGGTGTTTCCTGTCGCGCACGACGATGTCTTCCACTTCCCCGAAGGTGCCGTCGATGAAGGTGCGGCCGATGAACTCCTTGGCGCTGATCTCAGCGCCGCGCTCGTCGAGTTCGAGTACGTCGCCGTTTTCGATGATGACGATGTTGTCGGGCTCGACAATCCCGAGCGTTTCGGCCCACTCCTTGTGCCTGTAGAGCTGTCGGTAGTCTCCGTGGATAGGTATAAGGAACTTCGGCCGTAGCGCCTCGATCAATAGCTTGAGGTCCTCCTGGCTGCCGTGCCCCGAGACGTGAATCCTTGCGAGCGAGCTGTCGATCACCCTCGCGCCCCGCTTATAGCAATGCGAGATCAGGCGCGTGATGGCGGGCTCGTTGCCCGGGATGTTTCGAGCAGATAACACGACCTTATCGCCTGGGCCGACGGAGAGGCTTTTGTGCTGATCGGTGGCCATTCTCGTCATCGCCGACATGGGATCGCCCTGGCATCCGGCCACGAGAAGAACCAGCTGATCGGCCGGCATCTGCCGCGCCTGCGCGGGGGATATGAAGATGTCGTCCGGCACGTCGAGCTGTCGCAGGCTGTCGGCAGTCTCCACGTTTCGGACCATGCTGCGTCCGAGGAGCGCGACCTTTCGCCTGAACTCCTGCGCGTAGTCGAGAACTATTTGAATCCTGTGAACTGACGACGTGAAGCAGCTCACGATGATGCGCCCATCGGAGGTCTCGAATATATTTTCGAAAGCGGGCTCGACGGCCCTCTCCGACAGGGTCCTTCCCGGACGCTCCGCGTTGGTGGAATCGGCCAGCAGGGCCAGGACCCCCTGGTCGCCATACTCGGTCAACCGTTCGAGGTCTATCGAAGGGCCGACGACGGGCGTGTCGTCAACCTTGAAATCGCCCGAGTGGACCACGACGCCCACGGGCGTCGTTACGGCGACGGCGGCACAGGATGTCAGGCTGTGCGACACGTGAATCCATTCGACCTCGAAGTACTCGAAAGCGACTCGCTCGCGCGGCTCGACCGCGTGCAATTCGGCGTAGTCCTGAATGCCATGCTCCTGCACCTTGTTCTCCAGGAGCGCAAGGGTGAAGTGCGTGCCGTAGACAGGGACGTTGATCTCTTTCAGCAGGAACGGGACCGCTCCGATGTGATCTTCGTGCCCGTGGGTTAAGATAATGGCGACGATCTCGTCGCGATACTCTTCGATGAACGAGAAGTCGGGAATGACTATATCGACCCCGGGCAAATCCTCTCCCGGGAAACCCATTCCCGCGTCGATGATGATGGCTTCGCCCCCATAACGCATCGCCATCATGTTCATTCCGAAAGCGCCAACACCGCCCAGCGGTATTATTTCCAGTCTTTCTTCGGCCATATTTTTATGCTTCATCCGTATGCGGAGCCTTCGAACTGCGACCCTCGAATACCCTCAGTCTTCGAATCCGCCTCCAGCAATGGAGAACGGTTGATTACCCTCTCCGAAATTATAGCAACTCGCGACGGCTACCTGCACAGCCTTTTTCAATTTTGAATCAGCGCATGGTAGAGGGCCCCGAATTCTGCCACGGAAAGAGTCTCCGCCCGCCGTCGCGGATCGATCCCCGCCGCCAGCAACCCTTCCTCGATCGGAGCCCGGTAGCGCAGAGCCCCCGCCGCCGCCTTCAGATTGTTGGCTATCGTCTTCCTCCGCTGCGCGAAGCAACAGGATACCAGTTTCAGGAATCCCTCATCCGAGGCCACATCGACGAGAGGGTGGCGTCTCACGTCGAGCCTGATTATGGCCGATCGCACCTTGGGCGCTGGCGTGAAGGCCGAGGGCGGGACTTCGAAGAGTTTTCTGACCTCACAATAAAACTGCACGAGTACCGAAAGGTAGCCGTATTCGCGAGTACCGGGCTCGCTGACAATCCTGTCGGCTACCTCGTCCTGAAGCATCAGGGTCATATCGTTGACCTCGGACTTGAGACGAAGCAGCCTCTCGATTATCGGGGTCGAGACATAATAGGGCAGGTTCGCGACGACGCGCACTCGCTCGGGCCCGGCCCCTTCACCCTGTGCCCGCCTGAGTGAGTCTCTCCCGCGTGCGATAAGGTCGGCCCAGTCCACGGTCAGGGCGTCGGCCTCGACTAGCAGGTGATTCCCCGGCGCGAGCGTATTCTCCAGCTCCCGGATCAATCGCGGGTCGAGCTCGACGGCGACGACGAACCCGCTCTGCTCTACCAGCAAGGTCGTGAGCGCGCCGGTGCCGGGGCCGATCTCGAGGACGAGGTCAGATCGCAGAGGAGCGACAGACTCCACGATGCGGCGCGAGATGCGACCGTCGGCGAGAAAATTTTGCCCGAGGCTCTTTTTTGCTTTGATCAAATCTCTTTCGCGCTTCCCGTCGCTCGCAAATATCCTGAAATCTCAGAATGCTCTCCCGCACGTTCGACATCCCGGCCTTCCGGTCTCACGTCCCCTAAAAGAGCGCCTGGCCTGGAATCGCTCCCCGCCTGCGCCGTCCCGGACGATGTCAAGGCTGTCACTCTATCCACGACCTCAAAGTCATCCGAATCGCGCGGAGAGAGTTTCCCCGGAAGGATCAGGGCGCTTGTAGCCTGGAGCCGGGCCAGCCACACAAGGAGGGCGTTTGAATCCGGCCCGGTTGCCCCCGATCCGACGAGCACCTTTGCCTCCGCGAGCGACGGGGCCGAGAGAACGGCCTTCAACGAGCCATCGGGAAGGTCCTGCAATTCCAGGATCAACTGATCCCCCGCGACAATCAAGGGGCGGTGCCTCTCGCGGCTCAGGCCGTTGGCCACGAATATGCGGTTCACGCTCGGGTCAGAGCCGAGGATGATTGCGTCATATTCAGAGGCCTCTGATAGTAACGCCTCCGACGGCTCCCATCCCCCCGCGTATCCCGTTTCTCGGACCAGCAACGCATGGACAAAGGGCTTCCCCCGGGTGACAAATTTCAGATAGAACTCGTTGAGGCGGCCGGCCTCGAACTCGCAAAGCCCCACTTCCACTTTTATCCCCGCCTCGCGCAACTGCACGATGCCCTGCCCGTTCACGCGTCTGTCCGGGTCGGTCATCGCGATGACGGCGCGAGAGATCCCCGCTTCGATCAACGCGCCCGTGCAAGGAGGAGTGCGGCCATGATGCGAGCACGGCTCAAGCGTGCAGTAGAGCGTCGACCCTCGCGCCTCCCCTCCGGCCTTTGCGATAGCGTAGGACTCGGCGTGTTTCAGCTTATCGTAGCGATGAAAGCCTTCACCTATGATCTCACCATCCTTCACCAGGACCGCGCCGACCATCGGATTCGGGCTGACCGAGCCCGCGCCACGGCCCGCAAGCTCAAGCGCTCTCTTCATATATTTGAGGTCGTCTTCGCGCATAAGAAAGGGCGGCGATTTAGATCAATGCTTGTAGCGAGCCTTCAGAGGCGCTTCGTAGCCTTCGAGAGAAAGGTTCTCGATTTTGAGCGTGGCCGATGCCGTGATGTCGAGACCGTCATCCTCGCCCCGCAGTAGTTTCGGATACCCCGCGGCCGCGATCATGGCGGCATTGTCGGTGGTCAGCTTCGGGCTCGGGAAATATACGGGCGCGCCGAAATCCTCAGACATGGACCGGGCGCGCAGCTCTCTGTTACAGGCGACGCCTCCGGCAATAATGATCGTCCGAGGCTGGTGACGCCGGACTCCTTCCTTCAACCTCGAAAGAAGGGACCGGACCACTTTATCCTGGAAGCTCGCCGCGAGGTCTTTGATGATCCGGCCCGGCTCGGCTCCGACCGCAACCGGATCGATGCCCTTCTCCCGCACGAACCGAAGGACCGCCGTCTTCAACCCGCTGAAGCTGAAGTCGAGGTTTGGCGTGTCCATGCGTGGCAGGGTAAAGACAAGATCGGCGGCCGACGGAGTCCCCTGTGCCGCGAGCATGTCCACGAAGGGGCCTCCCGGGTAGCCCAACCCGAGGAGCTTGGCCACTTTGTCGTATGCCTCTCCCGCCGCATCGTCGCGAGTGCGGCCGAGCACCGCATATTTTCCTTCCTCCGGGATCAGAAAGAGGGTCGTGTGACCGCCCGAGACGATCAAGGCGAGCGCCGGGTATTCGACGGGAGGATTCTCGAAGGCGACGGAATAGATGTGGCCTTCGATGTGATTTACCCCGACGACGGGCTTACCCGCGACGTAGGCGATCGACTTTGCAAAGCTGATGCCCACAAGAAGAGCCCCGATCAATCCGGGGCCCTTCGTCACCGCGATCCCGTCGAGCCGGCCGATCGAGACGCCGGCCTCGCTCAACGCCGATTTAACGACAGGAACGATTCGGTCGAGATGCTCCCGAGACGCAAGCTCCGGCACCACACCTCCGAAAGGCGCGTGCGTCTCGACTTGAGAGGCGATTATGCTGGATTTTATCGACCGGCCGTCCTCGATAACGGCGGCGGCGGTCTCATCGCAAGAGCTTTCTATTCCAAGAACTAACATTACCGCCTAATTGTACACGACCTTGTTGCAAGGTCGAAACCGCTCGCGATAGGTGACTTCGCGCGCTCCCGCCGACTCCGTGTGGCTCATACTCATCCGAACCCGGTTCACCCGGCCCGCGAATCGAGATATGGGGCCTTCTTAAAAATTTCAGGCATTGTAAATCAGTTCCCAAACCGATGCCGCTTGCTTATAATCGAGCGCGGCCACGCGCCGTCTAAATCAGGAGCCGATTCGGGAGAGGACCGGGATTACTTATGAAAGCAGCCTTTTTAAAGCAGCCGATGGAACCGCTCCGGATCGAGGAGACAGAGATCCCCGAGCCGGCACCGGATGAAGTGCTGATAAAAGTAGAAGCGAGCGGCGTGTGCCATTCGGATTTGCACCTCGCCAACGGGGACTGGCCGAGGTTGATGAAGATTGTCAAGCTTCCGCTGATCCTCGGGCACGAGGTGGTCGGCCGCGTCGTGAAGAGGGGCGACCGCGTATCGGGGCTCGACCTGGGTGACCGCGCGGGAGTGGCGTGGGTCCACTGGACATGCGGGGAGTGCGAGGTTTGCAAGGAGGGCCTTGAGAACCTCTGCCCTGCGCAGACGATCACGGGTGCCACGGTAGACGGGGGATATGCCGAGTACATAAAGGCGAAGACCTCACACGCGACGAAGGTCCCGGAGGGCCTCTCGCCAGAGGAAGCGGCCCCCCTGTTCTGCGCGGGTGTGACCGTCTACAGGGCCATTAAGAACTCGCTTATAGAACCCGGGCAGCGCGTGGCCGTCTTCGGAGTGGGGGGACTTGGCCACCTCGCGGTTCAAATCGCTAAAGCCTTCGGAGCTGAAGTTACCGCAGTCGACATCACGGATGAGAAGCTGGACCTTGCGCGAAGGCATGGGGCCGACCACACGATCAACAGCGCAAGCACCAACGCGGTCAAGAAGGTTCGAGAGATGGGAGGCGCGCACTTTGCGATCGTGACCGCTTCGGCCAAGGCTGCCTACGATACGGCCTTTCGATCCCTGAGGCCCCGGGGAACTCTAGTCGTCGTGGGACTCCCGGCCGAGGACTTGACCTTCAACGCGAACGCGATGTCATCGGGAGAGGTCAGGATAATCGCTTCCTCGGTCGGCACGCGAGAAGATTTGAGGGAGGTCCTCGACCTCGCGGCGCGCGGAAAGGTCAAATGTGAGATCGAGACCCGGAGGCTCGACCAGATCAACGAAGTCTTCGACCAGATGCGCCGGGCACAGATTACCGGCAGGCTCGTCCTTACGTTTTGATATACCCTGCGGCGCGGGTCAATCTCCCGTGCCGCAGGGTATACCCGGCCGAGCTATTCAGACAGCTTGACCGATTTTATCGAATCGCCCGCGCGAAGCTTCTGCACGGCATCGAGGCCGTCGGTTACCCTTCCGAATACCGCGTAATTCATGTCGAGAAAT
>Ga0126311_10000506_pt1 | contig 18074 bp, 18 predicted proteins | sample Plot61_FD_92539 | JGI IMG/M metagenome (GOLD analysis project Ga0126311, IMG submission 92539) | Serpentine soil microbial communities from UC McLaughlin Reserve, CA, USA - Plot61 | ecosystem: Environmental > Terrestrial > Soil > Grasslands | place: USA: UC McLaughlin Reserve, Lake County... | reverse complement strand
TAATAATAATAAAAATATCTTTGGCTCAGAAGCAAAAAAAGAATCTTCCTTTTTTCTTGTTATGGCCATTCCTCGTGGAGGTGTTATTTTAGGTGATATAATTGCCTCAGAGCTCAACATAGAGATGGATATCATTATATGTAAAAAAATTGGAGCACAAAATAACCCTGAACTTGCAATTGGTGCTGTAATGGCTGATGGAAGCTATATCATCAATGAGGAGATAGTTAACAGAATTAATACGTCGCCTGAATATATCTCTAAACAAATAGAAATACAAAAAAAAGAGATTGAACGTAGATTAATAGAATTTAGAGGTAATAAAGAATATGATACTAATAAACTAAAAGACAAAGTAATCATATTGGTAGATGATGGCATTGCAACTGGAGCAACAATGCTTGCTGCTGTTAAATGGTTAAAAGAAAACCATTATTGTAAAAGATTGATTGTGGCTGTACCTGTAGCACCATTAGAAAGCAGTATATTAGAAAAACTGAATCAAATTGCAGATAAAGTAATTGTTATTTTTACTCCATATGACTTTGCTGCAGTAGGACAATTCTATGAACACTTTGATCAAGTAAGTGACAAAGAAGTTAAAGAAATTATGAATAAATATGGTTTTAATTAATTAATTAATTCACAGGTAACTTAATTAATTAAATTAACTTTATTTTACTCCAAAAATAACTTTACTTTACTTTTGGTTTTGATCTTGTAATTGAGAATTAGTAGAATTAGTAAAATAACATGACTTCTATTACAATAATCAAACAAATTATTTTTAAACATTATAATAATTATATCAAAGAATAATATAATGTTGGTTTTAAAATTTAATTAAACAATTTTCTCTATATCTTTCCATGTTACTTCTTCCGATAATATTGGTTTTTCTTCATTTCATTTTTTATTCTTTTTCATCTCATTCATTTTATATAATAATGTAAAAGATATATATATATTATAAAAAGATTTAATTTTGACTATTAATTATTAATTTATTAAACTTTAATTATTAAAAGTAGTTTTATATTATAATTATAATATAAAATTATTATTAAGTTATTGAAATTGTTATAGTAATAGATATAATAAAACGATAAGGTTATATTTTATAATTTTTAATCACATTTAATGTCTTTCTATATAATTCTCTGGAATTATACCGATCAAGGAATAAAAAATATAAAAGAATCTCCAAGACGAGTTAATATTTTTAAATCTAAATTAGAAAATGCTGGTGGTAGACTAATAGATACATATTATACATTTGGTAAATATGATGGGGTATCAATAGTAGAGGCGCCTAATGATGAAGCATTAATGTCTTGTCTATTATCTATTGGAAGTCAAGGTAATGCGCGTACTGTAACTTTAAAAGCTTTTAGCTATGATGAAGCTAGTAAAATAATGGAAAATATACAACAATAATCTCAATATCCTATAATAATATACTTCTCAAAGATCATATTTTGATTTTTGAAAATACTAAACAAATTTAAAAAAAGATATTTTGTATATTCTTTACATTGAATAAAAAAATTCCATTAATTGTAGGAATTCTTATTTTTGATGATGTAGAGATCTTAGATATTGCTGGACCTTTTGAGGTATTTGCTGTAACACGTTTAAATGATGAGCAACGATTACAGCAATCATCACCATTTAAAGTATATTTGATATCTGAAACAAATAAACAAATTACAGCAATTGGTGGTCTACGATTAACTCCTGATGTGACAATTACTGAATGTCCAAATTTGGATTTATTGATAATACCTGGAGGATGGGGTACGCATAAAGAATCAAAAAATAGAATTCTTGTAAACTGGATTGGGAATCAATTTACTAATGATAGATTGATCGCCTCAGTTTGTACCGGATCTAGTCTTCTTGGAAAAGCAGGCTTATTAGATGGAAGGGACGCAACTACTCATTGGCGAGCTTTTGATTTTCTTCAAGAGTCTGCACCAAAAGCACGAATTCTCAAAAATGTCAGATTTACTTTGATTGAACCCATATTTACATCTGCAGGTGTTTCGGCAGGAATAGATTTAGCTCTTCGTATTGTAAGTCACTTTTTCGGCACTAATATAGGACAGGCTACTGCTAGCCATATGGAATATCCTTATCCTAATACTGACCAACGATAATATGTTACTGATTTTGTTATTCCAAATAAGACTAAAAATGAATTAAAGTTAAATAGTTAACTAATAGGGAAATAGTCAAATTTACTTCATACATTTTGTAGTTCTATTATAATTTATAATATTCAAAAGGCAAATTAACTTTAAAGAACATGAAGCACTATCATAAAAGATTTTATTTTCATGGAAAAACAGTTCCAGAATTGCTTGAAAACATAAATGAGTTTACAAAACAATACAGTATAGGAAACATCTTTGATGTATCTATAATGGAGGTACTAGACAAACAAATAGAAATCCAGAAAAATTATAATAAAGGAGAATTTAATAATAATTCTGATAATAGATTAAAGACTACTATTTTTAAATATTCTTATTATGCAATAGTAATTATTTTAATAGAGGAATAAACAAAAAATTTTTTGTATCTGAATTTTTATATATTCTATTTTTATAATTATAGAATTACAATTAATTTATTTACACAATGAGAGATCGAGATCTTAAAATTCTCTTATCATGATTTGGTAACATAATACCATAACCAATTTTTGATGAGTAAAATATCATAGGGGGAGTATAGATGATTCTAAATAATAAATTCCTGTAAAAACAAATCAAATAATAAGAATTTAACTAATTTGCATTATACAATAGTCATAATAGTCTAATCTTAATTATTTCACCTCCTTTTCATTTCTTATTTCTCTAATCTTAATAGCTAATTCCTGTGGGTTAGCGGACCATTCGTTTATCCGCTCTCTTATAATATTAAGACTTGTTTCAGCACGTCTTCTGACAAAACCATCTATATCATATTGAGCAACATCAATTAATGCATTTATAACTTGAAAAATTTTAGGATCTATTTTAGTACCGAATTTAGCATTATCATCAGCCAATGCCGTACATGCATTTATTTTGATCTTTCGCCGTTTATCTTTCAACAATTTTAAAAGTTGTTCAAATATCTTTTGATTAAAATCATTTGAATTTTTGTTGTAATCTTTCATATACAAAAATTTACCCAATGCAGAAGTAGCTGTAGATCTTATGAAATATTTGTTATAGTCTTCAGTATTATTAACTAAAAAATCTGCTATATCTGTAACAATATTTTTATTAGTATCATTTGATAATTCTTTTAAACCATTAATTGCTCCTGTAGCTACAATATTTTGAAAAGTATTATCGTGATTAATTAGCTTCATAAGCGAAGGAATTATCCTTTGCATCTTTGTTTTTGAAGAAGAATTAATACTACTTTTTCCTATTGCGGTAGCTACTGCTGATTTTACAAAATCACTTTCTTCATAATTTTCGTTATTTATAAAAGGCTCAAGCAAATTAATTGATTCTTCTCTTTCAAATCTACCAATATTTTTTATAATCGATTGCTTAATTTCAGAATGTAATTTATTAAATAGTTTTTTATCCCATAGAAACATTTTCAAAATTTGGTATGCCGTATCTGATTTTACAAAATCATTTTTATCGAAAAACGAACCTAAAGTATTAGCAGCTTCTACCGATACTCCATAAAAATTTTCTTTCATAATTATTTCTTTTAAATTAGAGGCTATATCTTTTGAATAGAAATTCTTAAGCAGACGCACTGCCTCTATTCTCTCAATTATTGTTTTTCCATTATGTAGTTGATTTTTAAGTAAGTCTTTTATTTGAATTTCTTTTTTCTCATCTACCACCTTGATCGATTTTACTTTTTTAAGAATTTTAAATTGTGGATCTATTGATACCCATTCTATTTTGCTATTTTTTTGCATATAAAAAATATGTTCTGTTGTTTTCTTATTGATTAGCATTGTATTTATCTGCTCCTCTGTCTCACCTTTATCATTAGATGATATCAATCTTATTTCTAGCGGAAATTCAAATATGTTGGAAGTATCAGAACTATCATTTAATTCTTGAGATTGTTTGATTTTCACCTTTAATCTGGTAATCTTATTTTCATTTTTATCCTCAGTATTGCTATTTTCGAGTAAGATCTCTACATCAAGTTCGGGATGTCCTTTTCTATAAACCCATTGATCAAAAAAAGTATTCATACTTTTGCCTGATGTTTCTTCAATTATTTTTTGAAAATTCTCTGTTTCTACAGTCCTTCCCTTGTATTTTTCAAGATAGTTCATTAAACATTTTTTAAATAAATCTTCCCCTATCTGATTGCGTATCATGTGTAAAATACATCCTCCTTTCTCATAGGAGTGAGCATCAAATAATTCATCCGGATGCTTATAGAGTTTCGTTACAACTGACCTTTTATAAAATTTTTCTCCCTCTTCAAAATACTTGTCTGCATATTTTAGTAAGTTTAAGTAAAATTCATTAGTTCCTCTACTCTTTTCCCAATAAAGTAATTCACAATATGTAGCAAAACCCTCATTCAGCCATATATGTGACCATTCATTACATGTTACCAAATCACCAAACCATTGATGAGCAAGTTCATGAGAAATGAGAAAAACATCATGATTATAGTCAATTGAAGTTTTTTTATCATGTAAAATGTTTCTTGTTAGAGTAGTACAACTATTATTTTCCATGCCACCGAATTCAAATTCATCTACTGTAACCTGGGCATATTTTGCATAGGGATATTTAATATCAAAGTAATTCTCAAAGAATTCTAATATTTGTGGTGTTTCTGAAAAAGTTAATATCGCGTCTTCTTTAGGTATTTCCTTTGGCCAATAAAAATATAATGGAATAGTGTGAAATTTGCTCTTTATTTCTTCAAATTTTCCTATGACAACTGATACAAGATAAGACGGAATTGGATTTTTTTCTTCCCATTCCCATGTTATTGTATTATTCTTATCATCAATTTTTTTTGCTATTAATTTACCATTCGAAATTACTATATAGTCTTTTGGAGATTTAATTTGTAGATTTACTGGAAATTTCATGTTAGGGTAATCTAGACAAGGAAACCAGTATCGTGATTCTGATGTCTGACCTTGAGTCCAAGCTTGTTTTGCCGGAGATATCTTCTCAAAGGTAGATGAAATAAAATGAAAACCATTTTTTGGTTTATTAATAGAAAAAGATCCATTCAGATAATAATAACCAGCAGAATATGTGATTGATAAATCAATTGTATTTCCTTTTTTTAGGGTCTCTCCAAATATTATAATTAATTGGTCCTCGTTTTGGATAGTTTGAAAACCTATTATGCTTATAGTAGATGATGAAACTTTGTGGATCTGTAATTCAGCAACATTAAGGATAATTTCATTTAAATCTTTAATAGCAGTAACTTTAAGGATCTGTTCACAGTTTGAAAGAATACTATTATTAAGATCTGGTTCTATTTTAAGTAACATATTATCTATAGTAAATGAGAAGAATGGTGGCTTGTGTATAGTGCTACCTGGGTATTGAAATATTTTCTTACTTAAAAAGCTATTATTATTATTATTATTAGAATTTCCTTTCTGCATATATTATTATATCAATCACATTTGAATATCTACTGAAATAAAAGTTTTCATTTATCAGTAATAATTTTACCTTATAGTCTATCTGCTATCTCTATTATTGCTTTAGGTGTTTTACATTTTAAAGTCTATTCAAATGAAAATAGTGATAATAGGTTTATTATGGTTGTTTTTTCTTCCATTCTACTATATTATTTATTTTCTCATCAAATAGATTAACAATAAAAATTAAGATATAATTAATATAATTCCTTACTGATATTAGATGTTTATTATTGTATTATATAAGTGTAACATATATTTTTCATCTTTTAGAAATGAAGCTTTGATTGAGCTATATAATAAAAATGAGGAATTTATAATTATAATTAGAATACAATATTGATACCAATTTTTTAAATTTCGTCAAAATAAAAAAGATAGTAGTAAATATTATTTGAAAAAGTAACCCCTCTTCATCATATGCAAAGGTCATTCTAAAATTTATTTATAGAAGATGTTTCATAATTTTGATCTATATCACTCTTCGTTAGTTTGAGAATGATTGATCCATCAATTAGACTTACAATGGCTAGCCTTGGAATTTGATATTTAACCTCTTTGTTTTGCATTTCGTTCTTTACAATGAAAGATTCCGCAAATGCAGCTTCCACCTTACCAATTCTAATCCCATCAGATGAATAAACAGTACTATAGTTTACTTTATCATCACTATGAATCTTACCTTCATAAGGGTATTCTGACATTTATTATTAATGTAATTCATTCAAAATAAAGATTTAATATAATTTAGTCATTTTGAAGGTTATTAAAAATTTTTGAAGATTATCTTCATTAGGATCTAATATTATTTATAATATGATCATTTTATAATTATGCACAAATTTATATAATACGAACTTTTATGGCTTCGGGTATACGTATAGTTTGATAGATAAACTAGTATATCGATATTGGTAAATTATTTAAATTATTTCTAATAAATTTTCTGATAGACTATAAAAAGAAAGGAAATCAATATATAATTTGAACTTGTCCTGTATGGGAATATCTGAAAGTTTATGTTTGTATTCTACCAGAGCCAAAGATACTCATAAGGCTACTAATAATAGCACCCAAAGCGAAAGGTTGACCGTATTCTTGTAATTGCGGTATTAATGAAGCAACTAATAATATACCTACTGCTACTAATGAACCATATTGAGTTATTTTTTTTAGAATTGTTTTTTCTTTATTAAATGGTGCTAAAAGCATACCAAGAATCCATACGCCGAATAACCAAATTATTATCATAGTAGACATCAGTGCTGGAGCAAGGAATCCCATGCTAAAGTACATTGTAGTAACAATATAATCAGATTTCATCATATTGGCAAAAATATTATCAAAGCTTTTGATACGTATGATAAAATATCCAAATACTGTACCCATAACTATTATAGCACCTATACTGATTCCAACATATACAATATTCATAGAACAGTGAAAAAACAGAATATTAGGGTCAATACTTTTACAAAAGATGTAACTGGTTGTTACAGCCATAAGAAATGATTTTACTGCAATACTTGCAACAAATAATAATGCTTTATGATTGGTTTCTAATATCCATTTAGTATTATTCAAGGCAAAAATTTCACTTATTGTTTGCATTACTATATGGAATGTTGTATTAAGAGATTTTGATAAATTTTTTTGTTTAAGTATTAAATATAGAGATTTTTATGCTTATTAACAAAAGGAAAAAGAATTTTTAATGAAGTACTGAGTGGTGTAATAAATAGTACTAGCACAGGTTAAAATAGATATCTTTGATAAGAAAAAATTTACTATTCTATTCTTTTCAATTTTTTATTTTTCAATCACTTTTCCTTCATTCTTATCTTCAGAAAAAATTTCAATAAATAATGTAGTTTAGATTTATTTTCCAAATGTTACTTACAGAAATATATTGTTGAAAATTAATATAAAATTTGGAAAAAACACTATAAGACTTTTTACAAATAATATAATTATTTCCGAATCGGAATATTTGTATAATCAAAAAAATATAATAACTATAGGTCTACTTGCTAGATGAAATTGATAAAGTTATCCTTCATGAACTAGGAAAAAATGCCCGAATCTCTGCATATCATATAGCATATATTCTTCACGAAATGGAGTACAAAATAACGGATCGAGCAATAAGACAGAGATTGAAACGATTAGAGAAGAGAAATGTGATATTAGGATATTGTGCAATTCTTAATCCTGAACTAATATCACAAAAAGTAAATCGTACTGTTTTATTAAAATTCAAATATACATCTCTTTCAACTACTCTAATTAATGGATTAATTAATTATTCAAAAGATGCACCATTTTGTGTTTTTTCGGCAAAAGCGAGCGGAGACTATGACTGGATTTTTCATTTTGTTTTTGATACAATAGAACAATACGAACTTGAAAGCAGTAATTTCTTACAAAGATTTGCAGAAATTATTATGGACTATCGTTCTTATGAAACCAAGACATTCAAACTATCTCCATATTCTTTTCTTAATGATAGTAAACTTAGTGAAAGAAAAATACTTGTCTATAAAATTCTTGAATCTATTGAAAAAACACAATTATTACAAGATAAGCTACAGATGATTGTAGATGGACTAGTAAAATTTTTTGATGCAAAATTTGCTCGGATATGGTTATTGGATAAAGATGAACAACATTTAATTTTAAAATTTAGTGCTGGAAAATATAAAAATATTAGCGGAGAATTCTCAAGCATATCTATTGATTCTTTGAAAATTGGTTATATAGCTAAAAGTGGTAAGCCGATTATTACTAATGATGTGGTAAATGATCCGCGAATAAAATATCCTGAATGGGCAAAAAAAGAAAAACTTGAATCTTTTGCTGGTTATCCTTTAAAACATCAAGAAAAAATAATAGGAGTTCTTGCTATGTTTAGCAAAAAAAGACTTGATATAGGTGATTTTGAACTATTGGGAGTTTTCGCAGACAAGGTATCAATAGAATTATCTACACATTTTGATGCTCAAGAATACCTCCAAATAAAATAATTTGTAATTAGTAAAGAAATGCCTAGTACAGATTTAAATTTTAATGGATAACTATGAAAATATGTTGGATATGCTGCTGAAATAGCATTTTTATTTTCCATCTGAAGTAACCGATTCTGTTTCCATATAAAATTGATATGAACAGTTTTTTAAATTTATTGTCATATAATAAATTCAATTTTTAATTGAATAAAAAGTAGTTTTTGATTCAAAATAAAAATTAGTTATTATCATTCATGCTAAATATTACGACATTCCGCTAGTTTTGTTCCAATATTAGATTCAACAATATCTTTGATACCATTTTCCATAAAGCCTTTAGATTCTGCTGAAATTACCTTTCCTTCTTCACTACTAATATACTTATTTGGCCCTAATCCTACACCTCCTCTTACTGACAGTGTTGGATAAAAGTCAGTTAGTGTTAGATCATTTACTATTTTTTGAAGTTCATTCTTTGATAATGTTGCTTTTATTATGTATTTGTCAAATGTTGGATTGTCAGAAACTTTTTGTACAGATATTATGTTTCTAATGTTGTATTGTTTTATGAAATCATCTACATCTTCTTTAAATCCACTAAAAACTACCGGTAAACTGGCATCACTGTGTTCAATCATGTTTAATTGGATTTGTTTAATATTTATTTCATTTTGTGCTCTAAGAATTTTATGCTTCTCATTTGCTGTATCCAATAATTCATAACATTTCCCATCAATTTCTACATTTACATGTTTTTCTGGATAATAACTGAATGCAAGAAGAAAACCTGCTGTTCCAATTGCTAATAATGTGACTATACCTGGGATTGCGAGTTTGTATAAACTTAAAGCCATTTCTTGTATTCATCCTTACCTGTTGTTAATTGTAATCGACATAATATCGATACCTTCTTTCTACCTCTTTGTTATTTCCGGCGTTAATTGAAGAGATTCCATGTCTTATATTTTTTGAAATATACTCTTTTAAATAACTTGAATATTCATTTTCTGATGGAAAATTAGATTTTATCAAATCTTCAAATCTCTTTATAAATTCAACAACCTTCTGATGATACTCTTCTTGTGTGGGTTTGCTATTATTATTTACTTTAAACCAGACTGTAGCTGAAGGTGCAGCATATGTCTTTGCAACATCCTCTAATACTCTATCTAGCTCAAAGAAGTCTATATTTTTTAATTGACTCATACCTATATTACGTCATTTGTAATAATATATTCTACGGAAGAATTTTTTGTCTTTATTTTCCATGTCGGAAACTAAATAAGAGGTAATTTGTAGCATTGCGATGGTACGTTAATAGTCTTTATTATTATTTTCCGAATCGGAAACAATAACAAAATTTAATTTTTCAGTTAACAAATTTCAACAATAAATCTCTCCAATAGAAGTTAACAAAATTCGAGAAATTTGTTAAATATTTAGAAAAAAAGTAATAGAGAATTAATATATCTCATTCAAAATATTCCCTCAATATAAGATTTACATTTATAAATTAATATTTCTTCATAACTTAGAACTTATTTGGTTCCTACTCTTTCTTTGGTTCTTCTGAAACTAATTTTTCTATAATCTTTCCAGCATTATTAGATTGATTATGAACTTGTTCTAATTTTTCTCCTACAATTGAATCCTCAATTGTAGCAGTAGTAGTATTATCTAATTTGTCATTTGATGTCATGTTTATCTCTGCAAAAGATGTTTGTAACGAAAGTATTAAAAACAATGAAATTAAAATTGATTTTTTATTGGATATCAACTTGTTAGTTATTATATTCTATTTTTATATTAAAATTTTTTAAAAACAAAATAACTATAAAAAAACTGAATAATATTCTTCATATTATTTCTTTTTCTAGTTAATTGCTCATTGTTAACATTAAAAGCATTTGAAATATATTGGTACTTTGTTCATCATTCTGTATTTTTCTAGAAAGTACATACAGAGACTAACTCACTTACCTTCGAGAAATTTATCAATAAGAAAATAATTTCAATAATTAAAATATATCAGCTTAAGATGTGGCATTATCTTATAAGTTCTATCTAGTATAAACATATGATTCCTAGATGCAACATACATATGGTAGGAGAAATCACCATTGACACGCAAGACTTCTTGACCGTTTACTCAGCCGCCATCGGGACTTGCAAGGAAGGATACGATGTGTTAAAATTCTTTAAGCCTATCATACTGTATAAAATGTTTTTTAACCTTCAATTATAATTATAATGTATGTATGGAAATTATATTACAACCCATCGAAACAGATCTCAGTAATGATATTTTGAATTTATTATATAATTCTCTATTAACAGAATTTCATAACGTTAACGTTACTATTGCTCCAACATTAAAAGTCGATATTCAAAACTTTATTAATAAACAAAGAAACCAACTTCAATCCCCAATCTTATTACATTGGATTTTAGAAAAAATGAAACCAACAAAAGAAGTGAAGGTTCTAGTTATTTGCGATATGGATGCATATTCAGGAGAATTAAATTTTATATTTGGTGAAGCCCATTTAAGAGGACGTGTTGCTGCAATATATCTTGCTAGATTAAAACCAGAGTTTTATGATCTTGAACCTAATGAATTGGTATTTTATGATAGAGTTACAAAAGAAGCTATCCACGAATTAGGACATTCTTTTGGTTTGTTTCATTGCAATAATAAAAAATGTGTCATGCATTTTAGTAATTCGCTATATGATACTGATTTCAAAAACAAAATATTTTGTAAGAATTGCAAAAATAATTTATGATATAATCGAGCATCTAGTTATTTGGTAATTTATTTCACATCTTACTCTATTGTTTCGATATTATTTCCTATAGAGTATTAAAAAAGAAATAAGGCAATAAATATTAGGATTTGAAACTTTTTAGTAAGTAGAGTGAGTAACTTTATTATTTATATTATACATTATATTCAGATCAATAATGTAATTTCCTGAATGATTATTCAATTTAATACTTTTATTCATGGAAACATATTTACTCAGTATTTTTAAATACACTTTTTACTGAAACTACTCGATTAAAATAGCATAGAAAAAAGGGCCAGATCAAAGAAACTAAATTTGTGCCGCACCTCCATCGACGAACAGTTCGATACCGGTGACATAACTGCTCTCATCTGACGCAAGGAAGGTAACGACTTTTGCAACTTCATCAGGAGTTCCCATCCTCCTTAGCGGCACACTGCTCACGAGGTCTTTTTTAAGTTGTCTGCTTTGTTCCTCATTCTTCATCAAGTCACTCAATGCCTGTGTGTCGATCGGACCTGGACTGACGGCGTTGACGCGAATCTTGCGGTGTCTTAGATCGACTGTCCATGTTCTAGCGAATGAACGTACGGCGGCCTTGCTTGCGCTGTAAACACTAAACCCCTCCACCCCTTTGGATGCAGCGATCGATGAATTTAGAATGATCGAACCACCACCATCCTTAAACAACGGAACCGCTTTTTGCACAGTGAATAAAAGTCCTTTGACGTTGACACCGAAAGTTTTGTCAAAGTGCGCTTCAGAAATTTGCCCTAATGTGGCGACTTCCCCAAGGCCGGCATTGGCGAAAAGAATATCGATGTGTCCCTTTTGTTGCTTTACTATAGAGTACAACCGATCAAGATCTACAAGATTTGATACATCACCCTGAACTTCTGTGACATTATTACCGATCTCTGATACTGCTGTATCAAGTTCATGTTGTCGTCGACCAGTGACGAAAACATATGCACCCTCAGCAACGAAACGCTTTGCCGTGGCAAGGCCTATACCACTACTTCCGCCTGTAATTACTGCGATTTTTCCTTCAAGTTTATTCATGACTTTTACTTGTGTTTAATAAGTTTTAAGCTTATGAGTTTTATGAGTTAATGGGGATAGTTTATTGCTTGTTAATCTTGGAATATGTTATACATTTAACGGAGAATGATCATGTAAGGAAATAAGAGATGATTAATTCTTAATTAATATAATATATGTTGTAAATATGATAATGATACTTCTCAATTATAATATTAATAGACAAATTTACATATTACAATAACGTATTATAATATATGGATATGTCTAGTTGTTGTGCTAATTGTGGCAGGAAGAGTCAGGATTATCTAATTTTCTGTCCTATGTGCAATGACTATTATTGTTCAGAGAAATGTCACTTTGAAAACCATAAACTACAATATCAGAAATTTTGAATGGAAATTAGAAAAAGGTTAAAAATGAAGCATTAACAAATAACAATAATGTCCTAACTTTAAAAAAAATTTCAATTAATTAATAATGGCTATGGCGATTAGGCACTATCTATTTAATTTCCTAATATACTTTATAAGATAAATAAATTAAATACTATCATGAGTTATGGATATGAGATAGATAGTGGTGAAAATCAAGGTCTTTCAAATAGACAGCTAGCATTGATATTTGGAATTAGTATAGTAGGAATTTTTATAGTATTTGCTTTATTTATTTTTCCGATACAAAATCTATTCCGTGAATCCATTCCCGAACAAGTCACAATAACCAGTAAAAGTGATGGGGAATGTGTTGTTAACAGCCAAGATCATCCTAGAGTAATCCCTAATTGTAATTATGATTTAGGTGATAAATTGCAAATTACATACAAGTATGGCACTGCTCCAATTGAAACACACAAGAAAATAAATTAAAATTAGATATTCTAATTTTTAAATGGTATCTATCCTAAAATATGGTTATAAGATACCATTAATGTGTTAAACTATTGATGACTTTATTATGATATCAGAGGATGAATTTACAAACATATTATTAGAAATGATAATACCAATGTTACTTCATGTTTATCGGTAATAGAAAATATTTCTAAGATATAACAAGAAAAAATCAAAGAATGTACAGGAGTTATTAATATGCCAGATTTTGTTTTAGGCGCGTATAGTGTACTGTACTAGAAAAATTTTTCGTCTTTTCCTATCTTTATACAGAAAAAACTATGACCTATGAACAAGGCATAAAAATAAGCTAAATATACTAGACAAAATATCAAAGTTATCTCTAGATCAAATAAAAAATAATTGCAGAATATCCTAAATCATTATCTAACTAATAATACTAATTCAAAAAATGACTAAAGATGAAATCAGAAGCTTTTTTGCTATATTACAGCTGTAACCTAACTTGTTTTTTTATGTGAATTTAAATAGAATTAAATAAAATTATTAATATTGTATACTATAGTAAAATTGTCATCATCAAATTTTGACGATATTGTTAATAAAGAAAAAATAAAAAATTTAAAAATTCATATCGATGAAGTTAACAAAATCACTAATAAAAAGAATATTATTCATAAAAAAATCCAACTTTGGACAAATGATAAAGCAAACGAGTATGCTATATGTTTATTATTTGATTCTGACCTAAAAAAAGATAACACACAATTTATAGCATCAACTAATCATAATGAGAAATACATACGTCCAATTGCAGAAACGGATAATATCAAAGACCTACAACATGGATGGGATTATACCTTAAGAGAAGTAATAGAAAATTATAAAAAAAATAGATACCAAAAAATTAGTGGAAATGGTCTTCAATCCATCAAACTAATTCCCTTTTATAAATGCACGTATTGTAATAAAGAACTTTCTAGTGAAGAAGAAAGAAAAGAACATGAATTGTTATGGCATATATAGAAAATAAATTTTAATTAAAAATAGTGTCACTAATAAAATACTCTCTTTATACTATATTTATTATATAAATTCTAATAGTTACCCTAACCTTCTTCTTTACTTCCTCTAAAAAAAGCATGTTTCACTTGACGTTTGATTTTTTGTCAATGATTCTAACTATAAATATCAATTTTATTACCTCAAATTGTTAGATAGACCATTATTTAATAAAAACTCAAATATACGAAATTATAATTTTTGTGGAGTGGTAACCAGCTTTCCAAACAATTGCGATTCCATCATTTTTATATGACCCATTACCATATTTTCAAAAGGATAAACCGTATTTATTATTGCTTTTATTTTTCCTTTACTTGTCCATTTAATTACCTGTTCTAATCCTGCACGGGTTCCTTGAGTAGCTCCGATAAGATTTAGTCCTCTAAAGAAGAGATATCTCAAGTCTAATTTTGAATCATACCCCGTTGTGGCTCCAGTAGATACTAAGGTTCCTCCCATATTTAACAGACTAACTTCTTCTGCAAATACAGATTTTCCTATATGTTCAAAAATAATATCTACACCTTGATTATTTGTTAAACTTCTAACTTTCTTGTACCAATCAGACTCTCTATGGTTTACAACATAATCAGCACCTAATTCAAGACATTTCTCCATTTTTTCTTGGGTACCAGCTGTTGCAATAACATCACAATTGAACAACTTTGCAATTTGAATACCTGCTATTCCCATACCACTTCCACCTCCCATAATTAAAACAGTTTGTCCGGGTTGAATATTAGCTCTAGTAACTAACATATGCCAAGAAGTCATACCTACCATAGAAATAGCTGCTGCATCAGGAAAAGAAAGATTATCAGGGATTTTTATTACATTGACTTCTGGTAAATATGTATATTGAGCAAATCCTCCCCATAAAGGACCAGTTTGAAAACCCCATACTTGTCTTTGACGACAATCATATTCTTTGCCAGCAGTACACTCCCTACAAATTCTACAGGTTAGATTCGGATGTCCTACTATTCTGTCTCCTTTTTTTATACCTAAAACATTTTCTCCAATATCTACTACTGTTCCCGAAACATCACTTCCAGAAATGTGAGGAAGAGGAATCTTAATTGGTTCTCCCCATATTCCCCACAGATCATTGTAATTATAAGAGGATGCTTCAACTTTTACAAGAACTTGATTATGCTTGATTTTCGGGATTTCTATATCTTCTATTTTTACAACTTTTCGTGGATCCTTATTATGTTCACGATATACAGCTGCCTTCATTTCACAATAAAAAATACAATATGAAATTTAAAGAGTAGCTTCGCAAAATATTACAAAAAATATCTTTTAAATTCTATAATAATAATAAGATCATAAATTATAAAATTATTATTATTATTATTTTTTTAATAATATATAATACCATGATGTATTTGTATAAACCTAATGGATAGCAGTTATTCAATCTTGATACTGTATTTTTTAATATTTCTCAATTGATTCTTTAATAAGAAATTTTGCTTTTCTTTTAATTTGATTTTAAATATATACATATAGTTTGTTATGCTTGTATGAAACAATTTCACTATAGAAAAAAAATTTAACAGCAGATCAATCATAAATAACTAAATCAAAAAAATTTTAGTTTGTTATTTCCCTTATCCGTGAGATTACATAGACCTATCAAAGTACTAAGATATGGGTTCCCATCTGAATTACTACGAAAGAATAGACTTTATAATAGTTTATTCATTTCGAAATCTCAATATCTCTTCAAACCACGCTTCATTGTTGGCAATTCTTTTTAGAATATTATCTCTCCATTTGGCTTCATCCATACTAAATATTTTTTTAACAAATAAATCATAATCTTTATCAGTCCAATCGTCCTCTTGCTTAGTGAAGTTTATTTCAATATTACGCTTTCCAGGAATTTTCAATACCCGCATAAGAGAATCTTTTTCTTTTGAATAATTATCTAGTAGTATTTTTATTACATCATCCAATGTTTCTTTCACTTTTCCAATAGATTGAAGTTTTTTATGTGTTTCATCACTGATCTTTACAGATTTAAAAACTATAGGATATTTCACATTAAATATTATTTTATCTTCCTTTATTTAAAATTTTTTCCTTATTAAAATATCAATAACAAAAGTTCCCTTAGCTTTAAGCATGTCATTGCATGATACAAAAAATAATAAGAAGGTTAAGTGAATATTAAAAACTCACTAATTAAAAATATTAGAATGTGGAGAGTCTATTCCTGATTCATTTGACAATACAAAATTAAAATAAATTTGTTTGTATAACAAATTTAATTTTTAGTAAACTTACTACCAGAGACAAAAGGAAATATATAATCATTTTTTAGGTCTCTCAATAATATATAATTTATCTATCTATATTTTTAGGGTATTACCTATCACAATCTTTAGTTATACTATTTTGTTCTAAAAAAATACATAAATATAAACTCTGATATAATAATTACTTGGAATACCTTCAAATTCTAACTATTACAGAGTTTGGTTACATAAACGGTATATTTTTTTGATTATCTATAAGATTTAACAGTATCCAATTCAATAGTCATAAAGTAAATAGCATTTTCAATTATTTATTTATTGATAATATTATAGTTATACAGACAAAAACTAAAATAATTAGGGATTATCAAAGCATCTAACATTGCTAATTATTGTGATGATATCTATTCTGTGGCTATTGTAAACCATTCTGAATCATTAATTGTAAGTTCTGAAGTAAGCTCTATCACGTTAGATAGACCATTATTATGACCTGTAAAAGTGTAATTCCTCTATTATCTGCTATATTACCAGGGTTACATACTGACCAGGGTTACATACTGCATTTGATGTTATGACATTAAAAGTTGAAGTAGTATTTATTGGTCCTTTAGCTGCGGAGAAATGAGAGGGGTGCCGAATGATTTTGACAATTTTGTAGTTGGTGATACTTTAACTAAATCATGTATTATAAAACAGGAGATATTTGATGAAGAAATTAAGTTATATTAAATATATTTTCATCTAAAGTTAAATATCTATTTGAAATAAAGATTACTTGTATGGGTTCAGTAATAGATCTTAATGACTGGAGAATTAATTCCATGCAGGGACCAGTTTGTGCAATTGCTGGCTGTCCAAATAAACCGACAAATCAATGTCCAAAATGTTCAACTTATTACTGCTTTGAACATGTAAAATCGCATCTTCATATGGAAAGACCTGAAGATAGACATGACCAAAATGATGATATAAATAGAATGAGGTAGAGCTTTTTCTATATATTTAATAATGCTAGAATTAAAGGACATTTAAGATCATAAAATTAACTTCATAAATCATTGATATTATAAGGATTGTGATGGTTTTGAGTATGATTTATAGTTAATAGCTGTTTTTTCCTATTATTTTTATTTTCTTGACAAAAATATATGTAACGCTACAGTAATTACCACTATAGATGGAACTCTAACCTCGAAGCGTTATTTCGTAATGTATCTTATCAATAAATTATTTGTTTAGATCTACAGACCTGACGGTATTCTTACAGAATAAGTTAGCACTATAAAGTATAATTAGACACTAGTTTATATATTACAACATAGAACATTATCTTATGAATTTCATAAAGAACATTACTTATGGATTGGTAGGTGGAACATATGGAATAAGCG
>Ga0126311_10000504_pt1 | contig 18138 bp, 15 predicted proteins | sample Plot61_FD_92539 | JGI IMG/M metagenome (GOLD analysis project Ga0126311, IMG submission 92539) | Serpentine soil microbial communities from UC McLaughlin Reserve, CA, USA - Plot61 | ecosystem: Environmental > Terrestrial > Soil > Grasslands | place: USA: UC McLaughlin Reserve, Lake County... | reverse complement strand
TCGGGATCGATCGTGACGTGAAACTCACGTGTCTTCCCGCCAGCGACGCCGACGATTGCAACGCCCGGCAAGCGTGCGAGTTGCGGGCGCACGATGTAAGTTGCGAGATCGGTAAGTGTGGCCTGGTCTCGTTTTTCTGAAGTCAGGCTGTAGCCAGTGACAGGGAAGACTGCAAACGTAAGTCGATCGATGTTGCGAATCTCGGCTGTTGGCGGGAGTGAAGTCAGCAGTTGAGACATTCGCGCCTGGACCAGGCTCAACTCCTGATTGATGTCGCCATTCCAGTTGAAGAAGAGATTGATCTCAGCCGAGCCGCGCGCCGTCTTCGACTTGATGCGCGCAATCCCGGGAATGCCGTTCATCGCCTCTTCGATCGGGCGTGTAACTGACACGAGTGTTTGCGACGCCGGAGCCTCGCCGTTATCGACGATGATCACGATTCGCGGAAAGTCAGTCTGTGGAAAAATCGCGACGGGAAGTTGCCACGCCGCGTACAAGCCCGCCGCACACAGCAGCACCACGATCACGACAATCGCGCGCGACTGGTATGCAACGACACTAGCAAGACTCATCAGTCTTTATCCGCGTCTTCCGCGTTCGTCTGCGTCTCGACCTTTGTACCGTCGGGCAACGCGTAGTTACCCTCGACGACCACCGTTTCTCCACCCTTCAAACCCTCGACGATCTCGATCTTTTCTGTGGTGCGAATGCCAATCGTGACCTTCGTTTCGTGCGCCACATTCTGCGCGTCGACGACCATCACCGTGCCTTCGTTCGCGTCACTTGTTTCAAGCGTCACAGCCGACGCGGGGACCACGATCGCTTCATTCTTCGAGTTTGCAAACACGGTTACCTGGGCGGCGCCGTTCGCGCGTAACTTACCGTCGTCGTTCCCCAGCGTTACCCAGACTTCAACCGTGCGGTTCGTCGGATCGCTCGACCTGCCGAGCAATGTGATTTGGCCGTGCATCTCTTCGGCCGATGAATCGGTGGGAACGACTGTCACCGTGTCGCCGGTTTTCAGTTCGGCCACTGCCGTGTCGGCAAACGGGGCCTTAACGATCACTGTGCTGGTGTCGGCGATGGTGACCAGCTTTCCGCCCGCCGCGGCGAACTCGCCTTCGTACTGAAATTGATCGGTGACGATCCCGGTGATTGGCGAACGAATCGTGGCGTAGCTCAACTGTGCATCGAGCGTTGCGACTCGTTGCTGTGCCTGTGCGGTTCGAGCGGCCGCGAGGGCGCGATCGTTGGGATTTAGTGAGCGCGTTCGCAAAGCGACTGTCTGTTCCTGCAAGCGCAGTTCATCTTCAGCGGTAGTTAAATCGAGTTGTGAGGCTTCGAGATCTTTCTTTGAGATACCGCCTTTCTCAAACAAAGCGCGACGGCGTTCGTACGTCGCGCGTGCGTTGTTGACTTTCGCGCGCGCGTCGAGCAGTGCTTTTTGGTCTTCCGCGTTTGTCTTCGGAATTGTTCCCGTAATAAGACTGCGTTCGTTCGCGCGTGCTTCGTTGAGCGCGGCGACTGCTTCCGCGCGCTGGGCCTCGAGATCGCGCGACTCCAGCATTGCGATAACCTCACCCGCATGGACCACCTTGTTTTTCAGCAGCGCCATCTTCTTGATCTGCGCGCTGATCTTGGCGCCGACGTCAGCTTTCTCGCGCGGCCAGATCGTGCCTACGGCCGAGATGTGATTAGCAATGTTTTCTCTTTCGGCCTTGACGATTTTGACGCTGACTGTCGGTGTTACTTCAGTCTCCGCTTCATGGACCGATCTCCTCAAACGCCAAATCACGAGGCAGACGAGTAGCAGCACAACCAGCGCGCTGCCAACGATCAGAACGATGTTTCGCTGACGCACTATTCGCGCTCGTTTCGGGTCGTTGTCACTCATAATCATTCATCGCTGACCGGTTGCCAGGCGCAAACGAGCCAGCGCTGTTTGATAGTCGAAGATCGCCTGGTACAAAGCGTTGCGTTGCTCGACCAACGTTGTCTGCGCATCCGTCACTTCAACTATCTGCGCTTCACCGGCGCGGTACCGTGCGATCGACGCCGCGAGGTTATCCTGTGCTTTCGTGATGCCTTCGCGCGCCAGGTTGATCCGCGCTGCGGCGTTCGCTGCCTGTACCTGCGCGGCGTAAAACTGTTGCGTGAACGCGCGCAACGCGAGCGTTCGTTCGTTCTCCGCCACTTCAACACGCAAACGCGCCTGACTTTCGCGACTGCGACTCGCGCCCCAGTCGAAGATCGGAATCGAAAAACTAATGCCCGCCGACACACCCGTGTGTTCCTTCAAACGCGGACTCTTCAGCGAATCGGTATCAAAGCCGCCGTTGACCGAATACGAAAGCGAGGGAAGGCGATCGGCGCGAGCGATCCTGATCTCCTGTCGCGCAGCGCGCAGTTGTTGGTCCAGTTGCATAAACTCCGGCCGCCGCGAAACGTCTTCAGCTTTAAACTGCTGGTATTCGGAAGCGATCGGAAGCGCGAGCGCGAGGTCTGTGGTGCTGATGGGTCGTGCGAAATCGTAACCGACGAGCACGCGCAAAGATCCGGCTGCGACTGCCTCATTTCCTCGCGCCTTTTCCAGTTCGTCACGGCGCACAAGCGTCTGCAACTGCGCGCGTGTCAGATCAACGGGAGCGACTTCACCACCGCTCAGCAACAGTGAAGTTATGTTCTCAAACTCTTTCGCGGCGGCGAGGTTTGTTTCCGCCGCGCGCATCTGCACGTTTGCGAGGGCCAGTCCGTAATACGCTTCGATCGCTGCCTGGGCCAACTCGCGCCGTGCAACTTCAGCGCCCGCGTGAGCGGCGGCAAGTAAGGCTCGATTCCTCGCTAGCGTTGCACGCAAGCGTCCTGCAAGGTCGAAGTCCCCGGAAACGTTCACGAGCGCGTCGTAAACACCGATTCCATCCGCGGAAACAAAGCTTGGGCCACGTGGCTCTCCAGGCGGTAATCCCAATGCGGGCGAAGTGTAGATGTAGCTCAGCGGCGTGCTGACCTTCGGCAGGAACGCTGTTTGTGCTTGTCGCACATCTTCGGCGGCGATGCGTTCGTTAAGTCTCGCTGTTTGAAATGCTGAGGCCTGCGCGTTCGCGAGTCGCAACGCTTCGTCGATTGAAAGCGGAGCCGGTGCAGGTGCGGGAACCTGCGCATGCGTGGCAGATGCGCAGAAGAGTGCCAACAATACCGCAAGTTTCAACATACTCAGTCCGCAATTTGCGGTTGAGTATAGTCAAACGAACCTTAATAGAAGATTAACGGCGGGATTCGAGGATGTAGCCTTCGCCGCGGCGTGTGTGAAGCAGCTTAAGTGAATGTTTCCCGTCGATCTTTTTTCGCAAGCGGTTTATGTAGACTTCGATAGCGTTTGAGAATGGATCGAAGGTGTCGTCCCAAACATGGGCCGCGATCTCTGCGCGCGAAACGAGCTGGCCCGCGCGCCGGGCGAGATACTCGAGCAGTGCATACTCTTTCGCGGTCAGTTGCACTTCATCATTCGCGCGCGAAACGCGATGACTCGCCACGTCCACTACCAGATCCTCGATCTCGAAAACGTCCGGACGAAGTTGCGAATCGCGACGCAGCAACGCACGGATGCGCGCCGTGAGTTCACGAAAAGAGAATGGCTTGGTTAGATAATCGTCAGCGCCTGCGTCGAACCCGGTCAGCCGATCATCGACTGCTGCTCGCGCTGTCAACATCAGCACCGGCGTGGAATCTCCGCGCGCGCGAAGTTCGCGGCAAACTTCGTATCCGTCGCGTTGCGGCAACAACACGTCGAGAATGATCACGTCGTAATCATTGATCGACGCCTGATACAGTCCCGCCGCACCGTCCTGAGCTACATCGACTGCATAGCTCTGCTCACGCAGTCCCCTGGCAATAACATTCGCCATCCGCGGCTCATCTTCGACCAGCAGAATTCGCATCGAGCGCCATTGTGAATCTTCACCCCGGACGGTTCAAGTTGTACTCCGCACTGTTTTCGAACGACGATTGCGACGTCAGCAAAGATTTCGCAAAGATTCGCTGGCATGCTGGATGCTAAGTTTTACCCGAAAGCAAGAGGAGAAGGTGATGAAAGTGAAGAGTTTGATCGGCTGTGTTGCGTTAACGGCAGCGTTGCTGGTGGGCTGCAATCGAAAACGCGAGGGCGATTTTCATCTGGCATCGGCGCCTGCGCCCGCGCCTGCCAACAAAAGCGCGCCGCTTAGCCCCGCACCGGGAATTTCGTATGCCGACGTGGTTAACAGAGTGGCGCCGGCCGTGGTCACGATCCATTCGCAGATGCGCGCGCGACAGCCGCAGCAGTTTCCGTTTATGGACGATCCGTTCTTTCGGCGATTCTTCGGTGAGCGCATGCAACAGGCGCCGCCCGCGCAAACACGACAGGCGCTGGGCTCGGGCGTCATTGTCAGTCAGGATGGTTATATCGTGACTAATCATCACGTGATTGATGGAGCGGACCAGATCAAGGTGGACCTGACTGATGGTCGCTCGTTTGAGGCGAAGTTGATCGGTTCAGATCCGCCCAGCGATCTCGCAGTGCTGAAAATAGAGGCGAGTAACCTGACGATGCTTACCCTCGGCGACTCGGATCGCACTCGCATCGGTGATGTTGTGCTTGCGATCGGCAATCCACTCGGCGTGGGCCAGACTGTGACAATGGGCATCATCAGCGCTAAGGGACGGCAGACTGGTTTGAGTAACGGCAGCTTTGAAGATTTTCTGCAAACTGACGCGCCGATCAATCAAGGCAATTCGGGCGGTGCACTGGTTAGCACGAATAGTGAATTGATTGGGATCAACTCGCAGATTCTGTCGCCGTCAGGTGGAAGCATCGGGCTCGGCTTTGCGATTCCTTCGAACATGGCGCGCACCGTGATGGAACAGTTGATTAACAACGGCCAGGTCAGGCGTGGTCAACTAGGGATCGTGGTGCTGAAGATACCGTCCGAGGAAGCTTCGAAGCTCGGTGTGAATCAAGGACCAGGCGTGGTTGTTTACCAGGTGCAATCGGGCAGCGCCGCGGATCGCGCCGGGTTGCGTCAGGGCGACGTGATCACCGCGCTCAGCGGAACGGCGATCACCGATCCAAATACGTTTCGCAACATGATTGCGAGCAGTGGTCCGGGCAGTGAGGTAACGTTGACAGTCAAACGTGACGGGCGTGAAGGCCAGGTACGCGCGCGACTGGGCGAGTTCACCCCACAAGCCGAACGCCCGCGTGAATGAGAGGGATTTTGCCTCAGGAGTCAGTGTCGCACTTGGAGAAGGTCAGTACCGGGAGCGATAGCGATCGGGTCGCTGAACAGCATGCAATAACGCCAATGATTTTGGATCCGGATGGCTGACCCACCCGCTACCGCTAGGTGGTACTGACTGTTTCCAAGTGCAGTCTATTTTTAAACGCAGAGATCGTAGAGCGTGCGCAAAGATTCGCAAAGACAGGTATAGTTCAATCAAACCACATGCGGCGCACTGACAAAGAGTTGCTAATCGCCTGCCGGAATGGCGATGAGTCGTCCTGGGAGGTGTTAGTAGATCGCTATCAACGATTGATTTACACGATACCGCGGCGAGCCGGTCTTAATCAGGATCAAGCCAGTGACGTTTTTCAGGATGTGTTTGTCACTCTTCTGGAAAAGATTGACGACATCAACGAGCCCGATCGTCTGCACGCGTGGCTCGTGACGGCGGCTCGTCGCAAAACATGGCGGCTCCTGAACAAAGAACGCTCATTAAAAAGAATCGACTCGGAACAAGAAGACGATGGCGAGGACGAGCTGGCAGGCATTGTTGATTACAGTCCCTTGCCGGATGAAGCACTGCTGCAGATCGAGGAGCAACACCGGGTGCGAACGGCAGTCGGCGAGCTGGATGAGCGATGTCAGAAGCTGTTGACAATGCTCTACTATCAGACTGAACCGCCTTCATACGCCGAGATAGCCGCGACTTTCGGAACGTCTGAAGGCAGCATAGGGCCGACGCGCGCTCGCTGTTTAAAGAAACTGCTTCGTTTACTGGAGGAATAGGTACGTATTTTACGCTTGCGGTGAAGCACTGTTTCGTAGGTTGAAAGGGAACTCACCTACGAAAAGTAGAGCAAATTATGACTATTTTCTCACCGCACATAGCTTTTACAGAGTTGGCCGACCTGGCCGACGAACATTCGTCGCCGTCGCCCGAAGGTCTGCTGCACCTAGCTGAATGTTCACACTGTTCGGCGCAGTTGCAAACGATCCGCCAAACGACCAGTTTGATGAGATCCGACATGATTGAGAGCGCGCCCACAGACCTGGTGAAATATGTCAAGGGGATTTTTCGGCAGCGGGCCGCCCAGTCGAAACCTTCGACGCTGAGCCGGATCGTCGCCGCCCTGACCTTTGACAGTCTCACGGCTGCTCCGGCATACGGAGTGCGTTCACACGCAGGGGGAGGACGCCAACTCGTTTATTCCATTGAGAACGTGGACATCGACGTGCGTGTCTCAGCAGAAAATGAGGAGTGGCAGGTCGCGGGTCAGGTACCGGGAGCGTTTTGCGCGACTGGGGAAGTAACGCTGGAAAGCGACAGCTTCTCGGCGACGACGAAATTAAGTGAGCTTTGCGAATTCTCGTTTAGCTCGGTGCCCGAAGGAACTTACAAGCTCTCAGTTCAACTGGTCGACGTGACAATAGAAACTCCCCCGCTCGAAATCGGACCGTAACAGGGATTTTAAATGGAGCGTGCGGAACTTGCAGCGCGTCTGGTTGAAGTAGATGAAGATCAACAGGACGCTCTTCTTCAGGATTGTCGCGCCAGTGTAGACACGCAACTCGCCTACATTCTGAAAGACATCAGTCGTGACGGCTGGACCAGCGATCCGATGCGTTCGCTGGCTGCTTCAGCCGTGCTTCGCAAGATTTGCCGGACACATACCGACCCTGAGATCTCGGCGCTTTGCAATTGGAGTCAGGGTATCGAGGAATTGATTAAAGGCGACATGCCGGCCGCCGTTACCACACTCGACAAAGCCCGCGCAGGATTTCTTAAACTAAACAAACCACATGTCGCGGCTACGACTGAAGTGAGTAAAGTCGTCGCCCTCGCGATGCTGGGCCGGTACGATCAAGCCATCGCCTGCGCTCTGCGCGCGCGTAAAGTGTTTCTCGAATGTAGCGATTTACTAGCCGCCGGCAAGATTGAAACCAATATTGGCAACCTCTACTTCCGTCGCGATCAGTATCTCGAAGCGGAAGAGTTTCAAACTTCAGCGCGCAATCGCTTCATCGCAATCAATCATGAGAAACAACTAGCCGCGATCAACAACTGTCTCGCCAATACTCACGCGATTCTGCACAAATTCTCTTCGGCGGCGGCGTTATACGAGGAAGCGGTGCAACTGGCGGAACGGGTCGGAGTGTCCGTAATTCAGGCCGAAATCGAAGGAAACATCGGGAACTTTGCACTCCTGCGCGGCCGGTACGATCAGGCGCTTGATTATCTGGAACGCTCGCGTCGCCGTTACGAGTTTTTGGGCATGCCCCATCAATCGGCCCTCGCGCAAAGAGAGATCGCTGATGCGTATCTCGAGTTGAACCTGGTACCGGAAGCACGCGAGATCTATGCGCGTGTTACGGACACTTTCGCGAGGCTGGGGTTGCGCGCAGACGAGGCACGCGCCTGGGCCTCGCGCGGTCGAGCGGCAGTTTTGTTGGGCAAGCTCGATGAAGCGCTTTCTTCGTTGAAACGTGCGCGCGAACTTTATGAGGCTGAAGGAAACAAGGTGGGCGAAGCACTCGTGCTGTTATCGCAGGCACAGCTTCATCACGACGAAGGAAACGAGGACCGGGCGAACCAACTCGCCGTAAAAGCTGAAACGGATCTCTCGGCATTTGGAGGCTGGCATCAAATACTTTTGGCGCGCTGGCTGCGCGCCGATATCGAACGCTGCATGGGCCATACAGACGAAGCCCGGCGTCTCTTCGAACGTACGCTGCGAGATTCGATTCGCAAACGACAATTGCAAGTAACTGAGCGTTGTCACACGGGCCTGGGATTCCTGGCTGTTGCTGAAGGAAAAAAGGCTGTTGCCGAACGACACTTCAGGAACGCGATCGCTGTCACCGAAGAACTACGCGCGCCGCTGCCCGGTGAAGAATTTAAAACCGCATTCTTCGCGAATAAGTCGGCGCCCTATAACGAACTGCTGCGGATTTGCCTCGACGGCGGAGCGGAGCGAGTACCGGAAGCTTTCGCCCTCGTCGAGAGTGCTCGTTCGCGGGCGCTGGTTGATAGTCTCGGTGCCGGTCATGAACCACTTGTCGAACCTCGCGATGATTTCGAAGCGGATCTTTTTACAAAAATCAGTGATATCCGTGAAGAATTGAACTATCTCTGCAAGGAAATTAACCGGCGCGTAAGCAGTGATGGTCAGAAAAGACAGCGCCGGTTGCAGCAGGAGTTACGCGAGCGCGAAAGCAAAGTGCTCGAAATCACGCGGCAACTCTACCACCGTCGCGAGAGCGTGTCGCCTACAGCGCAAAAGTTTGATATCCGCGAGCTTCAACAACAGCTCAGTGACGACGAAGCACTGGTTGAATATACCGCGTTGGGTGATGAGTTGATCGCATTCGTCGTCAAGCGCCAAAAAGTGGATGTGGTGCGTAACCTGGCGTCGCTTGCCGATATCGATCAGCAGTTGAATGCGATGCGTTCTCAGATTGATACACTCCGCTTCGGAGCGCCGACAATGCGCAAGTACCTGCCAACGCTGACCGATAAGATCAAGATACACCTTCAAAACCTGCATGATGCTCTGATCCGGCCGCTCGAGGGAATTCTAGAGCGGCGCAAACTGATTATTGTTCCCTATGGACGCTTGCACTATCTTCCTTTTCACGCTCTGTACGATGGCTGCAAATATCTGATCGAACACTGTGAGATCTCGTACGCGCCCAGCGCCGCGATCTTTATGCGATGTCTGCTGCGCGGTGAGCACCGGCTTAATCACGCCGCTCTGCTAATGGGTGTATCTGACGAACAGGCTCCGCGAATTGCGGATGAAATTCAAGCGATCAAAAACGTATTTCGGAGTGTGACAACCCTTATCGACGACGCTGCTACAGCGACAGCGCTGCGAGCGGAGTCGGCCGCCGTCGACGTCGTGCATCTCGCGTGTCACGGGCAGTTTCGTTCTGATAATCCACTGTTTTCCGCGCTGAAGCTCGCTGATGGTTGGTTCACTGTTCGTGATGCGTACAACTTGAAGCTCAACAATGCTCTGGTCACTTTGAGTGGTTGTGAGACAGGCGTAAACGCGGTGGCGCCGGGCGATGAATTAATTGGATTGGCTGGAGGTTTCTTCGCTGCCGGAGCGCGATCGGTGTTGTTGAGTCTATGGGTGGTGGATGATGAGGCGACAAATCAGATGATGGTCGATTTCTATGAGGAAACAAAAAACGGCCGCTCATTATCAGCAAGTTTGCGCGCCGCGCAATTGAAGATGCTGCAAAAGAATCCTCACCCGTTCTTCTGGTCCCCCTTTGTCCTAGTCGGCAAACCCTAAATGGTTTCACGCAAAGACGCAAAGAAGAGCGCAAAGGCGCAACTATTGCTTTGCGTCTTTGCGGCTCGGCTTGGCGCCTTTGCGTGAAAGCTCTTTATTACAAACCGGATGCACGGGTATTTCGGCACTCACATTTCGGACTGTACCTAAAAGATGAAGTTCTTCAAGGAAATCCGGCATAGCGTAATCTTTCTACTAATCGCGGCGCTTATCTTTTTCGCTGCTAGTTGGCGCATGCCCGTTGTCCAGGCTCTCGGAGGTGACGAAGATTTCGTCCCTGGCGAAGTCGTCGTAAAACTCACCAGCAGTTCGAATCTCGCCGGCGTTGCGTCGCAACACGCTCTCGATCCAACTCCGCTCGATCAGTTTGGCTCGCGACCGATCTACCGCCTACGAATCACGGATGGCGCGCGCGTCGAAGATCGCGTCAACCAACTCCTGCTCGACACGCGCGTCATATTCGCAGAACCCAATTTCATCGAAAAACCACCAGAAGGCGGCGGCAACAGTTGGAGCGTAGGCAATAGTTGGAGCGTAGGCACGCAGTCAGCGTATGTGGCGCAGTGGGCGCCGTCGATGATTCGGCTGGCCGAAGCACAGGTGGTAAATCGAGGGATTGGCGCCGGTGGCCAACCCGTTCGTATCGCTGTGCTCGACACGGGTGTCGATGTTACGCATCCGGCGCTCGCCGGCCGTCTGCTACCCGGTTTTGACTTCGTCGACATGGATGCGAATCCAAGCGAAGTCGGCAATCCAAATGTTGGCCCTTATGGCCATGGAACTCATGTTGCGGGCATCATCGCGCTTGTGGCTCCGGAAGCCAAGATCATTCCTGTTCGTGTCCTCGATCAAAATGGACTGGGAAACACATGGGTGTTGGCGGAAGCGCTGGCCTATGCTGTCGATCCGGATGGCGACCCTGCAACCAACGACGGCGCCGACGTAATCAATCTCAGTCTCAGTACACTGCGGCGCACGCGACTTTTAAAAAGCGTGCTCGCCAGGGTCTGCGATGATGCTCCAGCTCCGGGTGATGAAGATATCCCTGCAACTGCAAATTCCAATCTCGTCGTTGTAGCGGCAGCGGGCAACGGCAGCGATTTCACTGAGCAATATCCAGCCGCGGAAAACATCGGTGGTTTGATTGCAGTATCAGCATCGACGTCACAAAACCAGCTCGCCACTTTTTCAACTCGCGGATCGTGGATACGCGTAGCTGCGCCGGGACAGGGAATCACGAGCACTGTTCCGGGTGCGCAGTACGGCACGTGGAACGGTACTTCGATGGCAGCACCGTTCGTGGCGGCTGAAGCGGCCCTGATCCATGCGCAATTCCCAATGCTTCGCAATACAAAAATCATCGATCAAATTGCGAAGACGGGCGATCGCATTGACGGTCCGGTACCGGTTCGAATTGACGTTGGCAGGGCGTTGACGACAACACCTGAGTTGGAAACCACTCCGACTCCAACCCCAACGCCGAGTCCGACACCGGCATCGACACCCGTAGTCCCACCGGAATTGTTGACCCACACCAACACAAATCGTGCAATTGCATTGCATTCAGTGCTTCAGATCACCGAGCCATTCCCTCTGTTGACGCCAGGTAACTTCAGTTCTGACCAGCGCACGCGCGTGACACTGTTTGCAAGCAACATCAATCTGTTACCTGGTGAGACACCTTCGGTCATCAGTGTCTCAGCTGCAGACACTCGCAACATCGTTTACCTTCTGCCGGTTGAATCCGTCACCTTCGTGCCAGGGTTTGACTGGCTGTCCGCGGTAATAGTGCGATTGCCTGAAGACATGACTATAAAAGGTGATCTATCAATCACGCTCAGCCTGCGCGGCGTCAAAAGCAACGCCGCGGTGATTGGCATCAGGAGTCCTTGAGGTTGAGCAAACTCTTATCCATTCCGTGTAATATGTGGATAGAGATGAGAGGTAACGATGGCTTTCAAGATTGAAGAAAAGTTCGAAGTGCAGGCGCCGGTGGAGAGCGTTTGGCAGTACTTGATCGATCCGAAGCGAGTGGTTGACTGTCTTCCGGGCGCGCAATTACTCGAGCAAAAGGACGACGGAACTTTCCTCGGCGCGATAAAAGTCAAAGTTGGACCACTGTCGATGTCCTATAAAGGCCAGGGGAAGTTTACCGAGAAAAACGACGGGACACACCAGGTTCGGATGGTCGGCGACGCACGCGAGGTAACCGGTTCGGGATCGACGAAGGTGTCGATGCTGAGCACGGTTGTGGCGCTTGCGAACGGCGGTTCGGAAGTTTCAGTTAGTGCTGATGTCGAGCTTGCCGGCAAGATCGTGCAGTTTGGGAGAGGGATGGTCGAGGAAGTCTCGCGGCAGATGTTCCGGCAGTTTTCTACGTGCGTAAGACAGCACCTGGAGATTGCTAACGGGCCGCAAACCATAGCGACCCCGGCGCCGGAAGTTCAGACTGAAACGAAAGCTGTTGCTGCTGCGCCACTCGCGTTCCGCGCGATCTGGGTCATGTTCGTCCGCTTCTTCAAAGGACTGTTTGCGAACGCGGAAAACAAGTAGGCGGTGGTCCTATTTCAAGGACCACCGCTCACTGGTTATTCACTAAGCGATTCGTCGTGACAGGCTTCCTGAAACCTCTTCTGGTCCTCACGACAGAGGTCATTGTTTGCTCCAAGGTCGTTGCGACAATCCTTGATCAACTCCTGCCGCAACTCCTCACACTGTGAATGACACGACCCTTGGAACCCCACCACAAAAAACAATACCGGTACAGCGAAAATAAATGCCAGTTTCCTTTTCATCGGAATCTCTCCTTTAAAATCCGGTCGCAAAAATTTGAGTGCCAGGAGAGAAGTTGCTGGAGGTACGATGTTATTACCGCTGCCACGCGAAATATTTTTAGTCGGCCGTGAGTGGTCTCTCGGAACGCCGGAAGGTTTGCAAAAGTCCGATTGTGATTGCCAGCACTACAGGCCCGAGCACGATGCCGAGCAGTCCGAAAACGCTGATCCCGCCGAGCACTGAGAAGAAAACAAAAAGCTCGTGCAATCTGGTCTGGTTCCTGAGGAGCTTCGGGCGCAGGAAGTTGTCGACTGTGCTTACCACCAGTGCGCCCCAAAGTATCAGCAGCACTGCTTTGGTCCAGTGGCCAGTCGCCATCAAGTAGATCGAAAGCGGTAACCAAACGAGAAACGATCCCGCAAGCGGAATCATGCACAGGAACGTCATCAGCACGGCCCAAAGAATGGGCGACGGTATCCCCAATATCCAGAACGCAATGCCTCCCAACAATCCCTGAAGCGCAGCGATAGTCACCACGCCATAGACACTCGCACTAACCACTTCCTTGATGCGCGCGATTATGGCTTCACCCTGTTCAGTGCTCAGCGGTAGTGCCGACGGCAGACGCCTTACGATTTCGTCGCCATCGCGAAAAAGATAGTACATAGTGAAGAGCACGAAGAACGACTTCACAATCCCGCTCACGATATTACCGAGCAGGCTCCAGGAAAAACCGAGCAGGAATCCACTGGTGCGTTTCAGTTGCTCAGCCAGGAACTCTTGTGTGCGCAGCGTGTCGACGCCGAGTCGAGTCTGAAGCCATTCGGTGACGCGTCCGAATAGCGGCGTTTGCGTGTTCATCAATTGAGAGATCTGCGACGGCAGATTCGGGATGACCTTTCCCAGTTCGTCTGCAACCGTCATCGTGAGGAGTGTGAGAGGCAAAACGACTACGAGTAAAACGAGTAAGCACGATACTAAAGCGCTCAAACTGCGAGACTTGATCCGGTGTGTCAGTCGCCTGTGAACCGGATAAAGAACTATCACCAACACGATCGCCCATTCCAGCACGCCGATGAAAGGTCTGAGCATTAACCAGCACAGGTAAAGACCGATCCCGGTCGCCACTAACACCCCCAACCAGCGAGCTTGATTGATTTGATCGTTCATCTCGTGCACATTCTAGCCGTGTGATTATGTGAGGCGAGTCACTTCTTTGCAAAACTTTTGCGACTAAAGGCTAGTCAAATTAAAATAAACACGAAAAGAGAGGCGCCCTATGCAAGTTGTTGATTGCCGCAAATGTAACGCGAAGAATCGTGTAGACGAGACCCGGCTGGCGAGTAGCGAGGCGAAGTGCGGCCGGTGCGGAGCGGCGCTCGAAGTAACTGGCGGGCAGGATTTGAAGCCTTTGGTAATCACGGATCAGACTTTCGAACACGAAGTATTGTCAGCTACAGGCAAGCCCGTGTTGGTGGATTGTTGGGCGCCGTGGTGTGGTCCATGCCGGATCATCGGCCCGGTTATGGACCAGCTCGCCGCTGAGTCGCAAGGAAACTATCGCATTGCGAAACTGAACGTCGACGACAATCAGCTAACCGCCTCGCGTTTTCAAATCGCGAGCATTCCTACCATGCTAATCTTTAAAGACGGAAAACTGATCGAGCGTCTCGTCGGCGTGCAGCCGAAGGAGACGATTGCCGAGCGTCTTCGTCTCGCGTCCAGAACTGCCGCGTAACAGCGCCTTCGGCGCTGCTTGCTTAACTACCTGTGATAAAGGACAAATTCGAATCATGAATAAACTAGTGCGCAACCTGGTTGGTACTTTTCTGCTGTCCGCTGCGAGTTTGACAGTGGTCCATTCGCAGTCGTTAACCCCGAAAAAAGTCAATCAGGTTGTGCAGCAAAAACAGCAGAGCAGCGGTCTGCTAAGCGAAGAGTTTTCTTTCCTGATTAAAGACTTCCAGATCGATCATCAAGGTGAAACTAACACTCTAAACATCACAATCTCGTATCACTACGTCGCCAGCATCACGAATGCTGATTATCCCGACTTCCGCTGGCTGGCCAAAGATGTAGAGACGTTGCTAAGCGCTTATCCAAATAAAACAGACTACTGGGAAATCGTAAACAAGCAGATAACATCGCTGTTGATGAAGAAGTATCCGGCACTTGCGAGTGTCACTTGTGAAATGACAGTCGATCCATCAGGCCAGGTTCCATACACGCGCATGAGCCGTGTCACGCGAAACAGGCGACGATGAATGTTGACACGAGTTTGCAAAACTGTATGATACGGGCTTGTCAATCCCAGGTAGTTGGTCTATCAAGGTTCTTCAGAAAGCAAGGTTCTTCAGAAAGCCGCTTGCATCTGAGCCGCTGCCGGCTTAATGGGCGGTAGCTTGTCTGCCTCACTAAACCCTTCCTCCCAATCTCAAAAAAATGAATCAGCAAGTAGCGTCCAAAAAACGCGGGCACACGATTCTGTTAGGTGGCCTGGGGGGCGATTCACATTCAGTCGGCCTCACTATTCTCCGGCAGAGTCTCTCGGCAAACGGTTACCAGGTTCGCTACCTGGGCACGCAAAACACGCTCGCGGATTTCTTTCAGATGGCGAGCCTCGCGAACGTCGTGATGATCTCGAGCATGGACGGTCATGCGCGTTATTACCTGCGTGACTTTCCCGCGTTCAAACGTGAGTTCAAAACGAACAGCACGCTCTGGTACCTCGGCGGAAATCTCGGTGTGAGCAGTAGCTACGAACGCGACTTCATCGAGATGGGCTTTCATCGTGTCTTCGCGAACTTCATCGAGCTGACCGCGGCGCTGAACATGATCGAGCGAGATCTGGCGGACGTGCCGGCGGTCGCCAACTATCCTGAACTTTGGAAACACTCTTTGCCCGCGACGTACCGGTTCAGCGGTGTCGCAAACGACACGTTGCTCGATCACGAGAGTTTTGAATCGTGCCGCCGCGAAGTGCTTGAACACTGGAAGACCGGAAACGGTGCGCGCAGTCTCGCCAGTAATGCGCAGTTCCTGATGCAACAACCCTCGTTTCCGCGAGTCCAGGCGAACGTACGGCTGGACCATGATCGGATCCTGGTCCAGCCTCGCTGCGGAGTCGCTCTTGTAGACGAACAGATCAAACTCTTCACGAACTTCAAACATGCCGGTGTTAAGGTGCTGTCGTATCAGGTCGACTCCTTGACGCGTAATAACGATTACGCGCGTGCGGAGGAGGCGATTCGCGATAGTCGGGCAGCCGCAACGTCAACGATCAATGGCTTTCCGATAATTAATCACGGCGTGCCCGGACTGCGACGAATTGCGCAACAGGTGCAGTTGCCTTTGCAGACGCGACACAGCACGCGCGATCCGCGTCTGCTGGCTGAGATCTCATACGCTGGCGGTGTGACTTCGTTTGAAGGCGGGGCGATCTGTTACAACATTCCGTACTACAAAGACTATTCACTCGCCGAGTCGATCAAAAACTGGCAATACGTCGATTACCTGACCGGTCTTCATCATAAACTTTTCGGCATCGTGCTCGATCGGGAGTTTTTTGGAACGCTGACGGCGACGTTGATACCGCCGTGTCTCGCGATCGTCACCGATATTCTGGAAACGCTGTTGGCGGTGAGGCAGGGTGTGAAGTGCGTCAGTCTCGGTTACGCGGAGCAAGGCAATCGACCGCAGGACATCGCTGCAATTCGCATGCTTGGGAAGTTGACGGGCGAGATTCTCGATCACATGGGTTACAAGGATGTGCAGGTCAACACGGTGTTTCATCAGTACATGGCCGCGTTTCCTCCTTCACCAAAGCGTGCGGACGAGTTGATTCGCTGTTCAGCGATGACTGCTGCACGCTCGGGCGCGACTCGCTTAATCGGCAAGACTCCGGTCGAAGCGTTTCGGATCCCGACGCTCGCAGACAATGTCACCGGGATCGATTTAATTCAGCGAGGACTCGCGGGAGCTTCCGATTGCTTTGTCGATGAAGCTCGCGTGGCGGAGGAGTGTGCACGCATCCGATGCGAGGTTGAAGCGATTTTTGAAAGTATTGTTTGGTGTGGGAATGGTGACATCGCACAAGGTGTGATCACGGGTTTTGAAAAGGGGTTGCTCGACATTCCTTTCTCACCAAGCGTTCACAATCGTGGTGAGGTGATGACGATGCGCGACGTTGATGGCGCCGTGCGTTTTCTGTCTATAGGGAACCTGCGATTGGATCGCGAGACACGCGAGTTTCACGAAGACAAAGTGAGCGATCGCCGCAAGTCGGAAGGGATACATTCACGCACACAGGATTATCTCCTCGTCGAGCGCGACGTAATGCAAGTCGCTCGCTGCGAGTACGAGCACTGGCCCCTGGGCCAGTAGCGCCAAAGGCGCGAAATAAGATAGCCAGGGGCAAGCGCGAAGCGCATCGCCCCTGGTTAAAGTCCCCCCCCAAGCGAGCAAAGGCCTGAAGGGCCGAAATAAATATGCGACTGTATTACGCCCTTTCAGGGCTGGCGCTCGTTTTAAATACTGTTACCAGGGGCGACGTGCTCCGCTTCGCTTCGCACTTGCCCCTGGCTTTCATATCCCGCGCCCTTGGCGCTCTGTGTACAAGTAGGAGAAGTTACGGAGATGAGTAAGATTGCGGAGCGCATTGCGAAACTTTCGCCCGAGCGCCAGGCGTTGTTAGCGCGGCTGTTGAAGCACGACCAACTTGAACTATCGCGAGCGGTGATCATGCCGCGTGTTCGCGAGTCGAACGACGCTCCACTCTCATTCGCACAGCAACGTCTCTGGGTTTTCCTGCAATTAGATCCCTACAACGTCTCCTACAACATACCAGATGCGTTCGTTCTCAAAGGCCGGCTCAACGTAAAAGCCCTGGCCCAAAGCTTCAGCGAGATCGTGCGACGGCACGAAATACTCCGCACCACTTTTCAAGTTATCTCCGGCGAGCCGAGACAAGTAATTAGCGAGCCTCAACCAATAACACTGGACGTCGTCGACTTAACTCAACTACCCGATCGCGATGCAAAGGCTCAACAACTGTTCAACGAAGAAGCATGGCAGTTGTTTGATCTCACACGTGGCCCACTACTGCGCCTGAAACTGTTGAAACTCGAAGAAACTGAGCACAGACTGCTCATGACATTTCATCACATCGTTAACGACGGCTGGTCCGCCACCGTGTTGTTGCACGAATTCATGACGCTCTATAACGCTTTCAGTCGCAATGAGCCTTCACCACTCCCGGAGCTGCCGATTCAATATGCCGACTTCGCCATCTGGCAACGCGAGTGGCTCAGTGGCGAAGTCTTTGAAAAACAACTCAGCTACTGGCGCGAGAAATTGCATGGAGCACTGCCGGTGCTGGAGTTACCAACTGATCGTTTACGTCCTGCCATCCCGAGTCACCGAGGCGGCGTTGAGCAAATCTATCTGCCGGCAAAACTGACCCGCGAACTACAGGCTCTTAGTAACGATGAAGGCGCGACCCTGTTCATGACTTTGCTAGCGGCCTTCAAAGTGTTGCTCCATCGTTACAGTGGCCAAACAGACATCTGTATCGGCGTGCCGATTGCTAACCGCAATCGCGCTGAGATTGAAAACCTGATCGGCTTCTTCATCAACAATCTCGTGTTGCGCAGCGATCTCAAAGGCAATCCAACCTTTCAATCACTGCTGTCGCAGGTACGCGAGGAAACTCTCAACGCGTATGCGCACCAGGATATGCCGTTTGAGAAACTGGTTGAGGAGTTGCAGCCGGAGCGCAGCCTGAGTTACATGCCGCTCTTCCAGGT
>Ga0126311_10000503_pt1 | contig 18166 bp, 14 predicted proteins | sample Plot61_FD_92539 | JGI IMG/M metagenome (GOLD analysis project Ga0126311, IMG submission 92539) | Serpentine soil microbial communities from UC McLaughlin Reserve, CA, USA - Plot61 | ecosystem: Environmental > Terrestrial > Soil > Grasslands | place: USA: UC McLaughlin Reserve, Lake County... | reverse complement strand
TTCCCACTTGAACGGTCCAACGGAGTTATTCTGCAAGAAAGGAGCAGTGGACCACAGGCTGATCAGCGACGCGGGACGAGTGTAGCCGCGTCCACCACCGGGCATCTCATATGTTCGTTCTTCGCCTGTAACCGGGTGAACGACCTTGATGCTGCCGACGGCCGGCAAGTCTTTGTAAGTGTCGGAGGAGAAGTTGTCCCAGATGTTATCTCTGATCGCGTTTGTTGCGAGCGGACTGCAAGCATTGGTCTGGAGTAGCGTTACCGGCACGCGATGTTCGGCGGAAAGATAATTCCCGTTGAGAAAATCAGGCGCCATCACAATCGCTCGCATCTTCGACTTGAACTCTTCCGTCTTAGTCCAATTCCAGTATTCGTCCCAACACTTCAAGTAGTTTGGTCCAGCGCAACCATTGGTGGCGAAGATCTGCTTGGGAGCGTCAGGCGTTGGCAGCTTGCTCGAGTGGCAGCGCGCGCACGTTTCGGCAAAGACGGTTTTACCGTTGTCGAGACGTGTCATGTAAGCCGCATCTGTCGAATTACCATTATTCAGGTACTTGTTGCCGCCCGGCGCATCACTCAACTTGTGTGGCGTGGCAGCTTTCAGAAAGAAGAGCGCCATGTTGACTGTTTGCGCTTCGGTTGCTTCCCAGTAGCTCGAGTTCTTGCGCGCGACGGCGATCTCGATCGGCGATACTGTCTTGCCGCCTACGAGTGGATTGAAGTGCAGCAGCCACTCTTCACTGAACAATCCGATGTTCAGATAGACGCGATTCAACGCGCCAAGCGCACCGACTGAGTCAGAACCGTCTTTGAGCACACGCGGCGAGTAGACCGTATTTGGCGGCACGAAGAACTGCGCAAGTGGATCGCCAAGCGGTACGTAATCGTTCAGTTGCTTGTTGTCGATACTGCCTGGTCCAAGCGTCTCCTTTCCGAAACGCTTGGCCTGTTCAAGACGTGGGCCAAGGTTGTAGATCGCATTCATCGTGCGCGGATTGTTGATGTTGTCCGACGAGACGAGGGAAGTGTCCAGTGAGCCTGGCCGCGACGTATGGAACATTTGATACGTGTAACTGTTCTCCGCTGCGCGCCAGTCGAAGATTCGATCGATCCAGAAATACTGTGCGCCGACACTGTTACTCAGGTTCTTCCATTCAGGTTTCTCAGGATCAGCTGGCGGCCTTACTGGATCCGGGCCGACGTGACAGAACGTGCACGACATACCGACGCGATACGGGCGCACGAGATCCTTCGAATAGTAGTAACTGGGATCGCTGTAGTAGCGCTCCGGATCCCATTTGCGTGCAGCCTCGGCGTCGAACGCCGGGTTAGGGAAGAGACGCAGGCCCACGATGCCCGTCGCGTAACCGTAGTAGGAACCCACCGGCATCGTCTTTGGCAGATGTTGATTGGGTTGACCGTCGGGCAGTGCCTGGCCGCGCGAACCGACGCGCACGCCCGGATACTTCTGTTCGTTTTCAAAAGGTTCCGGCGGGCAGTCTGCTTTGCGCTTATCTAACCAGAGTCCGAAGCGGTTCGGATCAGGACCAGTAGGTTTTTCGAAACACGGCTCGTTGACCAGTCCGAGATAGTACCAACGATTGTCACGGCTGAACTTCAACTTCTCGCCCGGGCTGTTTTTGGGATCGATCTCATTCGGGTAGGACGAGAGCGTTTTCAGCAGATCGAGTGCGCCGAAGCTCGTGGTGCCGATGTGATCCCAGAAACGATCGTTGCCGCCGGTCCAGATGACCCAGGTGTTGCGGCCCTTCACTTCGCCAGGCGTAAGCGGAACGGCGCCGTCCATATCGTGAAAGTAATCTTCATCGGCAGCGATGAAGTCCGTTGCAGGACGGTTTGCCTGTCGTGCTTCATCGAGGACTGTGCCGGGTTTCGGTCCTTTATGGACGAAGAGGCGATAGGCGATGAAGGCAACGACGGCAACAACTAAGAGAAGGATGATGATGCCGAGAAATCTGAGTCTTTTTCGTGGCACGGGGGTCTGCTCCTTTTTTATATATGCGCGTTTGGTGCCTTTTGTTTCTTTGAAGCAACTGTAGGGGCGGCCCTCCGTGGCCGCCCCAGGCTTACCGCCCTTGAGGAGCGACACTGGGGCGGCCACGGAGGGCCGCCCCTACAGTTCAGCGATGGACGTGAAAGTTTTCGTAGTGTGGATTGATGGCGGCAGCCATTTGCAGGTAACGATCGGCTTTGCCGTTTGGACTAAAAGCCTTGTGAATCATTCCAGCTACACGAAAGAGTCGCGCGTCCTTCACGCCGGACGCGAGCGACTCATCCATGAGCTCCAGCGCCTTCGAAAACTCGCCCGCCCGATACAACGCCCACGCCATCGCGGCCAGCGTTGAAAAGTTTCTCCTGAGCTCGAGATCCTTCTCCGCCCACTTCACCGCCTCAGCGCCATTCTCAAACACGTCGGCGTAGAGATCCGCGAGGTGATGGTAGTAGTGCACTTCGCCACGCTGCGCTGATTCAAGAAACGCAGCTTCCGCACGTTTGAGACAATCGTTCGCTTCCGTAGTCTTACCCATCGACAGGTAAAGCTCACCAAGCGCCTGCTGGAAGTCCGGACGCGGCACGCGTGCAATCACGCCCCTGTACATCGCCTCTGCCTCATCATTCTTTCCTTCTGCGCCGAGCAGCTCCGCCACGTGCTCCTGCACCATCCAGTGCCCGGAGTAAGCACGTTCCGCACGTTGATAATGCTCGCGAGCTTTCTCGTAATGTCCCTGCGTAAGATCGACAACACCTCTTTGCAGCTCGACCCACGAGTAATGTCGCATCTCCTTCGCGGTCAGCTCGTCGACCGCTTCGTCATACAGACGATCCGCGCCCTCAAAGTCGCCCATTTTGAAGTTGAAGTACGCGAGCCGCGCGAGTGTGTCCCACGTTCGCTCTTCTTCGATCAGCGCTTCATACTCACCTCGCGCAGCTTCATATCGACCCTGCTGAAAATCCAGATCGGCCTTGAGCGCTCGGCCCTGAGCGCTTTGCGTTAGGTCTGTAGAAGCTTTCAGATCCTGTTCTACGTCGGCGAGGCGGTGCACCTTGAAATGAATATTGGCTTTGAGAAAGTAGAGATCGCCATCGCGGCCGAGGTGTTGAATCGCATGGCCCAACGTGTTGTCGGCGACGTTGAGCTCGTCCAGGTTTCCCATAAGCGAAGCGCGTTGATACTGAAGATATGCGAGCTTCGTTATCTTCACACGATCGATGGGAAGCTGTAGCGCGTTGTCTTCGAGCTCAGCAATCCCCTGATCGATTCGTTCGAGCTCGATGTCGAAATCCGTTTTCTTATTGCTCATGATGCGAACTTGGAAGAGGTCAGTACCACCCGCAGTAGCGGGTGGGTCTGTGTCCATTAGCGACTTTTGAAGTGTAGATTCTCGCTACCAGGGTTCTGCCAGATAAGGGAAGTCGGTAAGAAATTCTTTGTCGTTTTTCTGAGGGTTCGGCACCGTCTTCGGTTCGATCGGCGCTGCGGCCCACATGGATTGATCGTTGAGTAGTTCGATATGGTATTTCTTCCCGTTCAACGTCGCCGTGTGATCGAGAAACATCGACAGGAATCGCGTCGCCACCTGATCTTCGGGTCGACGTCCATACGGCCACGTTCCGGTCGTGTCCATATCAATCGCGCAAACATTCGGCACGAAGACCTCAACCGGACGCCGTAATGGAATATCGAGGCCTTTTGGGTTCCACGAGTCATCGGGCATGTTGAGGTGCTGGAAGAGAGTTTTCTTCACGCGCGGGAATGCCGTACTAACAAGTGAGTAAGTTTTATGAACTGACACGGGCGAGTTGTCGTGATCGAAAGACGTCGCTAAGCCAAGCGCCGAGATCGACGGACCGAAGCCCCAGCCGAGGTGAGCCAGTCGCTTGATGAAGTGCGGCGCAAGCCAGAAATTGTTTGCGCCGAGCTGGCGATTGTCCTCACGTTCACTTAATGCAGCGTCGGCAAAAGGCTGACCATCCGTGTCGACGAGTTTGTATTTCTTCAACTCGTCATCGTGCTTGTGTGACTGGAACAATGCCAGGGGATGTTCAAGCCAGAAAGGATCGTCGGGGATTGTTTCAATCTTGTCCGCTGCTTTCAGCACCCAACTCTCACCCCAGCAGTTGACGATTCGATCGCGACCGGGATTGGTGGTGAGAAAAGCGAGCGGAATCTCCAGGATGATGGCGTTGATGTTTATTCCCGCCTGGCAGTCTCTGCCATCGTAGACAAACTGATAATTGCCATTTCCGTCTTTTAAAAACTTGTCGCCGTTCCACGTGAGCGGGCCGTCTGGCAGCTCGCGCTTTTTACCGTGGTATCCCCATTCAGGATCATTCGCATCGCGGTTGAACAGGTGATTACCTTCGAGCTCGATCAGAGTTTTAGGAATTTCCAGTTCGCGGCAGTTCGTCATCGTATGGGGCACGTGGTAGAACTGCGGCGCGTAGTTGATCGAGCGGAAGAAGCCGGTGAGATCGTTGAAGAAGGCATCGTCACGACCGCCAATGTAAGCTTTGATCGAGTGACCATCGGGCGTGTCGATCGAGGTCACCTTGTTCGTGTCGACAACCGTTGAGAAGCTCGCGCCTGGAAAGTCGATGAACTTAACTGTTGCGCGCTGGCTCTGATCGACAATGACGCGAATCTCTGCAGCCTTTGACGGGCCGAGAAACTTTTCTTTGAGAGCGTCGAAATACCGCAGCAGTCCTTGTAGCGAGTGATCGTTTTCGCCCACGCCTCCGACTCTCGGATCGCTTGAGATCTGAATGCGATAAAGCATGTCAGTATCAAAAACTCCGGTCTCCGGCATGGAAGCGAAGGTGAGTGCCATAACGACTTTCTCACCACCATCGGTGTCGGCACTCGGAAAGCCGAAGAAGTCATACAGGTCGGCAGCACTTACGTCGATATCGGAGAAGATTGAATTGACTGCGTTTGGATCGTTGTGGTCAGCCATGATTTGCCCGCTTTCTGACACGATGCTGTGTCGGGCTGAGCTGTAACAGATGATTTCAGTAAATCGTGAAGAACGAGGAACTCGTTGTCCCTTAGGTATTTGTTGGCTTCGTTGAAGTCGCGGCGCATTCTACCAGCCACGTTGGAGGGCGTCAATAAAATGCTCTCGATATCGCTTCTTAAAGTATCTCGTGCTCGTCGAGCGCCAGAAAGTCCGAAAGCCGGTGGAAGCCTAACGCCTTTGCGATCCTGTCGAGCACTTCGACGGAGGCAGTCGCTTTGTGATTCTCGATGTGATTGAGGTGTTCGAAAGAGATTTCAGACAGACCCGCGAGCTTCTCTTGTGTCAGGCCGGAGAACTGTTTTTTACGTTGAGTGCGCACCAGATCACCGACAGCTTTACGAACAAGTAACTCTCTGCGGCGTATCGTCTCATCGAAGTCAATATCAAATATGTACTTGGATGTTTGCACTTTATGCCTCATGGATGAACGAGCTGGATCAGGAAAGCGGCCCAAAGGTGAGATCGGTGATGGGACTACCGAAACCTTCGCAGGCAAGGAAACTGTTTAGAGACTGGGCGTAGTGTAATTGCTGAGGACTTTGATGTTTATGAACTATAGTTCATATAAGTCTTTTTCTGACGAGGATGAAAAATCAATTTTATGAATCATGGTTCATACTAATTCGGAATCGCTCTCACTATAATGAGCCCTCGTCGTGATTCCAGGTAAGTTTTCAGATCGAGAAAAGTCTTCTCACGTAATCGCACAGACATCACGATACTGAGTCTCAACTCAGCCATCATTGAACGGTGTTCTCAACCGTTCGGGCAGTTTGAAGATCCTTCGATTTAAGTAGTGCTGCGTACTGACCGTATCCAGGCAAAGTCGGACTCCTGGCAAAGCCTATGGGCGCAATCCTGACGACGCTTGAACTAATCAGGCAGAAGCTCAACGAGTCGTTTAAGAACGCCCATCCGAGAAATGACGACTGGGTAGTGCTTTCGAATATCGTCGATCAACAAGGCCACCCTTACGAAGAGGCGAAGCAAAAAGTCGTGATGCTCCTGGCGAACATTCAGAACGAAGCCATGATCAGCACCTATAACCGGACGGTGCCGATCCAGGGCGATCAGTTCGCTGTCGTCGCACCGCCCCTCTACGTCGATCTCTACTTGCTGTTCTTTGCCAACTTCGAAAACAAGAACTACACCGAAGGTCTGGAGATGATTTCCGAAACGATCAGCTTCTTTCAGCAGAACCCGTGGTTCACCCCAGACACTCTTCCGGGTCTCGATCCTGACGTCAAGAAGCTGGCTTTTGAGTTTAGCAATCTGGAGATGACGGACCTCAATTACCTGATGGGTATGCTTGGCGCGAAGTATCTGCCTTCGGTCTATTACAAAGTGCGCATGATCCCGTTCCAGAGCGTCGCGATGCAGGCTCTAGTGCCCGGCGTGCGAGGTGTCGAAGCGCCCGGAGAGCCCGGGGACACGCCGGCGAGCAATCTTGATGACGCCGAGGAGGCGTGATGTCGAAGGGGCGGACTTATGAACACGTACTTCGCAGGCCGTCTTCCAAAGGCGAGAAGGGAACGGGCCTTCGCCGCCTTCACACTGTTCGCTACGAGCGACTGATGCAAGTATCGATCAGGCACACCTTTTATAACGGCTCCTCGAACTTTAAGTGCCCTGATTTCGAGATTTGCCCGACCCCGTCTTCCGCGGCGTTGATGCAATCACTCGGTCTCCTTTTCAAACGGGAAACGACGGGCTTCGCGGTGCTCTTTAATGCGCTCAGGACGGAGAGCCTCACGAATTATCTGCGTGAACAGGCGCGCCGCGATAGCGGCCCACTTAATGCCGGGCCAGTCTGGGCGCGACTCTCGTTTGTACTCTCACTGACTAATCCCTACTTCGTCAATTTCACAGACATCTCTATCGATACCAACCCGACCGATGAAAACTTCTACTTCACGAACCAGTTCGCACATCGTAAAGCGGACGGCGCCATTGTTATCAACCCCGAAGATCCCGTCAATGATTTTGCCCTCGACTCGATCCGGGTGGTGCCCACACAAGCTTCCGTATCGATGGATGAAGACGTCAAGGAGGTGCATGTCGTCGATATCTCTGGTGAGGTGGTCATTTGCCGGCCCCGCTGCGTCCCGAAATCCCTGTTAAAAGAAAAAATCGCGGCCGCGATCACGTGCGACGAAGCGGCCGATTGCACCGCAGGCAATCAAAACTGTGAATGCACCAAAACTGTCTATCTCGATTTCTCGCTACTGCCGGAAGACAAATACACGATTGAGTTGATCCCTTACGGAGACAAGCCACCAGCGAAACGGACAATTCTCTACACGGCATTGTACCCGCTGCCGCTCTGTTTCATCGACCTGCTGTTCACGAGGCCGACAACCGCGGAGCCTGGCATCTATCCTGTCGAAAACCTCTTCCCGAAAGAGGCGACCACCATCGATCCGGTCCACTATGAAATCAGGTTCAACCGCCGCGCGACCTTCTGGAACTACTACATCGTGCCGCGGGCAGGCGAGCGTTACGGAGATCTTTTTATTAAGAGCGAGCCGCTGGTCGAATTCGCTGGTCCCTGCTGCGTACACATGCCCGACGGTAAGACGGCTTACCGGTTCCTTTCGAAGAGCCCTATCCCCCTGCAAGAGGAATCAACCTTCGAGTTGCAGTTGCGGAACCAGGTCACGCCGACGGATGACGATGTGATCCTTAAACGTCTCCCCGTGGCCTCGAGCCATCAGGTGTTGCCCGAGCAGTTGACTGATGTTTGCCGCGTTCTGAGGGACAGTCTCTGCCCGCTGGCAGAGCAGGAAAAGAAGTGCGCGGAATTCGTTGAGTTTATTTGCGCGGAGAGTCCAACGAAGTTTTCGGAAAAAAACTACTCAGACATCTACGTGTATGTCTGACCACCATAGTTCGAATTGAAAGCGAGGTTGCTCCATGTCAGTTGCATACGACAAGAAAACTCCTGGCGTCTATATCCAGGAATTGGACGCGTTCCCACCCTCCATCGTCGGAGTTCAGACAGCCGTCCCGGCCTTCATCGGCTACACCGAGAAAGCGGAGCTGGGCGGAAAGCAAGTCTTTTTGAAATCGATCAAGATCCGCTCGATGGCCGACTACGAGCAGATCTTCGGCACCAAGTTCAAACCCCTCTACGACATCACTGTAGTCCCCGCGGCAGTCGCCTCGCCGCTAGAACCGGCTGATGACTACGACTTTAGCTTTGACGGGATCGACTATAAGCTCACTCAGACACACGATTCAAAGTTCTATCTCTATCACAGCCTCAAGCTCTTCTATGACAACGGCGGCGGCACCGCCTATGTCGTGTCGGTCGGAGATTACACGGATGGCGGCACCGCGCCTGATGGCGCGACGATCGTTTACGACGATCTAAAGCAAGGCCTCGACGTGATCGCCGACCAGGTCGGCCCGACGATGCTCGTCATTCCAGACGCGACACTGCTATCCAAAGATTCGGACCCCATCAAGGACACCACCCTTCCGAAGTCGGCTGACTTCAAGAAGCTCGTGGGCGACATGCTTCTTCAATGTAAGAAGTTGCAGGATCGCGTTGCTATCCTCGACGTCTACGGGGCGGAACACGTCAAGCAGAACCAGACGAAGACGCTGTTCGAGGCCGAGCTTGATGCCGTCATCACGCAGTTCAGGAAAGACGTGGGTGAAGAGGACCTTAACTATGGTATGGGCTACTTCCCATGGGTCAACTCGACCGTCGTTGGCGGAAGCGACATTGATTACACCTTCTTCAACCTGGCGGACCCGACTGACCTGGCAACATTCAAGAAGATCCTTAACACGCAGGCTGAGGAGATCTACACGGGCACAGGATTAACGAAGATTAAGGACTATATCAACAACACGGACCCGAACCCTCCCTCCCCTCTCCCGCAGGTCGACGTCACCAAGAACAATCAAAACCTCCTCAATGCTCTTCCCATCCTCGGCACGATGGAAGGCATCATTGCCGAGAAGATGAATGTCCTGCCGCCGAGCGGCGGTATGGCCGGTGTCTTCACGCGGGTAGATAACACGCGCGGCGTGTGGAACGCGCCGGCCAATGTCGGCATGAATTCCGTCGACTCACCAACCATCAAACTTAACGACGATCAGCAGGGCGACCTTAACGTGCCGCTCGATGGCAAGGCCGTCAATGTCATCCGCGATTTCGTCGGCCGCGGTCCCATCGTTTGGGGTGCTCGCACCCTCGACGGCAACAGCAACGACTGGCGCTATATCCAGGTCCGCCGCACGCTCATCTACATCGAGCAGTCCATCAAGAGCGCGCTCGAACCTTTCGTCTTCGCCGCCAACGACGGCAATACGTGGGTGACGGTAGTTTCAATGTCTTCCAACTTTCTCCAGGGCCTCTGGTCGCAGGGCGGGTTGATGGGAGCGACTGCCGGCGAAGCCTATAGCGTGCAGTGTGGCCTCGGCAGCACGATGACTTCGATGGACATATTACAGGGTTACATGATCGTGCAGATCACTCTCCAGATGATCCATCCGGCGGAGTTCATCGTGCTGACGTTCAAGCAGAAGATGGGCGAGGCCTCGTGAGGCTCACCCGCCGCGCCGGCGCGTGCCGCGCGCTTCCAAGCTCAAACTCGAACCACTAGTCAGGAGGCACTATGGCAGGAGAAGTTCAAGACAATGTATGGCCGCTACCAAAATTTTATTTCTCGGTCCAGTTGGGCGATGACAAATCCATCAACTTTCAGGAGGTGGATGGACTCAACAGCGAGACACAGGTCATCGAATACCGTCATGGCAACAGTCCCATCTTTTATCCGATCAAAATGCCCGGACTGGGCCGCGTAGGCAATGTGACCATGCGCAAAGGTATTTTCGTCAAAGACGCCAAGTTTTTCGCATGGTACAGCGAGATCAAGCTCAACGTGATCAAGCGTCGCACGGTAGTCGTCAACCTTCTCGACGAGGGCGGCAACCCCAAGATGACCTGGACGCTCAACAACGCCTGGCCCACTAAGATCACAGGCACCGATCTAAAGTCTGAGGGCAACGAGGTGGCCGTCGAGTCGGTGGAGATCGCCTTCGAGACACTGACCGTGGCTGCGGCGTAACGGACGCTGAAGGATGAGCCTGGAGTATTACCCGCCGCCGGCGTTTTACTTCGGCGTCGAGGTGATCGGCGCTACGCCGGCGACTGCCGGGCAGCCGCCGAAGATTGACGCAAGCTTCCAGGAGGTCTCCGGTATCCGTGCCGACCTCGGGTTTGAAGAGGTGACGGAGGGAGGCGAGAATCGCTTTGTATATCGCCTCCCAAAAGCCACCAAGTATCCGAACCTCGTCCTGAAGCGGGGCTTCGTTATCAAAGACTCGTCGCTCGCGGAGTGGGTGATCGAGACAGTCAGTACGAAGCTCACGCTGCCCATCAAGCCGAAGACCATCAAGGTGACGCTCTATGCCACCGACGGCCAGCCCGCTGCGGCCTGGAGTTTCACCAATTCCTACCCGTTGCGTTGGGAGCTGGGGCAACTCAACTCGACGGACAACCGGGTACTAATCGAAACGTTCGAGTTGTCGTACGCCTATTTCGAGCGCCTCCTGTAGGGCCGTCTCCGCAATGAGGATCAATGCCGCTTGAGATCAACGAAATCGCTATCAGCATGCACGTATCCGACTCGATCGGTGAACCGCAGACGCGCGGGCATGAAGGGGAATCGCATGTGAACGCGGTCAATGATCTCGACCGCGAGCAACTCGTGCAGGATTGTGTGCGTCGCGTCCTGCAAGCTTTAAAATCCGGAGGGGAGCGCTAGCATGGGCACCTCTGGCAGCCTCGAAAAGATGCAGATCGTCGCTTACCTGAACGGCGACTTCACAAAGAAAGCCGGCGAGTTTGCGGTCTACATCAACCCGGAGAAGTATTCGCACACCTACCAAATTTCCTACAACGACGTCCAGGCGCAGGGCGCTTCGGGCGGCTCGCCCGACTTCAACCGCATCCCGTCGGACACAGTGAAACTGGAACTCGTCTTTGACGGTACGGGCGCGGTGCCGAGTCCCGGCGGCTCTTCCGCTGACACCGTTACGAAGCAACTCGATCTCTTCAAGAAACTGATCTTCACCTTTAACGGCAAGATCCACAGTCCGAACTTCCTGAAGCTTTCGTGGGGCACGCTGCTGTTCAAGTGCCGGCTCTCCACGCTCATAATCAACTACACGCTTTTCCAGCCCGATGGCACACCGTTGCGCGCGCGCGCCGACGCAACGTTCATCGGCTTTAACGATGAGACCGAGCTTGCCCTTAGTGCCAACAAGTCTTCTCCGGATCTCTCGCACGTGCTGACAGTCAGGGCTGGCGACACGTTGCCGTTGATGTGCAACGGCATCTACGGCAGCAGTGCTTACTACATCGAGGTGGCGCGGGTAAATGGACTGACTGATTTCAGAGACCTCGTCGTCGGCAGTCAGCTCCTGTTTCCGCCGCTCCGGGATGCCGCGATATGACCACGCCTTCGCCGCTTTCATCCGACATTACGCTCGCCACTTTTTCGATCAAGGTGGAGGGCGCAGCGATTCCGTCCGAGTGGCAGGTCCACTCTATCGACACGTGGTTGTGCGTCAACAAAGTGCCGAAGGCGCGTCTTGTCCTCTTCGATGGCAGCGCCGCCGAGGGCAATTTCAAAATCAGCGACGAGAAAACTTTCCTCCCCGGCAAGAATGTTGAAATCGCTGCCGGGTACGAAGGAAAGAACGCGACGATTTTCAAAGGCGTGATCGTGAAGCAGGGCCTCGAGATAAATCGCACACAGGGTTCGAAGCTGATCGTCGAGCTTACAGACATGGCGCTCAGGATGACGCTCGAGCGCAAGAACGCGATCTTCGAAAAGATGAAGGACAGCGAAGTAATCGAGAAATTGATCTCCGCGAATGGTCTCAGCAAGGATGTTGCGGCGACGAGCGTCGTCTACGAAGACATCGTCCAGTATTACGTGACTGACTGGGACATGATGTTGACGCGCGCTGAGTTGAACAGCTACGTCGTCATCGTTGCCGGCGGGAAGGTCACGGTGAAGAAACCCGACACGGCGCAGTCGCCAGTTCTTCGCGTGGCTTACGGCGAATCCGTTCTGGACTTGCACGCGGAAATGGACTCCGCCAGTCAGTACGACTCGTCGGCGATCAAAAGTTATTCGTGGGACGCAGCAACTCAGAAAGTCCTGGAGGCCGGACCCGCCGCCGTGACGGTGAAAGAGCAGGGAAACGTTTCCTCGGCTGAGCTGGCGAAAGTCTTCGGCGTGAAGAAACTGGACCAGCAGACCGGAGGCGCCGTCGAGATGAAGTCGTTGAAGGACTGGTCTTCGGCGGAGTTGCTCAAGTCAAAGCTGTCGAAGATTCGCGGCGATGTGACCTTCCAGGGCAGCTCGCTGGCAGTGACCGGTAAGACGATCGAACTGGGAGGACTCGGCGAGCGATTCGACGGCACCGCATTTATCAGCGGCGTGCACCACCGGATCAACGAGGGCGTGTGGCTCACCACCGTGAGCTTTGGTCTCTCATCGCAATGGTTCGCGGCGACTGCGCCGATGCTTGCGGCGCCCGGCGCCTCGGGCCAACTGCCACCCATCAAGGGACTGCAAACCGGCATAGTCAAACAGGTGGCCCAGGACCCGGCCAAAGAGTTTCGCGTGCTAGTGAACCTGCCGCTGCTTCAGGACAGTAGCAAGAGTATATGGGCGCGCCTCGGCACGTTCTACGCTTCGAAAGATTGTGGTGCCGTTTTCTATCCTGAAGTTAACGACGAAGTGATTGTCGGCTTCATGAATGAAGACCCGCGTTACCCGGTTATTCTCGGTAGTGTCTACAGCAAGTCGCTCGCTCCGCCCTACCCGCCTGACGACAAGAACACGAAGAAGGCTGTTAGAACAAAAGCGAAGCTTGAAATCTTGTTCGACGACAAGGACAAGGTTATTGAGATAAAGACGCCTGGCACTCACGTCATTCGAATGAGCGACAAGGATGGCTCAATCTCGATCGAAGACAGCAACAAGAACAAGGTCACACTCTCGAAGAGCGGTATTAACCTGGAAAGCGCGTCCAACGTGAAGATTAATGCGAAGAGCAACATCACGATTCAGGCGGGAGGAAACTTATTGCTTAGCGCGACCGGCACCACCTCGGTCGAGGGCCTGGAAATCGCGCACAAAGCCAAGACGAAATTCTCGGCCAACGGCAGTGTCGCCGCGGAAGTGACTGCCTCCGGCATGCTCACAATCCGCGGCGCCATCGTCAAGATCAACTGACCGTAATTGTAGGGGCGGCCCTCCGTGGCCGCCCCTTCGCGGAAACACAATGTGGCAGTTAACCAATGCCGAACCCTTTCAGGGTTCGAGCGGTGTTGTTATTTCCTGCTCCCAGGGTTGTCGCTGCGCTCCAACCGCTGGGCTGAAATTAGCGAACGCCTTCGGCGTTTAAATAGGACCACACTATGCCACCTGCTGCCAGAATCACCGACTTCCATCAGTGCCCGATGAGCACGCCGGTCGGCCCCGTGCAGGTGCCGCATGTCGGAGGTCCCATCGCTGGTCCAGGCGCACCCACTGTACTCATCGGAGGTTTGCCAGCGGCGAAGGTGGGAGACATAGCCGTCTGCGTTGGTCCTCCGGATGCAATCGTCAAAGGTTCGGCCACGGTCCAGGTGTTAGGACTGCCGGCCGCACGCCTGGGCGACAAAACGGCTCACGGCGGCACGATCCTCGCCGGCTGGCCCACCGTCATGATCGGAGGATGAGTAGTAGCGATGAAGAACCTGGAGAAATCGTTTCTCGGCACGGGCTGGAGTTTCCCGCCCACCTTCTCGCGTCTGACTTACAGCATCGATCTCGTCAGCGACGAACGGGACATTCATGAGAGCCTGCACATCCTGTTCTCTACTTCTTTGGGCGAACGCATCATGGTGCCGAACTACGGCAGCCAGATCTCGGAACTGGTCTTTCGCGACATCAACACGACACTCGCAACCCAACTGGAGGACTACGTCCGTCAGGCCATACTCTACTGGGAGCCGCGTATCAACGTAGACGAGATCATCGTGCAGCCGGACGCAGTCCTCGACGGGGTCGTACTCATCACGGTCTATTACACCATCCGCAAGACCAACGCGCGAAACAATTTCGTTTACCCCTTTTACATTCATGAGCAGACCATCTCGCCGGAAGTCTCGTAGATATGGAACCGTACCCCGAAAGGATCATCATCAACGGCGCGACGAGCCAGTATGATCGCTGGCTGCGCGCGCTCGATCCAGGTTACGCGGATGTTGACGGGCGTTCAGTCACGGAGCTGCTCGACTTTGCCGTCGAGTTTGGCAATCTCGTTAACTTTTACAACCTTCACAACGAGATTGATGGCGATTGGGTCATGTTCTTTCTGAGCGACCCGACCATGATTCTCGCTGCTATCAGCGGCAGCGATCCCGTTGCCAGTAAGAATGAGTTCGCTCGTCTTGAGCGGCTGGCAAAAGACGCGCGGCCCTTCGAGCGCCAGTTCGAATTCCTGCGCGACACTTTCGGCCTCATCCTCAGCCTGGCCCGGCGCATAAATACATGGCTGAGCGAGCTCGACGTAAGCAACGCGGGTGAGACAGCGCGGCTGTTGGCCCATGCGATTACGGCAGAAATCGAAACGGACCTCGGCGCTAAACTGCGCTTGCTCAAGGCGTACGACGAGGGCGCAGGCTTGCGAGACGCGCTTGGTCGTCCCATCGGACTTAGCTACGACGGCTTCCTGAACGTCTGGGATCTGAACTACACCGTCCCGGATGGGTCGATTTATCGTGGACGCACTGACAGCCGGAAAGTGGTTCGCGCGCTCCCTCATCTCATCCCGATTTTCGACTCCTTCGTCAGCGCGCTTTCCGAGTTGCGGCGGCTTGCGATCACCATCCTGCCGGGAACGTTCAATCAGAGCGACCACAAACCGCAGATCGCGCTCTACATTGCCTTCGTCGAACTTTTCCGGTCGGCACAGGCCACCATCAACACCTTCTCCAGTCGCTATCTCGACTTTTATTATCGACAAATCCTGCGGGATAGTAATCGCGGACCGATCCCCGCCAACGTCTATCTCACGTTCACGGTCGCCGACGAGGAAGGAGTGATCAGCGCGCCCGTAGCGGCGGGTACAACCTTCCTCGCCGGACAGGACCTCAACGGGCAAGACATCATCTATGCTTCGGATAAGGCACTCAGCGTCACGGGCGCTACCATCACGAACCTGCAGATGTTGCACGTCGAGCGCGGTCCGCTGATTAGTGTCGAGCCCGCGCAAGTGGTGCGGCGCATCTTCGTGTCTATGGTGGACGCGGCCAAGGCAACAGACGCAGCCAGCCCTGGCGAGCATGCTGAGTGGACCATCTTTGGGAACAGCGAAACCGGAACGATTGGAATTCAAGTAACAGAGCTGGCGACACTCGGCTTCGCTATCGCGACGCCTTATCTATTGCTGACCGGCGGCACGAGGATCGTCACGCTGAACGTGGTCTATACCCGCACGTTCAAAGAGAAGGTGCTCGATCCTTTGTTACTAGCACTCTCCGATGCTACCGGACTCGGCAACGAAGAGATCCTGGCCCAGGTGATTCAGGAAGCCTTCACGCTCTACGCGTCGACTCCAACCGGCTGGTTTCAAATCGAGAAATACACGGTCGGTTTGTCTCCCGTGACTGCGAAGGAGCCGTCGTTCGCACTGGAATTTGTGTTACCGCCGACTGTACCGGCGATAGCTCCTTTAGATCCGGCAGCGGTAGAAGAGAACTCCAACCCGGACCCGACACAACCCACGCTTAAGATCTACCTGCGACAGACGCCGGTCAAACTGTCGGATACGGTGGAGGTATACCCGCTTTCACTACTCGGCGAGATGGAAGTTGCGAGCTTTTGTGTTGACACAGAAGTGTCCGATCTCTCTGAGGTGCAGCTCGAAAACACTGATGGACCGGTTGAGACGAGCACGCCGTTTTATCTGTTGGGTGCTGTTCCGGTCCTCGGCTCTTACGTGTTGATTCGTCACCGCGAGCTTTTTGTAAAGACGATCGCTCGGCTTCAGCTTGTAGTCTCGTGGTTCAACCTTCCGCAGCTTGAGAATGGCTTTGCGGGTTACTACAAACATTATGTTATCGGACCGGATGGGCAGCGGCAGGCGAATCTCTTCAACAACCAGAGCTTTTCCGCCGGCATCGACGTGCTTAGTCCCGGTCACTGGTCCATTCAGTGCGGCGGCTCACCGCCCGATACGTTAGCCTCGCCTCCACAATCGGATGCATACCTGTTTCGTACGCTGCCTTTCTGCGACGATCCGATCCCGACGAGCGATGGCGCGCTCTGCAACGTTACCTCTTTCGACGACATCTACGTCTGCCCGGCCGACCCCTCCGCTTTACTACGATCCATCCGCAAGTGCGTTGAAGCTGGAATTGATCGCACCGTCCTATGCGTTCGGCAACAGCATCTATGCGCAGAACGTGCTCAACTCGGTCATCGAAGATTTGCCTGATCCGGATCGATGCCAGGCGAAGTGTCTCGCTGAATGCCGGGCGCTGGCCCGCGCTGCCGATTGCATTAAGGAATGCGTGGCTTGCATCTCTGGCTGTCCGGATCTTGAAAGCCCGCCCGTCTCGCTGTGCGTCGAGGCTTGCGTGAATAAGTGCGTTGAATGTCTGCTCGTGCAGGCCGCGGAATGTCTCAAGGGGTGTCTCCGTGAGTTGAAGGGGTTGCCGTTTGAAGATGCAGTCGGTCACGTCATCACGCGGATGAAGACAACAGACAGGGCGCCCGACGTGGAATCAACGCAGTGGCTCAAGCTCTACCTTGAATGGTTAGGCGAGAAACTGCCTCCACAGTTCAAGGCATGCGTGGAAAAGTGTCTCGTGATCGTTGAGACGATACTGAGTGTGTTCTCGTGCAGTAAAGAGGCTGGGTTTGATCCCGCGTCACTCCGAAGTTGTCTCAAGGCATGCCGCCAGCGCTTGAGCGCCGCTCATGCCGCATGTATTGAGCGGTGTACGGAAGACTGCATGAGCTTGAAGAAGGAGTTGAAGTATCCGAACGAGCCTTACGTGCCCATGGCGACGAGTTTGACCCTTAACTATCGCGCGAGGTGCACGATCAAAGCCGCCAGCGACAACGATGATTGCGGGCAGGTATTTCACCTGCTGCCTTTCGGCGGCTACGAAGCCGTGAAATCTTCCGTGCGCGCGTCCATGCCTTTGCTTCCTCGCTTTGATTGCGCGGGAAGTTTGTATTTCGGCTTCTCCAGTTTGATACCTCCGCAGAATCTGACGATGCTGTTTCAGCTCGCTGCCGGCGGTGACGACACCGAGCCCGGCGAGTCGCCGCTGGTCACGTGGGAGTATTTGTCTAAGAATCGCTGGATTCCGCTGAGTACGACTCAACTTCGCGCGGACACGACTAACGGGCTTCAGAATACGGGCATACTCACGCTCGCGCTACCGTCTTATGATCCTGACGGCAATACGTTGTTTGCTTCCGGCGGGCAGTGGTTGCGAGCCTCCGTGGAAACGCGCGCTGCATCGTTTCCCAAAGCCGCCGGCATCTTCCCGCACGCCGTCCTGTGCACCTGGGGCGACAACAACAACACTGGCGAAAACCTTCAGCAGCCTTTACGCGCGCATACGATCAACAGCTCAGTCGAAGACTTGCCGGGAATCGACAGTATCAACCAGCCGATTGAGTCGTTCGGCGGGCGCCCGCCGGAGACGGACCGCGCTTTCGTCATACGTGTGGGCGAGCGTCTGCGTCACAAGGACCGTGCGATTCTCAGTTGGGACTACGAACGACTCGTACTTGAGCGCTTCCCCGCAGTGTGGCAGGTGCAGGCATTGCCGGCACGTAAGCCGCAGCGTGGCGACTCGCCCGGCGACGTGCTGGTCGTGGTAGTGGCGGGACCTGACAACGTTTCGTTTGTCGATCCCACCGCGCCGCTTGTCGCCTCCGATCTGCTCTATCAGATCAAGACTTACCTCGAGGACCGTGTCAGTCCGTGGGTTCAATTGCACGTGGTCAACCCGACTTACGTCCGCATCGGTGTCAGCACGTATGTACAGTTTCGCGATGACGAAGATCCCGGCGCGAACATCGTGCG
>Ga0126311_10000502_pt1 | contig 18212 bp, 19 predicted proteins | sample Plot61_FD_92539 | JGI IMG/M metagenome (GOLD analysis project Ga0126311, IMG submission 92539) | Serpentine soil microbial communities from UC McLaughlin Reserve, CA, USA - Plot61 | ecosystem: Environmental > Terrestrial > Soil > Grasslands | place: USA: UC McLaughlin Reserve, Lake County... | reverse complement strand
CGAGCCCGAGACCGCGCTGGAGGACGTCTATGCCTAGGGAGATCACCTACCGCGAGGCCGTCCGCGAGGCGATGGTCCAGGCGATGCGCGAGGACGACTCCGTCTTCCTAATGGGCGAGGACGTCGGGGTCTACGGCGGGGCCTTCGGCGTGAGCCGCGGGATGGTCGAGGAGTTCGGCGAGGACCGCGTGGTAGATACGCCTCTCTCGGAGGCCGGCTTCGTCGGCCTGTGCGTCGGGGCAGCCCTCATGGGCATGCGCCCGATAGCCGAGATCCAGTTCTCTGATTTCATCACCCACTCAATGGACCAGCTCGTGAACCAGGCGGCCAAGCTGCGCTACATGTTCGGCGGAGAGGGCCGGGTGCCCGTGGTGGTTCGCACCCCCGGCGGCGCTGGCACCGGCGCCGCAGCCCAGCACTCCCAGTCCCTCGAAGCCTGGTTCATCCACGTGCCCGGCCTCAAGGTAGTCATGCCGTCAACCCCATATGATGCCAAGGGACTCCTGCGGGCGGCCCTCGACGACCCCAACCCGGTCATCTTCTACGAGCACAAGCTCCTCTACAACCGCAAGGGCGACGTCCCTGAGGAGCCGTACCGGGTTCCTCTCGGGGAGGCCGCGGTGAGCCGCGAGGGCGAGGACGTTACGCTCGTTGCGGCCGGGCTCGTCCACCGCTACGCACTTGAGGCGGCGGACTCTTTAGCGGACGAGGGGATCGAGGCCGAGGTAGTTGACCTGAGGACCCTCTCCCCAATGGACCACGAAGCGGTGGCGCGTTCGATCCAGAAGACAGGCAAACTCGTCGTGGTAGAAGAGGACGTCAAAACCGCAGGCTGGGGCGCAGAGGTGGTAGCCCGGATCGTGGAGGGCGAGAGCTTCTACGCACTCGATAGGGCCCCCGCCCGGGTCGCCGGCGCCGACGTCCCGATCCCATACAACAAGAACCTCGAGGCGTACGTCCGGCCGAGCCCGGAGAAGGTGGTCGAGGCGGTACGCTCGCTGCTGAACGCCCGCGTGGGCGTCTACTCCGAGGTGTACTCCTAGATGGCTACCGAGCTCAAGGTCCCCACTCTGGGGATGGACATGGAGGAGGCCACTATCGTCCGCTGGCTGGTGGAGGAGGGCGCCGACGTAAAGAAGGGGGACCCCGTCCTCGAGATAGACACGGACAAGACCTCCTTCGAAATAGAGGCCCCCGCCGACGGGGCCATCCAGGCCCTCCGCGGTGAGCAGGGCGACATCCTGCCCGTGGGCGCCACGCTCGCCTACGTCACCGCCCCGGGAGAGGAGATCCCCGAGCCTCGAGAGGAAGCCCCCGCCGAAGAGAGCGGTGACGCTGCCGGCGCGAAGCGACGGGAAACCTCAGAAGGCCACGCCGTCCCGGACTCGGAGGACGGGCGAAGGGTCAGGGCCTCGCCGGCTGCCCGGCGAGCGGCGGCCGAGATGGGCGTCCCCATCGAAAGCGTCTCCGGCTCGGGGCCGTACGGCAGGGTCTACCTCTCCGATGTCCTAGAGATGGAGACTGATGCTCCCGCTGAAGAGACCGAACCAGCGCCCATCGATGCGGCCCGCCGCGAGCCGCTCTCGCGCATCAGACGTCTCGGGGCCGAGCGCACGGCGAGGAGCTTCTCCGAGGTACCGCACTTCTACCTGAGGCGGGACATGGAGGCGGACAGGCTTGTGGAGTTGCTCGAGCGCCTCAGGAGCAAGATGGACCCCGCGCCCTCCGTGACGGAGTTGCTCGTCCTTGCGGTCTCCCGGACGCTAAGAGATCACCCGCGCCTCAACGGGCGCTACGCCGGCGGCGAACTCGAGGTCCATGACGACGTGAACGTGAGGGTAGCCGTCGCCACGGACGAGGGGCTCGTCGTCCCCGTCATCGCGAAGGCGGATACCCTTTCTCTGCGAGAACTGGTACCGAAGGTCAAAGGCCTGGTGAGGAGGGCGCGGGAGCACGAGCTCTCCCCCGAGGAGCTCTCGGGCGGCACCTTTACCATCTCCAACCTCGGGATGATGGGGATCGACTCCTTCGACGCCATCATAAACACCCCTGAGGCGGCCATCCTCGCCGTCGGACGCTTCAGGACGGTGCCGGAGTGGTGGGATGGCGGGTGGGTCCCGCGACGCGTCATCTCGGCTACACTATCGGTGGATCACCGGGTCGCGGACGGGGCCGACGGGGCCCGTTTCCTGGCCGATCTGCAGTCCGTGCTCTCCGACTGGGAGCTCTTGCTGTGAAGGGGGCGGCGCGTTGAAGGTCGAAAGGGACGCCATACTCACCTGCTCGACGTGCGGGATCGAGGGCCCGCACGAGCTGCTCTACCTCTCCCAGCACCTTTGCGCCAGCCGGTGCGTCAACTGCGGTACGACAAGGGTCTACTCCGACCACATCTACTCCGAGTACGCCAGGGACCTCGCCGAGCGCACAACGCACCTGCCTGGCAGGGTGGCTGGGGACGTGCTGCGCCACCCGACCGGGATAGTGAAATGGCCCTTCAAGGCCATCCGCAAGCCCTTCGGCCTCCTCAGGGAGGTGAACCAGGTTACCGCCTTCGAGCAGAGCCGCCACAAAGCCCCGACGCCCGGGCGTCTGATCCACTAAAGCGCTTTGCTGAAGGCATGCCTTCAGCAAAGCGCGCATGTCAGCACGGCGCCTTTGCCTTCGCCAGGCGACTTGTCAGCTTCTCAGCAGGATGGCGCGGTTCGCCGCTCCACAGCACTCGACAGAGCTCTACTCAAGGAGCCGTCTCGTAAAGTGCGACCGGGCACGAGCCAAACGGCAATAAGCTGAATTGCTGAAGTGCTGACAAGCCACGAAGCGGCGTGCTGACCAGCTAACAGCTATAGCTCGGATATGAGCTTCTTGGCTCGCGGGATGGAGGGAGCGCTCATGCTCAACTCCGTGACGCCCAGCTCCAGGAGGCGCGGGATCAGGGCGGGATCACCCGCCGCTTCGCCGCAGACTCCGACCCAGATGCCCTCCTCACGTGCGGCCTCGCAGGTAATCCTTATGAGCTCGAGGACCGCAGGGTGGTCGGCGTCCTGCAGACGCCTTAGCCTCTCGTTGCCACGGTCGGCGGCGAGGGTGTACTGGACGAGGTCGTTGGTTCCGATGGAGAAAAAGGCGACCTCCGCCGCCAGCTCCCGGGCGCAGAGCGCGGCTGAGGGCGTCTCGACCATTATCCCGACCTCGACCCGACCGACCTCCGCCCCCTCACTCTCCAGCTCCCTCTCGCACTCGGCAAGCATCGCCTTTGCGGCGCGCAGCTCCTCGACGTCCGCGATCATGGGGAACATGACCTTGAGGTTTCCCAGAGCGCCCGCCCTGAGTATCGCCCTTAGCTGGGGCTTGAAGAGCGCGGGCGTGTCCAGGCTCATCCGGATGCCCCGCCAGCCGAGGAACGGGTTCTCCTCAGCGGGCTGATCCACGCCGGGCAGGTCCTTGTCCCCACCCACGTCGAGCGTCCGGATGATCACCGGCCTCGCGCCGAACGCCCGCGCCACCGTGCCGTACGCCTCGTACTGCTCTTCCTCGGAGGGCAGCTCCGGCCGCTCCATGAACAGGAACTCGGTGCGGAAGAGCCCCACACCCTCCGCCCCCCAATCGAGAGCGTCCTCCGCCTCGGACGCCGAGCCGAGGTTGGCCGACACCTCGATGCGGCGTCCGAGCCTGGTCCGGGCTTCGACGTGCCTGTACTCGTCGAGGGCCGCGCTCTCCGCGGCCATCTCCTCGGCCCTCGCCTCGAAGGCGGCGACCGTGTCCGGGTCCGGGTCAGCGATAGCGTACCCCTCCCCCCCATCCACCGCCACTGTCCGGGCCTCGAGCATATCGTCGAGCGCCGGGCCGACCCCCACCACGGCCGGGATGCCCATCGAGCGAGCCATGATCGAGACGTGAGACGTCTTCGACCCCTCTGCCGTAACGAACGCCAGGGCTTTGCCACGCGGGATCCTGACCGTATCCGAAGGGGCCAGGTTGCGGGCCACGACGACAGACGGCGTCTCGAGCGCCTCGAGCCCCTCCGCCCCGCGGCCCATCAGCTCGGCCGCTATCTGGCTCGCAACGTCGCGCACGTCGTCTGCCCGGGCGGCCATGTACTCGTCCTCCATCCCGGCGAAGACCTCTGCGTACTCCTCGCCGACGGCGAGCACAGCCGCCTCAGGGCTCTCCAGCTCCCTGACCCGCTCCTCGACGCCCGAGGCCAGCTCGGGATCCCCCGCCAGCTCGACGTGCGCCTCGAAGATGGCCGCCTCGTCTTCGTTTCCCGACGCTCTGAGCCGCTCAGCCGTCTCGGAGAGCCTGGCAACCACGACCTCGACGGCCCGCCGGAACCCCTCGAGCTCCTCCTCGACCGCGGCTTCGGAGATCTTCTGCCGCTCCGGTTCCGGCTCCTCGCCGGCGTGGACGAAGACCGGCCCGACCGCCACGCCCTCTGAGGCGCCGACGCCCTTGACCTTCACGACCCCCTCCACCTAGTGCTCGTCCGCGGAGATGAGGTCCGCGAGGGTGTCCACGGCTTCCTGGGCGTCGTCGCCCTCGGCCCGGATGGTAATGCTGTCGCCCTTCTTAGCGCCCAGCGTCATGATCTTGAGTGAGCTCTTCGCGTTCGCCTCGCGCTCACCCTTGACCACCACGATGTCCGACGAGAATTGTTTAGCCGCCTTGACAAACTGCGCCGCCGGACGAGCGTGCAGCCCCTCCTCGGGTCCGACCGTCGTCTCCCTCTCCGCCACGTACCGCTCCTCTCCCCCAGCAACCCGCCATAAATCCGGGGCACGAGCCCCCACCGGTTTCAGTCTACCAGAGCGCGGTTGCGGGCCGCTCCATCACGGCGCAGAGAAGAAAAGAAAGAATAGAGAGATGGTGGCCGGACGAGGCGGTCTACGCTGCCTCTTCGACTGTTTTGACCCTGGGGGTAGAGTCCGAGGCGAAGAAAGCCTCGGGATCGATAGGGAAAGAGACCTGGCACTCCGCGGCGGGGTTGTGCCGGCGCGCGATCTCCAGCGCCCGCTCGATGCTCTCGGCCTGCACCATCACCCTGAAACGCGCGGCGCCGCTGCTCACCTGAACGGAGATCCGTACCATCTCCCTACCTCCCTTCTCTTGAGGATTACGACACCCACTTCTGTGCGCGCCGCCTTTACTCCTACAGCCACGCAATGTAGACCATCTTTATTACAGCCCGGTAACAGGCGCATAAACAACCGGACACAGTTCCGGGCCCGAATTTGGGCCGGACAAAGAAGCGTCGCGCACACTCTGCTAACGGAGTGGGATCCTGACCTCGTCTTCGAGCGGGGGATCTTCCTCGTGTTCCGCGCAGCCGGTTGCCGAGAAGCAGCAGATACGCACCTCGTCCGGCGAAGCGTCTATCCGCAAGAAATTCTTGAATAGCGGCGGATCGTTCCAGTCGAAAAACTCGGAGAAAAGTGGCGGATGAAACCGCGTCCGCGGCCCGGCAGCGGAAAGATCCACTCGGCGACGCGGCGGGTGCGCCTGCTGATGTATAACCTCCGGTCACCGGGGCGCGCCGGTTTGATCCCGAGGCGCCTGGCCATGTACGTCGCCGCCTCGTCCGGTGCTATCTCGAGCCATCCGCTGCCGAAGCCAAACCGGCGGTCGTAGAGCTTGCTGTAGAACGACAGAGAGTCGCCCCGTCGCGGGTAGCAGACGAAGTTCACCACCGCGTGCTGGGAGGCGTCCCCTTCGCCGGTGTCGCCAACCACGATGAACGAGACCTCCTCGAGGTCAGCGTGCTGGTCAATGATCAGGTCCTCCGGCAGCTCTCCAGCCTCCTTTTGGAGCTTCATCCAGCGGCGCCGCTCGTCGTTGGACGGGTCCCCGAAGAAGTGGCTCAGGTACTGGTTGCGGGACCGCCATATGGGGACGGGGTTGATCCACGAAAACCGTGGGCCCACGGAGGGCAGGGCAGCACGCTCGCTTCTTTGCAGCGCCACCCGGCCCAGGCCAGCGAGTCGCGGGAAGATCCCTGGGCCGAGCCGGTCGATCTGCCGGACGTCTGCTTCTCTCCTGTAGACAACGTGGGCCTCCTTACCCGAAGAGCCGTCGCGTGAACGGGTTGGCAAACTTGCGCTCGGGATCTTGCTCCTCCACGAGGTCGAGGAACCGCGTGAAGTTGTCCCCGTGCAGCCTCGCCAGGTCCGCCTTGCCGAGGCTCTCGCAGTACTTACCCAGGTGAGGACGGCCCCCGATCTCTTTGATCACCTCTTCTGCGGCCGCATAGTATCGTTCGAAGCCGCGCGCATCATTGCAGACGAGGTCTATCCACGTCGAGCGGCGTTCCCGTCCGGCGCCGATGAGGGTGCTGTCGTGCCCCTCCGGCGTGAACCTCAACTCGAAGAGCGTGTAGGGTAATCCACCAGAGCGGTACATCTCCTGGTATAGCCTGATAAAGCGCCCGCACGCCCCGAACGTGTCCTCGAACGGAACCGTGAACTCCAGCTCCTGGTGCAGGGGGTAGATCGTGCGGTTAAAGCCCTTGTTGCTCTCCAGACCTAGGTGGGACCCCAGCTTGGCGCCGTAGGCCAGGGATGAGAAGGCGCGTAACCACCCCCCGTAAGCGGCGAAGTTCCCGACCCACGCAACCATGAGGGCGTCGATGGAGATGTTCACGAACTCCCTGAGATCTCCGAGAATAGACCGCCGTTTATCCGTGCGGTTCCAGGTGTTGATCTGGCACACGTCCGAAAAGGGGAAGAGGTAGAGGCTGAGGTGGTCGTTCTCCTCGAGGAGCCGATCGAGATTCTTCTCGACGAACGGCAGATCCGCCGTTTCGACCCTCTGCTCGACGTTGAAGCGGTCAACGCCCTGTACGGTCACCTCCGATATTATCCCTACGGCGCCGATTCCGCTTATCGCCGCCCTGAAGAGATCGTCTGCCGGCTCGCATTCGTGTACGTCTCCCTTGCCGTCTATCACCTTGAGACGCACGACGGACTGGCTGACGAAGCCCCAGTCCTTCCCCGTCCCGTGCACGTCGGTGGAGAGGATGCCCGCAATGCTCTGGGCGTCGTGGGACGGCAGCGCGGCGAAGGCCAGCCCCTCGGCAAAGAGCAACTCAACGACGTCGCGTACCCTGGTGCCGCCCTCCACGATTATCTGCTTCTTGTGCCGGTCCGTCCGGATCAAGCCGCTGTAATCGTCCAGAGACACCAGGGCATCCTCCGAGACGACGCCGGCGTTGAAAGAGTGGCCGCCCCGAAGACCCTTAAGCTCCGTGAGTTCTTGACCAGCTCTGCGACCACTCCCTCTGTGGCGGGCCGAACGAATCTTCTGGGCCTGTACCGAAAGCGCTTGGCCCAGTTCGAGAAGACGCCCCTACGCACCTCTCCTTCGAGCCAGACATAGCGCCCCAACGTCGCCGCGTTGAGGACGATGTTCAAGGTGGTGAACAGCGCGACCCTCAGGTAGCTTAGAAACGTCATCGTCTCCCTCATGTCCGATCCACGATCCACCCCAAGGAAGCAGGCCGTAATGAATTCCGAATGAATCGGGATCCATCAACCCGCTCCCCGAGCATTCCTTCCGTTCTTGCACGCCCAGCGTACTGCCGGACACGATGGACGGCCAGTCCCAGAGACGAGCCTCCCTCATCCTGATCATTTTTGATGGGATGATGCCACCTCATGCCAGCGCACCCCTGAACCCTCTAACACTCATCCAAAATTCATCGCTGTGTGCTGGGATAACCTCAACATGAGAGGTGCAACAGAACAGTCAGCTTACAGGGAGGGCAGCCAGGATCTGGAGAAGTGCCGGCAAAGCCAGATAGACGCTCTATCCAGCAGAAGGAGGTTCAACCAATGACCGAGGACTACCAGGGTCCGGATCAAGTCCCCGAAGAGTTCCCCCTTGGACCGGGCACCACGGGAAGGTTCGTGATCGTGACGGCACCGGCCGAACGCGTCGAAGCCGCGGACGAGGGGCTCACGACCTTGAGCGACGTGGCCGGGGTGAGTCCCGACGAGGCCTCCGAGGCCGGCGACGTGGATCCCGAGGTACTGGCCGACTCGGAGGCCTCCGTCAATTTCCCGGATCTAGGAATCCTTGTAGCGGGAGCTGTCGACCCGGAACAGGCCGACCGAATCCGCGCAGCGGTGGACGATCCCCAGAATCCGCTGCGGGCTATCGTACCTGAGCGCAGGTACCGCGCTCTTCAAGAGCGACCCGCCGACGAGTGGGGCGCAGCACAGCAGGGACCCTTTGGGGAGGAACCTGTAGCAGAGGTGCCCACCGCGGAGCTGCTCGTCGCTACGGGCGCTCAATACTCGAGAGAGTTTCTGGAGGGGTACAGGGCTGCACTCACAAACCTGCTGGAAAAGCTCCCCGTCGCGGATCTGCCCGTACTCGCCGAAGCGGCAGCCACGACAGCGTTCGACGAATCGCAGTTCACATGGGGGCTGCAGGTAACCAAAGCGGCCACTTCGCGCTTGAGCGGCAGGGGAATAAAGGTGGCCGTTCTGGATACCGGTCTCGACCTGGGCCACCCAGACTTCGCGGGGCGCAACGTCGTTTCCCGCTCGTTCGTACTGGGCCAGGCCGTCCAGGACGGGAACGGACATGGCTCCCATTGCATCGGCACCGCGTGCGGCCCTCGAGCTCCTTTCAGCACTGTGGGCAGGACCCCGAGCTTTGGCTGCGCCTCCAACTGCGACATCTTCGCCGGCAAGGTATTGAACAACCAGGGCAGTGGTACCACCGCCGGGATCCTCGCGGGCGTGCAGTGGGCGATCGCCAGCGGATGCCAGGTCGTCAGCATGTCGCTCGGAAGAACGATCCGGCTGGACGAGACGGGGTACAACCCTGCATACGAACAGGTAGCGCGGGTGGCGCTCCTGCGGAACACCCTCATCATCGCCGCGGCCAGTAACGACAGTGCCCGCCCGGGCATGATATATCCGGTAGGAGAGCCGGCCAATAGCCCTTCCATCCTGGCGGTGGGCGCCATCGACCAGTCACTACGGCCAGCTTCCTTCTCCAACGGAGGGCTCAACCTCCCGCACGCAGCGGTGAACATCGCGGGTCCTGGGGTCAATATTCACTCCAGTTTCCCGCGGCCGATACTCTACCGCCGGCTGCAAGGAACGAGCATGGCCACCCCCCACGTCGCCGGCATCGCCGCTTTGTGGGCCGAGGCGAACACGATGTTCAGGGGCGCGGCCCTGGGCAGGCAACTGCTCCACAGCGCTCGCTGGTTGCCGTTGCCCAGTCGAGACGTCGGCGCGGGCCTTGCCCAGGCGCCATAAAGCCTCAACCTTCCTGACACGGCCATCAATGTAGCGCTCCCACGCCTCAGCGCCCTCGAGGGCGAGCATCAAGACTCATCCTCGAGGGTGCAACATCATGGTCATTGCTCGTTGCTATCAAATCCCCGCCGGGGTTGTATCCTGAGGTCCCTACGAGTTGGAGGTTCAGCGAATGGGCGAACAAGATCAGGGGCCAAAGGAGGCCCGTGAGCCTGGAACCACGGGAAAGTACGTGATCACGATCGACCCCACAGCCACGCAGCAAGGGTTGGATATCGTGGAACAACAAGCTGGACTACGTGCCGATGTTATTGCCGAGGCTGGCGAGGTGGATCCCGAGGCGCTGGCCGACCCTGAGGTCTCTGTCCTCTTTCCCGACCTGGGAATCCTCGTCGCGGGGGGGCTCTCGGCTGAACAGATCAGGAAAGTTCAGGCGCTGACGGAGGAGGATAATCCCATCCTGGCGATCGAGCCGGACAGAACGTATACCGCTCTAGATTAGCCGCCGGATTGTGCAAACACAAGTCGGGATGGAACTAGCCCGGAATTTCCCGCTAGTGGACGACGCAACCCGGAACCCCCTGTCTCCCGGAGGCGGGGAACGCGTGAACCAGCGAGGCAGCGGTCAGACGGGCGCGCTGTGCGTAGCCCGCCGAGGTGTAGTGGGTCCCGTCCGAGATGAACCAGCTGTCGTTCGCGACCGACGCCCAGTCGAAGACCCGCATGTTCGGGTACCTGGCGCAGGCCTGTAGCAGCGTAAGGTTCCAAAGCTTCATGTTGGCCTCTGAGTAGGGCCCGCTCTCGAGCAACGACTTCAGGTTGACCCACAGCACCGGCTGGTCGCCGACCACCGACATCATCCGCTCGATCCGGGCCATCCGCCCGATGGGCGAGCCCGCGTAGATGTTAGCGGTGTCGTTGGTGCCTAGAGCGAACATCCAGCACCCCCGGAAGCCATTCGCTACCAGCTGACGGGCTACATCGTAGGCATTGGCCTGACCAGATAGCGTCTCGATGGTCGACCTCGCCCCTGAGATCTCGATGTACTGGGAGGTGGCGCCGACCCGTGCGTACTGCGCGTCCAGGCGTCGGGCCGGATCGGGCAAGTAGTTGGGCATGACCATGCCTTCCGACGTGGAGTCGCCGATGTACGCCACGGCGTGACAGGAAGTGCGGGTAGCTGGTGCAGCTCTCGGTGACGCAGCCTTCGGCGACCTTGTTGCCTGTGCCGGAGCTTTGGTGGGCGGAGCAGGAGGCGCGTGGTGTGTGGAGAGCTTGATCTCCGCGGGGGCACTTGCGGAAGGCGGCGACAACGCGCTGCCGTCGGCGCCGGGGCTGATCACCCCGGCTAGGCCAGCGCCGTCCAGTGCCAGGACGCTGAGCGCTGCCACCGAGGCCACCCCGGCGGCAACCCGCTGCCGTCTTCGGCGCCGATAGCTCCGTCGTGGGACGTAGCTCCGTCGTGAGGCGGCTTTCCGGCGCCACCCCCCTGATCGGGCTCGTGCCCAGAACCGCCCGAGGGCGCCGCGGCGGATCGGTTCCTCAAGGAACCGCCAGGACAGGCCGGCCACGGCAATGGTCGCCCCGACTTGGAGGACCTCCGGGGGAAGGTTTACCTTCCTCTGCACGGTCGGGGTAGTGAGCACGATGATCGGGAAGTGCCACAGGTATATGCCGTAGGAGCGCACCCCGAGCCAGCGCAACGGCGCCCAGCCCAGTGCTGGGCCCAACCAGCTGGCGGGATGGGCAAGGGCGGCCACGACCCCGACCGTGGCCACCGACAGCAGCACGATCCCACCGCGGTAGAGAAACGGCGAGTACTGATTCGTACGCCAGATCAGGAGGGCTATGACGACCAGCCCGACGACTCCCGCACCGTCCAGAAGCAGGCGACGCCGAAGGGTGAGGTCCGCGCGAAGGTGGCGGCTCGGCCACACCATGGCCAGGGCGGCACCCACGAGGAGGCCAAAGGCGCGGGTGTCGGTTCCTTCATAGACCCGCGTGGGGTCGACCCCCGGCTGGTAAAGCAGCGCCATGACGGTGGCCGAGAGGGCCGCAGCCGCCAGGGTCAGGCCGGCCATCCAGTAGCGCCCACGGGCGTAACGCAGGCCGAGCCAGAGCAGGAAAGGCCAGACCAGGTAAAACTGCTCCTCTACTGCCAAGGACCACAGGTGGTCGAGCGGCGGCGGCGGCCCGAAGCGAGAGAAGTAGGAGGCGTGGCGGACGATGTTCCACCAGTTGCTCATGTAGACGGCGGCAGCGACTACGTACCCCCGGAGCGCCGGCAGTTGGGACCGGTCGAACAGCGTGACCCATGCCACCACCACGGCCACCATCAGGAAAAGGGCAGGCAGGAGCCGCCGAGCCCGCCGAAGCCAGAAATCGCCGAGCCGAAGGTGGCCGACGGCGTCTCGCTGCCCGAGGAGCAGGTCGGTTATCAAGTAACCACTCAGGGTAAAGAACACACCCACGCCGAGCAGACCCCCCTGGGCCCAGCCCAGCTCCAGGTGGTAGGCGATGACGGCAAGCACCGCAAGGGCCCGCAGCCCGTCGAGCCCTGGCATGTAGCGCTGGGCACGTCCGACCGGCTTAGGCATGACGCTTCCCCTCGGGGCCTGCGACGCACGGCGCCGTGCTACGCTCCCAGGCCAACAGCGCAGACCAGCGGGTTCCCGTCACTCCTGGCGGCCGGAACGGTCCGACTGCGCCGTACTGCGGGCCGATGCTCACCGCGACTGGCTCCCTGGCCTGCAGAAGCTTGCCCGGGTAGGCGTCAGTCGCTCGAACCGCAGTGGCTCGGCGGTCCAGCCGCTCAGCACCCCGTCCGTGAAGATAAAGTGGCGGTCCAGTGGCCAGGTACGGCGAGTTAATGATCCGATTCCCGATGAATCGGTCCGCCACGGCTCCGACCCCCCTCGACTATAACGGCTTCGTACAGCACCCCCCGATTCTACCCATGAGAGCCGCGAGAATCGCCCCTGAGCGTCTCGGAGGCTCCGCGTGGAGGCGCACTACTGTACCAGAATCAGGGTCTTATATTCGCCACTGAGATCGGTACGCCCCTGGACGCGTCCAACATAGACCATCGGAGCTTACAGCCTCTCATTGCCGAGGCTGTGGCCTACGCCCATACGCTTCCACGACCTCAGGCACACCTGCGCCACGCTGTTGCTCGGGGTGGGTCTGAGCCCCAAGGGCACTCAGGAGCGCCTCAGCAACTCAGACGTCTCCGTCGCTATGGGTATCTACTCCCACGTCACCCCCGAGACGCGGCGCGAGGCCGCGGGGGCCATAGAAGGCCTACTCGGCTCGACGGGCCGACCGTCCTGAGGCAGACCTCGGCGACCAAGCCGAGGGGGTCGTGGCTCCGAAGCCCCAACCCTCCAGAATCTGGGATCTTCCGACCCAGCCCGCTATCTCCTCACCTTGAACGACCAGGTCGTCTCTTCGGCGAGCGTGTTGCGCGAGAGGTCCCTGGCCCTCACGCTCACCACCGCCAGGTGTTGGGCCTGGTGGTCGCGGGGAAGGCCAACTGCCGCATCGCCCAGGAGCTCCATGTGAGCCTCTCGACCGTCAAGCGGCACCTTGAGAGGGTGACTTCCAAGCTGAGGGTCTCCGACCGCACCCAGGCGGCGGTCAAGGCGACAGAGATGGGTCTCCTGCCAACACCCGAGGATCGCTGAGCCTCCTCTCAAGACCCATCTTCCGCCGTGGTAGCTCACGATAATATGAGCCACTTGGCCAACAAAGTTGGACCACCCGGCCAATGGGCGGGCCTCGGGCCGTGGGCCATACTATTTCTTAGGCGGAGCGACGCTTAGGCGGGGCGGGTTCTTGGCCGAAAGGGCAGGGTCTCGTCCCACCGCCCTCTTGTGAAGAGCTCAAGTCGTGGAGAAGGGAATCGGTCTTCCGACAGTGCCCCGAGAAAAAGAGCCACCTGGCCAATAAGAATGGACCACTTGACCAATGGGTGTTGCTCAAGCGGTAGTTCATACTCCCTCGTAGGCTGCGCTTGGGTGGCTAGGGGTCTTTGGCCGAAGGGGCAGGGTCTTCCCCCTCCGCCTCAAGCAACGGTGTTGAAAGTGCAATGAGAACTGTGAGGGAGAGGGACAGATGAGCAAGGCGAGCAACTTCGGGATTACAACTGTGCTGGCGGCGACCGTGATGTTAGCGGTTGTCGTGCTGGTTCTGGTTGCGGGAGTGGGACCTGCGGGGGCTGCGTTCCCCGGCGCGAACGGCAAGATAGCCTTTGTCAAGGAGAACTTCCGGCAAGGAACCTCCGGGATCTTCGCGATGAACCCCGACGGAAGCGATACGAACAGACTCCGGTCTGGCTATTCGCCCTCTTACTCGGCAGACGGCCAGAAGGTGGTCCTCGAACGCTTCAGCGGGGAGAGCGAGGAGGACTTCGACCAGGACATCTGGGTGATGGACGCCGACGGGAGCAATCCCCAGCAGGTGACCTCGAGCGCGGCATACGACCACTCCCCCTCCTTCTTCCCCGAAGGGGACAAGATCGCCTTCATAAGGGACAGCCGCAGGAACGGTACGGACATCTTCACCATAAACCTCGACGGCACGGGGCTGGAGAAGATCACCGACTCGGCGGCTATCTACGAGGAGACGCTCGCCGTCTCCCCTGAGGGCTCCAAGATAGCCTTCTCCAGGTACAACAGGAGCTCGGACATCTTGGTGATGAACTCTGATGGCACCGATCCCCAGAACCTCACGAGGACGGGCAGGGTCGACGAGTTCGGCCCCGATTGGTCCCCCGACGCCCAGAAGATCGCCTTCACCAGCTACCGTTTCAACTTCGTCGTCGAAGGCGGCGCGTCGGCGGAGGGCAGGGAGGCCTACGCGCCGGAAGCCCTGGAGCGGGAGGCACGGGCATCGGAGGAGCCCGAGGAAGACGTGGAGGTCTCGGTGATGGACGCCGACGGCGGTAACAGGCAGGACCTCACCAGCGGTCCCGCCTTCGACGACTACCCGGCCTTCTCGCCCGACGGGAGCAGGATCGCCTTCACCAGGATGACCTTCGATAACAGGAGCGTGAAGAGCGACCTCTTCGTCATGAGGGCGGACGGCACCAGGAAGAGGCAACTCACCGACACCCGGGCATTCGAGTGGGGCCCGGACTGGCAGCCGATCCCTAGCACCGGGTCGACCCCCTAGCTAGACCGCTAGCCAAGGCCGGGGCCTTTAGCGTGGCCCCGGCTTTCCTCTGTCTCCTATCCATCGGCCTGCCATAGGCGATAGGCGTTCTCTCGCGCCCGGCTATTGTGGGAGACTGCTTCGAGAGTGAACCGTCCTGGAAACCTCCTAGCTCTTACTTTCATGGCGATCGTCTGACTCGCCGTAGCCGCCTGCATTCCTGGTCCCGCCGCGGAGGAGCCCTCGACCACCGCCAACGACGCCCACCCCGGGAAGAAGACCTCCGGCAGGGGTTCGACAACCGGCGAGCAGACGGTGCCACCTGGTGACCGTACCACCACGACAGGGCTCATAACCGAGATCCAGCGCACGAGCACCGGGAACTTGATAACGGTCGAAGAGGACCCCGACATCGTCTGCCCTAACCCGAACAAGCCCGGCTGCGACAAGATGTACTACGAGGTGCTCGAAAAACCAGCCCGCGTGCTCCGCGACGAGGACAGCGACAGGGAGGGCGTAGAGGAGGCGTCCGCCGAGGACCTCGAAGTGGGCCAGAGGGTAAGATGAAGTGCATCGCTGGTCACGTCCTTCGACGCCCGAGTCCCTTTCAGCCCGCCGAGACGCTGTCGCCTTCGACACCCGCGATTCGTTACTGACCGTCCGCGCCCAGACACATTAGCGCCCCGCGGGCCCACGGCGTCGTTTTCAGGAGAGTGGCAACATCACCTTCGCCTTGTAAAAAGATCTGGCGCACAAACTCTCGTACCAGGCTTCCAGGTTAGGCATGGGAGGTCGTGCGATATCCAGGCTGAACCAGCGGTATGCCGTCACCCCAAGCGGTATGTCCGCCATGGTAAACGCCGGTCCTGCAACGTAATCTCGAGCGGCCAAATGTGCGTCGAGCATGGCCCAGGTCTCGGATGTCTTCCCTATGGATGCCGCTATATGAGCTTGATCCCTCTTTTCCGGCGGCGTGCGGATAAGTTCGATAAACGCCGGCCGGAGATTGGCCCAGAGCGTGCCCATCTGCCAGTCCATCCACCTGTCCGCGTCGGCCCGCTGTGCGAGGTCCTCCGGGCACAGCGTACCCATCCCGTGTTTGGCGGCGAGGTATCGCACTATGGCGTTGGACTCCCAGAGCACGAACCCGCTGTCGGAGATCGTCGGCACCAGACCGTTGGGGTTCAATCGGAGGTACTCGGGCTTCCTGTTGCCGCCGAATGGACCGCCGACGTCGATGCGCTCATAGGGAAGGTCCAACTCTCCGCAACACCACAGCACCTTCTGGACGTTTATGGAGTTCCTTCTACCCCAGATCTGCAGCCCGCGCTTCCTCGACGGCGAAGAACTCACGCGAAGCCATCAAAGGTGCTCGTAAATGCTACGCGCCGCACTCACCCTCCGAGCGTCTGGTTCGGTAGCCACGTGCCCAGGCCCGGGAAGAGAGCGAGGATGATTATCCCGAGCGCCAGGACACCCACGTAGGGCAGCGAGCCCGCAAGTATGTCGCGCAGCGGGATGTAGGGCGCGATGCCCTGCACCACGTACAGGTTCAAGCCTACCGGCGGCGTGATCAAGCCCATCTCCATGTTCAGGGTCATCACCACGCCGAACCATATCGGATCGAACCCAAGCTCCGTGATGATCGGGAACTTGCGCATCATTTCAACGCGCGGCGCTCGGATCGGTGGCGGGCGATGAGGGTGGCGGCCGAGCCAACTCCGGCATCGGCGACGGCGATCGCACGAGCCTCGGGGAAGGCGGCGGTCGCCAGATCGGTGAGCACGCGTCCGGGCGGCAGCTCGACGAACAGCCGGACACCCAGCTCGAAGAGCAAGGTCGTGGCATCGTGCCAGCGGACCGGCCGTTCGACGCTCCGGGCCAGGTCGTCACGAATCTCCTCCGGGCTGCGCAGCGCGCGGCCACCGACGTTGCTCAGGTACGGGACCGTGGGTCGGTCCATAGGGACGTCGGCGAGAGCACTCTTGAGTTTGGCCGCCACAGGGGCCATGAGAGGCGTGTGCGAAGGGGTGGGCACGGCGAGGCGCCGGGCACGGTGGGCGCCGTGCCCGCGGGCGAGGGAAAGGGTCCGGTCCAGGGCGCTGTTCGCGCCGGCAACGCTCACCTGCAGGGGCGCGTTGACGTTGGCCGCGTGGACCGGTGCCTTCGGGGTGCTGGACTCGGTGGCGAGACGGGAGACGGTCCGCTCGTCCAGCCCGACGACTACGCCCATGCCGTATCCGCGCGGGTACGCTTCTTGCATGGCACGGGCGCGCAGATCGACCAGGCGCAGCGCGTCCGGGTAAGCTAGCGCGCCGGCCACCACGGCGGCGGTGAACGCGCCGACCGAGTGGCCCACCACGTAGTCCGGTTCGCAGCCTTCTTCGACGAGTATCCGGGCGGTGGTGGCGCCGGCAACGAGCAGGGCAAGTTGAGCGGCGACGGTCGAGCCGAGCGCCTCGGGGGTGTCCAGGTCCAGTACGTCGCGGCCGAGCACCCCGGTCGCCCGCGAGATCATGTCTCGGGCCACCGGGTGATCCGGTAGATCGTGCAGCATACCGGGACGCTGCGAACCCTGGCCAGGGAATAGGAACGCGACGCTCATGCGCTCCGCAGATCAATGGCGGCTTCTCGCCACGGGTCGCGGGTCAGCCTCGGTCCGTCCGGCGTGCGCAGCAAGGCCCGGCCACCGCGCGCGTACTCGGCCAACATCACAGCCCCTGCGGGCACGTCGAGTTGCGCATCGACGCGCGTCGGCAGCAGCTTGAGCTGGTCTGCGATCTCCCGTGCGGTTTCGAGGGGCAAGGGCTCCGGTGCCCTGATGACCACGTCGAGGTCGCTGGCAGCAGCCGCCGCAGCAACGCCGGTGGCAAGCTCGAAGCCGACGCTGCCGGTGGGGCCCCAGGCGAGGCCAAAGGAGGCGAACAGCTCGCCGACCGCGTCCAGGACGTGTAAAGAGCGCACCCGACGCGCGCGCGGCATGTGGCGCCAGCCCCGCGCCGCGGTGAGATCTTCCGGAGTAACGCGCGCGGCGACGGCGTCCGGCGCCAGCAAGGCGGCGAACCGTTCGGCGCGGGCGCGCCCCCGCACCCCGATGGGGATGAGACCGGCCGGCGTACGCGCACGGCGCACCACGACCCAGGACGCTCGGGCAAGCGACGCGGGCACCCAGGCGGGGACGGACCCCTCGTAGCGCAGCCCGGCACCGCCAGCCAGACGCAGCATATCGTGCGGCCTCACCCGCTCCATTCCTCGGCGAGCCGCTCCCGGACCCGCAAGCTCGCGCTCCGGTGTCGGCGGGCCTCCGGGGAAGCGAGCCGGCCCGACAGGTCGGTAGAGTCGTCGTGGCCAGCCGAGGTGATCGCCTCGGCGAGCGCGTCGCGCACCGTCTCAACGTGCTCCGCGTCCGGTTCGGCGGCGTCGACCCCTTCGATGAGGCGGTGGAGCGCTCCGAGCCGGGCGAAGGAGGCGACGTCGTAGGCGGTGGCGGGCACTTCTTCGGCGATCTTATCCAGCTCGTCTACGCTCCGCCGGGTAACGCGGGCGGTCGAGCGCTTGGACATGACCTGAACAGTGACGCCGGGATCCTCTAGCGCGAGGATGCGATTGGCCTGCATGCCGTGCGCGAGGAACGCGCCGGAGATCGCCTGCCCGACTGCGAGCGCCACCACTGGATGACCGGCCAGCCGGGCCGTGGCGTAGGCATCGACGGCCGCCGCCAGCGCGAGGTGAAGCCCCAACAATTCCTCGCGGTGCCCGTAGGGCTGGCCAGGCACGTCGACGACGGCGACGAGG
>Ga0126311_10000501_pt1 | contig 18214 bp, 17 predicted proteins | sample Plot61_FD_92539 | JGI IMG/M metagenome (GOLD analysis project Ga0126311, IMG submission 92539) | Serpentine soil microbial communities from UC McLaughlin Reserve, CA, USA - Plot61 | ecosystem: Environmental > Terrestrial > Soil > Grasslands | place: USA: UC McLaughlin Reserve, Lake County... | reverse complement strand
CTCACCCAACGACTCCGTGTAAGCCACCCCGTCGCTCACATCTGCGAACGTCCTGCCTTCGAACAGGTCAGGCGTGTGCACCGTGTGTCCGGCAGCCCGCAGCGTGTCGGCGAAGGCATTGACGCCCGCAGTGAGCCCGCCCGAGTGATGGAAGAACACGACTTCTGCCATCAGCCGAGGGTAAGCGCGGCCGTGGCGCCGCAACAGAGCCGTGAGCCCACGAACGCCTGCGGCGCGGGGGACGAGAGAGCAGGCGGCGCGTCTGGCGGCAAGGAGCGAGAGCTCGCGACAGGCGACACCGCGGCAGGCATGGTGGAACACTGACTCTGTGGCTTGAGACGGGCCACCCAAGCAACGGGGCCGCCGTGAGAAGGTGGATGCCGATGGCAGTCGAGCTGAACCACACGATCGTAGCGGTGCGCGACAAGCAAGAGTCCGCGACTTTTCTGTCCGAGATTCTCGGAGTAGGACAGCCGGAGCCCTACGGCCCGTTCTTGGTCGTGCACGTCGACAACGACGTCTCGCTGGACTTCGCTGACGACCATGGTCCGGTGCACCCGCAGCACTATGCGTTCCTCGTCGACGAGGACCGGTTCGACGAGATTTTTGGTCGAATCCGCGAACGCGGCGTGGTCTACTGGGCGGACCCTTTCCGACGTTCCCAGGGCGAGATCAATACCAATGACGGCGGCCGCGGCGTCTACTGGGAGGACCCCAGCGGGCACTTCCTGGAGATCATTACCCGCCCCTATGGCAGCGGAAATGTCAGCGCGCCCGGCGATCATGGGTCGGTAAGGTAGGGATCGGCCCATGCGCTGATGATGCGAGCCGCCCGCTTGGCCTGGTTGCGGCCGGTGAGGAGGTGGTCAGCACCTTCCAGCGACACGAAGCTGCGAGGATGCCGCGCCGCGCGGAAGATCTCGCTCGCGTTCGCGATGCCCACCGTGTTGTCGGTTGGGGAGTGCATCACGAGCAGCGCCCGGTGCAGAGTGCGGATCTGCTCGTGCAGGTCCACCCTGCGCACGTCCTCGAGAAAGTGCCGCCGCAGGGTGAGCGCCTTCCCACCGATCAGGAACGGCGCCTCCCCGTCGGCGAGGATCCGGTCCACGAGCGCGTCATAGGTATGTTCCACGTGCGCGGGTTCGTACGGGGCGCCGATGCTGGCCACCGCGCGCACTGACTCCAGCTGGTGGGCCGCGGCAATCACCGCCGCCCCACCGAAGGAGTGCCCCACCAGGAGCCGCACATCGCGGCCGGAGTTCTCCAAGAACCGCGCCGCCTGGGCGGTGTCGGCGACCTTGTGCGAGAACGAACCGTCACCCCAGTCGCCCTCGGAGTCGCCGAGTCCGAGGTTATCGAAGCGCAACATTCCGACACCCTCGCTGGCCAACTGCTTGCAGATGCGGCTCGCAGCCGGACTGTCCTTGCCCAGGGTAAAGCCGTGTGAGAAGACGCCCCAGCCGCGGACGGGGTCCTCCGGCTGGTCGATGAGACCAGCCAGCCGGGGCCCGCTCGAGCTGGGGAACCACACGCGCTCGGCCACGTCGATCATCCTTGCAAACCACCGAGGGGAACGCTGCCCAGCGCGCGGGCTCGAGACGCTACGTCGCTCCGGCGGTCGACCGGTGGAGGGGCCGGCCGACGATTTCAGCGAGCCGCGCCACCTCGGTGTCCAGGTCATCGTGCGCGGGCATCGCGGCGTCCGCTCCCCAGGACGTCACCACCGCCTGGCCGGTCAGCGACCAGGTGCCGGCGACGACTCCACCGACGACCACAACATTGGCGCCCCGACTCACATCGGACCGGAGCTCGGCCGGCACGACGTGGACGTCGCGGGTGCCGGGGCCGAGCACCCACTGGTCGTACTTCGGCAGGAGCCGCACGGCGCTCGTCGGACGTGCCGCAACCAGCTCGTCGACGTCGTCGCTCAGCACCAGCCGGGGCTCGGCCTCGACGTCGACCGTGCACAGTCGGCCGTCCAAGCGAGCGACCCACTGGCGGATCAGGGTGCGGCGGACGCCCAGACCCTCCCCCAGCCAGTACTGCAGGTTGTCCGCGGAAGCTGGCCCGTACGCCCGCAGGTAGGCCTCGATCGCGCGCGGTCCGGCCTCGTCGAGATGGGGCAGGCCACTCCATCGAGGGTTGCCGTCGAGGCGCTGGAGCGTCAACTGGCCTTCGCGCAACGGTCCCAGGCTCAGGTCGCCCCGCCAAGCCAGCGGCTTGAGGAACGTGGCCGAGGGATCGGTGAACGCCGGCGCCAGGTGCGCGAACCTGGGGTGGGAAGCCACGGCAGCGGCGAGCTCGGGGCGGGTCATCGGCCCGTCGATGAGCGCCTCGCGGACCGCCTCGCGCAGCGCGGGCCAGTCGGCCGGCGCGAGCTGGTAGTGGCTCTGCCAGCTTGGACGCTCCCACATGCGGCTCGCGGCACGCAGCGCGAGATAGACGCCCGCCTCGTCCGGGGTCATCAGATGCGTGGCGCCGCGGAAGGCAAAGGTCTTGATGATGCGCCCTTCGTCCAAGGCGCGTGCCACGTCGCCCGGTCGCGAGCTTCGTCGTCGGGTGCGGACGCCCAGCTCAGCGGCTGCCTGGTCGAGCTGGGCCGCGACCGCACCCAGGGTGCCGACCACGCCGGCGGTCGACGTCGCGCCGACGGGGTCGAGGAGCTGACTTCGCATGCGCCAGGCGAGGGCACCCAGCCACGTGAGCGACAGCACCGGTCGAGGCTACTGCGGCCCCGGCGCATGGGGTGGTATCGACATTCACCATTCGCTCTCGTCGCTCGGAGGGCGACGGCAGGAGATCGCAAACACCCGGGCAGGATCGCAGGAAGGCTTCAGCGCCAGATGTCCAAGGAGATTGACCGCATCCACTCACTGAACCAGCCGTCGTCACTTGCAGCGGTCAGCAGCTCGCGTAGCTCTCCGTCGAACTCCTGGAGCCGGTCGCCGAACAGGTGCGGGGCGGAGGACGACAACGAGTAGATCGACGCGACGACCTCCTCAGTTGTGCGGTTGACGGTGCGACCGGCCACTTCCAGCCGTTGTGGACCGATGAACCCGGCGGCGCGATAGATGGTGTCCTCGTCCCCTCCCGTTCGGGACGGCAGCACACCACGGCCGGCGCGACGCGCCGGCCCGAGGTAAGCCTGAACCAACCGCGTGATGGCCTGGCGGGGTGGCCGGGGATGTGGCAGGTCGACGTCGGCGTCGACGCCCTCGTGTGTGGTGGCATGCACATGCACCACTGCGCCGTCCGGTACCAGCATGGAGCGAGCAGCGGCCGCGACGCGAGGTCGATCCATCCAGTGGAATGATTGCGCGAAGGTCACCACCCGGACCGGCGGTAGGTCAGCCGGCAGTTCCTCGCCGCGCAGGTGCCGCCAGCTGACGTTGCGGATCTTCTGGCGTTCGGCGAGCCGAGCGGCCTCGGCCAGCATGTCGGCGTCCGCGTCGACGCCCACAGCCTCAGCGAAGTACGGCGCCAGCAGCAAGGTCAACGACCCCGGACCGCAACCGACGTCGAGCAACCGCCCAGAGCCATCCAGCTCGAGCGGGGCAACGAGCGCCTCGGCGACTGCCGCAGGGTAAGGGACTCGACCGACGGCGTAGTAGCTGGCGCTTCCGGCGTACAGCGAGGAGTCCCACGTCCACTCGGACGGGTCAGGTGAGCCGGCCTGCGTTGAAGACACCTCACCAGCATGCCTGACTCCGGCGAGACGCGATGGGGCGGCGATCATGTGGCACGACTAGACGAGGTGGTGCGACTCCGCGGATCAGACGGCCTCGGCGACCAGGCAGCGCCGTCCGCCGTAGTGGTACTTCTCCCCCGCTCCTCGAAGGACCGTGCGCCGCGACACCACGCCAAGGCTGACAGCCACGCTCGCCCCGTCAGTCGTGGATGCGGCAAGTGCCGATCGCGCTGACCATGGCCGGGTCGCGGTGGCTGAAGAACAGCGACTCGCCGGTGTCGAGCGAGGCGATGCGGGCCATCTGCTCGTCGGTGAGCTCGAAGTCGAAGATGTCGAGGTTGTCGGCCATGCGGTCCGGGCGCACGGACTTGGCGACGGCGACGACGCCGCGCTGGAGAAGCCAGCGAAGCACGACCTGTGCGACCGACTTGCCATTCGCCTCACCGATCTCGGTGAGCACGGGGTGGGTGAAGAGACTGTTGCGACCCTCGGCGAACGGGCCCCAGGACTCGATCTGCACGCCGCGCTCGGCCATGAGCTGCTGGTCGGCGGCGCGCTGGTAGAAGGGGTGGGTCTCGATCTGGTTGACCGCGGGAGTGATCTCGTTGTGCTCGATGAGGTCGACCAGGCGGTCGGGATGTCCTGCGTCCAGAGCTTGGTGGTCACGAACAGCTCTTCGCGAGGGACGCCGCTGGCGGCGATGGCGCGGCCGACGGCTTCCTCGTTGCCGTAGGAGGCGGCGGTGTCGAGGGAGCGGTAGCCGGCGGCGAGGGCGTCGAGAACGGCCTGCTCGGTCTGCTCGGCAGGGATCTGGAAGACGCCGAAGCCGAGGACCGGCATCTCGACGCCGTTGTTCAGGGTGACCGTCTGCATGTTCTTCCTTTGTTCGGTGGGAAGCGGGCGGTTCAGGGCGAGGCGGGGAAGTCCGTGCTCAGGCTGGTCTTCTCCCAGGCGGTGAGCTCGGCGAGCTGGGCGTCGATCACGGCGCGGATGCTGGTGAGCGCGTCGGTTCCGAGCATCAGCAGGGCGGGCGGCTGGTCCGCCTCGACGGCGGTGATGATGGCGCGGGCGGCGCGGGCCGGGTCGCCGGGCTGGGCGCCGTGGGTGCTGTCGTTCTCCTTGCGGCGCTTGCCAGCGGTCTCCGCGTAGTCGTCGATCACGGTGGCGGACTGTTGAAGGGACCGGCCGGCGAAGTCGGTCCGAAACCCGCCGGGCTCGACGACGACGACGCTGATGCCCAGCGGGGCGAGCTCCTTGCGCAGCGACCCGGACAGGCTCTCGAGGGCGGCCTTCGTGGCGGCGTAGTAGCCGGACCCCGGAGGGCAGATCCGGGCGCCGATGGACGAGACGTTGACGATGGCGCCGCTCTTGCGCGCACGCATTCCGGGCAGCGCGGCCTTGATGAGGGCGACCGGCCCGAAGACGTTGGTGGCGAACAGGGCCGCGACGTCCGCGTCGTCGCCCTCCTCGACAGCGGCCCGGTAGCCATAGCCGGCGTTGTTCACCAGGACGTCGATCGCCCCGAAGCGCTCTTCGCCCGCACGTAGCGCGCCCGCAACCTGGGCTGCGTTGGTGACGTCGAGCGGCACCGCCAGAGCGGTGTCGGGATGGGCCTCAGCGAGGTCACGGACCGAGTCGGCGTTGCGCGCCGTCACGATGGCGTTGTGGCCGGCGGCAAGCACCGCGCGAGCCAGGTCGCGGCCGAGGCCGGTGGAGCTGCCCGTGATGAGCCAGGTGGACATGGTTCTCCTTGTTGACGGATGAGAGTGGGCGAGCCAGTGCGGAAAGCGTGCACTCGGCCGGTGGCCGGACGGTGGCCGGGCCTACGGCGCGGCGTACGGGTCGGTACGGGCGTGGTCAGGCCGCCCGATGCAGGGCGAGGACGGCGACGGCGAGGACGGCAAGGCCGACGGCGCTGGCCAGCAGGCTGATCCGCAGCCCAGCCTGGAAGCTGGCCTGCCCCGCGACGACCGCGCCGTATCCGGCCACGGCGAGCGAGCCACCCAGCTGCCGGGCGGTGCTGAGCACGCCGCTGGCCGTGCCGGCCGGGTGCCCCGGGACGTGGTCGAGGATCATCGCGGTCACCGGCGGCACGGTGAACGAGCCGCCCACGCCGACCGGCACCATCACTGCGGCGACCAGCAGCACGGGAACGTCGGCGGGCAGCAAGCTCAGCGCGACGAGCCCTACGACCACCGCCAGCAGCCCGCCCACGATCGGCAGCACGCGTCCGTGCTTCCCTACGACGCGGGCGACGCGAGGGTTGAGCGCAACGACCAGCGCGGTGGCGACGACCCGGGAACCGAACAGGTCCAGCGGCACCATCGGATGCCGGCCGCGGGCCTGCGCCCCCAGGAACACGACCACCGCGACGACCGTGACCGCGACCGCGGCCAGGATGACCGGGCTGCCGTAGGCGAGGTCGCCGCCCTCGATCACCGCGTAGGTGACGGCGACCAGGCCGAGCACCGCGCTGACCTGTCCGGTCCAGTCGAACCGGGAGCTGCCGCGCTCGGACGGCGTGACGCGGGCCAGGACCGCCAGCGCGAGTGCGCCGACCGGCAGGTTCACGAAGAAGATCAGCCGCCAGTCCAGCGCGGTCAGCGCGGCGCCGAGCACCGGGCCGGCCGCCGCGGCGACCGAACCGCCCATCGCCCAGTACGAACAGGACCATGCCCGCCCCGTAGGCACGCCGGGCGCCGACCCGGTCGGCGACGCTGCCGGCGATCAGCTGCAGCGCGGAGAACGCCAACGTGTAGCCGGTCACCACGCACTGCAGCCCAGACAGGCCCCCACCCAGGTCGCCACGGATGACCGGCAGTGCGACCTTGACGATCTGCGCGTCCAGCGCGACCACCGCAAACCCGAGCATCGCCGCCGCCAGCGCGAAACCCGGAGGCGCGGCGCGGAACAACAGTCGGGGTCGTCGTGGCACGGCCGAACCCGAGCATGGTGGTTGCAGTCATCAGGAGAAGAATTCCTTGTCGTGGGAGGGCGCCTGCCGCTCGCCCGCACCGGTGATGCCGTGCGAGCGGGCGTTGAAGGCGGCAACACCACGGGACCACACCTGCAGCCCGTCACGGGAGATCCTGCCGTGACGGGTTATGCCCTGAGGGGTTATGCCAGGGACTCCCACCACTTTCTGCGGCGGTCGTACCGTCGACGACGTGGACAACCGGGCCGAAGTGCGCGACTTCCTGACTTCCCGCCGCGAGCGGCTCAGCCCCGATCAGGTAGGCCTCGACGCTGGCGGCACTCGCCGCGTCAAGGGTCTCCGCCGCGGTGAGGTCGCCGTCCTGGCCGGCGTCTCCGTCGAGTACTTCACCCGGCTGGAGCGGGGCAACCTCACCGGCGTCTCCGAAGCCGTCCTCGACGCCCTGTCCCGGGCGCTGCGCCTCGACGAGGCCGAGCGGACACACCTCTTCGACCTCGCGCGGGCCGCCAACGCCACCGGCTCGGCCCGGCGCAAGGCGGCCACCCCACCGCGGCTGCGACCCGGCATCCAACGCGTCCTCGACGGAATGAGCTGGCCGGCGTGGGTGCGCAACGGGTGCGCGGACTTCATCGCCTCCAACCACCTGGCCCGCGCGCTGTACTCACCGGTCTTCGACGACCCCTACCGGCCCGCGAACACAGCGCGCTTCGCGTTCCTCAACCCGCACGCCAGAGCGTTCTACGTCGACTGGGACCAGACCGCCAACGACGTCGTCGCAGCCCTGCACGCCGAAGCCGGCCGCAACCCCTACGACAAGGGCCTCACCGACCTCATCGGCGAGCTCTCCACGCGCAGCGAGGACTTCCGCACCCGCTGGGCCAAGCACAACGTGCACTCCACCGCAGCGGGCACAAGCGCCTCCACCATCCGGTCGTGGGGACCCTGGACCTGTCGTACGAGGCCATGGAGTTCCCCACCGAGCCCGGACTTACCCTGCTGGTCTACACCGCCGAGCCTGGCACCCCCACCGCCGACGCCCTCACGCTGCTCGCCTCCTGGGCCGCCACGTCAGCGCACCGCCCCCAGCCGCAGGAGACAGCCGTCGCCGCCGTGGGAAGGGACGACAGCGAAGACACCTGACGGACGCGCTGCTCTGAGCGTCGCTTCTACTCTCACCCGAGGCCGCGTGGTCGAGAATCGCAAGGCCGGCCCGCGGCCAGTCGCTGCGGTGACGGAGGAGGACGCGTGCGTGCAGCTCGGCGACGTCGCGCTGGCTCTTGAGGGGCCCAACAGTGCTGAAGCCTCGTGTTATGGCCGGCCTGGGGTAGATGACGGCAGGCCGAAAGGGGGGCGTATGACATCCCCGTCCGCCAGCCTCCCGCGTCCACCCTGGAACTGCCGCCTGCGCGCCGTGTGCCTCCTCACCCGCCAGGGTTGGCGCCCCACCGCGGTCGCCGTCGTCGCCTACGTGCAGACCCCCGTCGGGCCGTACCGCGAGGCGCTCGTCGCCTTCGCCACGAGGCCGTGGAGTGCACGCGTGCCATGGATCGTCGTCGACGACCCGGCGTCCGCCGACGCTGGCCGGGCCTGGTGGAACCTGCCCAAGCAGCTCGCGGACATCGCCGTGTACGAGCAGCGCGCGTCGGTGCGCGCACCCGATGCCGAGTTCGAACTGACCGCGCCGCGGCTGTGGCCGGGCGTCTGGTTCGCGGCACCGGGAGTACTCGATCAGCCGCTGCGCGGCCCGGCACTGGTGGTGTTCACCGGCCGGCTCCAGGTCGCGCTGGTGGCCGCGACGGGGACCCTTCCGGCCGGTGTCAGGCCCGGCAGGAGACTGGGGCTGGTGCTCTCCGGGCGGCTTCGCGTCGGGGCTCCACGCCGCTGACGGCGCCCTGTCGTCGCCGCCCTCCCCGATAGGGGCTCGGCGTCCCAACGTTGCGTCGGAGGACAAGCCGTGGTGCGGTGGAGACCTCCGCTCTCTCTGGGACGGCCCTCGGAGGTCAGCGTGGAATTCCGTCTCGAGATGGTGACCGTTCCTGTTGCGGACGTAAAACGTGCCGTGGAGTTCTATGTCGAGCGACTCGGCTTCAGGGTCGAGCGGGACGTACACGTGGATGAAAGTCACCGTTTCGTAGAGTTGATACCTCCCGGCTCGTCCTGCTCGATCGCGCTCACGTCCGGGTACATCGACGCTCGCCCTGGGGCTATGCAGGGCATCCAGCTCAACGTCGACGACGTGGACGCGGCACGCGCGCTGCTATTCGAGCGCGGAGTCGCCGTCTCCGAAGTGCAGGAGTACCCGTGGGGTCGCTTCTGCTTCTTCTCGGACATTGACGGAAACGGCTGATCGGTCCATGAAGCGCCAGGCGCGTGAGTCACGGCGAAGGTGCCCAAACTTGGCTCACTGTTCACCCGGCTGTCCATCATGGCGATGGCCGCCGACCAGGCGGAGTTGTCGGCACCGAGGTCCGTCGGCCCGTGCAGGCCGGCGCCACTCCTCCTCGGCGTCCAGTGCGGGTGCCCGCCAGCCAGCCCCCCAGCGGCGCGCGACGGCGACCCGTGCCAACGTACGGGCGTGGACGGCGATCAGGCTCTCACCCGTGTCACCGCGTTGGTCACGGGGGCGTCCCGCGGTGTCGGGCGTGGTATCGCGCTGGCGCTCGGTGCGCGCGGGGCCACGGTGTGGGTCACAGGACGCTCGACGCCGGGCAGCGCGACCAGCCCTCTCGGGGGCAGTCCGGAGCAGACGGCGGAGGAGGTCACGGCACGTGGCGGACGCGGCGTGCCGGTGGTGGCTGACGCGCTGGACGAGGACGCCATGCAGAACGTCGTCGCACGGCTCGAGTCGGAGCACGGGGGCCTCGACGTCCTGGTCTGCAACGCGTGGGGTGGGTACGCACTGTTCCACCGCGACGAACCGGAAGGGTGGAACCGCCCGTACTGGGAGCAGCCCCGGGCCCTGTGGGACGAGACGGTGGGAAGCGTCCGCGGCACCTGGGTGACGTTGTCCCTGGCGACGCCGCTGCTGCTGCGCTCGACGCGAGGACTGGTCGTTGCCACGTCGTTCCTCGCGTCCTGGCGCTTCGAGGGGAACCTGCCGTACGGCGTGAGCAAGACCGCCACCGACCGTCTCGTCGCAGACGCGGCCACGCAGCTCGCGCCCCACCGGGTCTGCGCGGTGGCCCTGCACCCAGGCCTGGTGCGCACCGAGCTGATCGAGCGCGACGCCCGCTGGTTCGACCTCTCGAACGCCGAGAGCCCAGAGCTCTCCGGACGCGTGGTTGCGGCCCTTGCCACGGACCCACAGCGGCTCCGCTGGACCGGCCGGGCCCTGCTGGTCGCCGAGATGGCCGCCTACTACGGCGTGCACGACGTCGACGGCCGGCAGCCCGAGAGCCTGCGCGCGCACTTCGGTGGCGGGCCGAGCTGGCAGCGGGCCGACCCTCCCTAGCAGCGGCGACCTCGTCGACCCAGTCGAGCCCTGACGTGGGGCAATTAATAAGGTGTGCTGACGACTGTCGGCGGACTTCAACTCAAGACACCAGACGTGTGATGGCTAGACAACGGCAGACGTGCCCAAGCGGTATGCCGTGCCGTGAACCCGACTTGGGCCGCCTCCCGAGCTTGGGTCTACCTGGTGCTGAGACGTACGGCTTCACATCAGGGTCCGGGTGCGGCGGGCGGGTTGGCCATCGACGCGCGAACATCGGTCAGGGGTGTGGCGTTGACTTGGATGAGGCCGCGGACGGGGCGGTCCAAGTCGAGGGTGATGACCAGCATGAGGGTGACCAATAAGGCGGCTACCACCACTGTTGTGAGGCCGCGGCCGAGAGCCGCGAGATGTAACGCGAGCAGTCCCAGGGCGATGGCTGCGCCGATGATCCCCAGGACCAGAACCGCCGTGGGTACCGGGTTGTCGAGGCCGTAGATGCGGGTCGATTGAGCGTCCTCCTCTGCGCTGACCGGCACCCTCTGGGCGATCCTGATGCTCGCGTCGGTGAACTGCCGCAGCAGATCCATTGATCGGGTTCAGGTGGGCTCCGGCAGGGTCTGGGCGCGCAGGTAGGTGGGGGTCTGCGGAGGGTGATTCAGGACGGTGCGGATTCCAGGCTGTGGGCTGCCCTCCACCGTAAGCACGCGCTGGCTCTGCACGGGCTCGTGGCGGACACGGCGAGCCGGACCGGCTCCCGCAGAGCCAGGCCGGCGCCGGAGACTTGCCTCCCGGACGTGATCCCAGCTCCGCTGTCGGCTCGATTGAGTACGGGAAGGCCAGCGCAGCAGCGCGCGTGTCACCGGCGGTCGACGGGCCGGTGCCATGCGTACTGCCCTCCGGCTCACTTGATGGCCCCCGCGGTCAGCCCCCGCTCGAAGAGCTTCTGGAGGGCCAGGTACACGATGACAGTGGGCAGCGTGATGATGACTGCTCCCGCGATGATCTTGGTCTGGTCGCTGCCGTACTGGGTGGAGAAGAACTGCGGCAGCTGGGTGATTGTCTGGTTCGTGGGGCTCTGCAGGAACAGCAGCGGCAACAGGTACTCGTTCCAGGCTCCCACGAACGTCCACACCACGACGACAGCTGAGATGGGACGGATCAGCGGCAGGACGAGGTGCCAGAAGGTGCGTAGTGTCCCGCAGCCGTCAAGGCGAGCCGCCTCGAAGAGCTCGTCCGGCAGGGCGGCGATGAAGCCCCGCGCCAGAAGCACGTTGAGCGGGATGGCCAATGCGGTGAGGGGCAAGATCACGGCGACGAAGCTGTCAAGGAGCCCTAGCCGCTGCACAGTGATGAACAACGGCACGGTGAGCGCCGCGCTCGGCATGGTCAGGGCGAGGAGCAGCACGTAGAACAGCACCTCCTTGCCGACGAAGGGAAGCTTGGCCAGGGCGAACGACGCGAGCATGGTGGACGCGTAGACGAGCACCACCGTGCATACGGCGATCAGCAGGCTGTTCCGGAAGAACGCCGGCAGCTGCGGCAAGCCCAGGACGGATGAGTAGTTGCCCAGCCCGTCCCCCGCCAGCGATCCCTGGAGCATGGACCACAGCGGGAACACGAACGGAGCGACGAGGACCGTGATGAGCAGCTGCGTGGCGACGCGGCCGGCTGCGCCGCGAATCTCGAGCACGTTATGCCTCGCTTCCGAGTTTGAACCTGCGGACCTGGGACACGGTCAGGACGAGCGACATGATCATGAGAACGACGGTCAAGGCGGCGCCGTAGCCGACGTGGAAGTCCGTGATGCCCTGTTGGTAGAGGTAGGTGGCCAGGACCTCGGTAGAGCGGGCGGGCCCGCCTCCGGTGACGAGATACGGGATGTCGAACGTCTTGATCGTCCCGATGACTCCCAGGATCGCGAGCGTCACCGTGGTGCCGCGGGTCAGCGGGATGAGGAGGCTGGAGATGACTCGCCAGTTGCCCGCGCCGTCGATGCGTGCGGCCTCGATGAGGCTGGCATCCACCTGTGTCAGGCCGGCGTAGTACAGCACGAAGCTGAAGCCGGTCCACTGCCAGACGTTGATGGTGATCAGCGCGTACAAGGCGGTGCTGGGGTCTGCCAGCCATGGATGTGCCAGCGCATCGAGGCCGACCGCACGGAGCATGGTGTTGAGCTCACCGTCGGCGTCGAAGATCTGCCGGAAGACCGGCGCCATGACCGCCGGTGCCAGCACGACCGGAAGGAACAACAGCACCTTGTACAGCGTCTTGGCGCGCACACCTGAGTGCAGCAGGATGGCGAAGCCCAGGCCCAAGGCCATCTGCACCAACACAGCGAGAGCAAACATTGCCATGTGTCCGAGGGACCGCCAGAACACCGCGTCCTCGACGAGACGCACGTAGTTGTCCAGGCCCACAGCCACCGGGTCGGGGCTGAGCCCGTCCCAGTCCAGGACGCTGATGCGGAGCGTGTACACGATGGCGAAGTAGACGATTCCGACCACCACGAGCACGGCGGGTGCAACGTACAGGTACCCCGCCACGTTGTTGCGCCGCGGCCCGTGAGGCGCGGAGCCTTTGGCGGCCCTTCCGGCCCGGTGCTGTGTGAGGGTCGACTGCTCGTGCCGGTGGCGGGTCAGAGCCACGGTCTTCATCGCGTTCCTTCCTGACGGAGCCGACGCGACATCAGCGGGAGACGCCGTCGGATGCGGTCTGCAGGTCCTGAGCCGCCGCCTGCGGGGTCTTGCTCCCTGAGGCCAGAGCTGAGGCGGCGTCGCCGATGGCAGTCATAAGGTCGGGGTAGGCAACCTGCCGGTGCTCGGTCGCGTTCTGCACCTGTGTCCCGAGGTTCCGCAGCGAGGTCACCTGCACCGAGGGGTCCACCAGTCCTTGCGTTGCAGGCGTGATGCCCTTGAGTGACGGCACCTGCGTGTACTGGTCAGCCACGACCTGCTGCCCCTGCTTGGTGAGCGTGTACCAGGCCACGAAGATGTTGGCAGCACGCTGGTTCTTCGACCGCGCGTTGACCGTGAGCCCGAAGTCGGGGTCCCCGAAGAGGTACGGCTTGTTGCCCTTTCCAGCCACATCGGGCAAGGGCACCAGCTGCTCGACGAACGGCTTCGGCGAGGAGACCCCAGCCGACTTGATACCGGCGGTCTGGGCCTGCGCCTTGTAGTTGCCCAGCTCCCAGGTGCCCTGCATGATCATGGCTGCGTCCTGCGCCATGAACTTGTTCTGCGCGTCGTTGTACTGGGTGATGCCGGCCGCACCGGGCTGCATGATGCCGTTGCCGAAGAGGCTGCGGTAGACGCTCAGCGCCTGCACGAGGTCGGGATCGGTCCACTTGGCCTGGCCCTGGACCGCCTTGGCGAACTTCCCGGGCGCGATGCTGTTCGAGATCGCCTGGATCAGGTCGCGGTTGACCCAGGCGTCCTTGGCTCCGTGCACGAAGCAGGTCTTGCCCTTGGCCTTGATGGCTTTGCAGGTACTCACCCACTCGTCCAGCGTGGTCGGCGGCTTGAGGCCCCACCGATCGAACAGCGTCTTGTTGATGACCAGAGTCCCTGCTCCGCCCGAGCCAACGGACAGCGCCTTGAGCTTGCCGTCCTGGGTGAAGGCGTCCGCTCCGAGCGGCGAGAGCTTGTCCTTCCAGTCGCTGCCCAGGACCTTCTGCGCCAGCGGCGTGAGGTCCGTTCCGAAGCGGCCGTACTGCCTGGCGATCCCGCCGGGCTCGAGGTCGAAGACGTCCGGACCGCTCGGCGACCCGACGCCGGTCCGCAGGGCGGGGCTGTACTGGTTGTAGTCGTAGAACTTGAAGTTGACCTTGATGTTCGGGTACGCCTCGTTGAAGGCCTTGACGTACAGGGGTGCGACCGAGACGCCCGGTGACCAGCCCCACCAGTTGACAGTGCCCTTGACCGTCTTGGCCTCGGCCGAGCCGGGCTGCGGCACTGCGAGGGCATCCGAGGACGACGCGTTCGACGTCCCCGACCCGCTCCCGCACGCCGCAAGAGCGGCCAGTGTGAGTCCCACGAGTGCGGCCTGGCACGCACGCGTGCGACGCCAGCGGCTTCCGGTGATTGACACTGCCCAGCCTCCAGTCGCCCGACGTCCGACGCTGGACGTGCGGGAGTTGTGTGCGACGCCACTGCCGGCGCCCGCAGGGGGCGGCGCCGCGTCGAGTCGGGCGCCGATCGACTTGATTTAACCGGTTCAGTCGATGAGTTCGACCCTAGGAGCGCCAGCGCGCAAGCGTCAAGGGTTCACCACAAATGGGTCTAGGGGCTGTCTATCGGTGCAGTGGGCTGCTTTGCCGCCTCACCGTCGGACCCAGGCGGACACGCGGACGCGTCGCGACCCGCGGACCCGGCGCATCGACACGCCATTGTTCTGAACCGGTTCACCAGCTAGTGTCGATCGCGCAGCGGGGCGGCGCGCCGCTCGCGCGGCCCCGTGACACGCGCATCGGGCGGTTGCGAGGCGCGTAGCGCCGGCAGGTGGACGGTCCTGCCGCGCGAACACGGCTGCGTCCCGAGACCTCTACCGAAGGCAGGCACAGTGACAGAGCGAATGCTCGACCTAACCGGCACGACGTTCCGTGACAAGGTTCGCGGCTGCTGGGTCGGCAAGAACTGCGGCGGCACCCTGGGTACGCCGATCGAGGAGGCGCTCGGTCGTCCTGAGCCCTTCGACGTGTGGTGGTACCCCGAGCTGCGGGAGGGCGGGCTACCCAATGACGACCTGGAGATGCAGCTCATCTGGCTCACCGCGCTCGAGCAGGTCGGTCCTGGCCTGACGGCGCGAGACCTGGCCCGGTACTGGCTGGACCACATCGGCTACAACTGGGACGAGTACGGCTTGTCCAAGACGAACCTGCGGCTGGGGCTGGAGCCGCCGGTGAGCGGGCACTACAACAACTGGTTCATCGACTGCATGGGGTGCCCGATCCGTTCGGAGATCTGGGCATGTGTCGCGCCGGGTCATCCTCGGTTGGCTGCTCGCTACGCGTACGAGGACGCCATCTGCGACCACGCCGGCGGGGAGAGCGTGTTCGGCGAGCTGTTCAACGTGGCCATCCAGTCGGCGGGGTTCGTCGTGAGCGACCCACGCCGCCTGATCGACATCGGGTTGTCGTATGTCCCAGAGGACTCCCTGACCGCCAAGGCCGTTAAGGCAGCGCTCCGCGCACACGACGAGGGTCTGTCGTGGCAGGAGGCTCGCGCCCGCGTGCTGGAAGCCACGCCGTCTCACGTCGCCCAGTTCTCGCCGCTCAACATGGGCTTCCAGGTGATCGGCCTGCTCTGGGGCAAGGACTTCGGGGACGCCCTCTGCATCACGGTCAACTGCGGCTACGACACCGACTCCAGTGGCGGGACGATCGGAAGCTGGCTCGGGATCGTGGCCGGGGACTCCGGCCTGCCGACCAGGTGGACGGAGCCGTTCGGCGAGGCCATCTCGACCAACGAGGACTGGGGTGGCGTGCGCCACCTGACCGACGGATCCACGCCGATTCCCCTGGACCTGAACCAGGTGGTGGACCGCGTCGCTGCCATGGCGCAGCGGGTGCTGGCCGCCAACGGGCTCACCGTCCGCGACGGTGCCGTGGAGGTGGATGAGGCGGACCTGTATGCGGACGACTCGGTACGTGAGCTGTGGAGGCGCAGTCCCCTGCTCGTCGAGCACCGCATGGCCGGTCTGTCGATCGGTGTGGACTACCTCGACGGTCCCGCCGCCGTACCGACGTCCACCAAGGCCCTCACGACCCGCCTGGCGAACCCACACCCCGACCCGGTGACGGCGACCGCCAGACTGATCGTCCCTGAGGGGTGGCAGGCGCCTTCGGCACAGGTGGTGGAGATCCCTCCGGCGAGCGCGGTCACCGTGTCATGGGACATCGCCGTGCCCGACCGGTCTCGCGTCGCCAACACCAACCGGCTCTTCCTCGACGTGGAGCTGGCGGGCTACCCGCAGCAGCCTGCCGTACCGGTGGCGCTCGTCGGAGCGATCGCGACCCGGGTCAGCGAGCGCTACCCGGCTGAAGGCCGCTCCGCGGGCCAGCTTCTGCAAACTCCGTTCCCGCCGGAGGCACAGCGCCCGGACGAGCTCACGGCGAGCGCTAGGGACGGGAGCTGGAAGGACCTCACCGTGCTCGGCAACCGCCTGCCGCTCGAGCAGGTCCTGGACCAGCCCGGCGTCGTGTACGTGCAGACGTTCTTCCAGGTCCCGGAGGCGCTGGACGTCCTTCTCGGTGTGGACGCCGGGTGCCCTGTGTCGGCATGGCTGAACGGCAAGCAGCTGTTCAGCCTGGACCGCCACCGCCCCATCCGCCCGGCGTACGGGAGCCCGAACGACGGGTATCTCGAGGTCCGCTTCGAGCAGGGTTGGAACGAGCTCGTCGTGAAGCTGGTCCGCGAGGAGGGCGCGGACCTGCCCGAGTGCCATCTGCTGGCCAGTACGGCAGGCCGGCTCAACCACGGCCTTCCGACCGTCGGGCGTACTCGCTTCCCCTGGGACCACTGACGCGAGCGGGTGCGGCGCGCGACACCGCGCCGCACCCGCCCCCGGCTGTGGCCACCGGGTGCGGCCCCCCTGCCGGGGGAGGGAATGGTTCACTGTTCATTTCAACAGCTGGAGGGGACGTCGGATCCGTGACGCAGGCGAAGGTCACCATCAGGCACGTGGCGCGGCAGGCCGACGTCTCGGTGGGCACCGTGTCGAACGTCCTCAACCGTCCCGACTCGGTGGCTCCGGCGACGCGCCAGCGCGTCCTACGGGCCATCACCGAGCTGGGCTTCGTGCGCAACGAGTCGGCGCGGCAGCTGAGCACCGGCCGCGGTCGGGTCCTCGGCCTGGTGGTCCTCGACCTGACGAACCCCTTCTATACAGACCTCGCTCGCGGCGTTGAGGACTCCGCCAGTCCGGCCGGGTTCGCGGTCATCGTCTGCAACACTGACGCGGATCCCGGCAAGGAGGAGACGCACCTGACGCTCTTGGAGCAGCAGGGCGTGCAGGGCGTGCTGATCATCCCTTCCGGCGACTCCGTCGCGGCGCGGCTGCGGCGGCTCCGTGACCACGGAACGGCCGTCGTCTCTCTTGACCACCGCACCGCCGACGCGGACCACTGCGCTGTCGGAGTCGACGACGTACGAGGCGGCGAGCTGGCCATGGCACACCTGCTCTCCCTCGGTCATACCCAGGTGGCCTACATCTCCAGCAGCCCGGAACTAGCGCCGTGCCGAGAGCGTGGCGAGGGAGCACGTGCCAGCCTCGCCCAGTGGGGGCGCGACCCGGACTCGATGGTGGACGTACGGGTTCCCAGTCTCGGCTTCCAGAACGGCCGGGACGCCGGCATGCGCCTGCTGGGCCTCTACCCGCGTCCGACCGCCGTGATCTGCACCAACGACCTCATCGCGTTGGGAGTTCTGCAGGTGCTCACCGAGCACAGAGTCGCGGTGCCGGACGACATCGCCATCGTCGGGTACGACGACATCGACTTCGCAGCAGCAGCCGCCGTGCCGCTCACCTCCGTCCGTCAGCCGCGACGGCTGCTCGGCCGCACGGGGGCCGACCTCCTGCTCGAGGAGGTTCAGCACGTGGCGGGTCACCGACACCGTCGGGTCGTGATGACACCAGAGCTGGTCGTCCGGAGCTCGACCACGGGGCGCCAAGCGAGAGCACCGGTCGCCGTCGAGGAGCTCGAGTCAGCGGAACGCTGATGGAGGCCGAGGCCCGGCCTACCGAGCACCTCACCCGTTGATCGGGAGCGGCTCCGGCCCTGCCCGGTCGACGCCCACCGCGTCGGCCCGCTGGAGGATCGTCTGGCGGAAGGCGACGGACGACAGCGTCCCGAGCGCGCGCCACTGGTCGTCCGCGAACTGCAGCCGGTGCACCGCTCCGAGCCGACTGCGGACGGTGGCCGATAGGCGCAGCGGCGTCTCCTGCCCGGTCACGGCGATGGCGAGCTCCACGGTGTCCCCGACCCCGTGGCCCTCCCCCTCCAGGCGGACCTGGGCACCGCCGAGGGACACGTCGTCCACCACGGCAGGAGCGCCCCCGACCTCGCCGAGCAGGTGCACCGGGAAGCGGTGGCCGTCGCGGCGCTCCGCCCCGTAGCGAAGGTCGCGGATCCGCCTTACGGCGGCGAGCACGAGGACGAGCG
>Ga0126311_10000500_pt1 | contig 18238 bp, 5 predicted proteins | sample Plot61_FD_92539 | JGI IMG/M metagenome (GOLD analysis project Ga0126311, IMG submission 92539) | Serpentine soil microbial communities from UC McLaughlin Reserve, CA, USA - Plot61 | ecosystem: Environmental > Terrestrial > Soil > Grasslands | place: USA: UC McLaughlin Reserve, Lake County... | reverse complement strand
CACAAGCTGTTTTCTCGCGGCATCAAACGTCGCAACACCTTCAACCTCCGCCAGCAGCCTGGTTGAGATTTTGTTCACGTCGTCATCGTCACCCTCATACATCTTGAGCTTCAACATGCGCGGGGGCGTTTTACCTGACTCCGAATAATGCATCAAGACGTATCGCGGCTGGTACGAGCTCTCCTGCACCTCGATCACGACCAGATAATTTCCGTGACCTAAACTGTGAAACGCGAGCCCACTCTGGTCTCGATCGTTGCTGGTCCGTGAGCGTCGCCACTGCTCTTCCAACTCAACCGGCCATCCAAGCACCTTCTGCCACGCTTCACGATCGGCAACAGTCAGCTCAGTTTTCTTCAACGGCACTTGCCCGACGCAAACACAAGCGCCTAGCACCATAAACGTACAGGCGATAATCACTTTGAAGTTCATAATGTTAATTCTTTGAATCTACCGAAATCTTTGCTACGTATAGTAGCCACTATGCAAAACGACATTCGAACTCTGATACCGCAGAACAAATTCGATACGGATCGCGCAGAACAGGCCGTGGCGGCTGGATACCCTGCCGTGGAACCTATTCTTCCGGAATTACTCGAATGGATTCAGGACTCTAACTGGCCCGTGGCCCGCGTCCTTGCACCGTTTCTCGGAAGTATCGGCACTCCGCTCATTCCACACATCCGTAAGATCCTTGCAACTGACGATACCGTCTGGAAATACTGGACCCTCACCTACCTGGTCCAGGGCTCGCGGGACGTTGCCGCCGCGTTGCGAGAAGATCTTCAACGCTATGCAAACTCACCAACGCCCGACGAAACTGCCGAGGGTCTCGACGAAGTCGCTCGCACTATTCTTCGCGAGACCCCCTAAGCACTCCCTACTTACACTTTCCGATCCTTATCTCATCCACGAGCGCATCAAGGATCTCCTGCGTCAACGGGTGAATCGGCCCTCCCCGACTGTCCGCCCACGGACCCATTTGCGAAGGATCACGTGGTGTGATGGTTACGTGTCCCGGCGGAGCAGGATCCGGCCGGCCAAACAGGTTCTTCAGTTTACTCGTGTCGATTACCTGCACCTTGTCACCCGGATTGAATTTGTCCGGGCTGTTGAACGTCGAGAGTCCGTCAGTATCGATACCGGGCCGCGGTGTCATATTCTGCGGAGTCCTCGATCCTCCACGATAGAGGAACCCTTCATACTCAGGCACACACGGACATCCCTTAAGCCCGTAATCGGCCGCGAGCTGGAACACCTTGGCCCAGTGTGAAAGTCCGACCAGCGCAGCCAGGAATGAAGCTGCCCTGAGGAAGATGCAGATGATCGCGCGGGCGAGTCTGATAAGCGCCGACACGACTCGGAGGATTATCAGTTTTACCTTTAAGGCGTACTCTGAAAAGCTCGTAAATCCAGACGGATCGAGCATGTTAACTGGATCCGCATTGGCGTACAGGTACTTGTGTAAAGAGATCGGTTCGTTTATCCGGCCCTTGAACGGGTCCATCGACATGAACCGCCCCTGGTTCGGATTGTAGTGTCGAGCTCGCAGATGATAGAGCCCGAGATCAGCGTCGAAACGTTCTCCGGCATAGAGATAAACATTCGGAGTCGTGCCCGAAGACGAGATCAATTTGCCGAAGGCATCGTATTCGTAAGTATCTGTGACGACGCCGGCATCGTTGGTTAGCTGCCGCACACTCCCGTGTCCGTCAGTCGAGTAGAAGCTCGCCATCCAGTTGCCGCCGATGTTCTGGCGTTGACTGATGATCGAATTTCCGTAGGTGTACTGGCGCTGGACCACACCATCAACCAGCTCTTCAACTATCTGGGAATAGCCGGTTGGGTTAAGGTCGTCGACCAGGTATTGCGTAGTGATTCCGCCCGCGGTCCTGCCGACAAGATTGCCGTCGCCGTCGTATGTCAGGCGCACGGCGCCGTTGTTTACGCTCTTGATCTTGTTCTGGAAATCGTACGTAAAGGACTTCCCTTCCGCAGTGCGAGTATTGCCGTTGGCGTCGTACGAGCTGCTGGTCAAGCGATCGTTGGCATCGTAAGTCGACGTCGCCGACAACACTCCGCCGAGTGAAGAGATACGCGACAAACGATTACCCACTGAATCGTGCGTGTAGTCGACGCTGCCGTTGTTTGCGGCATCGCCCGTAACAGCTTCACGCGTCAGCCGGTAGATTTCATCGTACGTGTAATTGACAGCGCGGCCGGAATGAGAAACTTCCGACAAGCGCCGCCCTGTCTTATCTAATGTGTAAGTGAAACTTGCCTGCGTTGCGCCCGACTTAGCCGCAGTTACATTCGTCAGGTAGTTAATGAGGTTGTAAGTGTAATCCGAGCGAACGCCATTTGGTCGCGACTCACTCTTGAGATTGCCGGCCGGATCATAGGTGTAAGTCGTGGTACCCAACCGTTGATCTATCACTTTCTCGAGCCGGTTGACAGTGTCGTAGGCATAGCTGACCGCAATGCCTTCCGCATGCGACGAATGCACCGAGGCGAGATTGTTCGCATCATCGTAGCCGTATGTCAGCGTGCCCTGTGGCGCTTGCTTCGTTAGACGCCGGTCGCGTGCGTCGTACGTGTACGTGGTCGTACCCGAGCTGTCGATCATCTTGTCGCGACGGCCCGTAGGTGTGTAAGTGAATGTGATTGCCGGCTCGCTCAAACTCGCGTCTGGTCTCGTCGCAATCAAACGATTCAATCCATCGTGTTCGTAGCTGGTCTGCTTACCCCGGAAATCAAGGGTCGTGGCAAGGTTGCCCACCTGATCGTACGTGTACAGCTCCGCCATACCCAGCGGCAGCACACGTTTGATCATGCGATTCAGCGCGTCGTACTCATACTGCGTACTGCGGCCTAGGGCATCAGAGGTTGACACCAGGTTATTCAGCGCGTCGTACGCATGCAGCGTGGTCTGGTTTTTGGCGTTCGTAACCGCAGTAAGGTTACCGATGTCGTCGTAGCCAAACCTCGTAACCTTGCCTTCCTGATCGGTCTCGGTCAGCACGCGGCCGTGCGCGTCATACGTTGTGGTTGCAAAGGAGTTGTCCGGGAAAATCGTCTTCGTCAATTGATCCCGCGCGTTAAATTCATAACGCGTTTCATTGTTGTTTGCGTCGCGGAATGAAATGCGCCGGCCCTTTGCGTCGTACTGGAAGTGGGTCGACTTTCCATCCGCGTCAGTGATTTTTATCAAGCGTTCACGACAGCCGCAGTTAGGATCGTACTCATAAGTCGTGGTCCTGTTTAGCTCGTTGGTGACTGTCTTAACCCGTCCGACCTCGTCATAGGCGATGTTGATCTCCTTCTGGTCCGGATGAATCGTCTTCACCAGTTGTCCGGCGTTGTCGTAGAAGTACCGTGTGATGCGGTTCGCCTGATCCGTTTGCGTCTCTTTCTGACCACGGAAGTTATAGGTGTACTGCATCGTGGTGTTGTCGGGATACGTCACCTTGATGAGCCTGTTCGCGGCGTCGTACTCATAGGACGTGCGATTCTGGCGCGCATCGATCACGGCCGTGCGGTTGCCGTTCGCGTCATACTCATAACGCGTCTCGTTATTGAGCGGATCTTTAACCGAGAGCACGTTTCCGAGATCATCGTAGGTAAAGTGACTGATGCCACGTGCGTCCGTCATCGTCAGAACGCGACCCATACCGTCGTAGGTGTAGGCAGTCGTCCGGCCGAGCGGATCAGTCTTGGCGATGATGTGACCGAAAGCGTCGTAGGCAAAACGCGTCGTCTTTCCGTTGCCGTCGGTTAACGTGAGCGGATTGCCTTTGTCGTTGTAGGCAATTGAGAAGCTATTGCCGAGCTCGTCCGTGATGCCAGTAAAATTTGAAGACGCGTCGTAAGTAAACGTCCTCACCTTGTTGTTCTGGTCTGTCGCGGTCGTAATCAGGCCATTCGCGTTGTTAACAAAACTGACCGTCTTATTCAGCGGATCCGTAATCGACTTCAGGTGACCGTTGGCGTCATAGCTGAATGACGTCGTCTTCTGCAACGCGTCCGTTTCGGTCAGCTTTTGCCGGTTGCCGTCATAGGTAAAATTCGTCGTACGGTTCAATGGATCGGTCTCGCTGAGCAACGAGCCATTTGCATCGAGGCGACGAACAGTTGTGCCCGTGTTATCGGGATGCGTGACAGTGGTGATGTTGTTGACCAGATCGTATGAGTAAGTAGTGGTCTTACCCATCGCGTCGGTGGTGCTTTCCAGGCGGCCACTCGGGAAGTAAGTGTTAGTCGCCTCGGGATTACCGCGTGCGTCTGTACCCTTCTTAAAGAAATGGCCCGGGTAATACTCGTACGTCAGAGGCACATCACTGTCCGGCGTTTTCACGCTGACGAGATCGCCGGCGGCATCGTAGTTGTAGCGATAGACCTTTCCATTCGGATCGGTAATCTGTTCGATGCGGCCCTGTGCATCACGCACAAACGGAACAGTTAGATTGCCCGCCGTACTCGTGATTCCATTTTGACCGAAAGTCAAAACGTTGCCGTCAAGGTTCTTGATCGACAGCATTTTGCCTGCGGACGTCATCGTGTAAACACGCCCGTAAGGATCCGTGTACGCGTAAGCCGTCGGGTTGTAATTAAGGTCCGTTGAAAGGAAACAGGCAAAGCCGCTCGTGCCCGACCTGATGAGCAGGTTGCAACCATTTGACGAAAGTTTACCGAACACGCCTGGCTCAGCGAGGTAAGTCGGTTGATAGAAGAAGCTGAAGGGGAAGCCGAACGAAGTTGGATTGAACCTGAAAGTGACGCGCCGGCCCGTGCCGGGTTCGGTTAGCGTTACGTCCTTGTCGGGATTAACTTCCAGACGTGGACCAGCAACTTCCAGCGACCAGCCAAATCCAAAGTCGCCGGCCTGGTTTCGTTCGAGACTGTCGTACTGCCTGTCGATCGTGATCGGCAGGCCCGTTAGCGGCACCGTGAGATCCCTGACAGTCAACGTAACTCGTCCCGGTTTGTTCTCACCGGTTACGGTGATCGTCACCTGGCTCACCTGTTCATTGCCGTTTTGATCGGTGGCGGTGACACGGATGACGTAGTTGCCGTTCGCGAGTGTCGTCGTGTCGATAGTGGCGAGTGTGGCTCCTGAGCCACCCTGCCCATTCTCGAGGAGCGTCGTGACTCCCGCGGGATTCGTCGCGGGCCAGTATTCGACCTTAACACCGGTTAGCGTTAGTCCAGCGCCGACTGTCACCGGCACGGTTCCTGTGACTGACGCACCTTCGAGTGGTCCACCAATCCAGCCTTGCGTGACTGGCGGTGACTGCGGCGTCAGTGTCCAGACCATCGACACCGGCGGTGTACCGTTGACGTTCGCGGTAGCGGTGCTACGCACGAGTGCCGTCACGGTGTCAGTACCGGGATTCGTGCCGGCATAGCTGAACGTGGCAATGCCGGACGTGTTGGTCACAGCGCTGCCGGCCGTTGCGTTTGGACCGGCAACCGTGAACTCGACGCCGAAATTAGCGAGCGGAGTGCCTGCCGAATTGCGCAGAGTTGCGCGCACTGATTGCAATGTGCCCGTCACGTATGGACCAGGCGCGACTGGCGCCAGTTGCAACGTCGCGCCTACTAACGCCGGTGACGCATTGACTGTCACCTGAATGTCGTCTGTGCCGATGCGATGTGTGTCATTCGCCGACAACCGCAGCACGTACGTGCCCGGAGTCGAGAAGATGGCTCTCGTCACAGGGTTGTTGATTTCATTGAAGGTGACGAGGCCTGGGCCACTCACCTGACTCCAGAACGTGGACACTGTTGCGCCGGTTGGGAACCCGTCGTCGGCGACCGTGCCGTTCAGGTTCGCAGTATTCGGCAACGTGATGGTCTGGTTTGGTCCGGCATTGACGATCGGCGCCGCGTTTGCAGGAAGCACAGTGACCATTACTTCGTCGCTGGCTGAATGTTCAGAATCGCTGGCCGTCAATTTCAATACGTAAGTGCCGGCGACAGTGAAACTGGCATCAGTTACCGGTGACGCAGGCTTCGCGAAGGCCACGTCGCCCGGACCGCTAACCTTGGACCACGACAGGGCGAGTGCTTGACCGCGTGGGAAACCATCGTCGCACGCGTTACCACTCAGTTTCGCCGGGTCAGGCAGGGTTACGGTCTGATCTCCTCCGGCGAAAGCCGTCGGCGGCTCGTTGGCAACCACCGGCAGCTCGAAGCCGCTCGTGCCCACACTGAGGTCGTAAAGTATCGGAGACTCACCGCTCGACGACCGTTTGAAGTTCACGATGATCCGCAGGAAGCGTCCGTTGGCAACCGTTGGATCGGTGCCGTTGGTGACTACCTGCGCCGGTCCAAACGTGGTGCCGTTCGTGCTGCTCGCGACTGAAACCGTCAGCGACGCATCACCGCACATCTTTGCGGTCCAACCAATGCGGCCCCATTCAGCGCCGGCGATCTGGCTGTCAAAGACTGTGGACCATGTGCCGCTGCCGGGAATACCCGACAGCGTGCTGCCGGTCATGTCGCTGTAGTTATACAGATTGCCACCGAGGTTGATGGTGGTGAAGTCCACGGCGCCCACGCGCGTGACACCGTCAGGACCCAACGGCCCGGCATTCGGATTGATGCGCGAGACAGTACCGCTATTGTGGTTTGTGGCCCAGATCTTTCCTGAACCATCAACCGCCACACCGGTCGGCCCGCTCTGCACCGTAATCGTGCCGACGTATGTGCCGTCGTTCTTCAAGTGGCCCACAGTACTGCGATTCAGCGAATGTGCTACCCACACGTGATCGTTCTTATCGACCACGCAGCCCTGTGCGAACGCGTCGCCTTGGGCGAAGGTACCCAGCAGTGTGCCGTTAGGCGCAAACTTTCTAATCTGATTGTTACCAAACGAGGTGTTCCAGACGTTACCGCCACTGTCGAGGCAGAGGCCGTAGCTCGGATGATTGAAGCCGGTCCAGTTGCTGCCATTCGCACCCGTCAACGGCTTCGCCGTGTCCCAACGCAGCATCGGGTTCGACGACCAGATCACACCGGCCCTGTCGATCAAACCACCGTAACCACCAAAGCCAACTGTTGGCTCGGCTCGCTTGATCTGGCCGGTGACGCCGTCGAGCAGGTCAAAGCGACGACCACTCGTGCCGCTCACCCAGATGTCATTGTCTTTGTTGACTGACACGTGGCGCGTGCCAAACGAGTTCACCTTCGTGTAGTGAATGATGCACTCGTCCGCCGCCGTGGAGACGCCGCCGTTCGTGTTGGCGCCGCCCGTATTGGTCCAGGCTTTGATGTCGCCGAAGCCGGTGGAAGTCTCGATCAAGCCGTTGCCGTTGCGATCGACGCACTGGCCGTTCTCGACGAGACCGACGTGGACGACGCTGTTACCCGCACGATTTGTGGCCCACACGTTTCCGTTCAGGTCCACCGTCGTGCGTGAAGGATCTTTGGGCTGGCCGCTGGGCGAGGTGAAGTACTCACCAATCACCTGTCCCGTTTGCGTATTGATCTTGACGATCGTGCCTTTGGAAGACACGGCGACCCATAGGAAATCGAACTCGCGCGCCGTGTGGTCCAGTTGCAATTGGTTAGCAACGTCGTGAATCAGGTTGAACGAGTTGCCCTGATCGAAATCAGCGTCGAGAGTGTAGGTGCGTTCCGCAAACGGTTTCGGGTTCACTACGATTGTCAGCTCATCGCTGGCGCTGAGTTTTCCGTCGGACGCAGTCAATCGCAGGACGTACGTACCTGGCACCGTGAAGATCGCAACTGCATTGAGCAACGTCGCATCGGGGAAGATCACTGAACCCGGGCCGCTCACGAAACTCCAGAACGTCTCGAGCGTTGAGCCGCGCGGCAGTCCATCGTCGGTCGCGCTTCCGTTGAGCTGAGATGTACCGGGTAACGTGATCACCTGATCGGGACCGGCATTCGCGGTCGGCGGCTGGTTCAGCAGCACCGTCACCTGCATCTCGTCTGAGACTGTGAACTCGGTGTCTGTCGCAGTCAGTCTCAATGTGTAAAGACCCGGGTTCGTAAACGAAGCGGTGGTAACCGGCGCATTCACATTGCCAAACACCACCGGTCCCGGACCGCCCACAACGCTCCACGTCGAAGTGACCGTGCTGCCCTGCGGCATGCCGTCGTCTGTGATCACGCCCTTCAAAAACGCGGGATCAGGCAGCTCAATAATCTGATCTGGTCCGGCATTCACTGTAGGCGGCTGATTGTTCGGAACGACCGTCACTTTCAACGTGTCGCTCGCGCTCAATTGTCCGTCTGACGCCGTCAGCTTCAACACATAGTCGCCCGCAGTCGTAAACGTCGCCGTACTGGTCGCTTTCGCCGCATCGCTGAATACGACCGCACCTGGACCACTCACAACACTCCACGCGAGTTGCAACACACTGCCCTGCGGCAAACCATCGTCACTCGCGATTCCATTCAAGCTTACTGAGTTAGTCGGGAGAGTTATTGATTGATCGCCTCCGGCATCGACCATCGGGGGGCGATTGACTGGCGGCGGCGGAATGTCGCTTTCGGTGATCTGCAACACGCCGTTGCCATTCACGAACAGGTAGTTGCACGCAACGGTGCCGCGCACGCGGCCCGTGCCCTCAATCGTGATCGTGCCCTGCGGCGCGCGCACGATGCCGTAAAGCACAGCGCTGCCGCTCACCTTCAACGCATCTTCGGGATCCGACAGACCTGTGGCTATCTTCAGCAACAAGCGCTTCGGATTGTCTGCGGCGCCCAGGGTCGAGCCGGTCAACGTCACACGATTCTTGACCGTCAACACGATTGGACCTGCAAGACGCAGCTCACTGCTGGCTGTCAGCGTCAGCTCTTCGAGGTTGTAAACGGTTGGCGTCTCTGAATTCTGAACACCAAACACGAGCACATTGCGCCCTGCAACGCTGAAATGTCCATACGTTCCCGGCGGTACTGCAACCGTGCCCACGTTGCCGGTGATCGTCAGGTTTCTCAAGGTCGATGGATCGCCGAGCTGCCCGCTCGAATTACTGATCGACACGTCGCGCGTGCCGGCCGGCGCCGGCGGTGCAGCCACATTCTCGAGCTCGATCGGATTCGTGCGCGCGACAACGTGTCGCAATAGCGAGCTGCCCTTGATCGTGATCGTGTAGTTCGATGGCTCTGGATTTTCTGATCCGACTAACGTGCCCGCATACGTTGCAGGCTGACTGTGCAGCACCACTGGCGTGCCCGGCACGAGGAGATCTGTCGTGATCGTGTCAGTGCCGTCGAGCGTCACGGCTTCAGGCAGTAGCTGCCATAACGAGCCTTCGACACGTCCGCTGTTCAGGAGCGTCGCACTGTGCCGCACCACCGCGATCTTGTCGTACAACTGCTTCACCGGGTTGATCGGATTGATACCCGCCGGTGCAAACGCCACTTGCTTGAACTCTGTCGCACTCGCGAGCTGCGACGCCACAAACTCCACGCCATTCCAACGCAAACGCGTGATCACGCCCGGCGCCTGCTGCGTCACGAGGATGTCGCCGATAATTCCCGCAAACGCACCGTCGCTGGCGCCCCAAACTTTCTGCCCCACTGAGTCAACCGCGAAGAAGTTTTCCTGCGCAGGCACGACGTCGATGTCCTGCGGCTGCACGTTGACCGTCACGGAGCTCGACTGGCCTTGTGCGTCGATGGCATACACGAGTGACTGATCTTTCGCGCCCGTAAGAATTTTTCCTGACCATGGACCATACCGATCCGGATCGTCAGGCAGTGAGGCCACGCCCGCGAGCCGCGTATCGAGGCCCGCCACTTTGGTCGCGGCCGCGGCGGCATTCACACGCCACACACCGCCCGTTGTCGTTACCGCGAGCAGATCGCCGCCAAAAACTCCGGTGCGGTCGAAGTACAAACCACTTATCGCGCCAGTCTCATTCGGCAGCGTCACCCATGGGTTCTGCACAGTCGCGCCCGATGCGTTCACACGCGCCACCACTCCCGGCACACCTGTGCTCGTGAACAACTCGCCCGCCGGAAAACCACCGCGACTCAGCGCCTGTCCTTCGTCACGAGCCGTCGCGATCACCACGTCGCCGCTGAGTCCCGCCACGTTCGAGAACGCGGTTCTACTTCCGTCGGCTGCGACTGCTTCGAAGTTATTTGGCTGTCCACTCGGCGTGTTTGCCGATAGCAGAAGCTTGCGGCTCGAGGCGTGATAGTCGAGTCCGGAGTAGTCCTTGAACTCGGTCGTCGCCGGCGTCAGCACGATGTTGAAGTTTTCCTGCGGCGCCAACGCTGCTCGCAGCAGCGAGACCAGGCTTTGCTCCACCACCGCGAGCTTCGCCATTAATTGCCGTGGTGCATTGCTGATCGTTGACACGATCGGCGATGGTCCACGCGGTGCGGCCATGGCGGGCGGCGTGATCACCTGTAGCCAGAGGCTGATGAGCAATAGGATAGATAGTCTTTTGGTAGTGGGGCTCGTGCTGCGAAACATTATAGTTTTCCTTATGGGTGAATCTGTGGTTAGAAATTGAGTACGAGGGTGCCGCTTAGCTGTGAAGGGTTCTCGCTGCTTGTGGTTATGTTTAGCGTTGCAGTGCCGGACGCCACTGACGCAAACTCGCCAGTGCCGCTTTGGATCGTGATCTGCACGCCGGATGCTGAGGCGAGAGTGCCCTCGGAATTCAGGGTCACGGTGCCGCCGTTGATCGTGCCGACCAGCTGGCCGCGTTCACTCGACGCTGCATCCGCATTCTGCGGCAGCACCGTCAAGCGCAAGACCCCGCCGGTCACGTTCTCGCCGTTGCGGTGCAGGTTCACTTTGCTCATACCCGGCAGGTCACCGGCTGCGCTCAGGTTGAGTGCAATGCCTTCCGCTTCGGGTGCTGCGGTTTGCGATCCGTTGAGCGTGTTGTTGTAAGTCGCCATCGAGATCACAGACGCGAGCACGACCGGCACTAGCATCAAAGCTATTTGTTTCATCTCAAACTCCTCTGGGGTTTCAAAAACTGAATGAATAGCGCACTGCGGCGTTTGTTCCCGGACTATCAATGCCGGAACCCATCGTGCGGTAGTTCTTGTCAAAAACGTTTTCGAGAATGACTGTGATTGACGAGCGCTCGCCGATGCGGAACCCGCCACGCAGGTTGAACAACGCAAAGCCAGGGTTCTTCGTAAACAACTGGTTCGGTTGCAGCGTTGGTCCAAGCACGCGCCGTTGCACTTGCGCGAGGGTTTCACCCGTCTGCACGAGGATGCCGTTGCGCACGAGTCCACGCGCCACCGCTCCGCCATTGAAGAAGCCCGCAATCTCTTCACGCGTGCGTAGTCCGCCAATGCGTGCTTGCGAGATATCGTTGTCGGAGAAACGACGCTGCGACGCTGCGAAATTCGAGTAGACCTCGATCCACGCCGGCGATGCCGCCGGCTCCCATTTGACTCCCGCAAATCCTGTAAACGGCGGAATCCCGTTTTCCAGATTCGGCGGCGCGCCGGTTCTCAGGTCCTTACCGTGTATGTAAAAAGCATTCGCGTTAAGCGCCAGATCCCGCCTCAGCTTCACCGCCATGCTTCCCTCAACGCCGCGCATGCGGACCTTGATCGCATTCGTGCGCACGAAGACTGCGGAGTTTGACAACGACGTGAAGACCGCGCCGGTCGCATCCTGTCGAGTAATCGGCTGCCCGCCGACGAGTTGGCCCACGGATCCTCCGGGCAACAACAGCGTGCGCCGTTCGATCAGGTTTGAGATCTCGGAATCAAATACACCCAGGTCGCCGCTGAATCTGGAGCTGTGAACACGAAGCCCCAGCTCGTAGCTGTAGAGTTGTTCCGCTCTGATCGGCTCGAGCGGCCGTATGTCAGTCAAGCGCCGCGCACTATCGAGCGCGCCAGTCGATCCACCGAGACGCACGCCTTCGTCCGGCGACACTTCAAAGCCCAGACCGGAGAGACCCGTCGCAGCAAAGTCATTCACGTTCGGAGCCCGAAAACCGCGGCTCACATTGCCGGTTAGGTTGACGTGCTGATTGATCGTAAATGTAAGACCGGTGTTGAAAGTGAGGTCGTCAAAATTCTCTTTTACGTTCGGTACTGTCGGCCGGCCGGCAGTGTCGAGCGGATTGTCGATCGATGATTGACGGTAGTTGAAGAGGCTGTACCGGACGCCGAGGTGAGCGGTCAAACGCCGCGGGACAATCGAAGCGATGTCCTGTGCGAAGATGCCGAGTGTTCGATAATTCGAACCGTTTGGAAACCGCGCGCGCACATCCGCAACGTTTGTGAAAGCGAGTGTTGTGTTGCTGAAGCTGAAGTCCTGCTTACGTGAAGTGATGCGCTCGTCGTAGAGCTCCGCGCCGAACGTGAGCGAGTGAGAGCGCTTCACGCGCGTGCTCGCCTGCGCCTGATAACCAAAAGCGCGCGTCAGATTAAACTCGTCGCTGATGCGCGATCGAAGACCCTGCGCGTTGTTGATACTCTGCGAGCGGCGGTCGTCGCGCTGTCCGTTGTAAGAGAATACGCTGGAGATCGACGCGAATGGACCAGCGCTAACTCGATCGTAACGTGCCGTGAAGAAGTCCAGCACCTGCGGATCGAAACTATTCAGCAGGTTGCCGATGCCGCCGTTGAGCTGATCGTAACGGCGCAGGCCGAGCTGCGTGCCCCTGAGGTATTCGACTGAAAAAACGTCCAGGTCAGAGACCTTGTATTGCAACTTCGCGTTGGCGTTGTACTGGCCGTATGCAGTGTCTTGCAGTCTGTTGCCGAGGCTTTTCGATGAGATGCCGAGTAAACGCGTGACGACGGAGTGCGAGTCAAGGCCACCGCCTGCGCGAAGATCCTGAGTGCGACGTCCGGAGGCCGCGGCTACAAAGCCCCAATTGCTCGATGCGCCGCTGATCGTTGTCGATAAGCCTGCGGAAAGATCTGCGCTGGCGAAGTAAGTGTTGACGTTGCCCTGGATTGCAAAACTGTCCGAGCCCTGCGGCGCGCGCGTGAGTATATTGATCGTCCCGCCGAGAGAATCGGAGCCGTACTGCGTTGAGCCCGGGCCCCGAACAACCTCGACTTGATCAGCGAAGTCCTGGTCGATCAGTGCGATGTATTGATTGGCGCCCGGCCTGAACGTTGAATTGTTGAAGCGAATGCCGTTGATTAAATGCAGCACCTGCTGGCCGGTTAGACCACGCACAAACGGCGAGCCCTGGCCCGACGTCGTCTGTTGAACGTGTACGCCGGGCACGTCGCGCAATGCTTGCGGCAGGATGTTCGCATATCGCCGCGCCATCTCGTCTTCAGTAACGATGACGGGCGACTGCGGCACGTCGAATACTTCCTGCGGTTGACCGCGACCGGGTGTGACTGTGACTGTCTCGAAGATCGCAGCGACGTTTAGTTGAAACTGAAAATGCACGGTCTCTCCCGGCACGACGTGAAGCACGCGCCGAAGTTCGCGAAAGCCATGCTTTTGTACGGAGACGACGTAGTCGGCTGCGATAACTTTGTTGAGCGTGAATTGACCACGCGGATCGGTAATCGATCGTTGTGCTTCCAGTCCTGCGGCACCGAAGAGTACGACGGATGCGCCACCCACACTCGCGCCAGCCTGGTCCACCACTGTTCCGGCGATCTGTCCGGAAAGAGACGAGTTTGCGTGCGCGGTTGCTGGAAAAAGAACCGTCAGTGCGGCAAGTGCAAGCACTGAAAACCATTTGCGATTGATAGAAGGCACACTCCAGGCACACCTGGACCACGCCTCAGTAACTAAGATTTTCATCGAAGCCCCGAGCGAACAAATTACGACGACACGACTACTATCGAATGTCGTTGGTGATTGTAGTTAGACGCAGACTGTTAACTTATTAAACCGAAGAACCCTCTCAGTGTTACTTTGCTGTAGCGATTCCGTTAAGGCTGGAACCAAAGCGAAGGGCGACACGATTGCGTTGCACGCGACACACTAAATGAGTAACACAACAGAAGCAAGATGATTTCATTGGCCGATTTTTTTATTCATTGGCGGATTTGGTCGCTCGATGTTCGCATGCTCAGAAGAGAGTAATGCGCTATTGCGATATTCGCTTGGGGTCAAACCATAGAGTCGTTTGAAATCTCGAACGAAGTGACTCTCATCAGTCAGGCCCACACGTCTGACGATCTCCTTGACGCTGAGAAATGTGGTTGTGAGTAGCACTGCTGCTTGTTGCATTCTGAGTGACTTCAAATATTTTGCCGGGGGAACTCCGGTGATCGTTTTAAAGAGATAACAAAAATACGGTGGCGAGAGATTCACTGACTCCGCCATCTTTCCGAGTGTAAAACTCCGGCTTGGATCACGGTGCATCAATTCAATTACACGTTTAACTCTTTCCGCCATGCTCTCCTCCGTTTTTGAAGATGCGTCCGCCTCGTGAGGTTAACTGGGCACTTGGAATGGATGTTCGGCTCAATGCAGTCGGACGGGGGGAGTACTGCAGGCTTTTCGCGAAGGGAGTTTGGCCGTTGGCACATTCAGGAAAAGCGTGGACATATTTTTATCGCATGAGCGGGGCGAAGATCAACTGCGCACGAGTCATGCCACAAAGAGACACAAAAGAACGTGAAAAATTTCATTGAAAACGTCTTGCGTCTGAACTCGTTCTTCTGCGTTTTGTGCTTGTTGTGGCTAAACTTACGGGCGGAGGCGGAGGCGGGCGAGGATGTCGGTGAATTGGCGGTGAGAGCGAAGCTTGGCGAATACTGGATCGACTTTCAAATTCATCAACCAGATGTCGCGCTCCTCAACGGCTGTTTCCAACCACTTGAACGCCTGGCCTTGATCACCAAGTCCCGCATAAATGGCGGCAACAGTGTACGGCGAGACGTAGCGCTGGCCCTGCAACTGCTGTAGATCACTAAGAACTTGTTTCGCTTCCGCAGTCTTGCCTGAAACAGCGTACGCATGTCCGAGCAACGCCAGCATCAGCGGGCTGCCGGACAGTTTCACACCCGTCTGAAACTCCGCGATCGCCTCGGAATACATTCCCTTTGCTTCGTATGCCAGACCTAAATAACGTCGCGCCGGAAACGAGCTCGGATCGAGCTCGAGAATCTTTTTGCACTGCTCGATCGCTTTGTCGTTCTGTCCTGCTAAGTAGTAGATCCACCCCAGGTGCGAACTGGCAACAAACGACAACGGTTCCAGCTCTTCAGTACGTTTTGCTTCGGCAATCGCCTCGTCAAAACGCTCGACTGCCACGAGATACGAGCTGTACCACTGGTGCGCCGGAGCATACGCTGGTTTCAGCCTGATCGCTTCCTGAAACTCGCGGTCAGTCGCGGGTCGATCCCAGTCCCACCTAAACTTTATAAAAGCCATCGACGTGTGCGCTTCCGCCGAGCTCTCGTCGATCTCGAGCGCGCGTGTCGCGGCTTCCTTAGCCTTCGGAAAACCCTCTTTCGGCTGCAGGCGACCGTAAACGACGAGCATGTTGTAGCAGTCAGCAAGGCCCGCGTAAGCCGCGCCGTAGTTGGGATCGATTGCGATCGCCTGGTTGAAAAACTCGATCGCCTGTTGCAACGCGTCACCGGTGCGTTTGTTCCACGCGTTGCGGCCCTTCAGATAGAGCCTGTAAGCTTCGAGCTGTTTCTTTTCTTCGACGTTCAACTTCAGTCGCAGGTTCTCGAAGATGTCACGCGCGATGTCGTCCTGCACGAGCAGCACGTCTGAAACTTTGTGATCGTAATGCTGCCCCCAGAGTTGTGCGACACTTTCGAGATCGATCAGATCCGCCTGGATACTGATGATGTCGCCGTGCCGGCGCAGGCGGCCAGTGACAACAGCGCGCACGTTTAACTCCTGGCCGATCTTTCGCGGGTCGACCTCCTTGCCCTTGTAACCCGCCACGACACTGCGCGGCACCACGCGCAACTGCGGCAGCTTTGAAAGACTATTAATTAGACTTTCGGCGATCTTGTCGTTGATGTATTCCGCATCGGGATCCGCCGCCTCGTCCACAAACGGCAAGACCGCGATCGATTGAATCGCAGTGGGATCTCCGGCTTTGCCCCAGCCGGTGAAGTAGGCCAGCCCGATCAGGCCAAGCACCACGAGACCGGCAGCGAAAGCGTAAAGCGGAGTTCTCCTGGTTCCGGCAGATTGATTGGCTGTGTTTGGAATTGACACAACCGGGACCGGATCATCTTGAGGAGCTGGTTCGTGGGGCTTTTCACCCCACGTCTGGTTCGTATCCGCCACGAACCGGTACCCGCGACGCGGCACTGTCTCAATAAACTGCACGCCTCCGGGACTCTCGCCCAGCGCTTTCCGCAGCAGCGAGATGTTCTGAGTCAGATTTCCTTCCTCGACAAAGGTATTGGGCCACACTCGTTTCATCAGATCGTCTTTAGCGACAACCTGTCCACTGTTTTCCACGAGGGTGACGAGGATGTCGAAGACCTTCGGAGTGAGTGGAACCAGTTCACCTTCACGCAAGAGGACACGCTCCGCCGTTTTCAGGCGGAAACGACCAAATTCGTAGCTGTGACTGTCCTGCTGACTCATTAAAACCGGCCTTGAGAAATATCTTTGAGGAATTCTTGAGTGCTGCCTGAGGACTTGTCACGCGCCGCAGTCCTAAATTAGGCGCTCGAATTAGGCGCTCGTAATAGGTCGAGAACAAGTTCTTTGAGGCGACGTGATTGTAATGCAACCACTGAGCGCGAGCAATGCGGTCCGGATTTAAGAAATTTTCAGTTGCGAAATAACTCTGATAGGGAAATCTCCCCATGATGAACCCAAAAAAGACTTCCGAAGTTATTGAAACTTCACTTATCTACCTTCTGAGTGCGGCTGTAGCAGTAGGCGCCTTCGTCCTCGTCTGGCTAATCTCGCTGCTCCTCGGGTCGAGCCAAACGTGACTTTCTTATGAAGAACCATGAACTGGTGCCACTGGCCACAGCCAACGCGGCGGACACAATCATAATCATACGAAAGCCAGACACGAACGACTCCGCAATCGCGACTTTGATCTTCTCCAGCGTTGCGGAGTCAGTGTTTGGCGGCACCTCCAGAGCCGCCAACCTCACCCGCTGTTCGTAAATCGAATGCCTCAGCTGCCCATCCATCTGAATCTCATTAATCCGGCTGCCCAGGCTTTGACTGAATCCGTGCAACATCATCACCCCAAAAACTGCGATCGCAAGCAGCCCCGCCGTTCGAGAAACAGCGTTATTTATCCCTGACGCCACACCAGCCTGTTCCTCACCAACAGCGCTCATCACTGTCGTGGTGAGTGGCGCCACGCTGATCGCCATACCGAGTCCCAGCACAATCACACCCGGGAAAAAACTGGTCCAGTAGTTTCCGTTTATGCCGGGAACGGCGAAGAGGGCAAAGCCGCCGGCAGCTATGAGCGGCCCGATGGTGAGCGGGAGGCGCGCGCCAAAGCGATCGATCAAGCCGCCAGACCAGCGAGACAACGAAAACATGATGATGACGAACGGCAACAATGCCGCTCCCGCTGCAGTCGCCGAGTAGCCCTGAATCTGGATCAGGTTCAGTGCGAAGAAGAAGAACGTTCCGCTGAGCGCGGTGTAAAGAAACAACGTGAGGAGATTCGCTCCGGCGAAGTCGCGGTTGCGAAAGAGTCGCAACGGAACCATTGGGTTCTTCGCGCGCACCTCGTTGTAGATGAAAAAAGCGAGGGATGCTAAACCGCCGACCAGCGTCAACCACACGAGCGGATTTGAAAAGCCGAGCCGCGGCGACTCTATCAGTCCGTAGATCACACCGCCGAGTCCGAAGGTTGCGAGCGCGGCGCCAGGCCAGTCGAGTGGCCCGGGCTGCTCCTTTTCACGTGTCTCCGGCACTTTCCAGAGCGAGATCGCAAGCACGGCGACTGCAAACGGCAGGTTCAGGAAAAACGCCGCGCGCCACGACCAGTGCTCGACCAGCCAACCACCAAGCACGGGTCCGATCGCCGTTGTCATTGCAGAGAAGCCCGACCAGGTTCCAATCGCTTTGCCGCGCTCGTCTTCACTGAACGAGGAGCTGATCAGCGCGAGACTTCCGGGCACAAGCAACGCGCCGCCGATTCCCTGCACTGCACGAGCGATGATCAGTTGCTCGATGTTTGCCGCCAGACCGCAGAGAACTGACGCGACTGCGAAGACAACGACACCGATGTTGAAGATACGACGACGCCCGTAACGATCGCCGAGCGAGCCACCAACGAGCAGGAGGGCGGATAGAAATAGTGAGTACGCTTCAACAACCCACTGTATTCCGATCGCAGTT
>Ga0126311_10000499_pt1 | contig 18246 bp, 17 predicted proteins | sample Plot61_FD_92539 | JGI IMG/M metagenome (GOLD analysis project Ga0126311, IMG submission 92539) | Serpentine soil microbial communities from UC McLaughlin Reserve, CA, USA - Plot61 | ecosystem: Environmental > Terrestrial > Soil > Grasslands | place: USA: UC McLaughlin Reserve, Lake County... | reverse complement strand
CCAGCAGGTCGCCATCCAGCAGGGCATCCCCTCGGAGAAGGCCAAAGAGGTCGTCAAGTTCATAAAGGACTCGAAGGTCAAGGTTCAGGCCGCCATTCAGGGCGACACCGTGCGCGTGACGGGCCGCGACCGCGACACGCTCCAAGACGTTATCGCGCGCCTCAAGGCCAAAGACTTCGGCATCAACATGCAGTTCACAAACTACAGGTCAAATTAGTACTGAGTACTGCGGACTGAGTGGAAGCGCTTCTTCACTCAGTCCGCAGTACTCAGTACTCACCAAATATGCAGACATACGGGCACACGGCGGCGGTCGAGGAGCCGCAGTTGACGGCGAGGCGGGTCTTTAGCCTCGTCTCGCGGGAGCTGTCTCTCGTCGAAGAGGAGTTCGAGCGGCAGGCTCGCTCGAACATACAGGTCATCGCGTACATAGGCGACTACCTGCGCGCGTCGGGCGGCAAGCGCGTGCGGCCCGCTCTGACGCTTCTCTCGACCTACGCCGTCGGCGGCGACGCGTCGAAGCAGAACGCCGTGCGCATGGCGACCGTCATGGAGTTCCTCCACACGGCCACGCTCGTACACGACGACATCATCGACAACGCGGAGACGCGCCGCAACCGGCCTTCGATAAACTCGCGCTTCGGCAACCAGACCGCCGTGCTGATGGGCGACTGGCTGTACATGTCAGCCTTCGAGACGAGCTTGCAGGAGCGCTCGCTCCCCGTCTTAGACATCCTGACGGCCGTCACGCGCAAGATGACGGAGGGCGAGCTCTTGCAGTTGACCCTGCTCGGCCGCGCCGACGTGACCGAGGAGCAGTACTTCGACGTGCTCCGGCGCAAGACCGCGTACCTCTTCTCCGCTTGCTGCGAGATAGGCGCGATACTCGGCGGCGCCACGCCCGCGGAGCGGCGCGCGCTCGGCGACTACGGCCTGAACCTCGGCACGGCGTTCCAGTTGATCGACGACCTGTTGGACTTCACGTCCGAAGAGGGCGCGCTGGGGAAGGCCGCGGGCGTCGATCTGCTCGAAGGCAAGCTGACGCTCCCGCTCATATACCTGCTCGAAGAGTCGCCCGCGACGAAGGCGGCCGTGCAGTCCGTCATGCGCGAAGGCAGTTACGGCGAACATCCGCGCGCGGGCTTCATGTGCGAGGCGGAGCGTGTCGGCGCGCTCGAACGCGCGCGCGCGCGCGCGTCGTCCTACGCCGAAGCCGCCGCCGCGTCGCTCGACGCGCTGCGCCCCTCGGAACACGCGGACGCGCTCCGCTCGATACCTTCGTTCATTCTCGAAAGGGAGACGTAAGGGAGAGCTGTTAGCTATCTGCCGTCAGCTTTCAGCCATTGAACGTAACGAAACCTGAGCTTCGCCAGCGGCCGCGGGCCGTCGAAGGTGGATTAAGCTAAAAGCCAACAGCCAAGAGGCAACAGCTAACCATGCCTGACGAAAATCTCCTCGGCACACTTGAGAGCAACCTGCGTGAGTCGCGCGCCACGCGCGGGCGTCTGGCGTCGCGTCTGGCAGACCTCGAAGCGGAGGCCGAGCGCCTGCGCACGCAGTTGAACGAGATGGACGCCATCGTCAGCCAGACCGAGGCGGCGCTCTTCCGCATACTCTCTTCGAACTACGGCGTGCATGCCTCCACCATGCCGAGGCCGTCCGACGCGGAGATAGAGGCGGCGCTCCGGCGCGACTCCGCCGCGGGGATACCGCGGGGCGTCCCGTCACAGCCGCCGCCCTACAACTCGCCGCAGAGGATTCAGCCGCAGCAGCCCCCGCGCGACGACGACGCGACGCGCCACCACCACATCCCGCCGATACGCCCCGACATCGAGCCCAAGAGCGACCGCTTCTTCGAGCGGACGATCTCTTACGCGGCCGCCGTCCTTCTGCGCGAGTCGAACGGGCCGCTCCACGTCAACGAGATTTACAACCGGCTGCTCGAAGGCGGCTTCCAGTTCACGGGACAGAACCCGACCATCAGCATCGCCGTCTCGCTCAACCGAAACAACCGCTTCCGCAAAGTCGCGCCCGGCACCTTCGACCTCGTCATGCGCGACGCGGCGCAGCAAGTCTCTTAAAATAAAAGCAGACGAAATGAGAGGGGCGCGGCCGCGACCGATGAAGTCGCCGCGCCCCTCTCCTCGCGCGTGCCTTTACGTCGGGGAATAGGCACGCGGAAGTCCCGCGCCGCGCGTTTATGAACAACCCCCTTGGCCTCACGCGGCGCAGGAACTTTCAGGCCGTGAGCTACTTCGGCGCGTCCTTCAAGCACTGCCTGCGGTCGGCCTTCGCCTTCGCGAGCCACGCGCCGCGCTCCCTGCCCCTCAACGAGCGCGCGGACTTCCGCGCGCTCGTGTAGTCCTCGTTGCACTTCGTCACGGCCGCGACGTGCTCGGCGCTCGGCTTCACCCTCTTCGCGCCCTTCGCGAGAACCGACGGCGCGGACGCCGAGAGTGCGAGCACGAGCACGAGCACCGCCTTCGTCAGAACGTTCTTCGTCATAAGTTTTACTCCTGTGGAAAAATTAGTCTCGAATCAAAGCGGGGCGTCTTTGAGTCTCACGCACGGAGTCTGTGGCAAGCGTCGCGCCACGCGCGCGCGTCGCGTCCGTCGCGGCGTTCCACGCGGACGCGCGAGGCTTTAGGCGTTAAATGCTTAGGCGAGCGCGGCACGCCCGTTCGTCCGGCTGTGGCGCTTTTGTCCGGGCGTGCATTTCGGCCACGCGCACGCGCGTTGCTTTCGACGCGCGCGGCGCGCGTGTGCTAAGTTCGACGAAAGATTTCGCACACACCGAAGAGAAGTGAGGCGCTGAAGACCAAAGATGCGCGCGATGATTCTCGCCGCCGGCTACGGCACGCGGCTCTGGCCCCTGACGATTGACCGCGCCAAGCCCGCGATACCCTTCATGAACCGCCCGCTCGTGGGCTACGTCGCCGAGTACCTCGCGCGCCAGGGCTTCCACGACGTTGTGGTCAACCTTCACCACCGGCCCGAGTCCGTGCGCGAAGCCCTCGGCGACGGCTCGAAGTTCGGGTTCGGCGTGCGGCTCCACTACGTCGAAGAGCCGGAGATACTCGGCACGGGCGGCGCGATAGACAACGCGCGAGCGTTCCTCGACACGGACGACTTCGTCGTCATCAACGGAAAGCTCGCGACCGACATAGACCTCTCGGCCGCGCTCGAAACGCACCGGAGAGCGCGAGCGCTCGCGACGCTCGTCCTTCGCCCGAACCCCGCGCGCGAGCGCTACAGCGTCGTGAACGTGAGCGACGGCCTCGTCAAAGGCTTCGGCGGCTACCCGAAGCCCGGCGGCGGCGGGGACGCGCCGCTGATGTTCACGGGGATTCAAGTCCTCGACCGACGCGTCTTCGACTACATCCCGCGCGGCGCGGGCGGGAAATCCATCTTCTCTCACACCGTGACGGACGTTTACGTGCCCGCCATCGAGCGCGGCGAGCGCATAGCCGCGCACGTCGCGGAAGGCTACTGGTACGAGCTTTCGACCGTCAGGCGCTACCTCGACACGAACGTCGCGCTGGAAAGGATGTCGAAGGAAGGGCTCGACGTTGTGAAGGACGAGACCGCGTCGGTCGAAGCGGGCGCGGGCGTGACGGAGAGCGTGCTTTGGGAAGACGTGCGCGTCGAAGCGGGCGCGCGCGTTCGTCGCTCGGTTCTGGGCGCGGGCGTGCGCGTGCCGCGGGGCGAAGTCTTCGAGAACGTCGCCGTCGTGCGCGCGGAGCTTGCCGAGGGCGAGGAGCGGCCGGATAAGGGCTTGCCGGGCGAGGTTCGCGGCTCGAATTTTGTCGCCCCAATCCCGGAATGATACAATCCCTCCACCCAAAACGATCCGTGTCAGCGAATGCTTCCGTCGCCGCTTGCTTCCGATGCGCCACCCTTCGCAGGTAACGCCCAACGCCTTCAAGACCTCGGCGCGCGAGCGCCTGGAGGCATTCGTCGCGCGCAACGGCGGCGACCCGTCGCAAATCTTGGCCCTGACGCCCGACGCCTCGACGCGAGAGTACTTCCGCATCCAGTTCAGGAAGCGCAAGGCCATCGCCGCCGTCTACCCCGAGCCGTTCGACCCGGAGATTCACCCGTTCCTCGACGTGACGCGGCTCTTCGCCGAGGCGAGTCTCCCCGTCCCCGAAATCCTTGAGGTTGACCCGCTCGACGGCATCATCGTTCAGGAGGACTTCGGCGACACGCAGCTCAGGCGCGCGCTCGAAGTCGCCTCGGACGACGAGCGCGAGGCTTACGTAGAGCAGGCCGTCACGCTCGTCGCCGACATACAGGCCGCGACGCAGCTCGCCTGCGAGCGCAAGTCAATCGCGAGCCGTCTGGCCTTCGACGAGGCGAAGCTCTCTTGGGAGCTGGACTTCTTCATGCAGCACTACTTCGGGAGCCTGCGCGGCGAGACTTTGAAGCACGGCGACGAGGCGCAGTTGAGGGCCGAGCTGAATGACGTGTCGGCGGAGCTGGCCGCGCGCCCGCGGACGCTCTGCCACAGGGACTTTCACCCGTCGAACATAATGGTGGACGCGTCGGGGCGTCTGCGGATAATCGACTATCAGGACGCGCGCATGGGGCCCGCGTCTTACGACCTCGTCTCGCTCCTGCTCGACCGCCGCACGAGCCTGCCCTCGCTCGCCGAGGTGCGCGAGCGCCGCCTCTTCTTCCTCGAAGAGCGCCGCGCGCGCGGGCTCGAAGCGATGGACCCGGACGACTTCGCGCGAGAGTTCCGCCTGATGACGGTGCAGCGCTGTCTGAAGGCCGTCGGCACTTTCTCTTACCAGACGGCCGTGCTCGTGCGCGGAGAGACTTACGCGCAGTTTATAAACCCGATGTTCGAGATAGTATTGCAGGCCGCGGAGTGGCTCGGGCGCTTCCCGCTCCTGCGCTCGACGCTGCGCGAGCGCATGCAGGAGGGCGAGCGTTCTTCGTCGAAGGGCAGCAGTTAAATCATAAAGGTGAGAGGGCGACGGCCGCCGCGGAGATTCCTGAAGGCCGACGCCCACGCGAATCGGACGAATCATGCAACAGGTCTACATCAACCAACTCTCGAAGCACGCGGGCGAAGAGGTCACGCTGCGCGGCTGGCTCTACAACATGCGTTCGAGCGGCAAGCTCATGTTCCCGCAGCTCCGCGACGGCACGGGCCTCGTGCAATGCGTCGTATTCAAAAAGGCCGTCGCGCCCGAGGTCTGGGATGCGCTCGCGCACCTGGGGCAGGAGTCGCCGCTCGTCGTTCGCGGGACTGTGCGCGCCGACGAGCGCGCGCCGGGCGGCTACGAGATAGACGTTATAGAGGCGCAGGTCTTGCAGCGCGTCGAGGGCTACCCGATAACGCCGAAGGAGCACGGGACGGAGTTCCTGATGGATCACCGCCACCTCTGGCTCCGCTCGCGACGCCAGCACGCGATTCTTCTAGTGCGCCACACTATCATCAACGCCGTGCGCGACTTCCTGAACCGCGACGGCTTCGTCCTATGCGACACGCCGATACTCACGCCCGCCGCGTGCGAGGGCACGACGACCCTGTTCGAGGTTGACTACTTCGACGACGAGAAGGCATACCTCTCGCAGTCGGGGCAGCTCTACAACGAGGCCACGGCCGCGGCGTTCGGCAAGGTCTACACCTTCGGCCCGACCTTCCGCGCCGAGCGCTCGAAGACGCGACGCCACCTGACGGAGTTCTGGATGGTCGAGCCCGAGATGGCCTACGCGACGCTCGACGACGTGCTGGACTTGGCCGAGCGCTTTCTGTCGTCCATCGCGGCGCGTGTGCTCGAAGAGCGCGGCGAGGAGCTGAAGGTCTTGGAGCGCGACACCGCGAAGCTCGAACAGATAACGCCGCCTTTCCCGCGCGTGCATTACGACGACGCCGTGAGGATTCTCCACGAGGGGCACGAGCGCGGCGAGGTCGAGCAGAAGTTCGAATGGGGCGGAGACTTCGGCTCGCCCGACGAGACGTACATTTCGAGCCGCTTCGACAAGCCCGTGATGGTTCACCACTACCCCGCGGCCGTCAAAGCCTTCTACATGAAGCGCGACGACGAGCGCGACGAGCTGGCCCTGGGCGTGGACGTGCTCGCGCCCGAGGGCTACGGCGAAGTCATCGGCGGCGGCGAGCGCGCGACCTCTTTGGAGTTCCTCGAAGCTCAGCTCGAAGCGCACAAGCTCCCGCGCGAAGCCTTCGAGTGGTACTTAGACCTTCGGCGCTACGGCAGCGTCCCGCACGCGGGATTCGGCATGGGCGTCGAGCGCTGCGTCGCATGGATGTGCGGCATCGAGCACATACGCGAGACCATCCCGTTCCCGCGCATGCTCTACAGGCTCAGACCTTGAGGAAGTGATGAGTGACGAGTGATGAGTTATACGAAAATACAGTGGGCGTGTTTTCTTAACTCATCACTCGTCACCTATCACTCATCACTATGGAAAGAATAGTAACCATCTTCGGCGGCTCGAAGTGCGGCGAGGCGAGCGAGGAGTACGGGCAGGCGCGCCGCCTCGGGCAGTTGCTCGCCGAGGCGGGGTTTACGATCTGCACGGGCGGCTACCTCGGCGTGATGGAGGGCGCGAGCCGCGGCGCGCGCGAGCGCGGCGGGCGCGTCCTCGGCATCTTGATGAACGAGTTCAAGTCCGAGCCCAACCGCTACCTGACGGACAAGGTCGCGAGCGCTCACTTCTACGAGCGGCTTCAGAATTTGATAACGCGCTCGGTCGGCTTCATCGCCGTGCGCGGCGGCGCGGGCACCGTGACGGAGCTTTCGCTCGTGTGGAACAAGCTTCAGACTCGCGTCATAGGGCCGCGCCCGCTGGTGCTGCTGGGCGGGTGCTGGCCGCCGGTCGTCGAGGCTCTAAGAAAGCATCTGTTAGTGAGCGAGCAGGACGTTTCACTCCTCGACTTCGCGGCCACGCCCGAGGACGCCGCGCGCATAATCACCGAGAAGGCTGGAGGCGTTCAGATATGAACTGTCCGACGTGCGGCGCTGCTCTGATTCCCGACGCGAAGTTCTGCGGCGCCTGCGGCACGCCCGCGAACACACAACAGGCCGCGCCGCCGCAACAGCAAGACCAACAGCACGCGTGGTCGCAACAGCCGCAGCCGCAGCAACAACAGTGGTCGCAACAGTCCGCCCCGCCGGGCGGAGGCGGGGGCATTAACATCGACCAGGACGCGCGCGGCGAGGGACGCGGCTACACGTGGGAGATTCTGCACCAGCCCGCGTTCGCGCTCGCGGTCGTGCGGCTCGCCGCCGAGCAGTCGATACTCGCGGAGGCGGGCGCGATGGTCTCCATGTCCGCGAACGTGGAGCTTCAGTCGCAGATGAAGGGCGGGCTGATGGGGGCTCTGAAGCGCGCCGCCGGCGGCGAGTCCGCCTTCATCTCGACCTTCACGGCGCGCGGCGGCCCCGGCGAAGTCACGCTCGCGCCCGGCAGCCCCGGCGACATCGCCGGGATTGAGTTGAACAACCAACTCTTCTACGTGCAGTCGAGCTCGTACCTCGCGGGCGACGCCGGCTTGGTCGTTGACACGCGCTGGGGGGGCGCGAAGTCCTTCTTCGGCGGCGAGGGCCTTTTCGTGCTTCAGGTGAACGGGACGGGGCTTCTGCTCGTCTCCTCTTTCGGCGCGATACACCGCAAGCGGCTCGCGGCGGGCGAGCGCTACGTAGTAGACACCGGCCACCTCGTCGCGTGGGAGGGGACTACGAACTACACTCTACGCAAGGCCGCCGCGGGCTTCTTCCGAAGCATGGTGAGCGGCGAGGGCGTCGTCGCGGAGTTCACGGGGCCGGGCGAGATTCTGATTCAGACGCGCAACCTCGCGGCCTTCGCGGGGCTGATGAAGCCCTTCTTCCCGTCGCAGGGCGGCGGCGGCTTTAAATTAGACCTCGGCGGCTGACACGCGCCGAGGGACTGTGGCTGCCAACGTAGACGCGCGCGGCCCCGCGCGGCCACACTGAAGTTGGTTGAACTTTAATGAGCGAACTTCTCGAAGAACGTGCGGAGACACGGCCGAGGCGCAGGCCCGGCGACGGCCGCCGCGTCAGCATCATCGGCGCGCCCTGCGGCTTCGGCGCGAGCGTCGCGGGCGTTGACCTCGGCCCGGCGGCGATGCGCGTCGCGGGACTGCGCCAGCGCGTCGCGCAGCTCGGCTACGAAGTCCGAGACCTCGGAGACCTTCGCTTCGAGTGCCCGACCGAGCCGCCCCCGCACGGCGAGAAGCTGCGCTACCTTCGCGAGATAAAGGCCGCGTGCGCGCAGCTAGCCGAGGACGTGAAGAAGTCTCTAAGCGGGGGGGAACTGCCCGTCGTCCTCGGCGGCGACCACTCGGTCGCAATCGGCTCGGTGGCGGGCGTCTCCTCCTTCTTCCGCGAGCGCGGGCAGTCGCTCGGCCTCGTGTGGTTCGACGCGCACGCAGACATGAACACGCCCGAGACGACGCCCTCCGGCAACATACACGGCATGCCGCTCGCCGTCCTGCTCGGCTACGGCACGCCGGAGCTGACCGACATCGAAGGCTTCTCGCCGAAAGTAGACCCGCGCTTCTGCGCGCACATAGGCGCGCGCGACGTGGACGCGGGCGAGCGCGAGCTTATACGCAAGCTCGGCATGCGCTTCTTCACGATGCGCGAGATTGACGAGCGGGGCATGAGCGCGTGCATGGACGAGGCCATCGCCGTCGCCTCGAAGGCCGACGCGGGATACCACGTGACTCTGGACGTTGACGCCCTAGACCCCGGCGACGCGCCCGGCTCGGGCACGGTCGTGCGCGGCGGGCTCACGTACAGAGAGGCGCACCTCGCGATGGAGAAGCTCGCGGAGGCGGGCGGCGCGGTCGCGCTCGAAGTCGTCGAGATAAACACCGCGCTCGACATCAACAACCGCACGGCCGAGCTAGGCGTCGAGCTGATACTCTCGGCCCTCGGCAAGACGATTCTTTAAGTCCCGACGGCTCTCCTCAAGCCCGAAGTCCGAAGCGAGAAGGGAAGGGCGGGACTTCCGGCCTCCGTCTAAGACAGGCGTAAATTTCATCAGGCGTAAATTCATTTTCACCACGACCGCTTTCATCTTTCAGCTATGACAAGCAAGATTCGCGTTGGGGTTATCTTCGGCGGGCGCTCCGGCGAGCACGAAGTCTCCGTGCGCTCGGCGCGCGCGGTCATCGAATCGTTCGACCGCACGCGCTACGAGGTCATTCCCATCTCCATCTCGAAGGAGGGGCGCTGGCTCTCGCCCGCGGAGTCGGCCGCGCTACTTCCCGAGTCCGCGCGCGGGCTCCTCTCCGAGAACGTGAGCGGCGCGGGCGAGGCTCTCACAATCGTCGGCGACCCTTCGAGGCGCGGGCTTCACAGGTTCGAAAGTGAAGGCGGCGGCGGGGCGTCGGCGCAGAGGCTCGACGTGGTCTTCCCGGTCATGCACGGCACCTACGGCGAGGACGGGACGATTCAGGGACTTCTTGAGATGGCCGGGCTTCCGTACGTCGGCTGCGGCGTGCTGGCTTCGAGCTGCGGGATGGACAAGGTGACGATGAAGGCGCTCTTCCGCGAGGCGGGCCTGCCCATGTGCAAGCACATCTGGTTCCTGCGCGGCGAGTGGGAGCGCGAGTCCGAGCGCGTGCGCGAGCGTGTCGGGCGGGAGATAGGTTACCCCTGCTTCGTCAAGCCCGCGAACCTCGGCTCGTCCGTCGGCATCTCGCGCGCCGTCGATGCCGAGACTCTGGTGCGCGCCGTCAACCTGGCCGCGGGCTACGACAGGAAGGTAATCGTCGAAGAGGGCTTGGACGCGCGCGAGATAGAGTGCGCCGTCATGGGCAACGACGAGCCCGAGGCGAGCCTGCCCGGCGAGTATGTCGTCCACGACGAGCAGGCGAAGTTCCTAGACTACACGGAGAAGTATTCGAGCACGGGCCACGTCGAGTTCGTCGTGCCCGCGCCGATACCGAAGCGGCTCGCCGAGAGGGTTCGGCGCATGGCCGCGCGCGCCTTCAAGGTAATCGACGGCGCGGGCTTCGCGCGCGTGGATTTCTTCCTACGCCGTGACAACGGCAAGCTCCTCCTCAACGAGCTGAACACTATCCCAGGACTCACAGACGTGTCCGGCTTCCCCCAGATGTGGGAAGCTTCGGGCGTGCCTTTCTCCAAAGTCCTTGACCGCCTCGTCGAACTCGCCTTCGAGCGCCACGCCGAGAAGTCTCGAAACCTCACGAGCATCTGACATCCGACACGGGGCCGAGTCTGATAACGAAAGCACCGCCTCTTTTCCGTCATTCGGAAGGATACGGAAGGAGGCTACGCCTTCAGGATTTTCTTCGCGTAGATTCTTAACAGGCGGGGGTTAACTCTTTGGCGCGCGGTAGCCGTCGCGTGTGCGTACGTTGAGTTCGGGGCGGGCGAGCTTGAGTTCTATCTTGCGCCAGCGGCCGTCGCGCGCCTTGTTGGTCGGGCGGTAGCCGAGCGTGTACTGGTTGCTCAACTCCTCCCGAATCTCTCCGAAGGCTTTGTCGAGCGCCTGCCCGCCTGGGCTTGAGATGTAGCGCCCGCCGCTCTTGTTCGCGAAATACTTTAAGGCCCCGGCCGCCTGCATCTTGTCCATGGCCTTCGCACGCGGGTCGATCATGTCCACGGTGTAGATGGTCGCGTTCGAGGCGAGCGCCGCGTTCAGGGCCTTCTCGGCCGTGGCGGCGCTCTTCGTGTCGAGGCCGTCTGTGAGGAGTATGACGGCGTGGCGCTTTTCGGCGCGCTGCGCGAGGTCTTTTGAGGCGCGGACGACCGCGTCGTTGAGCGCGGTCATCCCGTCGGAGTGGAGCGCGTAGGCCATCGGCGGCAGGTCGCGGCCAGGCGAGAAGTCCTGTAGCTGCTCTACCTCCGAGTGGAAGTTGTAGACGGAGGCCACGTCCTCCTCGCGCATGCCTTCGAGGAAGCGTATGGCGGCGGCGCGCGCCAGCGTCAGGCGCGTCTCCATGCTGCCGGAGGTGTCGAGGAGTATGGCCGCGGCGAAGGGCGTCTCTTCGACCGAGAAGAGCGAGACGGGCTGCTCGCGCCCGTCCTCGAAGACCTTGAACTCGGGCCGCGCGAGCTTGTGTACGTACTGGCCCTGCTTGTCCGTCACGGTGACGTTCAGGACGACAAGCTCTGACTCGACCCGCACGACCTCGTCGTCGTCCGACTGCTTCTGCGCGCGCGACTTTGGGGAGGGGAGCAGGACGAGGAGCGCGGCCGCGAGCAGCGTGAACGCCGCGAGCGCCGTGAGTCTTGCGCGAGATTTGTGCGAAAGGGGAGTGACTCGCGCTCTGGCTCTCATGGGTGTTGGATGCTGCGTATGTGTTTGATGAGTTCAATCAGCTCGTTCGAGCTGTTTATGACTGCGGCCGATATCACGAGGCGCGAGGTCTTCTGGACGCTCTTGTTCAACTCCGCGGACACGTCCGCGAGCCTCGCGAGCGCCTTCTCCAACTGCTGCGGGGGATTTTCGAGCGGGGCATCGTCGTCGGAGCCGCCCGTGCTGCCGCGAATCTTGCGCGCGAGCTTCTCCATGCGTTCGAGCTTCTTCAGGTCGTCCTTGCTCAGAGACTTGTTCTTCTGGAAGGTGTTTAGAAGCTGCTCGCCGATGAGCGCGGCCTCGTCGGCACGGTCAACCATCTCCTTGTGAGACTCCTCCTCGTGCTTTATCTCGGCGCGGCGGATAATCTCCTCCTCGGGCGAGCCCAGCTCGCGGCGCCGGTTCTGGTTCGAGGCGTCGCCCGGCAGGGTCACGGCCTGACCACTCTGGGCCGCGGCCGTCGTGGCGAGCAGCGCGAGCAAAGTTAATGCGAGGGGCAAGCTTCGGAACGGTTGCACGAGCCCTTTGATTCCTTCCTTAATGAGAATCGTCCTTCCTGAAGTGCGGCTGCGACGAACCTATGACGCGGGGTTATGAAAGACTGGTTGTCCGCGCGGGCGCGTAACCTTACGCGGGGCGGCTGAAGGTTTCGCTTTAAGTTTGTCGGCGTGCCGACTCCTGAAGTTTAACTTGAGAGTACGGCTCACGGAACCTTGATCGGCGTGTCGGGCGTGTTGATGAACTCGTCGTTGCCGCCCTTGGACTTCTCCCGCGGTACCTGGACTGTGACGACTTTGCCGTCAGGTATCCTCTCGGGCGGGCGCTTCGCGCCCGGCAGCGTCTTGAAGGCCACTTCGCGGTCGCCCGCGCCGCTCAGGAGGCCCACGACGCTCGACCCGCGGAACTCTTCCGGCTCGACCTTGAGCGCGAACTTGCCCTGCTCGCCCGGCGCGAGGTCTGCCGGCCCGACCGAGACCTCGCGCCGCACGGTCGTGTCGTCGTCGCGCCGGCGCAGGTCTATCAGAACCGAAAGCTTTTCGAGCCTCTGCTGTCCGACGTTCTGGACGGTTCCGCCGATGAGCGCGTAAGGCTTCACGAGACGCGGCTCGTCCACGAGTATGTTCGCCTCGGGCGTCGGGGCGGCCTTCGGTGCCGCGCCTTTCTGGTTGGCGGCGCCGTCCCGCGCTTTTTGAGGACTCTGGCACGCCGCGATTAAAAATGTAAGGGAGAGGAGGAGTAACGCGCTCCGAAACCTTTCAATTATCATCGCTCGGTATTTCTGCCTGTAAGGGGTCGGTCAAAGGGGCGACTACGTTGACGACTTACGACTCTCTGTTATCAAACGTTTAGCCGGACGTTGTTGAGAAGGGCCCTGAAGGTTCGGGCCGCCCCGAATGCGTCAGAACAAAGGCTCGTAGCCCGGCGGCGGCGCGCCCGTGACCTTCTGAATCAGAGCGATGAGAAACTCCTGCTCGGCCGTCCCGTTGCTCCTCACAGATATCCACTCGGCCCCGAGCACGTTGTCGCTGCGGCCCTCGACGCGCGCGTTGACCGAGACGTTCGTGTTCGCGCTGTCGATGGGCTGAACCTCTACGATGATCGTGTAGCGGCCTCGCGTCCAACTGCGCTGATCCGACGCGGGCACGAGCGCGAGCCGCGCCAGCTCGGAAGCCGTCACGACCGTCCCCTTCGTGAAGGTGTAGGGCTGCGAGATGAGGAGTCCGCTCTCGGGCTTCGAGCTGGCGTCGTCGAGAACCAGCTTGCGGTCGCGCATCAACTCCTGTATGGCCTTCGTCAGAACGTCGTTCGCGACCTTGAAGCGGTAGGGGTTCTCGATGGGCGGCGGCAGTTGCGTCTTCCCCTTGCCGAAGTCCATCCCGCGGCCGACGCCGTTGTCGGTCTTCGCGCCGTTGATGGCGGGCTGGCGGTTGTTGCCGCTGTCGCGTATGCGGTCGTTCTGCTGGTCAACGCCCTTCTCCTGCGCGGCCGCGACGCCGAAGGCCAGCAGCAGAAGCACGAAAGCGCCTATCTTCTTCATAACCTCGAACCCCTTTTTCTTGCGGACACATTCAGACGGGGAGAACGCTTGCGAGAATAAAGCAACGAACCCTCGATTTCAAGAAAGGAATACTGAAAGGGAACCGAGCTTTAGATGCAGATACGGCGCGCCGACGATGCAAAGGATTCCGGCCGCGCTCGCGCTCAAGGCGAAGCGTTCGGCTCGGGCGGCACGAGCGTCCCTTCGGAGGGCGTCGGCGTGGCCTGCATGTTGGCGTTGCGCGAACGCTCCCACTCGCGAAGGGCTTGAACGCCGCGCGCGAAGTCAGACTCGTTCTCGTAGAAGTTGTGCGCGCCGTCGTTTCGTGTGGGGTCGCGCACGTAGTATAGGAAGTGTGTGTCGGCCGGGTTCAAAGCCGCTTCGAGCGAACTCGCGCCGGGCGAGGCGATTGGCCCCGGCGGCAGGCCGCGAACCCTGCGCGTGTTGTAAGGCGAGTCGCGGTCGAGGTCGCTCTGGTAGACCTTCCCGTTGTTCTTCCACTTGCCCGCGAGCTTCGACGCGTAGATGACCGTCGAGTCGATGCCGAGCGGTGTGTCCAGAGCGAGCCGGTTGTAGATGACCGAGGAGACTTTCGGGCGCTCTTCTTTGAGCTTCGCCTCGGTCTCGATCAGAGATGCGACGGTCACGATCTCGCGCGGAGTCTTTCCCGAAGCCGCGGGCGACTTCGCGACGAGCCCTTCCCAGACCTGCCTGAAGCGCTTCACCATCGTCTCGACGACGCGCCGCGCGTCCGAGTCCGGGGGGAAGCTGTACGTGTCCGGGAAGAGATAGCCTTCGAGATTCTTCGCCGTCGGGTCTATGTCGCGTATGAGGCTCGTGTCGTCCATGAGCGCCAAAGCCTCTTCGGGGCTCTGGAGCTTGAGTTCCGGGATTCGTGCGAGCTGCGCGGCGATGTCCCAACGCGTCCAGCCCTCGACGATTGTCAGACGGTTCAGTCGCTGCTCTCCCTCTTCAAGTTTTTTAAGTACGCCGAGCGGCGATATCGGCGAAGGGAAGCGATATTCGCCCGCCTTCATGCGCGAGCCCGTGCCGCTGAGTCGGACGTAGAGCCTCAACAGCCATCCACGTCTGATAACGCCAACGTCGGATAGCTTTGAGATAATCTCGTCCGGGGTTGAGCCGCGCTCGATCTCCACGTATTGGTTCGACTGTGAGTGCAGGACGGGCGTCTCCAACTGCTGTTTCGCCCAAACGTACAGGCCGCCGGAGAGGAGGACAAGAATTAAAATGAGTGCGCAGCCAACTCGCTTTAGTTTCATAAAATAACCGCTTGCACTTATAGTAAAACCTCTTCAGGTAAAATCTCGCCATGAACTCTAACTATCAGGTTTACTCGACCGTACGCGACAGGTAATCTCTGAGGATTATCGCGGCCGCTTCGCTGTCTGCTTTCTCGAAGACTTGGCGCTCGTCCAGACCTTCGCGGCGCAGCGCGGACTCGGCCGCCTTCGAAGTAAGGCGCTCGTCCTGAAAAGCCACGGGGATGCGGAGCGACAACTCAAGCTTTCGGGCGACGTTCCGAACCCCCTTTGCCGCGTCGCCCTCGCCGCCGTCGAGGCGCAGCGGCAAACCCAAGACCACCTTTCGCACGTCAAACTCCTCGCACAGTTCGTAGAGGGCTCTGAGTAGTTGTTTCCAGTTCGTCCCGCGCAGGGCCTTGAGCGGGCGAACCGTCAGGCGCAACTCGTCCGACACGGCAACGCCCACGCGCTTCGCCCCAAAGTCGAGCGCGAGGACGCGGCCACGCTCTTCCGGACTCGCACTGTCCTGGCCGAACTCTTTTGACAATCCCTTCTGCCTTTACGGGGCGGAAAGTATAACGCAAACCTTAAGCGGCTCGCCACTTATGCTTCTTGCGCGGCGTCGGAAGGGTGCTGTATCATCCGTTCACGGGTCGGGTTTTAAGACGGTCGGCCTAAAGCGTGCCGGCTCTCCAAAGGGTTTCAGGGTTTTAAACACCGAGGTGCTCGATGTCTTTTCGCAGTAAATTCCTACTCGTCGTCATGTCGGCGACGCTCGCACTCTACGCGGTCGTGGGCGGCTGGATGTCCAGCAGCGCGCAGCAGCAGCAGAACGACCCCGGCGCGCAGCTCAGGATTTTCGAGAGCGTACTACGCCACATACAGGACGACTACGTAGACGAGCCCGACCTGAACAAGGTTCGCGCGGGCGCACTGCGCGGGCTCGCGTACGGCCTCGACCCGTACTCGACCTACCTGACCACGGAGCAGGTCAAAGACTTCCGCGCCACATCGGGCACGCCCGGCAGCACGCCCATCGGCATCGGCGCAGAGCTTTCGCAGTTCGCCTCGTACCTCTACGTCATCGCGCCCGTGAAGGGCGGGCCGGCGGATCAGGCCGGTCTTCAGGTCGGCGACATCATCGAGTACATCGACGGCAAGGCCACGCGCGACATCTCGCTCTATGACGCGCGGCAGCTTCTGAACGGCGCGACGGGCAGTGAAGTGAAGCTGCGCGTCCTGCGCTCCGGCACGCGCCCGTTCGTGGCGACCGTCAGGCGCAGTGCCGTACAGGTTCCCGGCGCCGAGGCGAAGATGGAGGCCGGGCGCATCGGCGTCATAAAGGTCAACAGCTTGGCCGAGGGCGAGTCGGCCGACGTTAAGGCCCGACTTCAGGAGCTTTTGAAGCAGGGCGCGCAGAAGATCGTGCTCGACCTCCGCAGCGTCGCGGGCGGCTCTCTGGCCGAGGGCGTGAAGGTCTCGAACTACTTCATACGCGAGGGCTCGCTCGCGCAGACCATCGGCCGCGGCAACAAGGTTCTGAAGACCTACAACGCAGAGCCGAAGGACGCGCTCTTCGACGGCCCCGCCTCCGTGCTCATCGACCGCGGCACGGCCGCCGCGGCCGAGATAGTCGCCTCCGCCTTCGCCGAGCACAAGCGCGGCGACGTTGTCGGCGTCAGGAGCTTCGGCGCGGGCGCTGAGCAGCAGCTATTCACGCTGCGCGCGGGCGACGGACTTCTTCTGACGACGATCAAGTGGGCGTCGTCCACCGGCAAGGCTTTCCTCGGCGAGGGCGTTAAGCCTTCGGTCGAAGTCAAGCCGCCGGACGTTGCCGAGGCCATCGACCCCGAAGACCTGACCGGCAACGACGACGACGCCATCGCTCAGCCGCAGCCCAACGCGCCCGCAGACCGGCGCGACGTTGCGCCCGACGCGGCCGCGCCCAAGCAGCAGCCCGAAGACGTGCAGTTGAAGAAGGCGCTCGAACTCCTCCGCGAGAAGAGCACGCAGACGCCCGCGCAGCGCCCGTCTTAACATCCGGCTTCAAGTGAAAACAATAAGGCCCGTGAGATTAGTTCTCACGGGCCTTATTGTTTACGCGCAGAACAGTACCGGGAGCGGTAGCGACCGGGTATCAAGTTACCTCAGGCGCTCGCCCGTCGTAGCTTGCGACCCGCTCACTACCGTTCGCGGTTCTGTTACAGCGGCGCTCACTAGAACGCGACTTAAAGCCGGGAGCGCGGGCATCCCTGCCCGCCGAAGCGTGCTGCAAGCACGCTTGAAGAAGAAGCGCCTTCATTCAATCTGGAATGAAGGCGCTTCTTAGTCTTCGCGCTTTAGCGCTCAATGCGGGCAGGGATGCCCGCGCTCCCAGGGTAGGGTCGCACCCGAATGAGCGCCGCATTAAGTCAGAGTGGGATGTTCCCGTGCTTCTTCGGCGGGTTGGTGTCGCGCTTGTTTTCGAGGAGCGCGAGCGCGCGTATGAGCTTCGCGCGCGTCTGCGCGGGCTCGATTATCTCGTCGATGAAGCCGCGCTCGGCCGCGACGTAAGGGTTCGCGAACTTCTCCTCGAACTCGGCGACGCGCGTGCGACGCGCGGACTCCTTGTCCGCCGACTCCGCAATCTCCCGCCGGTATAGAACGCCGACCGCGCCCTCGGCCCCCATCACGGCAATCTCCGCGGTCGGCCAGGCGAAGTTCACGTCCGTGCGTATGTGCTTCGAGGCCATGACGCAGTAGGCTCCGCCGTACGCCTTGCGAGTGATGACGGTTATCTTCGGCACGGTCGCCTCCGCGAAGGCGTAGAGGAGTTTGGCGCCGTGGCGAATAATTCCGCCGTGCTCCTGCCGCACTCCGGGGAGGAAGCCGGGCACGTCTTCGAAGACGACGAGCGGGATGTTAAAGCAGTCGCAGAAGCGCACGAAGCGCGCGCCCTTCACGGAAGCGTCTATGTCGAGCACGCCCGCAAGGAACGCGGGCTGGTTCGCGACCACGCCGACGCTCCTGCCCCCGAGGCGCGCGAAGCCGACGACGATGTTCGGCGCGTACGACTCGTGGACTTCGAAAAAATAGTTCTCGTCAACTACCGCGTGAATCGCGTCGCGTATGTCGTAAGGCTGATTGGAAGCCTCGGGCACGAGCGTGTTCAGAGCCTCGTCCCTGCGGTCGTGCGGGTCGGAAGTCTCCGCGCGCGGCGGGTCTTCCATGTTGTTCGAGGGGACGAATGACAGAAGCTCGCGCACGAGCAGGAGCGCGTGCTCGTCCGAGTCCGCGGCGAAGTGCGCCACGCCCGACACGCGGTTGTGCGTGTCCGCGCCGCCCAACTCCTCCTTCGAGACCTCCTCGTGTGTGACCGTGCGTATCACGTCCGGCCCCGTGATGAACATGTAAGAGGTGTTCTTCACCATCACGTTGAAGTCCGTGATGGCGGGGCTGTAGACGGCGCCGCCCGCGCAAGGCCCCATGATGCAGCTGATCTGCGGGACGACGCCCGAGGCGAGCGTGTTGCGCAGGAAGATGTCGGCGTAGCCGCCCAGGGATACGACGCCCTCCTGTATGCGCGCGCCGCCCGAGTCGTTCAAGCCCACGACGGGCGCGCCGACGCGCATCGCCATG
>Ga0126311_10000498_pt1 | contig 18259 bp, 17 predicted proteins | sample Plot61_FD_92539 | JGI IMG/M metagenome (GOLD analysis project Ga0126311, IMG submission 92539) | Serpentine soil microbial communities from UC McLaughlin Reserve, CA, USA - Plot61 | ecosystem: Environmental > Terrestrial > Soil > Grasslands | place: USA: UC McLaughlin Reserve, Lake County... | reverse complement strand
GGCGCGCGACGCCCGCGCGGCGCACGTCACGCCGCCGGCTGTGACTCCGCCTTCTCCCTGAGCCGGGACCGCGAACGCGCCGCCCGGACGGCCGCGCTGAGGGTCTCGACGTCGTAGGCGCCCCGATGGCGCCGTCCGTCGACGAAGAAGCTCGGCGTGCCGGCGACCCCGCTCGCGTCCGCGCTCGCGACGTCATCGGCCACGCGCTCGGCGTGCTCTCGCCGGCGCAGCTCCTCCCAGAACCGCTCGACGTCGAGGCCGAGCTCCGCGGCGTGGCGCTTGAGGTCGCCGGCCGTCAGCTCGTCCTGGGCGGAGAGCAGCCGGTCGTGCATCGGCCAGAAGGCGTCCTGCGCGCCGGCGGCCTCGGCCGCCTCGGCAGCCATCTGGGCATTCGGGTGGACGTCGTTGAGGGGGAGATGGCGCCAGACGTAGCGCAGCTCGTCGCCGAACTGGTCGAGCAGCTCCCGGATCACGACCTCAGCCTGGCCGCAGTAAGGGCACTGGTAGTCGCCGTACTCGATCAGGGTGACCGGCGCCGTCTCGGGCCCGCGGACGTGGTCTCGCTTCGGATCGACGTCGTCGGACAGGTCGAGCAGCTCGTCCGCCGTTCGCGCCAGTTGCCGCGCCCGCACCTGGGCGGGCAGGCGGGCGATGACCTGGAAGACGATCCAACTCAGCGCCGACGCCACCAGCGCGGCTCCGAGCACGCCGACCTTGGCCTCCTGGAGCTGCTCGCCCTCGAAGGCGATGCTGGCGATCAGCAACGAGACCGTGAAGCCGATCCCGGCCACCGCGCCGCCGCCCAGGATCACCGGCCAGCTCACCGCCGGCCGGACTCCGGTGGCCCAGGGGCGGGACATCAACCAGGTCCCGCCGAGGATCCCGACCGGCTTGCCGACCACGTAGCCGATGAGGATGCCCAGCGTCACCGGCGAGGTGGCGGCGTCGCGGAGCAGGTCGCCGTCGAGCTGGATGCCCGCGTTTGCCAGCGCGAACAACGGCACGATCACGAAGCTGGTCCACGGATGGAGGCGGTACTGGAGCCGCTCGTTCGTGGAGATCGCGGAGCTGACGCCGAGCTGGGCGGAGCGGGCCAGCTCCGGCGTGGGCTGCTCCCGGAACGAGCGGGTCAGCTCGGTCACGCGCTCGAGGTCGGTGCGCGCGGGCGGGTAGGCGCTCGTCACCAGACCGACCGCCAGCCCGGCGATCAGCGGGTCAATCCCCGACTCGTAGAGCGCGACCCACATCGCCACCCCGACCAGGACCGCGGGCGGGGTGCGCCACGCGACCGGCGCGTAGCGCAACGCCAGCTTCACGCAGAAGAGGCCCAGCGCGACAGCGAGCGGGAGCAGCTCGACCGCGTCCGTGTACACCGTCGCGATGACGAGCAGCGCCACGAGGTCGTCGATGACCACGAGCGAGAGCAGGCGCACGCGCAGCCGCGTCGCCCTGGGAGCCACGAGGGCGAGCACGCCGAGCGCGAACGCGGTGTCGGTCGACATGGCCGCGCCCCAACCCTCGGCGCCCGGGCCGCCGGCGTTGAACGCCATGTAGATCAGCACCGGCAGGGTCATCCCGCCGACGGCCGCTGCCAGCGGAAGTGTGATGCGCCTGCGCTCGCGCATCGCGCCTACGTCGAACTCGCGCCTGGCCTCGAGTCCGACGACGAGGAAGAAGAACGTCATCAGGCCCTCGTTGACCCAGTGGCGCAGGTCGAGCGCGATGCCGTGGTCGCCCACGCGGATCAGCAGCTCCGTGGTCCAGAAGGACTCGTAGGAGTCCGACCACGGCGAGTTGGCCCACAGCATCGCCGCGACGGCCGAGCACAGCAGCGCTACGGCGCCGCCCGACTCGGTGCTCAGGAAGTCGCGCACCGGGGACGCCAGGTTGCGCGCCCACGCCGTGCGCTCGGTGAAGGGCCGCGTCAGTGCGCTCGCTCGCGCGGCCACGGATCCAGCTCAGCGCCGCGGCAGCGTCGCGAGCGCGTCGTCGCGGGCTTCCTGCGCGCGCCTGCGCGCCTCGCGCGCCCTGGCGAGGTCGGCGCCCTCGCGCCCGGCGAGGTTGATCTCGACCAGCGAGGCCGCCGCCGCGGTGGCTGCCTCGGCGACAAGGACGCCGGTGAGGGCATCGCCGCGCACAGCCGGGTCGCTGACCGCGGTGACCTTCGCGGCCAGGGCTGCGGCCTCCGACGCGACCTCCGCGATCGCCAGCGGGGCCTGGCTCGCGTCGGCCAGCGCCGCGCCGAGGCGTTCGGCGCGTCCGGGCTCGTCCTTGGGCCGCCGCAACGCTTCGAGGACCCCGGCGTAGGAGGACAGGTCCTCGTCGGCGAGCTCGAGGGCGCGCTCGCGTAACCGGCGTGCCTGGGCCGGGAGGTCTGCCGCGAGCTCCTCCGACGGGTCCTCGCGGGCCAGCTCGAGCCCCGCGCTCATCTCGAGCAGGGCGGCGGCGAGGGCAGCCGCGACGGCGGCCGACGACCCGCCACCGGGCGCGGGATCGGTTGAGGCGACGACGTCGAGCAGCGCCGCGAGCGGACGGTCTGCGAGCCCGGTCATGGCGCGATGGTAGAACTTGCCGGGCGAATGTCGGTCGTTGCCCTCGAGCACCTCTCGGAGGCGCAGGTGGAGCGCTTCCACGACGACGGTTTCCTCATCATGGAGGAGGGATTCCTCTCCGATGAGATCGTCGAGGCGCTGCGCGAGCGCTTCGACCGCCTGTTCGAGGGCGACTACGCGACCGGCATCCAGCCCGACGAGGTCAACTGGAAGCCCGGCCGTGACCGCGAGGACCTGACCCGCCAGATCTGCAACGGCTGGCGCGCCGACGACGTGATCGCCGCGCAGGTGCTCAGCGAGCGCACGGGTCGCATCGCCGCCCAGCTGATGGGCTACGGCGGCGCGCGCATCCTTCAGGACAACTGCCTCTGGAAACCGCCCGGCGCCCGTTCGCTCGGCATGCACCAGGACGGTTCGTTCGCCGACTACCTCGTGCCGGCCGAGATGATCACGTGCTGGGTGGCGCTGGACGACACGCACGCCGAGGGCGGCACGATCGAGTACGCGCGCGGGTCCCACCGGTGGCCCAAGGTGCCTCCGGACCGCGGCAGCTTCCACGCCCCCGACGACTGGCTGGCGCCGGTCCACGCTGCCGCGCCCGACGGTGTCGAGCCCGAGCTGGTCCCGGTCGTGGTGAAGGCCGGGGGATGCTCGTTCCACCATTCGCTCACGTTCCACGGCTCGGGTTCCAACGAGGCGACCCGCCACCGGAGGGCACTCGTGTCGCACCTGATCGCCGCGCACACGCGCTTCCACCCGGTCAACGTCGACCAGGTCTACTCGCGCTATCGCCGGCGCGGCGACCTGTCGCTGGACGAGTCGTTCTTCCCCGTGCTCTGGGACGAGACGGGGGCCCGTAGCGCCTGGCTGGCGCAGCTTCCCTCGATCGGTTGATTCGCCTTCCGCAACGGCGTAGTGTCGCGGCATGGTCCGTGTCCACTTTCTCGACGTGGGCGCAGCAGAGTACGGCGACTCGGTGCTCTGCCGGGTCGGCGCCAAGCGGGTCCTGATCGACGGGGCGCACCCCGGAGACCAGGACGGCAGCCCAGGGCACCGCTCGATCCCCGAGCAGCTGAGCGAGCTGCTCCACGACCCCGAGCCGATCCGGATCGACCTGCTCGTGGTGACCCACGCGCACTCCGACCACATCGGCTGCCTGCCGAACCTCGTCCAGCACGGCGTGATCGACGTCGACTGGGCGCTCGTGGCGGACCCGGAGCTGGGCTGGGGGCGCCACGCGGACGGCCACGACGCCCCGCCCGCCGACACGCGCGTCGCCCGGCTCGCCGCCGGCCTGAGGGAGGAGGTGCTGTCGGACCGCACCAGCGTGGCGACCGTGGATCGTTTCCTGACCGACGCGATGACCTTGGAGGGCGCCTACACGGGCATGCTCGCGAAGCTCGAGGCGGACGGTACGCGCGTGGTCCGCTACGGCCGCGATCCGCTGGACGAGCTGGTGGCCGCGTTCGCGACCGCGGGTCTCGAGATCCTCGGCCCGACCAAGAAGCAGCTGGAGATCTGCGCCGATGAGATCGCCCGCCGCACGCAGAGGACGGTCGATCGGATCACGGACGCGCTGCACATCGACGCGGACGCGTCGGACGCCGACCTCTATCGGATGCTGCTGCACAGCCCCACCGACGCCGTGGACGCGAAGGACCGCCCGGGGCCGGCGATCAACCTCCAGAGCGTGGTGACGTCGTTCCGCCGCGGAGGGGCGTCGATGCTGTTCGCGGGCGACATGCAGTTCGCCGACGCGCAAGTGGGGGCCGAGGGTCTGCACGAGGAGCTCCAGGATCTGCGCGGCGCGATCGCCGCCAAGGCCCCGTTCGGCGTCGTGAAGCTGTCGCACCACGGCAGCGACAACGGGTTCGACGAGGCCGTCCTCGCCGAGCTCGGGAACACCTCGATGTTCGGGATCTGCGCGGGCGAGAAGAGCTCGGCGCATCCCAACCCGGCGGTCCTCGGGCTGCTCGACTCGCACAGGGACGAGCTCGACTGGGTGCGCACCGACCGCAACGGCCTCGCCACCGTCGAGTTCAACGGCGAACGCAAGGTGAGCGTCACGACGGGCAACAAGGACGACCCGAGGCCGAACACGAGCGACATCCAGGTCGGAGGCCGCCCGGCCACCAGCACGGTTCAGCTGGGGGCCGCGGAATCGGAGTCGGTGGAGGTCACGGTCAGGGTGACGATCGACGTCGAGCGCCAGCCGCGCCGGGCGCAGGCGGCGCAGCCGCAGGCGGACCGGGCGAGCGGCCTGCGCGTGGGCGGCGGCAGGGCGTTCCCCCCGCTGCTGTTCGTGACCAACCGGGACGCGCTTGCGGCAAGCGTCGGGCTCGACGCGACAGAGGCCGCGCTCGCGGCCATCCGGGCTGTTCCCAACGCCGAGCTCTACGACGAGCTGCCGCGCGACGCGGTGACCTCGGGCAGGTTCGCGATCGAGCGGCTGGCGGCGTTCGGCGAGGCCGAGGGCGTGGTGCTGGTCGGCGGGCCGAACGTGGTGCCGCCTCAGCGCCGCGACTGCCTCCAGGGGGACCTGCGCGCGCGGCTGGAGGCCCGCGACCTCGACGACTTCATCGTCTGGAGCGACGCCCCTTACGGGCGCCGCAGCGAGCGGCCGACCGCCGACCTCCCCGTGAGCCGCGTGCCCGACGGCTACTCGGCCGATCTGCTGCTCACGGCGCTCGCCGCCGACGACGCCGCGAGGGGCTCGGGGCGCCAGGGCCTGCGCAACATCGCCCGTCCGTTCGCCGACGGCGTCTACGACATCCTCCCCGGCGACCAACCGCTGCCGCGCTCGAAGGAGACGACGTTCGACTCGCCCCCGGACCTATCGGCGGACCACCTCTACCTGATGTTGCACGGCGCCTACCAGGACTGCACGCGCTTCTGGGGAGAGGAGACCCCGCACGACGCCGAGGCCCTCAACCTCACCAACATCCGCGAGCCCGCCGCCCGCGTGGTGTTCACCGGCTGCTGCTGGGGCGCGCTCACGGCCGACCAGCCCGCGGTCCAGGCGCTCCCGGGCGAGATGCCGGCGGCCAAGCCGGCCGGCAGCTCGATCGCGATGGAGTTCCTGCAGCGCGGATCGACGGCGTTCATCGGCTGCACCGGGGCACACTATTCGCCCCAGGAGCCGCCGCCGTACGACTACTTCGGGGGCCCGATGCACGAGGCGTTCTGGACGCGCCTGCTGGAAGGGCGGCCGCCGGCGAACGCGCTCTTCCAAGCGAAGATCGACTACCTGGCCGGCTTCCCGCACGGCCGCCGCACCGCGTGGCAGGTGGCCGTCGAGTACAAGATCCTGAACCAGTACACCTGCCTGGGGCTGGGCTGGTGAGAGGTCTAAGCTGGGACGGCAGATGGCGCGGCTGAGCGACGAGCAGCTGGAGCAGATCATCCGGGACGGCATGCCCGGCTACACGCTCGTCAGCCGCGGCGGACAGGGCCGCCCGCCCGGACCGCCGCCCCAGACCGATCAGATCGCCGCCGACATCAGCGAGCTGCGCGAGCGCTACCTGAACGAGTCGCCGGCTGACGCCGCGGCGCAGGCGCCGCAGCTCGACGACGCGGAAGAGGCCGACGAGGAGATCGTCACCGTCGCGCCCGTCGGCGGCCCCGACGCGCTCGCCGCCGGGCCCGGTCCGAAGAAGGTCGTCGTCTCCGCCAAGGAAGGCCGGATCATCGGCAGCCAGGGCTAGGTGCCGAGGCGCTCGTAGCGCCCGCCGTGGAACAGCAGCGGGGTGCCCGAGCCGGTGCGGGCGTACTCGACCCGACCCAGGAACAGCGAGTGGTCGCCGCCCCAGTAGGAGCGCTCGACGCGCGCCACGAAGTGGGCCAGCGCGCCGTCGACCAGGGGCGTGTCGCGGATCAGATCGAAGCGCGGGGCCGGACAGTCGTCGCAGGGCCGCCCGGCGAAGCGGTCCGACAGCTTGGCCTGGCTCTCGCACAGCACGCTGACCCCGTAGTGGCTGCCCTCGTGGAGCATCCCGCACATCTTCGTACCGCGGTCGACGGAGATCAGCACGAGCGGAGGCTCGAGCGACACCGACATGAACGCATTCGCCGTCATGCCGTGCACCTGCTCGCCCTTCAGGGTCGTGATCACCGTGACTCCGGTGGCGAACATGCCGAGCGTCTTGCGCAGCGCCAGCGCCGGGTCGTCTCCACCGACGTCCGGCAGCTCTTCCTCGGCGAACTCGTCGAACGGGCTCGCGCCGATCCCGTCGGGCCCGGTCCAGCTGAGCGGGAACTGGAACTCGGGAGCGGGAACGTCGCTCACGAACGCGGGCGCGTCTTGTCGGGGTCGTAGAACGGGAAGCGCACCACCTGCGCGGGGATGCGCTTCTGCAGCCCGTCGAGCTTGCCCACCTCGACGGACGTTCCAAGCTCGGTGTACTGAGTTGCCATTCGACAGAGCGCGATGTTCTTGCGGAGCGTCGGGCTGCGTGTTGCGCTCGTGATCACGCCGACGCGGCGGCGGCCATCCCAGACCTCGTCGCCGTGACCGGCCGTCTCGTTGCCCTCCAGCTCCAGGCCGACGAGCGCCCGCTGGGGATGCTGCGAGCGCTCGCTCAAGGCGTCCTTGCCGACGAAGTCGTCCTCGGAGTCGAGCTTGACCGCGAAGCCGATGCCGGCCTCGAACGGGTCGACCTGGTCGTCGAACTCGTAGCCGGCGAAGATCAAGCCGGCCTCGATGCGGACCATGTCGAGCGCCTCGAGGCCGAGCGGCTTGAGCCCACGCGGCGCCCCGGCCGCCCAGATCGCGTCCCACACGGCCGGCCCGTCGTCCGGGTGGCAGAAGACCTCGTAGCCGAGCTCGCCGGTATAGCCGGTGCGCGAGACGACGATCGGCACCCCGTCGTAGCCGCCGATCCGGCCGACAAGGAAGCGGAACCACTTCAGCTCGCCGATTGAGGGCTGCGTCGGCGGCGTCCAGACGAACTGCTTCAAGATCTCGCGGCTCTCGGGCCCCTGCACGGCGAGGTTGTGCAGCTGGTCGGTCGACGGCTTGACCCACGCCTTGAGCCCCAGCCGGTCAGCCAGCTCACGCAGCCAGACCCCGTCGTACTCGTCACCGCCGACGAAGCGGAAGTTGTCCTGGCCGAGCCGGAAGACCGTGGCGTCGTCGATCATCCCGCCGGTCTCGTTGCAGACGGCCGTGTAGACGACCTGGCCGACGGCGAGGCGGCGGATGTCGCGCGTCACCGCGTGCTGCACGAGCGCCTCGGAGTCCGGCCCGAGGATCTCCCACTTGCGCAGCGGCGACAGGTCCATCACTGCCGCCTTCTCCCGGCAGGCCCAGTACTCGGCGATCCCGCCCTCGTTGTTGTAGCAGTGAGGGAGCCAGTAGCCGCGGTACTCCACGAAGCTCTCGGTCAGCTCGCTGGTCCGCGGGTGGAAGGCGGTCTCCTTGGTCAGCACTGGCTCTGCCTCCGGGGTCACGCGGTGGGCGATCGCCGTCGAGAACCGGTTCTCGGGCGAGTAGACGCGAACGTGGATGTCGGTGCACTCCCAGGCGTTCGCGGGGTCGATGTCGTCGGGGCAGGCGGAGGACGCGCAGACCAGGTCGTTCATCGCCCGCAGCAGCACGTAGTCGCCGGGCCGCGACCAGGGCTCGTCCATGAACAGCAGATGGTCGCGGTCGAGGCCCGTGTTGTAGAAGAAGTTGAGCGCCTCCCAGCCCCTGCGCTCCGCGATCCCGTATGGGGTGACCTCGCCGTTGAAGTTGTCGGTGCAGTTGATGTGGCCGGGATAGCCGAGGTCCTCGTAGTACTTGGCCTGGCAGGCGAGGGCGAACATGTCGTGGCGCGCCACCGTGTCGCGCACGACCTGGACGAGCGGGTCCATGTCCACGTCATAGAACTTGCTGTAGATGCCCGGCGCTGGAACGGCGGAGCCCATCAGCGTGCGGGTGGTGACGCCATCGAGCCCCCGCTCAATCCCGCTCTGGAGCTTGTGCTCGTTGAAGGCGAGGAAGTCCGAGCACTGCTTGCCCTTGACGTCGATGATCTGGATGTACTCGCCCTCGCGCACCTCGTAGGCGAGCGCGGACGCTCGGTCGACGCGGAAGTCGAGCCGCGGCTCGGCGAGTGGCGGCGGCAGCTCCAGGTCCATCTCCGGCCGCGGCGAGGCCCGCTTGATCTCGATGATCAGCGCGGAGGCGGGCGGGTCGCCGTCGACCACGCGGCCTCCCGGCGCGGCCACCGTCAGCGTGACGTCGCGCTCGACGGCGAACGACTGCGACGCGCCCGGGCGGCTGTCGGCGCCGAACACGCGAATCGGAGACGTGCTCTCGCCCAGCGCGCCCGGATCGTCGAGCCTCAGCTCAGCCGGCTGGCCGCCGTCAGGGTCGATGACGGTGACCCTGTCGTCGCCGCGCAGCTCGACCGTGGTGCTAGCGCCAGGCCGCACCCACCACGACTCGAACGAGCGGTCGACGGGAAGCAGTCCGGGGGCTCGCGCCCCCGGCCCCCCGCGGAGCGTCGGCCGGTCGGCTTGAGTTCTCACGTCTTCGCCGCCGGCTCCTTCGCCTCGTCCTTCTCGGCCTGCTCGGAGAGCTGCTTGGCCAGCTCGCGCTTCCCGGCCGCGTCGAGCTTCTTGACCTCGTTCTCGACCACACGCCGATTGTAGGTCTGGTTCCAGTAGTCGAGCGCGTCGAAGCCGAGCAGCACGGCCTTGCCCACGAACTGGCGCAGCACCTCGTTGGTCGGGCCCATGACCCAGCCCGCCTTCGCGTCGCGCACGTAGCGCTCGAGCTCCATGTCGCGCTTGTAGCCGGACCCGCCGCAGGCGTGCAGCATCTTGTCGACGTGGTGAGCCGTGTTCTTGGCCGCCTCGAACTTGATCTGCCAGGCCCAGTGCAGGTAATCGGCGCGGGCGGTCTCACCCGGCTGGAGGATGCGCCGGTTGTCGTCGGTCACGCGGTCCATCGCCTGGGCCACCGACATCACGAACACGCGACAGGCGTTGGTGTCCATGACGGCCTCGCCGACGTAGTCCTGGATCGTCGGGTAGTCGGCCACGCGCATGCCCACGTCCACGTGGCGCTTGCGCGTGGTGTGGCGCTTGGCGATGTCGATCGCTCCCATCGCGATGCCGTTCCACACCGAGGAGGACCCGATCAAGAACCACGGGTCGACGGCCTCGTCGTTGGAGGCGGCGCCGTCGCCGATCGGGCCGACGATCTGGTCGGTCGGCACCTCGATGTCCTCGACCTGAATCGGGCCCGACTGGTTGCCGCGCAGTCCGAGTGCGTCCCACAGCGACGGCTGGGCCTTCACATGCTCGCCGTCGATGACGAACACCGACAGGTCGTCGTAGCCCTTGAAGTCCGGGCTCGTGGTCTGCACGACGTAGAAGTCGGCGAAGCCGCCCGAGGTGGTCCAGGAGGCCTTCTTGTTGACCTTGTAGCCGCCGTTCGAGCGCTCGGCCTTCGACGAGAAGGGGTACCAGAAGTGCGAGCCCGTCTCGGGGTCTGAGTAGGAGAGGGTGCCGATCTTGCACTCGCCGAGCGGCCGGATGTACTTGTCGACCAGCTCGGGAGTGGGGCGCAGCATGATCGTCGCCACGGCGCCGGTGTGCATGACGTAGCACATGGCTGTGGAGGCGCAGCCGTAGCGCGCGAGTGTCTCGCAGACCATCGTGAACGCCACGTGGTTCTCGCCGAGGCCGCCGTACTCCTCGGGCACGGTCAGGGCGAGGAAGCCGTTCTCGGCCAGGATCTCGAAGTTGCGGCGGGGGTAGAGCAGCTCGTCGTCGGAGCGCTTCGCGTTCGCGCGCATCTCCTGCTCGCAGAGCTCGATCAGCTTGGCGCGCAGCTCCTTCTGGCGCTCAGTGAGAAACCAATCCGGATCCCAGTCGTACCCGAGCCCCCAGAACGGCTCCTCACCCCACGTCTTCTCCGCCATTCGTCCCTCCCGGGTCGAGCAGTCTCGTACAAGTTTGTACAGAGGACTTGTATCGCGCGGGGCCGCGCCTGTCTACCGCAGCGCCTTACCCGTCCGGTGCGATCCACACCAGGCAGTCGGCGTCGCGGCGCACCCGGCGAGCGGTCGTGCGGAAGCGCAGCCGCCCGACCATGCCGAGGTGCGGACCGAACACCAGCAGCCCCGCGTCGCGCTCGCGCAGGACCTCGAGCAGGGCCTTGACCGCGTGCCTCGTCCTGACCCGCAGGAGCTCGGTCTTGACCCCGAGGTCCGCGGCGCGCCGGGCGGTCGCCCGCAGCGCGTCGAGGTCCTCCTCGTGCGGCAGGGTCGTCCCCTCCGGGCCGATCAGCACCATCGTGCGGACGAAGGGCGGGAGCGGGATCAGGTTCACGATCAAGAGCGGCACCCCGGCCTCGATCGCGCTGTCGATGGCCATGCGCTCGGCGCTCGGATGGACCCGCACCGCCAGCGTCGCCAGCACCACCGGGCGGGCCCGGGTCGGCTCTGGGGCGACCGGGGCCACATCGTCGCGTCGGTCGCGAACCTGCCGCATCGCTCTACAAAGGGTAGGGACGGCTTTCGCCCAGCGGTCGCAAATCATTGACGGTGTCCGGGCCGCGTGGTAGAAGACGGCAGGACTCGCGTGTACCAATTGGTACGCAGTTGGGTCATTAGGCCACGCAAAGGGGGTAGGGATGGCACACGCCGAGGTCGAGGAGAGACAACTTCTCAAGGCGATGACGTGGTGGGACGGCTTCGTCGTCGCTCTCGCCAACCCGGGATTCCTGATCGCCGCGCTGGGCGGTTCGATCGGAGCCCTGGGGACCACCGGCGCGTTCGTCCTGTGGTCGATCTCGATCGTCCTCGGCGCTCTGCAGAACAACATCCATGCAGAGCTGGCAGCGATGTTCCCGAACAAGTCCGGCGGGATTGCGCTCTACGCCCACGAGGCTTGGCGCAAGTACCTGAGCCTGATCGGCCCGCTGGCGACGTTCGGCTACTGGATCGGATGGTCCGTCGTGCTCTCGATCAACGGGCTGGTGGCCGGCTCGCTGATCCAGGCCGAGTGGTTCGAGGACTCGACGTGGGCCGAGAACTGGGGCACGTTCGACCTCAACCTCCCGATCGCGATCGGGATCGGCCTGATCGGGCTCGTGTGGGCCTTCAACGTGTACGGCGTGCGCCCGGCCGTGTGGTTCGGGTACGTGACCGGGGCGCTGCTGATCATCCCCGCGTTCGTGCTGATGTTCCTGCCCTACCTGACCGGGGAGTGGTCGAGCTCGAACATGGACTGGGCGATCGGCGCCAACGGTGGCCTCGCGCTCGCGCTCGTCTGGCTCTACTTCATGTGCTGGTCGTCGTACGGGATCGAGGTGGTGGCCACCTTTGCGCCCGAATACCAGGACACCGAGGTCGACACCGCGCGAGCCCTGCGCGCGGCCGCGCTGTTCTCGGCCGTCGTCTACGTGCTGCTGCCGCTCGGCGTGGGCGGGACGCTCGGCACGGACACGATCGCCGACGGCTCGCTGACGCTCACGTTCTATGGCGACGCGTTCGACGCGATCGTCGGCTCGGGCCTCGCGAACGTGATGATCTTCTGCGTCGTCGCCGGTCTGGTGCTGTCGATGAACACCGCGACGATGGACGGATCACGGGCCTTGTACGGCATCTCGAAGGACGGGATGACGATCAAGGAGCTCGGCGTGCTCAACCGCCATCACGTGCCCGGGCGCGCGATGACGATCGACGCGATCCTGAACATCTTCCTGATCACGGCCTTCGCCGGGGTGCTGGAGATCCTGGCGGTCAGCAACGTGGGCTACGTCTTCGCCACCTGCACGGCGCTGTCGGCCTTCATCCTGCTGCGGCGCGACCGCCCGCAGTGGCCGCGGCCGATTCGGCTGCCGGACTTCTGGGTGCCGCTCGCCGGCGTCCTGTTCCTGATCAACTTCACGTTCCTGATCGCCGGCGGGTTCATCTGGTCCGGCGGGTTCCTCGGGATCGACGGCTACGGCTACGGCTGGGACAAGACGCGCTCAGGCCTGCTCGTGCTGCTGGCGGCGCTGATCCTCTACGTCTGGCGCCACGTGGTGCAGGACAAGATCCCGCTGAAGCTGCGCGAGGAGGTGCCGGCGACTCCGGAGGAGGAGCGGGCACACGCCGAGCTGAAGGCAGCGCCGACGGCGGCACCGGCCGGCTAGTCGGCGCGCAGCTCCCAGCGCGGCAGGGTCTTGATGGCCGCGCGGTAGCGCTTGCGGTGTAGCGGGCGCAGGAAGACGAACCAGGTGATCAGCGCCACCGGCAGGAGGAAGAAGACCCCTGGGACGTTGCCTGTCAGCGTGAAGAAGATGGCGAGCAGCGCGATCGCGGCTCCGAAGGCCACCGGCACGGCTCGGTAACGCAGGCTGAGACCGCGGATCTGCTGGTACTGGTCCGCCGGGATGCGCCCCGTGTCCCAGCTGCGCCCGCAGCTCTCGCATCGCCAGCGCTCGCCGTAGGCCAGGTCACGCTTCTCGCCGCATTCGCAGGTCACGGTGATCGGCGGCCCCTTGACGATCGCGCCGGGCCGCTCCCAGTCGCGTGGTACGCGCGGCTTGTGCTCCCGGCCGCGTCCATCTTTGCCGCGTTGGCGCCGCCCCATCGGGCGAGTCTATGCGACGGCTTCACCGAAGTGTGCTCGATCGCTCACACTCCGGGGTCGCCGGATGAGACCGTACGCCCATGTTCGAGTGGACGGCGACAACAAAGGCGAATGCGACGCCCGGCCAGGTGCTCCAGGTGCTCACGCGCCCTGAGGAGATCCGGCGCTGGTCGCCGGTCGACTTCGATCTCGACGAGCTGGAAGGCCGCCGCCTGGCGGCCGGTAGCCGCGGGCGCGTGACCGGGAAGGTCGCCGGAGTGCGGGTGGGCTTCGACGTGGAGATCCACACGGCCGACGAGGCGACCCTCGAGCTGTCGGCCGAGGGGCCCGTCGCGTTCGACGTGCGCTACGAGCTCACCCCCGCCGACGCGGGAGCCGAGCTGAACGCCTTCGTGTCGATGCGCGGCGGCAACGGTCTGACCGGGCGCCTGGTCGCCAAGGCCACCGCGGCGCTGCTGACGGCCGGAGCCCTCGAGGGCGCGGCCGGCCGGATCGCCCGCGTCGCAGAGTCGCAGCCCGAGCTGCTGGCCGCTTAGCCCGCCTATCCTTACGGGTCGTGTCGAGCAATTCCGAGCTGCTGCTCGCTGGTTACGACGCCTGGAACCGGTTCGACCTCGAGGGGTGGCTTGCGCTGTGCGACCCCGACGTGGTGGTCCAACCGTCGGGGGTGTTTCCAGGCCTGGCCCCCGAGTACCGCGGCCACGAGCGGGCCGCGACCTTTTGGCGTCAGATGCACGAGCCGTGGTCGATGTTCCGCATCGAGGTCGAGCACATCGAGGAGGAGGGCGACACGGCCACGGCCTCGATCCGCTTCCGCGGACGCGGCGCCGACAGCGGCGTAGACGTCGACATGCGCTTCGGCATGGCCATGCGCGTGCGCGACGGCCTCGCGATCGAGCTGGTCAACCGGCGGACGTTCGACGAGGCGCGCACCGCCGTGCGTCCTACGTCAGAGCGCGCGCGCGGGATCCGCAGCACGCCGTCCTCCTGAGCGTCCGGCTCAGCGGTTGGGCGTTCCCGTGACCGTGAGGTCGCCCGTGCCTGGATGGACATCACGCTGACGAGACAGCCGGGGGGAGGGTAGCCCCGCGGTCGATCGCCTCAGCCGCCGCGCGGGCATAGGCCTCGATGTCGAGCTCCTCGCCGTAGACGCCGATTTGCACAAGCAGCCCCTGCATGAGCGAGATCGGGAGCCTGGCGAACTGCCCCGGATCGATGGCCGGGTCGAGCTCGCCGCGCTCCTGGGCCGCCCGCGCGAGTGTCTCGAAGCCGCCGCGGAGGGTGTCGAGGCCGGTGCGTACGGCGGCGTTCAGCTGCGGGTTGCGCTGCTGCTCGCCGACGAGGTGGGGGAAGATCCGGGCGCGCTCGACGACCGTGCCGAGCTCGAAGTCCTGGTAGCGGTCGATGATCTCGGCCAGCGCCTCGCCCGGCCGCCGCAGCCGGCCCTCCGGCAGCGGCTCGGTGACCAGCGACGCTGCTTCGCCGACGAAGCTCATCGTCTCCGCGACGATCGCCATCATCAGCTCGTCCTTGCCCGTGAAGTAGCTGTAGACCGCGCCGGGGCTGAGGTCTGACTCGCGGAAAATGTCCTGCATCGTCGCGCGGTGAAAGCCCTCGCGCGAGAAGCAGCGCAGCGCCGCGGCCAGGATCTGGCGCCGGCGCGCCTCGACGTGCTCCTCGGTGACCTTCGGCATGCGACCCCGATTCTAGCCTTGACAGCGAACGGACGTTACAGTATAACGAACGAGCATTCGTTTTTATCCAAGCCAGGGAGGATCCCGATGTCACCGACGACCGTCCAACAGAACCGCTGGAGGATCCTGGCGGTGCTGTCGTTGTCGCTCGTGATCATCGGGCTCGACAACACCGTGATGAACGTCGCCCTGCCGAGCGTCCAGGAAGAGCTGGGCGTCTCGGCGTCGACGTTGCAGTGGATCGTCGACGGCTACATGCTCGCCTTCGCCGGGCTGCTGCTCGCAGCCGGGAACCTCGGCGATCGTCATGGCCGCAAGCGCGCCCTCCAGTCCGGGCTGCTCCTCTTCGGGATCGCCAGCGTGGGGGGCGCGTTCGCCGCGACGGGCGGTCAGCTGATCGCCGCTCGCGCGGCGATGGGAATCGGGGGCGCGCTGATCATGCCCTCGACGCTCTCGATCATCATGGACGTCTTCCCGCAGGAGGAGCGGGGCAAGGCGATGAGCGTCTGGGCCGGGATGGCGGCCGTCGGCGTCGGCCTCGGGCCGCTGATCGGCGGCGCGCTGATCGAGGTCTCCTCGTGGCCGGCGGTGTTCTGGATCAACGTGCCGGTCGTGGTGGCGGCGCTGGTGCTCGGCATGCGGCTGGTGCCCGAGAGCCGCGACCCCAGCCCGGGCGCGCTCGACAAGCCGGGGCTGCTGCTGTCCGTCACCGGCCTCGTGGCATTCGTGTGGGCTGTCATCGAGGCGCCCGAGCGCGGCTGGACGAACGGGCTCGTGGTCGGCGCGTTCGCGGCGGCGATCGTGCTCGCGGCCCTGTTCGTTCGCCGTCAGCGCAGCACGCCCGATCCGCTGCTCGACCTGACGCTGTTCAAGCGGCCCGCGTTCTCGCTCGGCTCGTTGGCGGTCTCGGCGACGTTCTTCGCGCTGTTCGGAATGATCTTCCTGATGACGCAGTACCTGCAGCTCGCACAGGGCAGGTCGGCGATCGAGACGGGCCTCATCATGCTGCCGCTCGCCTTCGGCCTGGTGATCGGGTCGGGCCTCAGTCACAAGGTCAACCTGAAGCTGGGGACGCCGAGGCAGCTGTTCGGGGGGATGATCGTGGTGGCGCTGGTGATCGGCAGCGTGGCGCTGTGGCAACCGGACACGCCCGTGTGGGTGCTCGCGCTCTTCTTCTTCGTGCTGCCGCTCGGAATGGGCAACGTGATGGCGCCCGGGACTGAGGCGGTCATGAGCGCGGTGCCCGAGGCCAAGGCCGGGGTGGGATCGGCGATGAACGACGTGAACCGCCAGGTGGCCGGAGCGCTCGGGGTGGCCGTGATCGGCTCGGTGTCGAGCTCGGCCTACTCGTCCAAGGTTGAGTCCGCGACGGCGGGGCTGCCGCCCTCGGCCGCGCACGCGGCCACGGATTCGATCGGCGGAGCGGTGGGGGTGGCTGCGCATCTGCCCGCCGGAGCGGGCGACGCGCTCAGCGTTGCGGCCGGCGGCGCCTTCACGGACGCCCTCGGGGTGGCGCTGCTGATCGGGTCAGGCGTCCTGCTGGCGGCCGCTGTGCTGGTCAAGCGCTACCTGCCCGATACGCGCCGCTCGGCGGCGCCGCAGGTCACGCGGGCCGTCGAGGCAGCGGCCACGCAGCCCTAGACTCCGGTCCGTGGCGTTGCATCGCGAGATCGACGGAGCGGAACCGATCCGGCCCCAGCCGGTGGAGCGGCTCAGCGGCCGCCACGAGCAGCGCCGCGAGCGCTCGTGGCAGCTGGCCACCGGGACGCTCGCCTGTCCCGCCTGCGACGCTCCGGTCCTGCCGAGCCCCGAGGGCATGTCGCCGAGCGATCCGATGTCCTGCGGCTTCTGCCGGACGGCCGGAGCCGTAAGCGACTTCCTCTCGCTCACGGAGCCCACGCGCCCCACGCGCGTAACCGTGCGCGTGCACGGGCTCGCCCTGCGCTAGCCGGCCTCAGAGGCCGCCCGACGTCCCCGGCACCCGACGCTCGTGGCCAGTGCGCGGGTCATCGGCGGGAGACGGACGCGGACTCGCGTCGCCGCCTCCGCCGACTCACGGGCCGCTGTGCTCCGGATGCTCGGCGGTCAGGCGCCCGACCCGCTCTTCGGCTTCCTGGCGCGTCATTTGCGCGAGCTACAACGAGCCTCCAGAGCGCCGCGAGATGTCCCCTTTCGAGCGCTGCGGCTGCGCGCGCGGATCTAAGGCGATACGGCCGTCCCAAGGGAGTCGGCACCCATGATCTTGGGGGCGCCGTCCTCGTAGAAGACGTCGAGCTCGGTGATCTCGAAGCCCGCGGCCGCCAGCAGGTCAACTACCGGCCGGGTCAGGTGGCAACCGCCGAACAGGCGTTTCTGAACGGGCTCAAAACGATATTGCCAGCGGCGTACCCGTTCGTCCGGGGCCAGGCCGTGCTCGACGAAGCGGAGTGCGCCGCCGGGCTTGAGGACGCGCCGGATCTCGGAAAGCGCGGTGGCGACATCCGGGATCGTGCAGAGCGTCCAGGTGGAGAGGGCGGTGTCGTAGGTCCCATCCGGGAACGGGAGCGACTGACCATCGAGGCCCGAGCGCTCGACCGGGACGCTCGTCGCGCGCAGACGCTTCTCGGCCAACTTCCAGCCGACGTCGGCTGGCTCGACCGCGGCGACCCGCGTCACGGACTCCGGGTAGAAAGGGACGTTCAGCCCTGAGCCGAAGCCGAGTTCGACGACATCCCCGTCAAGTCCATCGCAGACGCGGCGCCGCAGCGGCTCGGCCCCTTTCAGCCCACACGCGACATTGATGATCCGCGGCAGGACATGCTCGCCATAGAGCCCCATGATCGCCTCCTCGGGATGTGCGATGGTCGCGTCTTTCTGGTCAGCGGGTGGAGTCTAGGCTGGCGTAGTGGCTGCGATCGTCACGACCCGCGACGGCGACGGACCTGAGATCTTGCTGGTCCATGGGGGCGCGAGCCCGGATGCGACCTGGGGCGCTCTCGCGCCGCTACGGGCGCGCTGGACGCTTGCTCTGGTGCATCGGCGTGGCTACGCGCCTAGCCCACCACCCATCGGGGGGCGCCAGGACTTCGAGGCCGACGCCGCTGACCTCTTGCCGCTGCTTGCTTCCCGCCCCCACGTCGTGGCGCATTCCTATGGCGTGCTGGGCACCCTGCTCGCCGTCACGCGAGCTCCTGGGCACGTCCGCTCGCTCACCCTCATCGAGCCGCCGCTCTACCACCTTGTCCGCGGCGACAGAGACGTCGTTCGGCTCGAGCGGATCGGTAACGCCGTCCTCGCAGACGGGCTCGATGCCGACCCGGCCATCCTGCGGGAGTTCCTGCGCGTTGCGGGAGCACCCGGCGTCGATGAGGGGCCGCTACCCGACGCGGTGGCCCGCGGCGTACGCCGTGCGCAGGGCGGTCGCTCGCCCAGCGAGGCGCGCCCCGCACTCGACGTCCTCAG